>ERZ772892.3965-NODE-3965-length-10025-cov-2.586158_pt1 | contig 10025 bp, 9 predicted proteins | sample MGYA00512126_ERZ772892 | MGnify/ENA primary metagenome ERZ772892 (study PRJEB29015, sample SAMEA2737697) | human gut metagenome | biome: human gut; feature: human-associated habitat; material: faeces | place: China | collected 2012 ... | reverse complement strand
AGCTGATCACTACCCGGCGGTTGGGTTCTTCCCCCACCGAAGTGGACAGCGCCCCTTCCACCTGGGATACAGCGGCGTGGATAATCCGGCGCTCATAGGGAGTCATCGGGCGCAATCCAACTTTGCGGTGCTGAGAAGCAGCACGATTAGCAGAGCTGTGCGCAATCGACTCAAGCTTTTGGCGCTGGCGGTTCTTGTAGCCCTCAACGTCGACAATAACCGGATAACGGAAGCCAATGGTACGTACCGTTATCATCGACACAATGAATTGCAGCGCGTCAAGAGTTTTCCCATGGCGACCAATAAGGACAGCCATATCTTTGCCGCTGATATCAAGAATCAGTTCGCCCTCGTCGCCCTCGTATTCATCAATAGTCACTTCGCCGACATTGAAGTACTGGAGAATATCTTGGAGCGCCGCGATAGCAGTGTCGGCAATAGTATCGAGCATCTCGTCCGTCACGATAAGCTCGTCCTCTTCAACAACCTCTTCGGTATTAATGGGGTCTGCAGAAGACTGAGAATCCTCCACCACCTCGTCTTCTACCTCTTCAATCATGTCCTCGAACTCTTCAGTCATTACAGGCTCCTAACCTTAAACACCGCGGTTGAAATGATGCCGCGGAACGTACAAAGGGAGTGTTTCATGTGAAACACTCCCTAAAATCAGTAAGGTCTAGCGCTTTTTCTTGGGACGCTTCTTCTTCTCTTTGCGCGTGACGTTAACCTCTATCGGTTTGACAACGAGAGCTTCTTCCTCCTCTTTACGCCGATCAGCAGCACGGCATCGCGCAAGCGTCAACTGATTCTGACCGATACCGATAAGGGAGGATGCGCCCCAGAACAGCAACACGCCCGCCGGCGAACCCCAGGAAATCCAAAGCATCATAAGAGCGCCCATCATGAGCGTCTGATTTTTCTGCTGGGTGTTTTCGGTTTTCAACTGCTGAAGAACCATCGGAAGGAAGGTGGCACCAGCAAAGATAATCATGAGAATGAGATAGGGAACAAATGTTCCGAATCCCTCGCCGAAAGCCTGGGAGGGCGTCGTGACGAGATTCGGCACCAAGTTGTAGAACGAGTACGTGCCCTCGCCAATGCGATCGCCCATCTCGCGAAGCACCTGGAACAGAGCAATAAAGATCGGCATCTGAAGCAGCATCGGAAGACAACCAGCGAGCGGGTTGAACTTCATCTCCGCGTAGATCTTCTGCATCTCCTGGGATTGGCGCGTGGGATCATCGGGAAAGCGATCTTTCAGGGCCTGAATCTTCGGCTGCACCTTCTGCATAGCATAATTGGACTTCGCTTGCTTATGCATGAGGGGCGCGACGATGATACGGAAGATAATCGTGACAATGATGATCGCCAGGCCCCAGTCATGGCAGAAGTTATAGAAGAACTGGATAATGTCGAAGATCCAGTCTTTAAAGATATCCCACATAACTTACCTTTCCAAATGCACCGGCGACTCAGGGAACGGGATCGTACCCACACGGACCGCCAGGGCGGCATCGCAGTATCCTCTTTGCAGTGAGCACGAACCCTTTGCAAAACCCATACCGCTTGAACGCGATGAGCCCGTACTCAGAACATGTGGGAATGAAGCGACAAGAGGGGGGAAGGAGGGGTGAAAGAGCCATTCGGTAAAACACAATAAGACCGATAGCAACCAGAGTCGGAATCCTCTTAATGCGTACGAGCAGCTTCTTCAACGGTGTTCTTCCCTTCGCCTTGGGCAAGGCGCTCAGCGACATTTCCGCATGCTTTCAGCACTTTACTATAAGAAGCCCGAGTGAGGCCCGATTTTGCCAGAAATATCACGTCAAAGCCGGCCCACGGCCCACCCATCTCCATGCAGAGTGCTCGCAAGCGGCGTTTGGCGCGGTTTCTCCAAACGGCATTCCCCAACTTCTTCCCCGCAATAAAAGCGACACGACCGGAATGGCCGTGTCGCTCATGATTGCTCTGCTTGTCGTCCTGCGCGCCTACAATAACCGTAAAGTATGGCGTATGAAGACGATGCCCCGTAGAGAAGAGCTGGGAGATTTCAGTGCTGGATTTAATAGTCTGCACCTAAAGATCTCCTAGACGGTGAGACGCTTGCGCCCCTTAGCACGACGGGAAGCGAGAACAGCGCGACCACCCTTGGTAGCCATACGGGCACGGAAGCCATGGCACTTGGCGCGCTTGCGTTTGTTCGGTTGATAGGTGCGTTTCATTGTTTCTTTCCCTTTCATGGTTTAAAGAGTAGCTTTTGAATTATACAACGCAAAAAAGTACTGTCAACGGGGCGAACAGAAGAATAAGGAAGATGGCTGCGAAGGGGGTTGCGGTAGGGAGGCGAAACCATGGAATACCGGTAACGGCTGTGCAGAACTAAAAAGTAGTTCCCATTGAGGAGGCATTCTAAAAATAGAATCCAGATAGTAGTCTCAATAAGACGAGTGGATTAGTCGATAACTGGCATAGCCGCAGGTGAGGAGCTTGCTAGCGTACTTACTGCTTGGTGAGTTATCGAGCGCGCTTGTGAACCATGCGCTAGCGGCCATCCTCTGCTGTCTCCCGTTGTCGTTGAAAAGTCGTCCTGTTATGCGCAGGTTTTCCCTTCTTATCAAGAGTTTGTGAACAAACTAGTCCAGCTCGCAGATGATCTTCTGCAGCACCTCAATCTCTTCCTGGGTATCGCGATCGGTCTTCAAACGCTCTTCGATGCTTGTTGCCGAGTGGATGGCGGTCGAATGGTCGCGATTGAATTTCTTGCCGATATCGCCGTAGGGGAGGTCGAGCAGTTGTCGGCACAGGTAGATGGCGATCTGTCGCGGTCTCACAATGGATTGGGATCGCTTGGGGCCTACCATGTCGCTATGGCTCACCTTGAAGAAGTTCTCCACTCCCCGCTGGATGTCCTCCACGGTCAAGCTTCGTGACATGCCGCCGGTGAAATGATTGGCTAGAAGCTCGCGTACTTCATCAATGGAGATATCGCAGTAGATCATGCGATAGATGACGGTATTCACGGCGCCCTTGAGCTCGCGGATGTTGGATCCGGAGTTCTCGGCGATGTACATTTGAATGTCGTCGGAGAGGGTGAAGTTCCCCAGGCCCTCGCTTCGGCTGAATTCGTCGGTGAAGGATTTGACGATGCCGAGTTTGGTTTCCACTTCCGGCGGCTGGATATCGATGGTGCCGCCGCTGTAGAAGCGAGATTTCAGACGCTCGTCGAATTGGATGTTCTTGGGAGCGCGGTCGGCGGAAAGCACCACCTGCTTGCCCTGGCTGGTCAGCGTGTTGAACAGCTGGAAAAGCATGTTCATGGATTCCTTCTTGCCTTGAAGGTGCTGGACATCATCGAGGAGGAGGATGTCCGCCTGCTCGTAATAGGCGCGGAAGTTGCGGAAGCTGACCTTCTCCTGATCTTTGATGGCCCCGGCCTCTGAGTACTTCGAGACAAAGTCCTGAGCATCCACATAGACCGTTCGCATCGAGGGACGCGTTTCCTCGATGTAGTTCTGAATGGCCCTCATGAGGTGGGTTTTGCCCAAGCCGCTCTTCCCGTAAATGAACAGGGGGTTAAGGGGAAGCCGTCCGGGGGACTCTGCAACTTCGACGGCCATGGAATAGGCCATGCGGTTCGATTCCCCGATAACGAAGTTCTCGAACGTGAGGGAAGACGAGGGATTCGAAGACCGCTCGGAGACCGGCTCCTGGGAGAGCGGTGCGGGCGCGGGAGGCGCGTAGTGATCGACCACGACGTCCTCTACGAAGGGATGAGCGACCATGCCGGATGGTTCGAAGGGGGCCGCCTGAGACAGGGGAGCACCATAGGCCGGCGGTGGGGGAGCAGATGCCGCGATGGGCTGAGAGGGGAGAGGCTCCATCGTCGTTGCCGCTGGCTGCGCAGGTGCTGGTACCGGCATCAGTTGTGAGGGTGCCGAAAGGGGAGCCGCTGGGGATGGTTGTCCCACGGCAGCGCTTTTGCGCTGCTCTTGAGTAGGATCGACGGCAATGGCCACCGCGAATACGACGCCTGTGAGATCGCGCAGAGCGCGCACGATCACCTCGGTGTAATGCTGCTCGACCCATGTCTTTATAAAGTCGTTGTCGGCGGTGAGCATGAGGAATGAATCGCTCATGGCTTGGGGAACGAGCCGCGAGAAAAAGGCGGAAACCTGGGAGGGGTCGATATCCTGGTAGCTTTTGACTTGGGCGCAAATGCGCGCCCATTGTTCGTTGAGCGTCTCGCTATCCATACATCATCCTTCCGCCGGCGTTTTTGCCGTGGTTCTCCGCTTTCAGGGCAATTCTAGCAAATTGGCAAGGCTTGGGTCTTAGAGACCCTGTGCGATCTGACGGCCGTAAGGGGTGAGGGCCCGCTGCTTCCCGACCATTTCCACCAACCCTGCCTCTCGCAGCCGGTTGAGGGTGGTGTTGGTGGTGGAGGCCGGCGTCTCGGTCAGGTCGCTGAAATCCTTGTTCCGGAGGGTTCCTTCCTTAAGGAGAAGTTTCAGGAATATTCGCTCGCGTTCGGAGAGGGCGGGCGCCGGCATGACGGCGCCCGGGTAACCCGGATACGCCGCTGGTGCCGGTGCTGCTACAGGAGCTGCTGCAACTGGTGCTGCTACAGGGGCAACGCCACCTGCTAATTCTTCAACTGAAACATCATATGATGTACCATTTACTGTAATTCTATAATTCTTCATCGATATATCCTCCTATTATTATCTCTTAATACGTCTGATCGGACGTGTCACAAGCTTATCTTTGCTTGGATACGTTGTATATGCATTCTGTCCTGCTGATGCAGCAGCAACTGCGGCTGTGATAACTGCAACCAGTTCAGAATCATTCATTACGCTTTCACCTGTTTCTGTTTTAACGATGTCAACAATCTGTCCTGCCGGTGCAGATCCTGCATCTTCTTCCTTTGTCTCAGCAACAGGCTCTGCCTTAGCTGCTTCTTCTGCTTTTTTAGCTGCCTTCTTGGCTGCTTTTGCTTCTTTATCAAAGAAGCCGGGAACAAATTTTAACAGATAGATGATAAATGATATAAAGATAAGAACAACGAATACAGTTGCCATACCGATCAGGGTGTTGGTTCCGGCTGCCTTCATCTTATCTTCAAATGTCATGTTTGCTGCAATCTCAACATCAGTTGACTTATATGGGTACATACCCTGTGAAGAAAGGGCTTCATCAGCCTGCTCTTCACTGTAACCATACTGATTCATTAACTGATATCTCTGTAAGTTATATGTTGCACTGTTGTCTACAAATGTTACCTTGATCAACGCTTCTTTTTCTGTACAGTCAGCATAAAGAGTAACGATTACATTTCCTTCTGTCTCTGTAATCTTGTATTCACCTGTAAAATCTTTAAACTCACCGCACTCATCACCGATATTACGGAATGACTTGACTGCTTCGATCTCATTCTCAGAAATTCCTGCATCAGAGCCTGCTTCTATAACATAGTTATAGGTCTCATCTGCGCTTGCATATTTCTGATATGTCTCACAGGCATCTTTTGCTACCTGAGCGATCTCCTGATCGTTATAAGCAAATTTTACTCCGTTATCATCAGAAGCACTACATCCGGCAAACATAAAAGTAACAGCTAACATAGAAACTATTAATAATAATTTTTTCTTCATTTAGTTGTCACTCCTTTTATATAGTACCGTGTTTCTTATAAGGTCTCATTTCTTCCTTTGAAAGGAGCATCTGGATCGCTGCGATCACTCTCTTTCTTGTAGCATCAGGCTCGATGATATCATCGATATATCCTCTGGATGCTGCCGAAGCTGCTCCTGAAAGAGCTGCAACATATTCTGCTTTCTTCTCCTTGATGAAGGCAAGCTTGTCGTCTGCTGCTGCAAGTTCATCTTCATACATGATCTTAACTGCCATCTCAGGATCCATAGTACCGATCACTGCATCCGGCCATGCATATACCATATCAGCTCCGATTGCCTTGGAGTTCATAACCGTATATGCTGTTCCATAGGCCTTGTCCATAACAACCGTAACCTTTGGAACTGTTGCATCTGCATATGCATTTGTAAGTTTTGCAAGAGCCTTTGAGATGGTCTTCTCTTCTTCAACTGTTGCAGCAAAACCTGTTACATTTACAAGTGTAAGAACAGGAATGTTAAATGCATCACAGAAATCTACAAATTCTTCTGCTTTATATGCACCCGCTGTTGTGATCGTATCTTCCTGATTACCAACACATCCAACTGTGATACCATCCATACGGATCAGAGCTGTAACAACATCTCCTGCATATTCCTTCTTCATCTCAAGCACAAGAGAATCATCGGCAATATTCTGGATCACTGCTCTTGGATCGTTCTTGTAAGAATCAAGATTTGGGATAATTCTGTTTGGATTGTCATTTGCAGAAGCTTCCTTGTCGTCCAGATTACAGCTTGGAAGAACCTCAACCAATGCACGGATCATACCAAGTAATTCTTCTTCTGTCTCAAATACACCATCTACATTTGCTGTATTCTCACTTACATAATCAGCTGCGGAAGTATCTAACTTTGTAATATTGTTCTCTGCTAAAGCGTTTGGAGAATTTACAAATAACTTTGCACCTTCCTTTGTCATGAAAGTGAAGTCTGATAATGATGGAACAAGGGAAGCACCGCCGCCACATGCACCAAAAACAGCTGTGATCTGAGGAATAACACCTGAAGCCATAACCTGCTTGCCATATACTTCACCAAATGCATTCAGTGCATCTGTAGCTTCCTGAAGTCTGAGTCCTGCACAGTCGATCATACCGATGACAGGTGCACCCATCTTCATAGCCATATCATAAATTTTTGCAATCTTCTTAGCATGCATCTCACCAACAGAACCGCCTAAAACTTTAGCGTCCTGACTGTATACATACACTAAATTGCCATTGATAACACCATATCCGGTGATAACACCATCTTTTGGAGTATCCTTATCCTGAATGTTAAAATCAGTATTTCTTGCTTTTACATAAGCACCGATTTCAACAAAGCTTGCGTCATCAAGCAATGCATTAATTCTATCGCTTGCTGACAGGGTGAGTTTGTTGCTCATTTCTAGTCCTCCATTAAATTTATTTTTAGGAGTTACATAAAAGTAATTCCAAATTTATGCCGATTTTATTGTAAAGCCTTTACGAATTTATTTCAAGTAAAATTATCATTACGACACAGTTTTTTCAACACTTTTTAACAATCGAACATCCCTGCTATTTTTACTTAAAAAACAAAAGGGGAAAGTGGAAGTAATTGTCAGAAAATACCCCATTTTCCCCATAATTGTCTGTTTTGTGGTTAGTTGTTCATAACTATACAGCTTTTAATTTTATATTAATCCTTCAGGACATTTTTGTTTGATACCAGATAATCGATCAGTGAAATGATCGTTAATACAAGTGCAGCATAGATCAGCACTTGCTCGATTACAAATATCACTTTTCCACCAAGATTACCGATCAGGAAACAAACCATGACCATCTGGACAACAGTCTTTAATTTACCCCAGATACCAGCCGCAATAACAACACCCTTTTCTGCTGCGATCAGCCGGAATCCGCTGATGATAAATTCTCTCGCAATGATGATAATAACGATCCATGCAGGAATCCGTCCCTGATCGACCAGTGCGATCATTGCAGAACATACCAGAAGCTTGTCTGCTAACGGATCCATGAATTTTCCAAATGTTGTGACCAGATTACATCTTCTTGCGATCTGTCCATCTAATGTATCCGTGATCGCTGCAGCGATAAAGATACCAAGCGCAATCCATTTGGCTGCTGCAAAATCAAGATACATAAACACAACAAAAAATGGAATCATTATAACTCTCAATATTGTTAATTTGTTTGGTAAATTCATTCTATCATCTCCCCTGTCAGATCATATTCATTTGCATCTGTGATCCGAACCTGTACAAAGGTGCCGGACATCAGCTCATACGGTGCATCAACAAATACCATACCATCTACATCGGGCGCATCCCGATAAGTTCTTCCGACATATACATCGTCTTCTGCAACATAGCCTTCGATCAGTACTGTAAGACTCTTGCCAAGCAGCTCCTGATTCTTGTCGTATGATACTTCCTGCTGCAATGCCATTATATCATCCCGCCATTTTTCTGCAACCTCATTTTCAATCTGATTAGGAAATGATGCTGCCGGAGTCCCTTCCTCCGGTGAATATGTAAACACACCCAGGCGGTCAAATTCCGACTCATTCACAAACTCCATAAGTGCTTCATGATCCGCTTCTGTTTCACCGGGAAATCCTGCGATCAGCGTTGTACGGATCGCAATATCAGGAATCCGGATCCGAAGCTTTGCGATCAATTCTACAATATCCTTTTTACAGGTACGTCTTCCCATGCGTCGCAATACAGGATCTTCTGAATGCTGAATCGGTATATCGAGATAATGACAGACTTTTTCTTCCTCCGCGATCGTATCGATCAGCTCGTCTGTGATCTCCTCCGGATAGCAGTACATCAAACGTATCCACTGGATTTCCTCGATCTTGCAGAGTTCATGTAATAATTTCGGAAGTGTCTTTTCACCATACAGATCCACTCCATAGAGTGTTGTTTCCTGTGCAACAAGGATTAGTTCTTTTACTCCCTGTGCAGCAAGCTCTTTTGCAGATGCCAGAAGCTGTTCCATCGGAATACTTCTGTACTTTCCTCTGATATATGGAATCGCACAATAAGTACACATCTTGCCACAGCCTTCTGCGATCTTTAAATATGCCATTGAAGCTCCGGTTGTAACGATACGTCCGCCAACTGCCTCCGGCATATAATTGATATCTGTAACAAAGGAATGTTCTTCTTCAGATCCGATTGCATCCACGATCGCATCATAATTTGCAGCTCCGACAATTGTATCAATCTCCGGCAGTTCTGCAAGAATATCGTCCTTATACCGCTGTGACAGGCAGCCGGTAACGATCAGCTTCTTTAATGATCCTGTCTTCTTCAGCTCTCCGTATTCTATTATCGTATTAATACTTTCTTCCTGCGCATCTTTGATAAATGCACAGGTATTGATAACAACTGCCTCTGCCTCATGTTCATCATTTGTGATCTCATGTCCTGCCTTATGCAGAAGTCCGAGCATTACCTCACTGTCCACAAGGTTCTTATCGCAGCCCAATGATACCATCAATACTTTCATATATGTTCTTTCCTCAGGTTATTTTATATTGATCGAATCTACACAGTTATGCATAAGCATTGCGATCGTCATAGGACCAACTCCACCCGGTACAGGAGTAATTGCTCCTGCAACCTTGCTTGCTGATTCAAAATCAACGTCGCCGCATAATTTGTTATTCTCATCTCTGTGTATTCCGACATCGATCACGGTTGCGCCCTCTTTGATATAGGATGCATCGATCATCTTCGGTCTGCCGATCGCAACTACAAGAATATCTGCACGCTTACATACCTCTTTCAGATCCTTTGTCTTTGAATGACAGATCGTAACCGTTCCATTCTCGCGTAATAACAGCATAGCCATCGGTTTGCCTACGATATTGCTTCTGCCGATCACGACACATTCTTTTCCTGCGATCTCGATTCCGGAACGCTTTAAGAGCTGGATCACACCAGCCGGTGTACAGGATACAAATCCAGGCTGACCGATACTTAATGCTCCAACGCTCATCGGATGGAAGCCATCAACATCCTTTAATGGTGAGATTGCTTTAATGATCTTGTCCTCATCGATATGTTTTGGAACCGGAAGCTGTACCAGAATTCCATTTACAGCATCGTCCTTATTCAATTTATCGATCAGTTCTAACAGTTCCTCCTCCGTTGTCTCTTCCGGAAGCTCATAAGACAAAGAATCAATGCCGATATAGGCACATGCCTTTTTCTTATTGCCGACATATACGGAAGATGCCGGATCATTTCCTACCTGGATAACTGCCAGACAGATCTTTACACCTTTTGCTGAAAGCTCTGCAACCTGTTCCTTTAATTCATCTTTTATC
>ERZ772892.3964-NODE-3964-length-10032-cov-9.364438_pt1 | contig 10032 bp, 5 predicted proteins | sample MGYA00512126_ERZ772892 | MGnify/ENA primary metagenome ERZ772892 (study PRJEB29015, sample SAMEA2737697) | human gut metagenome | biome: human gut; feature: human-associated habitat; material: faeces | place: China | collected 2012 ... | reverse complement strand
GTCGAGGGCCATTTCGGCCTCTTCCAGCGAGGAGAACACGCGGCCCTGGCCCTTGGCGCCGTCGATGACGGTAGTCAGGTAGTACAGACCGAGGATCATATCCTGGCTCGGCATGGTCACGGTGTGGCCGTCAGCCGGCTTCAGAATATTGTCGGAAGCCATCATCAGGGAGCGTGCTTCAGCCTGGGCTTCAGCGGACAGCGGCAGGTGGACTGCCATCTGGTCGCCATCGAAGTCGGCGTTGAATGCGGCGCAGGCAAGCGGCGGCAGGTGGATGGCCTTGCCTTCCACCAGGATCGGCTCGAATGCCTGAATACCCAGACGGTGCAGCGTAGGTGCACGGTTCAGGAGCACCGGATGCTCGGCGATGACCTCTTCGAGCACGCCCCACACTTCGGAGTCTCCGCGGTCCACGAGACGCTTGGCGCTCTTCATGTTCTGGGCATAGTTGAGGTCGACAAGGCGCTTGATGACGAACGGCTTGAACAGCTCGAGGGCCATCGGCTTCGGCAGACCGCACTGGTGCATGCGCAGAGACGGACCGACCACGATCACGGAACGGCCGGAGTAGTCCACACGCTTACCAAGCAGGTTCTGGCGGAAACGACCCTGCTTGCCCTTGAGCATGTCGCTCAGGGACTTCAGCGGGCGGTTCGAAGCGCCGGTGACCGGGCGGCCACGACGACCGTTGTCGAACAGGGAGTCGACTGCTTCCTGAAGCATGCGCTTCTCGTTGTTGAGCATGATTTCAGGAGCGCCGAGCTCGATCAGTCGCTTCAGACGGTTGTTACGGTTGATCACGCGACGGTAGAGGTCGTTGAGATCGGAGGTGGCGAAACGGCCACCGTCGAGCTGCACCATCGGGCGTAGATCCGGCGGAATGACCGGGATCACGTCGAGCACCATGGCTTCCGGCTTGTTACCGGTGGTCAGGAAGGCGTTGACGACCTTCAGACGCTTCAGGGCGCGGGCCTTGCGCTGGCCGGTGCCGGTGTCGATTTCCTCACGCAGCTGCTTGGAAGCGGCCTCAAGATCGAAGTCCTGCAAGCGCTTCTTGATGGCTTCGGCGCCCATGCAGCCTTCGAAGTAGTCGCCGTAGCGGTCTTCCATTTCGCGCCACAGGTCGACGTCGCCTTCCATGTCGCCCGGCTTCAGGTTCTTGAAGCGGTCGAACACGGCGCTCAGACGCTGGATCTGCTCGTCGAAACGAACGCGGATGGCGGCCATTTCACGCTCGGCGCTGTTGCGCAGCTTGGCGCGTGCGGAGCCCTTGGCTTCGCCTTCGGCCTCAAGTTCAGCCAGATCGGCTTCGACCTTCTTGGCACGCTCTTCGATTTCCGCGTTGCGGCGCTTCTCCAGGTTGGCGATATCGTTGTCGAACTCGTCCTGCAGACCAGGAAGATCCTCATGACGCTGTTCCTCATCGACGCTGGTGACCATGTAGGCGGCGAAGTAGATGACCTTTTCCAGATCCTTCGGAGCGATGTCCAGCAGGTAGCCCAAACGGGACGGAACACCCTTGAAGAACCAGATGTGGGTCACCGGAGCGGCAAGCTCGATATGGCCCATGCGCTCACGACGAACACGGCTCTTGGTGACTTCCACACCGCAGCGTTCGCAGACGATGCCCTTGAAGCGCACGCGCTTGTACTTGCCGCAGGCGCATTCCCAGTCGCGGGTAGGTCCGAAGATCTGCTCGCCGAACAGGCCGTCTTTCTCCGGTTTCAGGGTACGGTAGTTGATGGTTTCAGGCTTCTTGACCTCGCCGTGGCTCCAGTTACGGATGTCGTCGGCGGTGGCCAGGCCAATCCTCAGTTTGTCAAATGCGTTGACGTCCAGCACTCTATTGTCCTGTCTATCGATTCTTAATGCTTAATCACGTTTCATCAGGCTGGTCGCGCCGCGCTGTCAGGCAACGCGACCAGCCTTGGGATCACTGGAATTCAGGTTCTTCCACAACCTGGTCTTCCTTGGCGGCCGCGTCAGGACGTGCGCCAATGTTGAAGCCCAAATCGTCGGAGGAAGTAGACGGATCGTCGTCCTCGTCCTTCATGTCGATGGCCACGCCTTCGGCGTTGAGCACTTCGACGTTCAGCGACAGGGACTGCATTTCCTTAAGCAGCACCTTGAAGGATTCCGGAATGCCTGCCGGCGGCAGGTTGTCGCCCTTCACGATGGCGCCGTAGACACGCACGCGGCCGTCGACGTCATCGGACTTGGTGGTCATCATTTCATGCAGCGTGTAGGCGGCGCCATAGGCCTCGAGGGCCCACACTTCCATCTCGCCGAAACGCTGGCCACCGAACTGAGCCTTACCGCCCAACGGCTGCTGGGTGATCATGGAGTACGGGCCAGTGGAACGCGCGTGGATCTTGTCGTCGACTAGGTGGTGCAGCTTCAGCATGTACATGTAGCCAACGGAGATCGGCTTCGGATACGGTTCGCCGGTACGGCCGTCGAACAGCACAGCCTTGCCGTCGTCGCCGACCAGCTTGTTGCCGTCGCGATCCGGAAGGGTGCAGGACAGCAGGCCCTTGATGGTTTCCGGACGAACGCCGTCGAACACCGGAGTTGCCACCGGAGTGCCCGGCTCGCCCTTTTCGGCGCCCTGCGGAATGTACTTCTTCCAAGCGGCTTCGGCATCCGGATCAAGGGAGATGTCCCAGCCGGCGTGCGCGATCCAGCCCAAGTGCAGTTCCAGCACCTGGCCAAGGTTCATTCGAGAAGGCACGCCCAGCGGGTTCAGCATGATGTCGACCGGAGTACCGTCGGCAAGGAACGGCATATCCTCTTCCGGCAGAATGCGGGAGATAACACCCTTGTTGCCGTGGCGGCCAGACAGCTTGTCGCCCTGGGTGATCTTACGATGCTGCGCGATGTAGACGCGGATCATCTGGTTCACGCCGTTCGGCAGCTCGTCGCCGTCTTCCTCGGCATCCTCGCGAGTGATCTCCTTGACGGCGATCACAGTACCGGTTTCGCCGTGAGGCACGCGCAGCGAGGTGTCACGCACCTCGCGGCTCTTCTCACCGAAGATGGCGCGGAGCAGACGCTCTTCCGGAGTCAGCTCGGTCTCGCCCTTCGGGGTGACCTTGCCCACCAGAATGTCGCCGGCTTCGACCTCGGCACCGATGCGAATGATGCCACGCTCGTCGAGGTTGGCCACCGCGTCCTCGCCGACGTTCGGCAGATCGCGGGTGATCTCTTCGGCACCCAGCTTGGTTTCGCGGGCGTCGATCTCATATTCCTCGATGTGGATGGAGCTCAGGGTGTCATCCTGTACGAGACGCTGGGAGATGATCACAGCATCCTCGTAGTTGTAGCCGTTCCACGGCATGAAGGCGATGAGCAGGTTCTTGCCCAGTGCCATTTCGCCCTTCTGGGTGGCCGGACCATCGGCAAGCACGGTACCGGCTTCCACACGTTCGCCGTCGTGGATCAGCGGAACCTGGTTGTAGCAGGTGGTCTGGTTGGAACGCAGGAACTTGGCCAGCTTGTAGGAGCTGGTGGTGCCGTCGTCGTTCATCACACGGATGATGTCGGCGGAAACATACGTCACCACACCCGGCTTCTCAGCCAGAATGACGTCGCCGGAATCGACGGCCGCACGCCATTCGGCACCGGTGCCCACCAGCGGGCGCTCGGATTCGATCAGCGGCACTGCCTGACGCTGCATGTTGGTACCCATCAGCGCTCGGTGGCCTTCATCGTGCTCCAGGAACGGAATCAGGGAGGCGCCGACGGAAACCATCTGACGCGGGGAAACGTCCATGTAGTCAACGGAGCTGACGGGCACATCGACCGCTTCTTCTTCGCCGACTCGGGCAAGAGCCTGCTTCTTGACGAAGTTGCCGTTCTCGTCGAGTTCCTGGTTGGCCTGTGCGATCACGTGCTCGGCATCGCGGTCTGCGGTCATGTATTCGACCTCGTCGGTCACATGGCCGTTGATGACCTTACGGTACGGGGTCTCGATGAAGCCGAACGGATTGATGCGGCCGAAGGTTGCCAGAGAACCGATAAGACCGATGTTCGGACCTTCAGGAGATTCGATCGGGCACATACGGCCGAAGTGGGACGGGTGCACGTCTCGCACTTCCATGGATGCACGGTCGCGAGACAGACCGCCAGGGCCCAGAGCGGACAGACGACGCTTGTTGGTGACGCCTGCCAACGGGTTGTTCTGATCCATGAACTGCGACAGCTGGGAAGTTCCGAAGAACTCCTTGATGGTGGCGTTCACCGGACGAATGTTGATCAGGGACTGCGGGGTGATGGCCTCCGGATCCTGGGTGGTCATACGTTCGCGGACCACACGCTCCATACGGCTCAGACCGGTACGCAGCTGGTTCTGGATCAGTTCGCCGACCTGGCGGATACGACGGTTGCCGAAATGATCGATATCGTCGACGTCCACGCGCAGATCCACATCCTGGCCGTCACGCTTGCCCGGGAACTTGGTGTCGCCGGCATGCAGGGTGACCAGGTACTTGATGGTGGAGATGATGTCTTCGCGAGACAGGCTGCGATCGTTGACATCCTTTTCCAGACCAAGCTTGCGGTTGATCTTGTAACGGCCAACGCGGGCCAGATCGTAACGCTTGGTGTTGAAGTAGAAGGAATCCAGCAGGTTGCGGCCAGCTTCCGGCGTCGGGGTGTCGGCCGGGCGGATCTTGCGGTACAGATCGGTCAGAGCCTCGTCCTGGGTCTGCACGGTCTCCTTGGCAAGCGCGTCCATAACCAGCGGGTAATCCCTGAACGCATCGGCGATCTCATCCTTGGTCATGCCGATGGCCATGAGGAACACGATGGCGGACTGCTTGCGCTTGCGGTCCACGCGCACGCCAAGCACGTCACGCTTGTCGATCTCGAACTCAAGCCATGCGCCGCGGCTCGGGATGATCTTCGCGCCGAAGACTTCCTTGTCGGAAGTGCGATCCTGGCTGCGGTCGAAGTACACGCCCGGAGAACGCACCAGCTGAGACACGATCACTCGCTCGGTACCACCGATGATGAAGGTGCCGTGCGGGGTCTGCAGCGGGAAATCGCCCATGAACACGGTCTGGGACTTGATTTCGCCGGTGTCGCCGTTTTCGAATTCAGCGTTCACATACAGCGGCGCGGAGTAGGTGTAATCCTTCTCCTTGCACTCCTGCACGGTGTGGCGCGGTTCTTCGAAATACGGATCGGAGAAGGTCAGGCTCATGGTCTGAGCGAAGTTCTCGATCGGGGAGATCTCCTGGAAGACCTCATCAAGACCGGAGGTGTGGGGCACGGTGTTGGTGCCGTTCGCCAGATCCTCCTCGACACGCTTCTGCCAGCGCTCGTTGCCGATGAGCCAGTCGAAGCTGTCAGTCTGTACACCCAACAGGTAGGGTACATCAATGGGCTCGCGGATGGAGCCGAAGTTCACACGGTCCGACGCCTTGTGCAGATCAATATCGTGCTGGTCGGCGCGTGCGATGATGGTGGTGGTGTTCGTCGTAGCCTCAGCCAATGGACGTTCCTTATCGCTCGCTAAATCGTTTCGATATGTTTCCCCGGAAGCGCTCCCATTGGCCACCATATGCCTAGTACGCGGGCGCTTCTTCCTTGTCAGCGTGCCCGCTATATGACACGCATGTACGCAAAGTCATGAGAATAACATATCCTATAGATTTTTATTCAATAGTGACGCCGACTGGATCGGACTTCGCTTTGGGATGCCCTTCAATCGAAAGCTGCGCCGAATACACGCCACGATCCACCTTCGGCAGGGTGGATTGATCCTCCACGCATTCGCTGCCAGTACGCGTTCCCGGCCAGGTGATCGTCTGTTTGACCTCGTCGCCCTTCGCCAACAGACGATAGTCGGTGTCAACGGGGCACACATTCGACTTCCAAACCACATCATCGCCCGATTTGATCGTCAACACCACGCTGGAAGCCGACACATCAACCAAGCAACCCACCTTGCTGGAACCGTCATATTTGACGTCCGTGGTGAAATCCATCGAATCGCCCACACCGAAACTTGACACCGCAGGAGTCAACGAAAGCGCGACATTGGACGCATCGCAATCCGGCACCCCGCTTTTCTTCTCCTTGGTCGGGGACGGCACTTCCTTACGGGAAATCGCATACACGTCCGCATGATGAATCTCACGATTCACCGCGACAATCCCCCTCGACAGGGAGTACAGGCAAAACACCAGAAAAGAAATCAGCACTATCGCAGCGATGCCGACGACGATGCGACGGCGACGAAATATCGCCTGCTGTTTTTTCGAACGTTTCTTGCCGGATTTCGAGGACGTCTTCTGTGCCATGATTTCACAGTCTAGCGTGCGCACATCCAAAGAACGTCGGCATTCTTCCTTTCATACCGGAAGACGCACATCCGCATTCGGCAGGATTTCGATAAGACCATCCTCATCCAACGATGCGATGCACCGATCAAGTTGGATATGGTCGTCCCACAGTCGTTCAAGCGACTTGCGATTAAGGGCGATCGCACCTTCCGGCAGATTGCGCAGCGCATTCAGCACCAGCCCACGCACCTGACGATCCGTACCTTGGAAACGTTGACGCGGCCGCGTGCGACGTTCCCCCAATCCCGGACGACCATTATGCAAAAACACGCAATGTCCCGAAACAGGGCACGCCTCGCACAACGGAGCCTTTGCCGTGCAGACGGTCGCACCCAATTCCATAACGGACTGATTCCACACCACTGAAGGACGGTCGAACCGTCTGCATTTTGAGGCATCATCCTGCGGCAACATCTGCTTCGCCAACGCACGTTCCGCAGGTCTTGCGGCGCCGCCAAGCGACTCCTCGCCAAGAAAAACCCTCGAAAGCACCCTGCGAATATTCGTATCCACCACCGCGATGCGCTCACCAAACGCGAAACTCATCACCGCGCTGGCCGTATAATCGCCGATACCTGGCAATGCCAGCAACTCATCGTACGTACGCGGCAGCTTGTTATCGTAATCGGAAGCGACCACGCGGGCGCATTCCTGCAATCGCAAGGCGCGTCTCGGATAGCCGAGCCTGCCCCAAGCCGTGATCACATCCGCTTTCGCGGCATCGGCAAGCGCGACCGCATCAGGCCAGCGTTCCATCCAATCGTTCCAATACGGTACCACACGGCTCATCTGCGTCTGCTGGCTCATCACTTCGGAGACAAGCACGCCCCACGCAGTAGTGCGGCCGAAACGCCATGGCAGGTCACGCGCCGAAGCATTCCACCATTCGGCAAGCGCGTCCGCCACAGCTTCGGCGTTTTCAATTTCGGTATTAGGCTCGTTCGTGTCGTTCATCGTACCTATTCTTGCATTCATGACGAACGAAGAGCATACCAATGACGCGCAAGGCGCAAACGCAGCGGAAGCCAAAGTCGAGAAAATGTTCGAATACGGCTATCGCAAGTCGAATTACGGTCCGGACGAACTCGTGACCGACGCGCACGGCAATCCGATTTCCGTAATCGACGCGATGCTGTCGGCCGAAGACGCGGCAAAAGCCGAAACCTCCACGCCCCACCTGTGCTATTACTCCCCCCGAATTCCAGGCAACACCGGTTCGGCAATCCGCCTGTGCGCGGTGACCGGCACGATCCTGCATTTGGTGGAGCCGCTTGGATTCAATCTGCGCGATACGAAGCTGCGCCGTGCCGGACTGGACTACCACGACATGGCCCACGTGGTATTGCACCCGAATTTTGAGAACCTAGTGGAATCCATGCCGAATTCACGCATCATCGCGTTCACCGCACACGCCACCAAACTGTATACCGACATCGAATACAAACCGACCGACATTCTGCTGTTCGGCCCGGAGCCGGGCAATATTCCCGATCCGATGGATATTATGGCCGGTCCGCACGTGGCCGAACAGGTGCGATTGCCAATGCGCCCGAGCCTGCGTTCCCTGAACCTCACCAATTGCGCATCCATCGCTATCTACGAAGCCTGGCGCCAACTAGGCTTCGCCGGCGGCCAGTAATCCCTCCCCTGCCTGCAACTTCTAGGTTTTTCAATAATTTACTTGCTTTTGTACAGTAAGTTCCGCTGGAGAGGCGGCGGGGTCTGTTTCAGACCGTAAAGACTTGGCCTGAGCGGCCTGGAGCGTGTCGGGAATAGACCCCGCCGCCTCTCCAGCTACGCTGAGTTCAACTTAAGTAAGTTTTCTTTTCTTTTATGCAAGACACAACGAAATGTACGAAAGCGAGCAGAAGAGCGGGATATTCTGTTCGAGACCGTAAGCTTGGCCGAACGGCCTTGAGTGTGTCGCGAATAGAATATCCCGCTCTTCTGCGACCTCCCCATTACAGCAACTTATGCACCCAACGCAAGCACAAATCGCAAGAATGAATCGCACGCGACAAGCATGCATCGGGAAGAGGGAAGGGAGGGGCTAGTTTTTGAAGCTGTGGATTGGGGCGGGGATGCGGCCACCTCGGGTCACGAAAGCTTCGCAGCTGGTCTGGTTGACTGGAATGATCGGCGCATAGCCCATCAGGCCGCCGAAGTTGGCCATCTCCCCTACGCCTTTGCCTTCAACCGGAATCACGCGCACGGCTGTGGTTTTCTGGTTGACCATGCCGATCGCAGCCTCGTCGGCGATGATGCCGGAAATGGTGGAGGCGGTGGTATCTCCCGGAATGGCGATCATGTCAAGGCCGACGGAGCATACGCAGGTCATGGCTTCAAGCTTTTCGATCTTCAGGCAGCCGTTGGTCGCCGCGTCGATCATGTTCTTGTCTTCGGAGACGGGGATGAATGCGCCGGAAAGTCCGCCGACGTAGGAGGACGCCATGATGCCGCCCTTCTTCACCTGATCGTTGAGCATGGCGAGCGCCGCGGTGGTGCCCGGTGCGCCAACCTGTTCGAGGCCGATCTTTTCGAGCACTTCGCCGACGGAGTCGCCTACGGCCGGAGTGGGCGCGAGGGAAAGGTCGATGATGCCGAATGGAATGCCGAGGCGACGGGATGCCTCCTGTGCCACCAGCTGGCCGACACGCGTGATCTTGAACGCGGTGCGCTTGATGGTTTCACATAGGAATTCGAAGTTTTTGCCCTTGGCTTCGTCGAGCGCGCGGGAAACCACGCCGGGGCCGGAAACGCCGACATTGATGACCGCGTCGCCTTCGGTTACGCCATGGAAGCCGCCTGCCATGAACGGGTTGTCGTCGGGGGCATTGCAGAATGCCACGAATTTCACGCATCCGTAGGAGTCGTTGTCTGCGGTGGCGTGTGCGATGTCTTTGATGATGTGGCCGAGCAGTTCGACGGAGTTCATGTCGATGCCGGTTTTGGTGGATCCCACGTTGACGGACGAGCAGACGATGTCGGTTTCGCTCAGCGCCTTCGGCAGGGAACGGATGAGCAGCTCTTCGGCGGGGGTCATGGATTTGGACACGAGTGCGGAGTAGCCGCCGATCAGATCAACGCCGACTTGCTTTGCCGCACGGTCAAGCGCATGCGCGATTTTCACGAAATCGTCCGACGTCTTGCAGGAGCTTGCGCCGACCAACGAGATCGGGGTGACGGTGATGCGCTTGTTGACGATCGGAATGCCGTAGTCGCGTTCGATGGCTTTGCCGGTGGATACGAGATCCTTGGCGTACGTGGTGATTTTGTTGTAGATGTTGTCGCAGACTTCGTCGACGCTGTCGGCCGCGCAGTCCAGCAGGCTGATGCCCATGGTGATGGTGCGTACGTCGAGCTTCTCCTGCTCGATCATCTGGTTGGTCTCGTGGACCTCCATGATATTCAGCATGATGTGTTCCTTCGCTCCTTACCGATGAACCCTGATGGATCAGACGCGGTGCATCTTGGTGAAGATTTCCTCGCGCTGGCAGCGGATGCGCACGCCGATCTCTTCGCCAAGCTTGTCGAGATCGTCCACGACCTCGCCGAATTCCTTGTCGGTGTTGGAATAATCCACAATCATCATCATGTTGAAGAAACCGTCGATGATGGTCTGGGAAATGTCAAGCACGTTGACCTGATGTTCGGAAAGGTATGTGCAGACGCGTGCGATGATGCC
>ERZ772892.3957-NODE-3957-length-10054-cov-3.406741_pt1 | contig 10054 bp, 5 predicted proteins | sample MGYA00512126_ERZ772892 | MGnify/ENA primary metagenome ERZ772892 (study PRJEB29015, sample SAMEA2737697) | human gut metagenome | biome: human gut; feature: human-associated habitat; material: faeces | place: China | collected 2012 ... | reverse complement strand
GATACGAAAGTGATGAATTGTTATAAGGCGATGCAAGTATATCTGGAGGAATAGGGAAATGGATGAAGAGGTTAGAGATATGCAATAAATTTTATAATTAAAAACAAAGTAAAACTTCGAGAAGTCGAATGGTATATTTCGTTTTTCGTTGCGTTGTGCTCTACTTTGTGGTATTATATTTATCGTGGCATAAGTGTTGTTGTTTATGTGGACAGGCTTGATAATAATATTGTGAGGTAGAGCATATGTCAGTTTCGTATAACGGATTATGGAAACTGCTGATTGACAAAAAGATGAAGAAGAGTGACTTGATAAAAAGGTTGGAGATTAGCAGTAGTACAATTGCAAAAATGACAAAGGATGAGGCTGTTTCTTTGCGGATACTAGAGAAGATTTGCAGGGAGTTGGACTGTGATTTCGGGGATATTGTTCACTATATGAAAGATGAGGAGGGTGAATAATTATGGAATACAGTGCAGGATTAACATCCAAATTGTTCTGGCTGCAGGAAGCCAGAAAGACAGCATCCTATATTGTGGAAGGTTTTAGCAAATCTGAGATTCGTGCAATTGCATGGGAGGAAAATATATATCAGGTAAGAGCAGAGTATCGTGCTTTTGAGGTGCTGAATGGCACCTATCGTCGGATTTCTCTTTTGCCGATGGATGTACTGAAAGTATTTTTGTCTTGTGATATTGAAATGGCAAAAGTGTTGAATTTAATTTCTATACTGATGGATAATCGTTTGTTTTTCGAATTTATCTATGAAGTATATGACGTAAAACTAAGGATTGGTGAATTGGAGATTTCGGATCGGGATTTGAATGCGTTCTTTGCAGATAAAGCAATTCAAAGCGAAGTTGTTGCAAGATGGTCTGATACCGTGGTAAAAAAATTAAAACAGTGTTTTTGCCGTATGATGTATGAAGCAGGAATGCTAGAGAATAGTATGAAGCCTCGGACGATACGATCGATATATATTGATTACAGAACAGAAGAATTGTTGAAAAACAACGGATTGGAAGTATATTTGAATGCAGTGAAGGGAGTGCGCTGATGGCAAAATTATCATTGGATGAAAGGCTGAATCAGATAGAAAAGAAAATATCAGATCAGAGCTTTCGCAATAACAAAGGCTTAGGCAACGAAGTCGGATATTATATATTTGATTATGATCCGAGACAAGAACTCCATGTGAGAAATCATATACAGTATCTGAAGAACCGGATCAATGAGAGCAGCTTAGGGTTTCGTATCATAGAGATTGATCTGTTTCACTTGATGATTGAGGTACTGGAAGAGGAAGGATATTTGGAAGCTTTTTTGGATCTGGAGAGAGAGAATGGTTTCTTTGATATGGCAGACAGTTTAGTAGAGACATTGGGACTGGATGAGACCGATGAGAGAAATCTGATCATTAGCAAGATTGTGGAACACGATTTGACAGATGGTGTGGTTTTCCTTACCGGAGTTGGCAAGTGCCATCCGATAATTGCCAGTCACAATATCCTTAACAATCTGCATCAGGTGTTAGATAGTGTCCCAGTGGTGATGTTTTATCCGGGCGAATATAGTGGACAGGATTTGAAACTGTTTGGAACGATGGATTCGCGTAATTACTATAGAGCATTTCGGCTTGTGTAGAGAAAGGTATGGAGTGATATGCAGATAAAAAATATGTTTGAAAAGCAGATTGACCGTGATATCAAGGGTGTTATCAAAGTTGGTCAGTCAGATGAAGAAAATATTTATCAGGAATTGGATGAGTATGTTGTTACGAAAGAGTTGTTGAAACATTTTCGTGACTTTTTCGAGAATTACGAGAATGGCATTAACGGATATACAGATAAGATGGGTGTGTGGATTTCCGGGTTCTTTGGAAGCGGTAAATCACACTTTTTGAAGATTTTGTCATATCTGTTGAAAAACAGTGTCGTAGAGGGAAAACGTGCGATTGAATATTTTACGGATGGGAAAAAAATTGAAGATCCGATGCTGATTGCAAAGATGACCAATTCGGGTACAATCTCATCCGATGTTATGTTGTTTAATATTGATTCCAAAGGCTCCGCAAAAGTTGGCTCAGGAAAAGAAGCAATCGTGGAAGTTTTTATGAAAGTGTTCAATGAGATGCAGGGATATTGCGGTTCCATTCCTTATCTTGCCGAGTTTGAACGCCAGTTAGATGGTGAGGGCAGATTTGTGGAGTTCAAAGAAAAGTTTGAACAGATTGCAGGAGCACCATGGGAGAAGAAGAGACAGGCATTTGCTGTGATTCAGGATAAAGTAGTTAAGACATTAGTTGCGATGGATTTTATGAGTGAGGAGGCAGCACGAAACTGGTGTAAGAATGCGAAAGGTAATTATGATCTTAGCATTGAGAAGTTTGTCTTTTTGGTACAGGAGTATTGTGCAAAGAAGGGACCGAATCATCATGTGATTTTTCTGGTGGATGAGATTGGTCAGTATATTGCAGATGATACACAGCTTATGTTGAACCTTCAGACGATCGTAGAGGATTTGGGAACTGCCTGCCGTGGAAAAGCATGGGTTATTGTGACCAGCCAGGAGGATATTGACTCGATCACAAAGACAAAGGGGAATGACTTTTCTAAGATTCAGGGACGATTTGATACCAGACTTTCGTTATCGGCATCAAATGTAGATGAGGTTATCCGCAGACGTATCTTAGAGAAGAACGAGACTGCGAAACAGACACTTCGTCTGCTTTATGAGAAGAATGAGTCTATTATTAAGAACTTGATTACCTTTACGAAAGATACGGCGGATAAGAAGTTATATGCGGATAAAACTGATTTCGCAGAATGTTATCCGTTTATTCCATATCAATTTAATCTTCTTGGACAGGTGCTGACAGCAGTGCGTACCCACGGAGCGAGTGGAAAGCATTTATCCGATCAGTCCAGATCTATGCTGGCACTTTTTCAGGAGTCGGCAATGCGTGTGATGGATCAGGAAGAAGGCGTATTGGTTCCATTTAGTTATTTCTACGATACGTTACATAAATTCATTGATCACCAGCACAGTCAAGTGATTTCTGATGCTGAGGACAATAGCAGACTGGAAGCATTTGATGTAGAACTTTTGAAGGTCCTTTTCATGATTAAGTATGTAAAGGAAATTAGAGCAAATGCAGACAACCTTACGACGCTGATGATTTCCAGTATCTATGACGAGCGTGTGGAAGTGCGTAAAAAAGTCGAGCAGTCATTGAAACGACTAATTGGCGAGACATTGGTACAGAAGAATGGTGAGATTTACATATTCTTGACGAATGAAGAACAGGAGATTAATAATGCGATTAATAACGAAATAGTAGAACCGGGTGAGATTATCGGTGAAGCTTCCTCTGTGATTTTTGAAGGGGTTTATGAACATAAAAAGTTTCGTTACAACAACCGTTATATATTCCCGTTTAACCAAAAAGTAGATGAACATTTTTTTAGAGGAAATCAATCGAATAGTATTGGACTTATTGTGCTTACTCCGTATGGCGGTGAGTATACAGATGCAGCATTACGATTGCTGTCAGCTTCGCAACAGTCGGTAATTCTTAAGCTGCCAAATGATGAAACATTTCTTGAGGAAATTCGCGACAGTATTAAGATATATAAGTATCTGAACAAAAATGCTTCCGGTGCACAGGATAACTTTGACAGTATCCGCCGTGCCAAGGAAGATGAACGACTGGAGAAAAAAGATCGCATCAAGATATATATTGAGGAAGCATTAAAGAATGCAGATATTTATGTCAATGGAGATAAGGCGGCGATTAATGCAAAAGAGGCATCCGCAAGAATTGACGAAGCAATGCGCAAGTTAGTTGAGACACAGTATAACAAGCTGACTTATATGGAGACGGCACCGGAACTTTCAGATATTGCGCATGTTCTTCGCAATGATGGTGGTCAGATTACACTTGGCGTAGAAGATACGACACCGAATAAACTGGCATTGGAAGAAGTACTGAATGTGATAGAACTAAATACTCAGAGACATATTAAAACTTCGTTGAAAGCCTTAATTTATAAGTTTGCGGCAGTACCGTATGGCTTTGATCCGAGGGATGTACAGTGGTTAGTCGCAATGTTATTCAAACAGGGACGAATCTCTATGGTGCTTAACAGTCAGACATTATCACTGTTGTCAAACAGCCATGAGGAATTGGTAAAGTACATTACAAAAAGGGAGTATGTGGAGAAAGTATTGATTGATATCCGCGTGCGGGCAACCGATCGTCAGATTCGTTCGACAAAGGAAGTAATCAAAGATTATTTTGGTGGAAGTGTATCGAGTGAAGATGATGATGTACTTATGAAGGCGTTTAAGAATTTTGCAGAGAATAAGAAGCAGCTCTTTGATGACATTGTGGTGGAATACCGTATCAATCCGGATCTTCCATCAAAGGCACTGATAGAAAAAGCAAAGAAGAATTTGGAAGTGGTTATGAATATAACAGATTCTGTTGAGTTTTTTAAGACTGTAGATGAGATGCAGGACGATTTATTAGACGATGCAGAAGATACCGCACCTGTATTTGATTTCTTCAGGGGTGAACAGAAAAAGATCTTTGAAAAGACACTGAAGTATCTCCGAATTTTTGACAAGAGTAAGACCTATGTCAGAGACCAGAAGGTATTGGCAGTTGTTGCCAATATGACAAAGATTGTTAAGAGCAGAAATCCGTACAGCCAGATACAGAAACTGCCGGAATTAAACGAACAGTTTGCAGATATTTATGTGGAATTAATGCAAAAAGAAGTTGAGCAGATGCAGCCAATTGTGGAGGCGGATTTTAAAATCGTACGTGATGTGTTGGCGAATAAGGATTTTTCGGATCAATTTACAAGTAAAGTGAATGCAAGTTTTGGTGAATTATTGGAGAAGTTAAAATCCTCCAATGAGATTGCTGCTGTAAAAAACATTAAATTGGAAAGTGATGCATTAAAACTGCGATTTCTGGATGAGATTGAGGAATATGAACAGAGTCATCAACCGACAGAGCCAAGTGGTGAAGAGCATCCGGGAGAGGATTCCGGAACAGGAGGTGGAACCAGTGAGATGCCGACGCTAAAACCGCCTGCAGCACCGAAAAAGAAACGAAAGAATGTGTCCATCAGCAGTGTGGCAGGAGCGAGAACCTATTCTTTGGAGAATGAACAGGATATTGACCGGTTCCTGGCTGAAATGAAAGTAAAGCTGATGGAAGAATTGGAAGATGATACGATAATAACATTAAGTTAACGACATAGACCTGCGTAGAAATGGAGACTAGCATATGAATAAAGCGGCAATAAAGCGGTTTGCCATAGAGGCAAGAAACAAGTTAAGAAATTCTGTGACGGATAAGGCAGGAATGCTTGGTATTACTCCGGAAGAATGCAGTGATCCGGTTACAACAGGACCGGACTTTGAGGTATATCAGACAGCAGCCGGAACGGAAATAACTTTGAATAAATCACAGTGTGAGCTTCGTAAGAAATTGGTAGACAAGATCGCGGAGCGTGGTTTTGATGCTGTGGTAGAAGAGGTGGCATATACCTGGTTTAACCGTATCTGTGCAATCCGTTTTATGGAAGCCAATGATTATCTTCCAAGCCGCGTGCGTGTGCTTTCTTCAGAAAAGGATGGAAAGAACGAGCCGGATCTTGTGACAATGGCACCAGATGTGGATCTTTCGTTTACCGAGGAAGAACGAGAGAAAATATATGATTTGAAGATGAAGGGAACGACCGCTGCCAGCGATGAATTGTTTCAGAAATTGTTTATCAAGCAGTGCAATGCCCTTCATGAGATCCTGCCGGAACTATTTGAAGAAACACAGGATTATACTGAACTGCTTCTTGATATCTCCTATGCGAATAAGGATGATGTGGTCTACATGTTGGTCAATCAGGAGGATGGCATTCCGGAGGCAGACTTCAATGTGACGTCAGTCAATGAACAGGGAGAAGTAACCGGACAGGTGGAGATTATCGGATGGCTGTATCAGTATTACAATACAGAGTTAAAGGATGATACCTTTGCCAAGTTAAAGAAGAATATTAAGATCACCAAAGAGAGGATCCCTGCGGCTACCCAGCTTTTTACCCCAGACTGGATTGTCCGTTATATGGTGGAAAACTCTGTCGGAAGAATCTGGATCGACCATCTGCGTGCACTAGATTCATCGGTCAATGAAAAAGAAATTGCCGAGAAATTTGGTTGGAAATATTATCTGCCGGAGGCAAAACAGGAGGAGTCTGTTAATGTGAAACTGGCAGAGATCCGCAGCAATTATAAAGATCTGAAACCGACGGACATTCTCTGTATTGATCCTTGCATGGGAAGCGGACATATCCTGATCGCCATGTTTGATGTACTGATGGATATCTATACCAGTACCGGATACAGTGAGAGAGAAGCAGCCTTTGAAATCGTAGAACATAATATCCATGGATTAGACATTGATCAGCGAGCTTACCAGCTTGCTTATTTTGCTGTCATGATGAAAGGAAGAGGATATAACAGACGATTTTTCCGTGGCAGAGATGATGTGAAGCCAATGCCAAAAGTATATGCGATTGCAGAAAGTAATGATATCTTAAGAAGCCATCTGTCGCTCTTTGGACAGTCTATGGAAGTCAAACGGAGAGAAACTGCAAAAGAGCAGATGGAATATCTGTTAGATACCTTCAAGGATGGAAGAGAGTATGGTTCTATCCTAAATGTAGAAGAATGTGACTGGGAGCTGTTGCAGGACTATGTGGAAGATTTGAATATGGAGGGACAGTTTAATGGTCCATCAGATATTCAAGGGCAGATAGCATTTGATAGTAATAAAAGCGATGAGACACAGAAAAGTCTGAGACTGCTTATTAAAGTTGCAAAGAATCTGGGACAGAAGTATGATGTCGTGGTAACGAATCCGCCGTATATGGGGGCAAGCAATATGAATGCGGATCTTAGCAAGTTTATCAAAGATAATTATGCAGATTATAAGTCTGATTTCTTTTCGGCTTTTATCGTGAAGTGTACCCACATGGCGAAAATAACAGGTTATTTGGGATTCTTGACACCATATGTATGGATGTTTATCCAGTCATATGAAAAACTGAGAAATTATTTATTTGCAAAAACCACGATTGAGAAGTTAATTCAGTTTGAATACTCTGCATTTGAGGAAGCAACGGTACCGATTTGTACATTTGTACTGAAAAATTCCTATGTCGATAAAAAGGGATGTTATTTACGATTGACAGATTTCCGTGGTGGTATGGAAGTGCAGAGACAAAAGACATTAGAAGCAATTTCTAACCTGGATTGTGGATATTACTATGAACAGCATGTGAAACAATATGAAAAGATACCGGGAAGTCCGGTGGCATATTGGATTAGCAATAGTATGAAAGATGCATTTTTAAACAGTGTATCTCTTGAAAAAATTGGTAAGCCCGAACAGGGAATGGCGACAGCGAATAATGGACGATTTGTGCGTTGTTGGTATGAAGTTGATAAAAGAAAAATTTCAATATCTGGGAATTTGCAAGCTAAGTGGTTTCCGTATAATAATGGTGGAGGTTATAGAAAATGGTATGGTTTTAATATTGATGTTGTAAACTGGGAAAATGATGGAAGAGATATAAAGGCATTTCCGAAAGCGTACATACGCAACGAAAAAGATTACTTTAAGTCGGGAATTACATGGAATGCAATAACAAGTAGCGATGTATCTGTCAGATTCTTTGGAGAAGGTTTTATTTTTTCCAATGCGGGAATGGCAATATTTACAAGTGAGAAATACCAAAAGTATCTGTTGGCATTTATTAATTCCTGTGTTAGCAAAAATATTCTTAAAATACTTAGTCCGACATTAAACTATAATGCGGGTGATATGTGTAACCTTCCAATTATATATTCAGATATTGTTAATGAATCAGGAAAATGTGATGTATGTATAGAGATAAGCAAAGATGATTGGGATGCGTTTGAAACTTCATGGGATTTTCAGTGTCATCCGTTGATTCCGAATATCCGAGGTATCTGGGATACAGATGAAATGAAAAATGGTACAGACAATTTGCCTCAAAGATTATATATTGAGGCTGGCTTTGATGCTTGGGAAGAGGAGTGTGATAATCGTTTTGCACAACTGAAAGCCAACGAAGAGGAACTCAATCGTATCTTTATTGATATTTATGGGTTACAGGATGAATTGACTCCGGATGTCGAGGATAAAGATGTTACGGTGCGAAAGGCTGATTTAGGTAGAGACATCCGCAGTTTCATCTCCTATGCGGTTGGCTGTATGTTTGGGCGTTATTCCCTTGATAAGGATGGATTGATACTTGCAGGACAACCATTTGAGTCGGTCTATTTTGAAGCAACAGCACCTAGAACGGGTATAGGAGTAGCCGGTGCACCGGGAGATTATGTATCGACTGGTGAGTTTTATATCAAAGCAGAGGATGGAACGAAGAAATGCACCTACAATCCAGATCGTGACAACATTATTCCAATTACAGATGAGGAATATTTCTGCGATGATATTGTTGGAAGATTTGTAGAGTTTGTGGAAACGGTGTACGGAAAAGATACACTGGAAGAAAATCTTGATTTTATTGCACAGGCACTTGGCAACAAAGGAAATTCTTCCCGTGAAGTGATTCGCAATTACTTTATCAAGGATTTTTATAAGGATCATTTGAAGGTATATCAGAAGCGACCGATTTACTGGCTGTTTGATAGTGGTAAACAGAATGGCTTCAAGGCTCTGATCTATATGCACCGCTATGATGCAGATACGGTAGGAAGAGTGCGGACGGACTATCTTCACCGGGCACAGAATTATGTGGAAACAGCGATGAAGAGTGCGGAGTACACGATTGAGAATACAACCGTTGCATCTGAGAAGTCCAAGACAATGAAAGCAGTATCGAAGTATACGAAGCAGCTGGCAGAGATGCAGACATATGATCAGGCAATTGCACATGTGGCAAACCAGAGAATTGAGATTGATCTGGACGATGGTGTTAAGGTCAATTATGCGAAATTTCAAGGTGTGGAAGTAGCACAGGAAGGCAAGAAAGCATTAAAAGTGGATTTGTTGGCAAAGATATAAAAGAAAGGATTAGGTGAAATAGAAATATGAAAATTAAAAAATTAACACTAAAAAATTTTATGGCTTTTGAGAAAACTGAAATAAATTGGTCGGATAGTATTAACATTATTTGCGGAGAAAACAGTACTGGCAAAACAACACTTTTGAAAGTGATGTATTCTTTGATAAAGCCACTTAGTAATGTAGGCAAAGATAATCTGACAAAGGAGATGGAAGAACAGATTTTAGTTAAAAAAATTCAAGGCGTGTTTCGACCGGATGAATTGAAAATTGGTAGGCTGGTAAGCCGCAAACAGGGAAGCAATCGAACGGATTTTTCTGTTGAATTAGAGAAGAAACAAAAAATCTCGGTTGGATTTGGAAACAGGCAGGAAAATCATGCGGATGTTTCTATTGAGCGTGATGAAAAAACAAAAAAGTATGATGTTATATATATTCCTACAAAAGAAATGATTTCTACAGTAGAGCATTTCGTATCACTATATGACGAATATCATATAGACTTTGAAGAAATGTATTATGATCTTGCAAAGTTATTAGATAGACCACTTTCAAAAGGTCCTAACACTACGGAACAGAATCAGGTGTTAAGTAATTTGGAAGATATCATGAAAGGACAAATTGTCCAGAAGAACAAGAAATTCTATTTCAAAATAAAAGGTGAGGGGGAATTTGAGATGGGATTACTTTCAGATGGATATAGAAAGCTGTCCATGATTATATATATGATTCTTTCTGGAAGCTTGAATAAAAATACTATCTTATTTTGGGATGAACCAGAAGCGAATATTAATCCAAAGTATATTCCGGTGCTTGTGGAGCTGTTCATGATGCTGGAGAGTGAAGGGGTTCAGATTTTTGTTTCAACTCATGATTATTTTTTGTCGAAATATATTGAAGTAAAACGAAATCCAGATAGCCATGTACAATTTA
>ERZ772892.3935-NODE-3935-length-10104-cov-9.856603_pt1 | contig 10104 bp, 8 predicted proteins | sample MGYA00512126_ERZ772892 | MGnify/ENA primary metagenome ERZ772892 (study PRJEB29015, sample SAMEA2737697) | human gut metagenome | biome: human gut; feature: human-associated habitat; material: faeces | place: China | collected 2012 ... | reverse complement strand
ACTCCCACAAGTAGAGTCAGAGTCTACCGCACTACCACTATGCAAATCCCCATCATTCTGTTGTCGTCAGCTTTGAACCTCGCCGCTGACAAGGGATATTATACTATACAGCCCGGGTCTTGTCAACACTTTTTTTGAGATTTTTCGCCTGAGCAGAAAGTGCCAAAAACTTTCTCTTTCCGGCAAAGTATGTTAGAATAGAGCCACTAAGATTCAGGAGGATATTTTTATGCTGAAACGTCTGCGCGCAAAGCATCCCATCGGGTTCTGCGTTTTATCCGAGGTGCTGTTTCTGGGCAGCCTGCTGCTGGCATCCTATCTCATTGTGTTTGCACTGGTGCTCTTTGGGGTGGACCTGGAACGGGTGGACTCCTACTTCCTCAGCGCCGTGCAGGAGGCGGTGGGCATGGTGGTGGCTTTGGTCATTCTGGGCCGCACCGGTAAGATGTACCTGCTCCGCCGCCGGGGCAGCGGCTTTTTCAACGGGCTGCTGGTGGGAATGTATCCGCTGGTGCTCATTGGTTACAGCCTGTATACCAAGCTGATGTTCGGGATGCCCGAGGATGGCCAGCTGCAGCCTGCGTTCAGCATCTTCAGCTTCTTTTTGAGCATGGCACTGGTGGGCGTGGCGGAGGAGTTCATTTTCCGCGGGGTCATTGCCCAGAGCCTGCTGGAGCGCTTCGGCACCGGCAGGGCGGGGGTCTGGAAAGCCTGTCTGCTGTCGGGCCTGCTGTTTGGCGCGGCCCACCTGACCAATCTGCTGTCCAGCGCTCCCTTCGGTGTGCTGATGCAGTGTGTCTTTGCGGCATCGCTGGGCACGCTGTTCGCAGCCATCTATTTCCGCACCGGCAACCTGTGGGTCACGGTGTTCCTGCACGGGGCCATGGACATTGCCTCTATGCTGGTGGGCGGCCTGTACGGCACGGAGGACGTGGCCGAGAGCATTTCGGGCTATGATGCCAGCATGATGCTCTCGATCTTGATCTATCTGATCCCGACTCTCTTCCTGCTGCGCAAAAAGAAGATCGGCGAGGTGGCGCTCTACTTTGGCCGGGACTGCGCCCCGGCAGCTGCTCCGGCCCCGGAGGAAAACGGGGAACGGCTCCGGTAAGCCCTCTTGCCTTTTGAAACAAAAAGGATTACAATCAGTCAAGGCAAACTGAGAGACAAATACTTCGATTCGGAGGAGAAGATATTATGGCATGTACAACGCTTCTGGTTGGTAAAAACGCATCCTATGACGGCTCCACCATGATCGCCCGCAACGACGATTCCGGTTCCGGCCATTTCACGGCAAAGAAATTCGTGGTGGTCCAGCCCGAGGAGCATCCGGCGGTTTACCGCTCGGTGCTGTCCCATGTGGAGATCCCGCTGCCCGGTGACCCCATGCGGATGACCGCCATGCCCAACGCCGTGGAGGGCAAGGGGATCTGGGCCGCAGCCGGTGTCAATGCCGCCAATGTCGGCATGACCGCCACCGAGACCATCACCTCCAACCCCCGCGTGCTGGGCGCTGACCCGCTGGTGGTGTACCAGCCTGCCAGGGGGGAGCAGCCCGAGGTGCCCGGCGGCATCGGCGAGGAGGACATCGTCTATCTGGTGCTGCCCTACATCCACACCGCCCGCGAGGGCGTGGAGCGGCTGGGCAAGCTGCTGGAGACCTACGGTACTTACGAGATGAACGGCATTGCATTCCAGGACGTGAACGAGATCTGGTGGCTGGAGACCATCGGCGGCCATCACTGGATGGCACGCCGCGTGCCCGATGACAGCTATGTGGTGATGCCGAACCAGCTGGGCATTGATGCCTTTGATCTGGACGATGCCTTTGGCGCGCAGGAAAACCATCTCTGCTCGGCTGACCTGAGGGAGTTCATTGCAAAGTATCACCTCGACCTGGCACAGGACGGCGTGTTCGACCCTCGTGCCGCCTTTGGCAGCCACACCGATTCCGACCACGTTTACAACACGCCCCGCGCCTGGTACATGCTGCGTACCCTGAACCCCACCACCTGGGTCTGGGATGGCCCCGATGCCGACTATACCCCGGCTTCCGATGACCTGCCCTGGTGCATGGTGCCTGAGAAGAAGATCACCCCCGAGGACGTGAAGTATGTGCTGTCCAGCCATTATCAGGGCACGCCGTACGATCCGTATGCAAGCTACGGTGCCAGAGAGAACCGGGGCGTTTACCGCTCCATCGGCATCAACCGCAACGACTTTGTGGCGCTGATCCAGCTGCGGCCTGATCTGCCCGCCGACCTGCAGGCAGTGGAGTGGGTGGCCTACGCCTCCAATGCCCTGAACGCCATGGTGCCCTTCTACGCCAACGTGGAGACGACCCCGGCCTATCTGGCCGGCACCACCGGTGAGGTGTCCACCGACAGCTTCTACTGGGTCAGCCGGATGATCGCTGCAATGGCGGATGCTTCCTATGGCAAGTCGGTGTTCCATGTTGAGCGCTATGAGCTGGGGGTGCTCTCCGCCTGCCGTGCCCTGCTGAATCAGTATGACGCAAAGCAGCTGGCCGAGACCGACCCCGCCCGCCGCGCCGCCCTGCGCCAGGAGGCCAACAAGGCCCTGGCCGCTGAGGTCAAGGCCCGCGCCGCCGACACGCTGGATAAGGTGCTGTTTGAGTTGAGCAGCAATATGAAGAACGCATATTCTCGTTCGGATATGTGATATTTGAACGATATAATCCATCTTGTAGAAATAAGAATGCCCTGTACCATGCAAAACGGTACAGGGCATTGTTGTTTTGAAAGATAATTTAAGCGGCCAGAGCGGTCTTGATGGCGTTCATCACGGCATCGCTGTTCTCACAGCACACCATGACCACTTCGCCGGTGGGGACAGTGGCCACCTTGGCGGAGGCGGCGATCTGATACTGATCCTCGAGGTAGTGCTCCATCGTCTGCTGCTGGTTCTGGATATAGGCATCCATTGCGTCCACGACCTCCTGCGTCTTGCCCTCAGCAGGCTTGACGATGGCAACGCCGTAGCTCTGCACCATCATGGCAGAGAGGGAGGCAGCAAGATCGGTGTAGCTGCCCTCGGGCAGGTCCAACAGGGGGAGCAGCATGTTCTGAATCTCATCGTTCAGGTCATCCGCCGGATAGCTGGCGCTGTAGCCGTACTGGGCGGTGAACTTGCCGTCCTCTGCCGGGGAGAAGATCATATAATAATCATTGTCCTCGGCTTCCCGGGCATCGTGGATGATCTGGGTGTAGTCTTTGGGGGTGGTATCTTTTTTGCTGCCGCAGCCGGTGAACACCAGCAGGGCACAGCCAAGAGCCAGCAGAGCGGCAAGAATGCGTTTTTTCATGGTCGTAGTTCCTTTCGTCTGACAAAGGCAGGGTGATCGTGATCAGTCTGCCCGTCTTTGGGGGCGTTTATGCAGCCGCTGAACGGCGGCCTTGTATCAGGAATACGGCCCGGAAGGCCGGAAGATTGCACGGCAGTTGTAACAGTTCTGTGAACGGCTTACAGCTGCAGCGCTTCCAGATCACCATGGTTGACCGGAGTAGAAAGGATGATCTGGGTGCTGGTGGTGCCCAGCTTCTGAAACTGCAGGATCAGGTGCTCCAGCTGGGGCATGCTGCCGCAGCTGACCTTGATGAGGAAGGTGTAGGCACCGGTGACGTGGTAGCACTGCAGCACCTCCTTGCTGTTCTGCATCAGCTCCACCAGCTCGTCCCGATGGCTGGGTGTGACGGACAGGCTGATGAGCGCGTCCACATAGACACGGTCTGCCGGGCGGTTCAGCACCACGGTGTAGCCGCTGATGATGCCGTCGGTCTCCAGCTTGTGGATGCGGCTGGAAACAGCCGGGCTGGTCAGTGCCACCTGCTCGGCGATCTCCTTGACGGGCATCCGGGCATTTTTTGCGAGAAGGGAGAGGATCTTGCGGTCTAAATCGTCCATGAGAAAGGTCTCCTTTTATGTTTTTGTTGAATTGTACAAAAATTTTTGAAAGTAAAGTTTTACTGTTGTTGCAATCGCATAAACTGCGGAAAAACTCGCTTTTGTGTTTTCTGTGTTAATTATATAAAGTTTTGATCGAAATGTAAAGTGCTAAATTAAAGCAAATGTCAAAAATTTTGTTTGACAAGAAAAGAAAAAAGCGTATAATACATATCGCGAGGCACGGTAAGCGCCAAAGACTGCGCAAAACACGTTGTTTCTCAAGTGCCTGCATTTGAATTGCGATTCCCAACTTTATATACTTTCCCACCCCTCTATACACAAAAACCCGCTGCCAGGCGGGTTTTTGTGTTTGTTGGGGATTTTTTTATTTGTTCGAGACGATAGGACGGCGGGGAGTTTCCCAAAGCAAGTGTCCGGAGGGTGGGACCCGACTGCCGTCAGGCAGTTGGGCGGGGGATGGAATGCCCCGTATCACTTGCGTGGGAAAGCTCCCCAACGGCCGATTCCCTTTATTAAACCAAGAATCCTTCAAAACAGTGCAGGTCCTCGGTTTTGACGATGCCTTCCAGATAAAGCCCGTCCTCCCGGTACTCCTCCAACTGCACGCTGCCTCGCTCCCGCATGGGGGCGGCCAGGCCCAGCTTATCATAAGGCAGCAGCACCCGGATGGTGTGCACCCGGTCACTGAGCAGCTCGTCCAGCTTTTTCAGCAGGGCATCCAGACCGTAGCCGGTCTTGGCACTGGTCAACAGGATGTCCGGGTCAAAGTTCAGGGCATTGGGCTTGTCACACTTGTTGTAAACGGTCAGGCGGGGGATGTCGGCACAGTCCAGCCCGTCCAGAACCTCATCAGTAACGGCCAGCTGCTCTTCCCGCTGGTCGTCGCCCGCGTCCGCCACCCGCACGATGACATCAGACCATGCGGCTTCCTCCAGCGTGGATTTGAAGGCCTCCACCAGATTGTGGGGCAGACGGGAGACAAAGCCGACCGTGTCCACCAGCAGAACGGCCATGCCGCTGGGCAGCACCAGCTTCCGGCTGGTGGGGTCCAGGGTGGCAAACAGCATGTCGGCCTCGGCCACGCTGGGGCCGCACAGGGCATTCATCAGGCTGGATTTGCCCACGTTGGTGTAGCCCACAAGGCTGACCACCGGCATCCCGGTCTTGGCTCGGGCCTTGCGGCTCTCGCCCCGGCGCTTTTCCATCTCGGCCAGCTTTTCGGCCAGTGCGTCGATGCGGGCGTGGACGTGGCGGCGGTCCAGCTCCAGCTTGGTCTCACCGGCACCACGGCGGGCACCACCACCGCCGCCGCCACCGCCGCCCTGGCGGCTCAGGCTCTCGCCCATTCCCTGCAGGCGGGGCAGACGGTAGCGCAGAAGCGCCAGCTCGGTCTGCAGCTTGCCCTCGTTGGTCACGGCGCGGCTGCGGAAGATCTCCAGAATCAGCATGGTGCGGTCAATGACCTCCATGCCGCCCAGCGCCGTGGAGATGTTGCGGATCTGGCTGCCGGTCAGCTCGCCGTCAAACACGGCACACTCGGCACCCAGCTCCGCGGCGGCAGCGGCGGCCTCCTCCAGCTTGCCGCTGCCCAGCACGATGCCGGTCTCGGGGGTCTGCCGTTTCTGGGTCACGGATGCCACAGCCTCCATGTGGTTGGCCTCGCAGAGTGCAGCCAGCTCGTTCAGGCTGCGCTCACAGTCCCAAAGCCCCTGATCCAGGGCCAGTAAGATGACCTTTGTGGGGGGCGTTTCTACTAAAATGTCATAAAGTTCGCTCAAAATAAACCTCTCAGTTCTTCGTAATGTTCTCTTGTCAATGCGTAGCACCTGCAGGCAACCGGTGTGCCGTCAAATTTGTGGTAGACAGAATCGTGGTCGTAGACAAAGCCGGCTTTCTGCTGGACCCGGCCGCTGGCAGGATTTTCAAACGCATGGCAGCAGGCCAGCCAGCTACTATCTGTATTTTTGAACCAGTATTCTACAACTGCTTTTAGCGCTTCGGTGGTAAAGCCTTTGTTCCACCAGGCCTTGCCGATGCAGTAGCCAACCTCCCACACGCCGTTCGTGTGGTCGAAGCCGGGCCAGGGGTCACGCTCCGGCTCGGCGGAACTGGATGTGAACACGCCGATGGTACCAAACAACTGTCCGGTGGCCTTTTCCACAATGCCCCACTCGTAGTAATCTCCATTGGGGTAGAGAAGCGCCCATGCGGCCAGCAGTTCCCGGGTCTCGTCCACGTTTTTGTGGGGCTCCCACCGCAGCCAGCGGGTCACGTCCGGGTCGTTGGCCCAGTTGGCGTACATCATGGGGGCATCCTCCGGGGTCAGCGGGCGGAGAAGCAGCCGCTCCGTTTCGATCGTTTGTGTGCCTGCATGGCGCATGATACATCTCTCCTCACATGTAAAAGTTACGCATAGGATAGCACAAAACTGCCCTGCCTGCAAGCTGTGGCACGAAAAAACGCTTGACAAGAGGCGAAACTTCATTAAACTGAAGGAAGAGTGCAACAAAAAACTCCCCGGAGCCCGGGGAGTGGAAGGTTATTCTGCGCTGAAGTCGGTTTTGAGGATGGAGACCCAGTTGCTTTTACCATAGAGGAACCGGAGAATGTGGACGACCTGAGCGGGTTCCTCGATCTGGTAAAACACTAGATAATTCTGAACAGGAAAGAAGCGAATTTTCCAACCTGCCAGCATGGGGTCGGTAACAATGGGAAAGCGCTGTGGAAAGATATCGAGCGAACGAAACTGCTTCCACGCATTGTCGATCAGACGGTCCGCCGCAGAAGGGTTCATAAGCATCCCGTCGATGTAGTCAAAGGCATCGGCAAGATCACGTTTGGTTGCAACGGTGATATCAATAGAATAATTCATCGACGACTCCTGCGATTTTTCAGCTCAGCCATTGCCTCATCCAGAGGGATGGTACGTCCGGCGGCAACATCGTCCAGACCTTCCTGGAGCTTGGAATAAAGCTCAAAGCGTCCTGCCAGCTCTTCGTAGGTCTCAATGCTCATCACGGCCAGATCGCCCTTGCCGTTTTTGGTGATGAACACCGGCTCTGCGTAGGTGTGGCAGAAGGTAGAGATATCATTGTAGTTGTTGCGCAGGTCTGCGCTGGAACGAATCTTCGGCATGAAAATACACCTCGCTTTCATAACAAAATTATACCTGAATTTTTTTATATTCGCAAGAGGGAACTGAGGGAAAAGGAGACATTTTATGAAAGACATCCGCGAACTGTTGCAGGCCCGCCCCCTGCTTTTTGATGGTGCCATGGGTACTTATTATAAGGCGGCTCCCGGGGTGGAGTGCGAGCAGGCCAACCTGACCGACCCGGCGGGGGTGCTGGCTGTCCACCGGGAGTATCTGGCGGCAGGGGCTGATGCCGTCAAGACGAATACCTTCAGCCTGCCCCGGCTGGCGGCGGCACACACGCCCGGCTGGGAACAGCTGGCGCAGGCAGGCTGGCAGCTGGCTGTGCAGGCCGCAGAGGAGATGGATGCCGCCGTTTTTGCCGACCTCGGCCCGGCTCCGGATACCGAGGCGGTTCCGGCGGGGCAGGTATATACGGCTGTGGCAAAGCAGTTCGCGGCGCTGGGGGCCAGGAATTTTCTGTTCGAGACCCTGAGCTCCGATGCGGGCCTTCTGGATGCCGTGGGGGCCATCAAGGCGGAAGTGCCGGATGCCTTTGTGCTGGTGTCCTTTGCGGTCCTGCCCGACGGCTACACCCGGGAAGGCATGTACTGCAAAGATCTTGCCCGGCGGATGCAGGAAAGCGGCATCGTGGATGCCGTGGGCCTGAACTGCGTGTCGGCACCCGGTGCCATGCGCACGCTGGCAAAGCAGCTGGGTGGTACGCTGCCCCTGTCGGTCATGCCCAACGCGGGTTATCCCGTTGTCACCCGGACGCAGGTGAAATATCAGGGCAGGCCGGAGTACTTTGCAAGGGAGCTGGGCCGTCTGGCCGCCGAGGGCACGGTTCAGATCCTGGGCGGCTGCTGCGGCACCACCCCCGCCCACATTGCCGCCCTGCGGGCGGAGCTGGACCGCCTGCCCGTGGTGGAAAAAACGGCTCCGGCAGAAGAATTTTCCACCGTGAAGGAACAGACGGTGGAAAACGAGGACGCTTTTCTGCGCAAGCTGAACGCAGGGGAAAAGGTCATTGCCATTGAGCTGGATTCTCCCCGCACTGCGGACCTGACCGGTTATCTGGAGGGGGCAAAAAAGCTGCAGGCGGCGGGCGCTGACCTGCTGACCATTGCCGACTGCCCCATTGCACAGGCTCGGATGGATTCCTCTCTGGTGGCCTGCCGGGTCCACCGGGAGCTGGGGCTGTGCACCCTGCCCCACATGACCTGCCGTGACCGCAACCTGAACGCCACCAAGGCCCTGCTGTTGGGCCTGTACGCCGAGGGCGTGCGGGAGGTGCTGGCCATCACCGGTGATCCCATCCCCACGGCAGAGCGGGACGAGGTGAAGAACGTTTACCAGTTCAACTCCCGCAAGCTGGCCCAATACATCGTCTCGCTGGCAGGGGAAGGCCGGGAGATGCCCGGCCCCATGACCGTGTTCGGTGCCCTGAATCTGAACGCCCGCAATTTTGATGTGGAACTGCGCCGGGCAAAGGAGAAGCTGGAAAACGGCATGAGCGGCTTTCTGACCCAGCCGGTGCTCTCGGCACAGGCGGTGGAAAACCTGAAAAAGTCCCGGGAGACGCTGGGGGCCGATGTAAAGATCCTGGCCGGTATCATGCCGGTGGTCAGCCAGCGCAACGCCATCTTCATGGAGAACGAGATCAACGGCATCCATGTGGAGGACTGGATCATTGAAAAGTTTGCCGGGCTCGACCGTGCCCAGGGCGAGGAGCTGGGTCTTGCCATCTCGCTGGAAATGGCAAAGGCCGCCCTGCCGTATGCGGACGGCCTCTACCTGATGACCCCCTTCAACCGGGTGGCCCTGATGGAGCGGCTGATCGGCAGATTGAAGCAGGAAGTTCTCGGAGCATATTGACAAAACGCCAAAAAAACGTTATATTCTTTGTATAAATGCAACGAGAAAGAGTGTGCGCGGCAAACCGCCTTGCAGAGAGTCGGGGTCAGGTGAGAGCCCGGCAGGTAAGCGCTGCGCACTGTCGCTTTTGAGCAGGGGCGGTGAAGCCAGTAGCCGCCCTCGGAGCTGCCCCACGTTACCGGGGCATCAAGGGGCACAGGCTGTGTTTGCAGCCGGTGCAATTTGGGTGGTACCGCGGTATGTAGTTTACAGCCGTCCCATGGAACGTTCCGTGGGGCGGCTTTTTTCGTCCCACTCATCACATTTTTGGGAGGATACAATGAAAGAACTCGCAAAACAGTACGATCCCAGCCAGGTGGAAGACCGCATCTACCAGTTCTGGCAGGACGGCGGCTACTTCCACACGGAAGCGGACCCCGACAAGAAGCCTTACACCATCGTCATGCCCCCTCCGAACGTGACCGGCCAGCTCCACATGGGCCATGCGCTGGATAACACCATGCAGGATGTGCTCATCCGCACCAAGCGGATGCAGGGCTATGCCGCCCTGTGGGTGCCCGGCACCGACCACGCATCCATCGCCACTGAGGCCAAGGTCGTGGAGGCCATGCGTGCCGAGGGCCTGACCAAGGAGATGGTGGGCCGCGACGGTTTCCTGGAGCGCGCCTGGGACTGGAAGACCAAGTACGGCAACCGCATCGTCAGCCAGCTGAAAAAGCTGGGCACCAGCTGTGACTGGCAGCGGGAGCGCTTTACCATGGACGAGGGCTGCTCGGATGCCGTCAAGGAAGTGTTCGTGCGCCTGTATGACAAGGGCCTGATCTACCGCGGCAACCGGATGGTCAACTGGTGCCCCCACTGCAACACCTCCATCTCGGATGCTGAGGTGGAGTACGAGGAAAAGGACGGCAGCTTCTGGCACCTGCTCTACCCGGTCAAGGAGACCGGCGAGATGCTGGAGCTGGCAACCACCCGCCCCGAGACCATGCTGGGTGATACCGCTGTTGCCATCAACGGCGAGGACCCCCGCTATGCCCACCTCCACGGCTGCCATGTTGTCCTGCCCCTGCTGAACAAGGAGATCCCCATCGTCTGCGACGAGCACGCTGATATGACCAAGGGCACCGGTGTCGTCAAGATCACCCCCGCCCACGACCCCAACGACT
>ERZ772892.3934-NODE-3934-length-10105-cov-3.154229_pt1 | contig 10105 bp, 8 predicted proteins | sample MGYA00512126_ERZ772892 | MGnify/ENA primary metagenome ERZ772892 (study PRJEB29015, sample SAMEA2737697) | human gut metagenome | biome: human gut; feature: human-associated habitat; material: faeces | place: China | collected 2012 ... | reverse complement strand
CCGCCCCGATCAGGATCGTTACTGCGATCCATTCCATGCGGGAAAGTCCAAATACCATTCCGGCGATAAGTACGCAAACTGCCGCGAAACAATGGATCCAAGCGTTATGCTCCTTCGTGATCAATAGCTTGATTCCGTTGAAAGCGAATTTAAAGCTTCTGGCTCTCTTTCGAAATGTGAAACCGTCATTCTTCATTTTTATAGCATCTCTTATTGAGGAGGGCAAATATAGGTATTTTTTGCCTTTATCGCATATCCTGACGAACAAACAGGATATTCACCTTTCATATTCCGCAATTCGTTAAGATTACTTGTTGGTTTTTATCTGGAACGATAATTTCGTTGATTAAAAAAGTGCCTGTGATATGAGCATAGATCAAAGTAAAAGAATAAATTTATGGCTTGAAATCAGATATTAAGATAAAATATAATTTTCTAAGTCCGTTGCTAATGGCGATATTGGCGATCTGTTGCCTGTGGATTGTTACGGATGTCGCTTATGGTGTCCGCATGTGGGAACTGGGAGTGGATGCGTGGATCGGGCGTATCAAGCGCCTATGTGGGCGTGGCCGCGGCGGAGGACGACGGCGTGGACTTTGCCCTGCGCATGGCGGAAATCCATCAGGAGCTGCTGGCCTTGCAGGCGGAATCCAATGAACTGATGCAGACCATCTCTGAGAATATGAAGGAGATGGGGTTATGAAGTGGGGAAAAGTAAAAGTTGGAGATTGTTGTGAGGTAACCTCCAGCAAACGCATCTTCTTTTCCGAATATGTTGATTCCGGCGTTCCATTTTACCGTTCCAAGGAAATCATCGAGAGTTCCAATGGGCAAGCAATCAGCGAACCTCTGTTTATCAGCCAAGAGAAATACGATGAAATCAAAAACCACTTTGGCGTGCCACAGTCGGGTGATATGCTACTTACTTCCGTGGGAACCATCGGTGTTCCGTATATCGTTCGCGAAAAAGATTATTTCTATTTCAAAGATGGTAATTTGACTTGGTTTCGCAATTTTAGTGATGAGTTAGATTCAAAATATTTGTACTTTTGGGTAAAATCCTCCGAAGGACAAAGTATTTTGAACAATACCACTATTGGTTCTTCTCAGAAAGCATTGACTATTGCATCACTCAAGGGGTTAGAGATTCCATGTCCACCTTCTCCAGTCCAAAAGCGGATTGTGGAATTTTTGGCTGGATATGATGACCTGATTGAAAACAACCAGAAGCAGATCAAGCTGTTGGAGGAAGCGGCGCAGCGGCTGTATAAGGAATGGTTCGTAGACCTGCGCTTTCCCGGTCACGAAACCACGCCTATCGTGGATGGCATCCCGCAGGGGTGGGAAAGAATGGTGCTGTCTGAAGTAACTTCAGTTCTAAAGAGAGGAATATCACCAAAGTATTCTGACAACGGGAAGTATTCCGTAATTAACCAGAAATGTATTCGCAGTTCGATTATGGATATTTCCGAATCAAGACGGCAGGAAAAGGAGTATGTGCCTACCTTAAATTTACAGGATAGCGATACTGTGATTTGTTCCACAGGGACAGGAACGCTTGGACGCGTTGGGCGAGTATATGGAGACTATCCAAATACGACATTTGACTCTCATGTTACGCTTGTCCGCGCAAAAGAGAATCCAAACTATATCTATCATGTAGTCAAAAGTCAACAGGAATACTTGATGGGAATGGGTCGTGGGTCTACAAATCAGCAGGAACTATACCGCGATGTGATAGAACGGCTTGTAGTCCTTTGCCCCAGTCAAGATATCCTTTTGAAAGCAGATAGAGTCTTGAACGCTATTCATTGTAAAATCAAAGCGGTATATTTGCAAAACAACCTTTTAGTCGAATCCCGTGACCGCCTGTTGCCCAAATTGATGAGCGGAGAATTGGAGGTGTAAGTATGACCACAGAGCATGATTGCAGTGGTTTCACTGCTGTAAAGACTGCTAAGCAGAAAAACGAAGAACGTAGAAAACAAATTGTTGAAGCCGATATTGCAAATATAGAACAGACGATTAGGTCAGGTAATATAAGCCAAATTGAGTCAGTTCATATTTCCATTGAGGGCAAATATGGAGCTTATATTCCTAATTTTGGGCATAGCATGTATGGCTATAACCCGCAGTTCGGTTTTAATTACGAATGCATCGAAGGCGAAGCCCTTAAACATAATTTAGGACTTATGAAAGCGAAACTGCAGGGATATATCTGCGATTTTCCTGCATTAACGGATTCGGCAGCATCGCAGAATAATATTAGCGTTACTGTACCTGTTACAAACGAAATCAACATAGATATTACATTTGAGCAGGCAAAACAGCAAATAGAAGATATGCCAGGGTTGACAGATGCAGATACAGAGAAAATCAAGTCCCAAATTGACGAGTTAGAGAATATCGCAAAAGAGCAAACACCAAAGAAAAAGAAATGGGAAAAAGTGAAGCCAATTCTGAAATTTGCCTTGGACAAGGGCGCAGATGTGGCTATTACGATTATGGGCTTAGTTATGCAGATGAAATTAGGTGCTTGAGGGCGTTACTCATATGAGCAAGAATTATTCGGATTACATGAATGCAAAAGAAGCAAAGAACTATGAAGCGCTCATCTATGCCATTTTTTTCTCGCTGAAATATGATTTTGACATCTCTGGAATTTCAGCGGCCTTCGCTATCCAGGAAAACAGTTGCTTATTTAAGATTTTCACTTGGATATACTTCAATCGAAGAAAAAACAGAGCAGAAATCAAGGCATTGAAAGACCACGCGCGTGTTTTATCGCGAAATAACGATGAGTTAGATGAAAACTGGTTATTCATATACGAAGTGCTGCCCAAATCGGATTTAAAGGACGAATGGAAGGCAATGAAGGAGGCAGGCATTTCGTTTATTAAACAAGAGTTTAGGAGGTGACACCATGAGCTACGACTATTCCGAAAACATACTTGTACAGGAAAGCGCTGGTCACTTGCTTCAGAATGAGCTGGGCTGGGAGGTCGCCTTTGCCTACAACACGGAGAAGCTGGGCGAAAACGGCACGTTTGGCCGCAAGAGCTACAGGGAGATTCTGCTGGCCCGGTATTTTCGGGAGGCTCTGCTGCGCCTGAATCCGTGGATCACACCCGCTCAGATGGACGAGGCTCAGCGCACACTGGAGTACCGACTGTCCACCGCCTCCCTGCTGCAGATCAACGAGGAGAAGTATTTCCTCATTCGGGATGGTATCCCTGTCACCGTGAAGAAGCCCGGCGGCAGGACAGAAACCAAATATGCCACGGTCATCGACTTCCGGAATCCCGATAACAACCATTTCCTCGCCATCAAGGAACTGAAGATCCACGGCGACCTGTACCGCCGCCGCACGGATATTGTCGGCTTTGTCAACGGGATTCCTCTGCTGTTCATCGAACTGAAGAAGAACACGGTGGACGTGCAGGATGCCTATACCAACAACTACACCGACTATCTAGACACCATTCCCCATCTGTTCTACTACAACGCTTTCCTGATCCTCTCCAATGGAACGGAAGCCAAGGTCGGTACGCTGGGCAGCAAGTATGAGTTCTTCCATGAATGGAAGCGTCTGTCTGAGCAGGAACAGGGCAGCGTGGCGCTGGAAACCATGCTTCGCGGCATTTGCAAAAAGGAAAATTTCCTGGATCTGCTGGAAAACTTTGTCCTCTTTGACCATTCCGGAGGACATACGGCAAAGATACTGGCCCGGAACCACCAGTATCTCGGCGTGAACGAGGCAATCAAAGCCTACGAAGCCCGAAAGCTGAACAACGGTAAGCTGGGCGTGTTCTGGCATACCCAGGGCAGCGGCAAAAGCTATTCCATGGTGTTTCTGGCGCAGAAGATTCGTCGCAAGTTCTCCGGCTCGCCCACTATCGTGATCCTGACCGACCGCGACGAACTGAACACACAGATCAGCGACACCTTCGAAAACTGCGGTATTCTTGGAAAAGCAAAAGCAAGCCAGTTTATTGCGTCCAGCGGCGACGACCTGATCGATAAACTGAAAGGCAACCCGAGCTTCATCTTTACGCTGATCCAGAAGTTCAACAAGACGGATGTGGAGCCAATCTATCCCGACCATGATATTATCATCATGTCGGACGAGGCGCACCGCAGTCAGTACGGTATCTTTGCGGATAATATGGTTCGCCTTCTGCCCACGGCGTCCCGCATCGGTTTTACGGGAACTCCGCTACTGTCCAGCGATAACATCACCGAGCGCACCTTCGGCAGCTACATATCTGTGTATGACTTCAAGCGAGCTGTAGAGGATGGTGCAACTGTGCCGCTGTACTACGAAAACCGCGGCGAGAAAATTCTGGATGTGAAAGACAACCCGGAAATTACAGACCGCATTCTGGATGCCATTGAGCAGGCAGATTTGGATGTAGATCAGCAGGACAAGCTGGAAGCAGAGTTTGCAAAAGAAATCCACCTACTGACGGCGACTCCGCGTCTGGAATCCATTGCCCGAGATTTTGTCGGTCATTACTCTGACCTGTGGACAAGCGGCAAGGCTATGTTTGTCTGCCTGAATAAGGTGACCTGTGTTCGCATGTATGATTTGGTCCAAAAATATTGGGCGGCTGAAATTGAAGCGCTGAAAACCAGCATCAAGCACGCCACGCAGCAGGAGACACAGGAGCTGGAACGCAAGCTGCAATGGATGCAGGAAACGGAAATGGCTGTAGTCGTCAGTCAGGAGCAAAATGAGATCCAGACCTTCCAAAAGTGGGGCCTGGATATCAAGACGCACCGCGAAAAAATGGAAAAGCGGGAGTTGGACAAGGAATTCAAAGATCCTGCCAACCCGCTCCGGGTCGTGTTTGTCTGCGCCATGTGGCTCACCGGCTTCGATGTGAAGTGCCTGTCCTGCCTGTATCTGGACAAGCCGCTGAAAGCGCACACGTTGATGCAGACCATCGCCCGTGCAAACCGCGTGGCCGAGGGTAAGAGCAACGGTCTGATCATCGACTACATCGGAATCGTTAAAGCTCTGCGGAAAGCGCTGGCTGATTATACTGCCAATGTGAACGGCAGCGGTGGTGCTGACCCGACGGTGGATAAGGAAAAACTGATTGCCCGGATTTTGGAGACTGTCGCTGCAGCGGAAAGTTTCCTTCTGGGACACAGCTTTTCTCTACAAACGCTGATTGATGCAAAAGATTTTGAAAAGCTGCAGCAGATACAAACGGCAGCGAATGCAGTTTCTGCCACAATTGAAGAAAAGAAAACCTTTTTAACCTATGCCTCAGAACTGTCGCGCCTGATGAAATATACCGATCGCGGGGATATTGCACCAGAAGTGCGCACGCGATATGAGGCAATTACCGCCATCTACGGCGAACTGAAGAAAAAACGAAAAACAGCCTCTAATGTGGATTTGATGGTGGAGATCAACAATATCATCAGCGAATACGTCCATGTGGAAGATGCCGCTTCTGGAATGGTTCTTTCCAGACAGTTTGACATCAGCCAGATCGACTTTGATTTACTGCGCCGCGAGTTTGCCAAGACAAAGAAAAAGAATCTGGTAATGAAAGACCTCGCAGAACTGCTCCGTAGCCGATTGGATTCCATGTTGTTGAATAATCCCGATCGCATCATATATCATGAACGCTATCAGCAGATCATTGAGGACTATAACAGCCAGCAGGATCGCGCAACGATTGAGAAAACCTTTGATGAACTGATGCAGATTGTAAAAGACATGGATCAGGAAGAACGACGGTATGTCCGTGAGGGTTTCTCCAGCGACGAGGAGTTGTCTCTTTATGATATGCTGTTCTCTGAGAACCTCTCTAAGCAGGATATTCGGAAAATCAAGGCTGTGGCGGTTGAACTTCTGCAAAAAGTGAAAAGCAAAATTGCCGAACTCGACCATTGGACAGACAAGCAAGAGACTCGCTCGATCGTATACAATTTGATTCGTGATGACCTATGGAGCGAATTGCCTGCCTGCTACGATGAACCGAGTATTTCCCTATATCTTCAGCGAATTTATGAATATGTCTATAAGCGTTATAAAGAGGTCGCATAAAAATGATGCAGTATTGACGTAGATTCCAATAAAAGGATAAAATGAATTGATTCGACAGTACGGTGTGGTTATCTATTCAGGCGACCTCTAAAGATTGTAAATTATTTCTGCATAAGAAAAGCACGAACTCCGGTTATTTCTTCCGAGAGTTCGTGCTTTTTTCTTATACGCTGATCCGCACTATGTACCGCACCGCCTGCATATGCCCTTCCATGATCCGGTTATTTCTCGTAAATCTCGCGGTTCGTATGGGGCACACGTTCTTGACCATCTGGCCGCCGACGGAGCCGGCTTCGCGGGAGGTCAGGTCGCCGTTGTAGCCGTTCTTGAGGTTGACGCCGACTTCAGAGGCGGCTTCCATCTTGAACTTGTCCATTGCGTCGCGGGCTTCCGGGACGTTGATGCTGGAAGAATTACGGTTCGTCATGTTTCTGCATCTCCTTACTTGTTTTGGGGAAATCCGTTTTGATTTCCTTCAACCGTAGTTTGACCCGATGCAGGCTTGTTATGAATGGGAATTCGCGGGTCAGCTTCCATGGAATTTTTTGAAACAGCATTTGTGTCGGAAGCAGCACTTCCCTGCTCACGATCTCCGGCGAACTGACAGACGGCGCAAAACTCGGCGGCGGCATCTCCGCTTCGTACCCCATGCTGCTTGCGGGCAGCACGCAGGATTACAGCGCGTATTTCACCCCGGATGATCCGGACGCTTTCGTACTCTTCTCCGGCAGTGCGCTGACTCTATGCGCAAAGCCTTCGGCCACGCTTGAGGGCGACACGCTGCCCGTCTCGACCAGCAGCAATTACAAGCCCGATGCGTTTGTACTGTTTGTGGCAGAGTATGACGCGGACGGCCGGCTGCTTGCCGTGCACAGTGAGAATATCACGCCCGAATCCGGCACATATACCTTCAAGGTGCAGCTTGGCGCGAAAATCAAATGCTTCCTGCTGCGCACCGACACCTACGCTCCGCTGTTCGGGACATTCTCACCCAACGCATAACACCATAAAAACCCGGCGGATGGGTGTTCCATCCGCCGGGCTTTTGTGTGCACCTTATACGCCGCTGGCGCCGTAGTTGGACAGAACGCGGGCAGATGGGTCCTTCACATCGCAGCCCTTCCATGCTTTGTTCGGCATCCAGAAATCCTTGACCATTTTGGCCTGACCGGGATAGTATTTTTCAAAAATATCGCGGTACAGGAGACTTTCTTTTGTAAACGGCTTTGCAAATTCGTATTTCGCGCAGCCCTCCGCAAACGCTTCGTCCGAATAGAGGCTTTCGGCATAGTCCTTCAGATCATCGACCATCGAATGGCCGACGGCGTCGGAGAAAGCCGCCTTCTGCCGCCAGAGGATATCGTCGGGCAGGATATGATCGTCCGCAAATGCCTTGCGCAGCAGATATTTTCCCATATCATAGGTGTTCATTTTCAGTTCTGGGCGGATGGACATGACGTATCGGACGAAATCCAGATCGCCGAACGGCACTCTTGCTTCGAGCGAGTTGACAGAAATGCAGCGGTCTGCGCGCAGGACATCGTACATATACAGTTCATCGACACGCTTCTTCGCCTCCTGCTGGAACGCTTCGGCACTGGGGGCAAAGTCTGTGTACTTATAGCCGAACAGTTCATCGGAAATTTCGCCGGTCATCAGGACACGCACGTCCGTCTGCTCATGGATGGCCTTGCAGCACAGGTACATGCCCATACTGGCGCGGATGGTCGTGATGTCATACGTTCCGAGCAGTGCGATGACCTCTTCGAGGGAATCGAGCACCTGCTGCCGCGTCATGGTGACCTCGGTATGCTCCGCGCCGATGAAATCAGCGGTTTCCTTCGCGTATTTCAGGTCGATGGGGTCTAAGTCCATGCCGATGGCGAACGTGCGGATCTTTTTGCCGAGAAGCTTGGCCGAGATCGCGCAGACAAGGCTGGAATCGAGGCCGCCGGAGAGCAGAAATCCGAGTGGTGCGTCCGCGTCAAGCCGCTTTTCCACGGCGGAAATCAGCTTTTCGCGGATTTTCTTCGTGACGGTGTCAAGATCGTCATCCGAATAACGTGTAACGGTGGTCAGATCAGCGTAGCGGACGAATTTGCCGTCCTTGTAATAGTGCCCCGGCGGGAACGGGAAGACGTGCGCGCAGAGGCCGACGAGATTCTTCGCTTCACTGGCGAAGATGATAGAGCCGTCGGCAAGATAGCCGTAAAACAGCGGGCGGATGCCGATGGGGTCGCGCGCGGCGACAAGGGAATCGGACGCGGAATCATAGATAATCATGGCAAATTCCGCATCAAGCCCGGCAAACATGTCGGTGCCGTATTCCTGCCACAAGGGGAGAATGATCTCGCAGTCGGAATCGGATGCAAACACATAGCCCTTGGCCTCGAGTGCCTTTTTGACCGGGCGGAAGCCGTACAGTTCACCGTTGCACACGGCCATATCACCGCCGCGATGGAACGGCTGCATGCCCTCGGGATGCAGACCCATGATGGCCAGCCTATGGAAGCCCAGCATGCCGCTGCCTGCGGGTTCGAGCCGCGTATCGTCCGGGCCGCGGGATTTCGTTTTTTCAAAATACGGGAGAACCTGTTCCTTTTTGAGACTGGGGGACGTAAAACCAAGAATTGCGCACATAAAAAGCACCTCCGAATCATTTGCGCAGCATTGCCTGAAATAAATTCTAGGACGAATTGCTGCCGATCCGCGGTGCCACCTAACTTACTGTCTGAAACAGTCTCTTTTCCGGAGCTCTGACAAGCCCCTGCGCTTTAACGCCGCGCTGCGCGTCTTCCCTACTGTGGTCTTTTCCGGTTCAGGTTGCTGCTAAGAAGTGTTCGTTCACGAAGGCGTTGGCGCCGGGATCCCAGCATCCCCGGCTCTCTGTGGCCATGTCCCGCGTTACTTTTCTTCCTCATTGCATTTGGTGATATTCTTTTATTGAGTGAAGCTTTAAATGATAAAGCAATTTTACACCCGGCGGCCTGTTTCGTCAAGCGTGCAGGTTTGACAAAATACATACCCGCCGGTTCTTCATTTTTGTGCGATCTGAATTGCCGCAATGCGCGCAGCAAATTCCGTGATGCGCGCGTCTATCCCCGCCACCGTCCGGACAGAGCCGGGGTCGTGCGCCGTCTGCATGAGGCAGAACTCCGGCGGCAGGATGGCCGTCTTGTTGAGGCACATTGCGCCGAGCAGCTGCCGGGCGACGATATCGCTGCCGGAATACCCGGAGACGACGATGCCGTAGAGATACTTTTCATACAGGTCCTGCCGGACCAGCAGATTGGTCAGGCGGTTGAACAGGGCCATGAGATTGGCGCTCACGGCGTCATTGTAGTTCGGGCACAGAAAGAGCATCGCGTCGCAGCGGCTGATGGCGGGCAGCACGTCGTCGGAGATGCTGCCGCCGTAGAAGCAGCGGCTCTGCGCGGCAAAGTGCAGGCAGGCCTCATACGAGCAGCCGCGGCAGTCGTGGATGGAGCCGTTCTGCAGGGAGATCGTCTTGGTTTCAAACGTGCCCGGCAGACGCTGCAGCACCTGCTCGCCGAGCCAGACGGTGTTGGACCGCCGGTTGTCGGACGCGTGGAGCATGAGGAGCTTCGGCCGCTCGAACCGCGGCAGACGGAAGCGCAGCAGGCGTCCGGCCAGCTGCGCCATCTGGTGCGCATAGGTCTGCTCCCAGCCCAGATGCAGCAGCCCTGCCTGGATGTGCTGGTTATAGAGCGAGCCTGTCCCCTCGACGAGCGGCTTGCCCGGGAACGCGCAGCCCGCGAGGTTCGCCGTCAGCACGAGCTGCCGCGCAAGCTGCTTCGTGTCCAGCTCCCCCGCCCCGTCGACGATCACGCCGCCGATGCAGCCGCACAGACAGTCCGGGTTCTGCCGCAGCGTGCGCAGCAGGCGCACGAAGGCCTCATCCGGGCCGTAGGCGTCGACCGAGACGGCGAACAGCAGCCGCCGCCCGGCGGCGGACGCGATCTGCTCCGCCGGAAGCTCCGTGACCGGGAATTCCGCCAGCGCCGCGGGCAGCAGGCGCTC
>ERZ772892.3932-NODE-3932-length-10117-cov-3.309084_pt1 | contig 10117 bp, 10 predicted proteins | sample MGYA00512126_ERZ772892 | MGnify/ENA primary metagenome ERZ772892 (study PRJEB29015, sample SAMEA2737697) | human gut metagenome | biome: human gut; feature: human-associated habitat; material: faeces | place: China | collected 2012 ... | reverse complement strand
AATGGAGCGCAGCGCCAGATAAAAAGTCCGCACAGCCACCAGCCGTGCGGACAAACTCAATCGTCCATAGACTCCCGGTGACGGCAGGAGCACAGGCCTGGTTCTGACGTATCTGACTGAGCGCGGCATGCGCGCATCACAGTGACCCACTCGCGGGGAATTGCACCCCATTCCGCTTCCGGCATCCGTTCCATGCCGGGCGAACCGACCCGCCTTGTTTACTTTCCTACCTGTATTATAGCATGTTTTTTCTGCTTTGCAAGCCCCTTTCTACTTTTGTTCCTTAACACCAAATTAACATGTTCCTGCTGTATAATTGTCTCTGAAAAATCAAGGTGCTTCGGCGCCCTGTGAGGAGGAAGAAACATGTTTCTGATTAACGCCGCCATGGAGAAAATCTCCATTGGTACTGCTGCTCTGATCGTTGTGCTCGGCATGGCTGTCGTCTTTTTTGGCCTCATTCTTCTGATGTACGTCACAAAGATTGCCGGTGCCATCATCAGCCGCAAAAAGGCCGCAGAGCCTGCTGCTGTGCCCACTGCTACACCTGTTGCACCCGCCGCGAAGAACGCGCCTGCACCCGGCTCCGCCGGTAAGATCGCGCTGCACGACGTCCCCGACAAGACAGCTGCCATGCTCATGGCGATTGTCGCAGACAAGACTGGAAAGCCCCTCAACCAGCTTCGCTTCCTCTCTATCCGCGAGATCAAGGACTAATTCCTGTTTTTACATAATCAATAGCCGGAAGCGCGTGTATGCACTTCCGGCTTTCATTTTTTCTCATGCCCGGCCAAGCTGATAAAAGGCCACGGCACTGGCAGCGGCGACGTTCAGAGAATCGACGCCGTGGTGCATAGGGATGCGGACAGTATAGTCGCAGGAGGCGATCGTTGCATCTGCAAGCCCGTCCCCCTCCGTGCCCATCACAATGGCAAGCCTCTGTTCTGCCGCGAGGCGCGCGTCGTCCAGACGGACGGAATCATCCCGTAGGGCCATAGCTGCCGTGCAGAAGCCGAGTGCATGCAGGAGCGTTGGCCAGTCCTCCGGAAGATAGGCCCATGGAATCTGAAAGACCGTGCCCATACTCACGCGCACGGCACGCCGGTATAACGGGTCACTGCCCGCGTTTGTCAGCAGTACTGCATCCATGCCAAGCGCCGCCGCTGAACGGAAGATCGCGCCGAGGTTTGTGGGGTTCATCACGTTTTCCAGTACGGCCACGCGCGATGCGCCTTGCAGTAGAACTGCCGGATCGCGCGGCTTTGGTCTTCGCATCGCGCAAAGCATCCCGCGCGTGAGATGAAATCCCGTCAGCTGCGTCAGAACATCCAGTTCTGCCGCATAGACCGGTACGTCCGGGCAACGCGCAAGCAGCGCCGCGCCCTTGCCCTCAATATGCTTCTGTTCCATCAGAAACGACACCGGCTCGCAGCCTGCATCCAGCGCCCGTCCAATGACCAGCGGGCTTTCTGCTACGAACAGCGCGTTTTCCGGGTCAGCGCGGTTTACAAGCTGATTTTCCGTCAGCCGGGCATAAATATCCAATTCCGGCGCGTTAAAATCGGTGATCTGATGAATTTCCATGGCATTTCATCCTTCTTTGTCAGAATAGCTGTATTATAGCATTGACAATCACGGGTCGCAACTTTTATAATCGCATCGAATACAGACAAAAGCGAGGATCAGATCATGTATCAGCTTGCAATTTTTGATTTGGACGGGACACTGCTCGATACGCTGGCCGACCTGCGGCAGGGACTCAACTATGCACTCGCCACACAGGGCTTTGCGCCCCGAACGCTTCCGGAGGTGCGTGCATTCGTCGGCAATGGCATTCGGAAGCTGATCGAGCGCGCTGTCCCCGCGGGGACGGGCGAGGCACAGATCGACGCAGTCTTTGAAGCATTCCATCCCTATTACGCCGTCCATTGTGTGGATTTTACAAAGCCGTATCCCGGCATTTTGGACCTGCTGCGGAAACTTCAGGCGGACGGCGTCGTCTCTGCCGTCGTCTCCAACAAGCCGGATTATGCCGTAAAAACGCTCTCCGAGCAATATTTCCCGGGACTTCTGGCCACGAGTGCAGGCGCGAAGGACGGCGTACGCAAAAAGCCCTGCCCGGATTCCGTCTTTGCGGTTGTTCAGCAGCTGGGGGCTGAGGCGCTGCGCGCCGTCTACATCGGCGATTCTGAGGTTGATATTGAGACAGCCCGAAACGCTGGCCTGCCCTGCATCTCAGTCAGCTGGGGCTTCCGCGACCGCAATGTGCTTGTCAGTGCGGGGGCCGAAACTATCTGCGACGATATGGATGCGCTGTACCGCGCGCTGCGGGAGGGCTGAAACGCGTATGGAGCGGAGAAACAACTATGCGATTCAGGCCGAACAGGCGCGGAAGCTGTTCTGCGCACACGATCTGGATGCGGTCGCGCGAGCGCATGGACTGCGGACAGATGCGGACTTTTTATATCTGCATCTGCTCAGCGAGGGTTATCGCGTCAGCCGTTCGAGCGGGCATATTGCGCGCCGGGAGGGAGAAGCGTGGCTTCCGGCGGACGGCTTTGACGAAACGCTTACGATCTTCGATCTGCTCTGCGACGCGAAGCCGGGCCGCAGAGCGGCCGGGGACTGGAAAACAACACTGGACTTTGGCGGACAGGTCCACCGGGGCCTGATGGAGCCGAACCGCGCGGATGAACTGGAACTGCTGTACGACCGGCAGCCGGAACGGCTGCGCCGCGTCTGCCTGCGCCTCGACGGTACGCCGATAGCGGGAGCAGATCTGGGCTTTTCCCTGCCGTTTTTTGAGGATCTTTGCATCGCTGTTCAATTCTGGCACGGCGACGACGAATTTGTGCCCCGCCTGCGCGTTCTGTGGGACGCGAATGCGGATCAGTATCTGCGCTATGAGACGATGTACTATGCCATCAGCCTGATCAAGAGCCGCCTGCGGGAAATGTCGTGAACGAAGTACGCACGGTTTCGGTAGAGGCGGACTCTGTCCGCCCCGAGAAAGCTGTAAATTTGTCTGCACCCATGCCGATAGCGTGAAGTTTTGGCTGTTACAGTCTATTACAATAGAATGCGCCGGTGCACCTGGATTTTCGCAAAAACGTTGCTTTCACGCAGACTCCTATGTATAATAAAGCAAACCAGAAAAGAGGTACTGTTATGCTTGATTCCTATCTTTCTGCGCTCTGCCAATATGCTGTGCGCACGGGGCTGATTCAGCCGGACGATGTGGTCTGTTGCCGCAACGCGCTGCTTGACGCGCTCGGATTGGATTCCTTTGACGAAACTGCAGCGCCCGCAGAGGTGCCGCTTGCGGACATTTTGCAGGCTCTGACGGACGATGCCGTTTTGCGCGGTGTGTGTCAGGACAATCAGGTTGCACGCGATCTGTTCGACACGAAACTCATGGGCACCCTTACGCCTCGCCCGCATGAGGTGCGCACCCGCTTCCGCACACTCTATGAAGTCTCTCCGCGCGAAGCAACTGACTGGTTCTACCGCTTCAGTCAGGATACTAACTATATCCGGCGTGACCGTATTGCGAAGGACAAGAAGTGGACGTATGATTGCGAATACGGAACGCTCGACATCACGATCAACCTGTCCAAGCCCGAAAAGGACCCGCGCGCCATCGCCGCTGCCAAAAACGCGCCGCAGTCCGGCTACCCTAAATGCGCTCTGTGCGCGGAAAACGAGGGCTATGCGGGCCGCATGAACCACCCGGCCCGGCAGAACCACCGCATCATTCCGCTGCAGCTGGATGGCGGCGACTGGTATCTGCAATACTCCCCGTATGTCTATTATAACGAGCACTGCATTGTCCTGAATGCAGCGCATACGCCCATGCGCATCTCGGACGCGACGTTTCGGCGCCTGCTGGACTTCACAAAGCAGTTTCCGCACTACTTCCTCGGCTCCAACGCAGATCTGCCCATTGTCGGCGGCTCGATTCTGAGCCACGACCATTTTCAGGGCGGACATTATACCTTCGCCATGGAAAAAGCGCCGGTCGAACAGCCGGTCGCGTTTACGGGCTTTGACGATATTCGCGCCGGGATTGTGAAATGGCCTATGTCCGTGCTGCGTCTGAACGGCCCGGACTCTGCACGTCTGTGCCAGCTGGCAGACAAAATTCTGACGTCGTGGCGCGATTATACGGATGAATCCGCTATGATTCTTGCTGAAACAGACGGTGTTCCGCACAACACCGTCACGCCCATCGCCCGCCGTAGGGGAGACGATTTTGAACTTGATCTCGTCCTGCGCAACAATCTGACGACGGCGGAGCATCCGCTGGGCCTGTACCATCCGCATGAGGCGCTGCACCACATCAAAAAGGAAAACATCGGCCTGATTGAAGTCATGGGACTTGCCGTTCTGCCGTCACGGCTGGACAGAGAACTTGCGCTTTTAAAAGACGCAATCCTGCAGGACAGGGATCTGCGTGCCGATGAGACGCTGCAGAAGCATGCAGACTGGGCGGAGGAATTGAAAACCCGGTACACGTTCAAACCGGAAAACGCGGAGGAAATTCTGAAGCAGGAGGTCGGCGCGGTCTTCATGCAGGTGCTGGAGGACGCAGGCGTCTATAAGTGCACCCCGGAGGGCCGGCAGGCCTTCCTCCGGTTCGTACAGAGCGTATAAAACAGCAGAAAGCGCCCTTCTCTGATTCGGAGAGGGGCGCTTTTAGTGTATGGATGCGCTCATTTAAGCGCATCTAGAATCACCATCCATGCCTGCGTAAGCCGCTCAACACTCCATGCGGCATTGGCAGGGCTGGTAGAGGGGAGTTTGACGGCGGTCCGGCCGGTTCGCATTTGCTGGTGGCGGCAGTAAAGCTGATAAGACGCCGTGCCGTTGCAGAAGATCTGCCGGATGGGTGCGTTCTGTAAAATCGGCGTGAGATCAGTCGGGACAGCCTCGCGGATGGAACTGTCGCTTGAACCCGATATTTCACAGCTGGCGATGGTGTCCCAGAGCGCAATGTGGTGCGTATGCAGCATCTGCTGCTTCTCTTCGACCGTGCGCGGGCATTCGCAGCCCAGCACGGTTGAGACGACGCGCCAGAAGCGGTTTTGCGGATGGCCGTAGAAAAACATGGCTTCGCGCGATTTGACCGAGGGGAACGAACCCAAAATCAGAATCCGGGAATCCGCGTCATAGAGCGGCGGAAACGGATGAGAAAGCCTGTCCATCACAGAGCTGCGATCAGCACATCGACCGCCTCGGGGCGCGTCGCCCACGAGCAGACGAAGCGCGCAGCCTCGTGGTCTTTATCCACATGTCCGTTCAGTTCAAATGCGAAGTCCTGCTTCAGCCGCTCGATCTGTGCATGGGAAAGGACAAGGAAGACCTGATTCGTGGGTGAGACGGCATAGAGGGAATATCCCTTTTCGATGGCTGCTACCTGAATTCGCTGTGCCTGCGAGACGGCGTGGCGCGCCATGGACAGCCAGAGATCGTCTTTAAAATACGCCTTAAACTGCGTCCCGAACAAAAAGCCCTTGGCGAACATGCCGCCGCGCTGCTTGATCATGTTGCGGAAGTGCGGTTTGAGACTGTCGTTTGTGATGACAAGGGCCTCGCCGAACAGCAGGCCGTTTTTCGTGCCGCCGATGTAGAAGACATCGCAGTAGTTCGCAAAATCCGCCGGGGCCAGATCGTTTCCCTCCGCAACCAGCGCGGCGGGCAGGCGTGCACCGTCTAAAAACAGATACAGCCCATACTCCCGGCAAACGTCATGCAGCGCGGAAAGTTCCGATTTTGTATAGATCGTGCCAAGTTCTGTCGCGTCGGAGATATAGACCATGCGCGGCAGAACCATATGCTCGTCCTGTCCGTCGCAGTGGCGGCGCATGACCTCGCGCACAAGCGCCGGCGTCAGCTTACCGTCGGGCGCCTCAATGGCGCAGACCTTGTGGCCGGAGGCTTCGATCGCACCCGTCTCATGGACGTTGATGTGGCCGGTATCGGCGGCGATCACGCCCTCCCACGGGCGCAGCGCAGCGGCAATGACCGTCGTGTTGGCGATTGTGCCGCCGACCATAAAGTGCACGTCCGCCTGCGGGCAGGAAAAGCGTGCGCGGACAATGTCTTTTGCCTCGTCACAGAAGCAGTCCATGCTGTAGCCGCAGGTCGTGATGAGGTTATTTTTTTCAAGTGCGGCGAGCACCTGCGGGTGCGCGCCCTCGGAATAATCGTTGCGGAAAGAAATCATCGAAAAGCCCGTCCTTATTTCAGATTCTATTCTGATTGTAGGGCCTTTGGACAGAAAAGTCAACGAACTGCCTGCGTTTTTTTGCTGCGCTCCGGCAGGTGCAGCAGACTGCGCAGGCTCGGCGGCAGACAGTGTTCCGCTGTTCCGCTGAGACACGCGGCCAGCACAAATACACTGAAAAAGACCGCCGTGCGGAGCAGCAGTGCTGGAATGCTTTCTAACTCCGGCAGCAGCTGCGCCGCAAACGCGCCCGCTGCGGCGCATGCACCGACGCCCAGCGGCGCGCACAGTCGAAGCGGGCAGCCGGTAACGGTCAGCAGCCGCCGCAGGCTCAACGCAAAGTTCAGCAAATGCGTCGCAGTAAACGCGAAAATATAGCCGCCCAGCCCCCAGCGCGGCAGGAGCAGCATAAGCAGCACCGCATCCAGCGCCGAGGTAAACGTGTTGTAACGCACATTTGCGACCTGCTCGGAAAGTCCCTTCAGCATCCCGTCGGTCAGCGCATCCATGTACAAGACCAGCGCCAGCGGCGCGAACACGCGCAAAAGCTGACCAGCCTGTTCGCTCTGGTATAAAATCGCGGTAAGCGGCTCAGCCAGCGCGAACAGCAGTCCTGCCGTGAAGCCTGCGAACAGCAGCCCTGCCCGCAGACATTGCCCGGTTACGGAGGCGAGTCGTTCTCGGCGGCCCTGCGCGCGGCAGGCGGCAAGTTCCGGGATCAGCAAATCGACCAGTGCGTACAAAAACGCCGACGGCAGCATGAGCGCGGGAAACACCATGCCCGTGACCGTCCCATACGCCGCCATCGCGCTCAGCCGTGTTGCACCTGCACGCGTCAGGCCCCAAGGAATGAGAAACTGCTCCAGCGCCCGGAGCGCTGCGCGCAGCAGATCGTTCAGCGCCAAAGGTGCTGCCAGAGCGCACACACGCCGGGCCATGCTGGGTGCATGCGTCTGCCGGATACCGCGCCATCCCTGCCGGTAAAGCGCGTAAAGCGCCGCGTCTGCCGCGCAAGACGACAGCAGTTCTCCACCCAGCAGTGCAAAGCAGGCCCCGGACACGGTCTGCGGCACAAAACGCAGCAGCAGCAAACTCAAGCCCAGTCCCAGAACGCGTTCGCCAGCATCGATGGCGGTCAGCTGCCAGACCTTTCCTACTGCGGTCAGATACCCGCCCAGCACCAAACCTGCACAGCCGGCTGGGAGCAGTCCCGCGAGCAGGCGCAGACTTCTGGCTGCCGACGGCTCATGCAGAATGCGTTCCGCCAGAAGCGGCGCAGCACAATAAAGCCCTGCCGCCGCAAGTGTGCTGGTTACAAGCACAGAGCCGAGGCAGTGCGCGGCGGCAAGCTGCACCTGCTCCGGTTCCCGCTTGCCGTGCGCCTGTGCGCACAGGCAGGAAGCTGCCACGCGCATTCCGGCCAGCCCCAGCGTCGTGGCAAACGCGGATACGGACAGCAGAAGCTGCACTGCGCCCAGCCCCTCCGCGCCGATACGTCCGGCCAGATGCGCCTGAAACAGCATGGACGCAAACCGCAGCAGCAGCGCCGCAGCGGTCAACAGCAGCGTATTTTTAAGGATCTGACGGCCAGAAAACAAAAAATCACCCTCCGTTCCATGTTTACGGAGCGGAGGGCGTGCCTATGCGGATTTTTATTTCAGCTGGAAGGTATAGTAGACGGCACCGATCAGTTCGACGGCGATGGCCGCGAACATGGCATAGAACGCGAAGCCGGAGCCGAAAAGCAGGCAGGCAGCCAGCACGACAGCCCAGAGCACGCAGATGAAGTAGAACAGCAGCGGATTAAACCCGTCCGGGAACAGCCGCAGCGTCCGGCCGTCAAGACTGAGTTTGCCGCGATTTTTTGCGCACAGGAACACGGTGAGCGCCGTGCCGATCAGAATCAGCGCCAGCAGAATGCTGCCCACAATGCGGTTTGCCATGTAGGAGGTGCGGGCGATGAGATAGAATACAACACCTGCAGAGGCTGTGACCAGCGAGAAGGTGAAAAATTCGGAATGATAAAGCTGCCAAACCATATACAGGCAGTAAACCAGTGCATGCAGCAGATAGATCACGATCATGTTGCCCGTCCAGAAGATGGACAGGATCAGGCTCGAGACGAACAGCAGCGCAAACGCCGCCAGCCAGTAGCGGCAGATCGTCCGCGCAAGCCCGTTTTTCAGCAGAACGCACAGCACAAGCTCAGCGGCGGTCAGCGCCAGAAACACATACCGCTGAACGCAGAACATCGGATAAAGCGCCGTAAAGCCCTCTACGGTGCTGTAATAGCCGCCGAGCTTCCAAAACGCGTAAATTACAACGATCATCAGCACGAATGCGGCGGGGACTTTATAGACAACGGACTGATCCTCCGTCTTTTTTGCAGCAGTTTTGTTCTTTGTCATCATTCTGTTCTGTCCTTTGATTCAAAATTCCCTTTTTTATAAACATTGTATCAGTCCAGCGCGCCGGCGGCGAACAAGACGGCGCTGAGCGCGCACAGCGGTGCAGTCTCACAGCGAAGAATCCGCGGACCGAGCGTACAAACCTGAAGTCCGGCGTGTTGTGCAAACAAGACTTCTTCGTCGGAAAATCCGCCTTCGGGCCCGGTCATGATCGAGACGGTTTTTGCCTGCGCGCTGCCGATGGCGCGACGCAGGGAAAGCGCATGCTCGTTTTCATACGGAAACAGTGCCAACTCACATCCGGCTGCACGCTGCACGGCGTCTTCAAACGACGGCAGCACGAGCACCTGCGGGATTCGGCCCCGACCCGACTGCGCAGCGGCGGACGCGGCGATTTTCTGCCAGCGCTCGCGCCTTTTCTCAGCCGAGGCTGCATCAAGCTTCAGCACACAGCGGGAGGACGGAAAGGCTGCAATCTCATACGCGCCGAGTTCGGTTGCCTTCTGAATCACATGCTCCAGCTTGTCGGCCTTCGCGTAAGCCATATAGACGCTGCAGGCGACCAGCGGCTCCGCGCCGGAGGCTTCCGTGCTGTTTACGACCAGACATACCTGCTGGGGAGAGATGTCAGAAACGGTGCAGCGGTAGTCAGTCCCGCAGCCATCGCAGACGAGAACGCTGTCACCGCGCCTGAGCCGGAGAACCTTCGCATGCGCTGCGTTTTCTCCGTCAAGCGTCAAAAAGCTTCCGCGCACATCGTTCGGCGAAACAAAAAACTTCGGCAACCGCCTCGCCCGCCTTCCTTAGTATACATACAGCTGGTATTATACCAGATATCGGGACGAAGCGCAAGTAAAAAAGTGATGGAACATCCGGCCAAAAAGAAATAAAACACTTGACAAATACAAAAGCTGTGAGTATAATAACTGAGCAATCGGAAATTGTATGCGAGAGTGCTGGAATAGGTAGACAGGCACGTTTGAGGGGCGTGTGGCAACCGTCGTGTGAGTTCAAGTCTCATCTCTCGCACCAAAATCGTCGGTGTTCGCAAGAACACCGACGATTTTTTTGTAGGGGCCGATGCCCACATCGGCCCGACAGAATGCACGTCCGAAACGCGAAATCCTTCGGCAAACTCGCAGCTGCCTAGTAGGGATCGATGTGGGATGTCAAGCCCCTACTCGGCAGTGTGCTTTTGTACTTTCTTCCTTTCCGAAAATGTAAATCTCCGCGTTCATCTTTAGTGCAGCGATCACACAATAAAAAAGACGCGCTTAGGCGTGTCTCAGCGTGTCAAAAAAGTCCTATCACGATCGATATCGTTCTGCTTCGTATGGGTGGACGACTCTGTCCGCCCGGCAGAGTGCAGCTGATTTTGCGAAAAGCTGCGGCACATACGCATGCACTGCCCGTTTCGGTGTAGGGGGAGATGCCCATCTTCGGCGCTAAGAGCCGCGCGATGCGCGGTTGCGCCTCGAAACTA
>ERZ772892.3931-NODE-3931-length-10118-cov-3.781675_pt1 | contig 10118 bp, 9 predicted proteins | sample MGYA00512126_ERZ772892 | MGnify/ENA primary metagenome ERZ772892 (study PRJEB29015, sample SAMEA2737697) | human gut metagenome | biome: human gut; feature: human-associated habitat; material: faeces | place: China | collected 2012 ... | reverse complement strand
GGGGGCGCTCAGACGGAAGGCGCAGCGGTCGACCAGATCCTGACGGCCGCAGATGTAGCCGCCGATGGGCGCGAGGCCGCCACCGGGGTTTTTGATGAGCGAGCCGACGATCATGTCCGCGCCGAGGTCGGACGGCTCGATCGTCTCGACGAACTCGCCGTAGCAGTTATCGACCATGCAGATGACGTTCGGGTCGATGCGCTTGCAGAACGCGATCAGCTCGCCGATCTGCTGCACGGAGAACGACGGCCTTGTCGCGTAGCCCTTTGAGCGCTGGATGGTGACGAGCTTCGTTTTTTCCGTGATCGCGGCCCGGATGCCGTCAAAATCGAAGGTGCCGTCCGCCAGCAGATCGACCTGCCGGTAGCTGACGCCGTATTCTATCAGCGAGCACTTCGACGGCCGGATGCCGATGACCTCCTCGAGCGTGTCATACGGCGCGCCGACGGGGCTGAGCAGCGTGTCGCCGGGCAGGAGGTTGGCGCTGAGCGCCACGGTCAGCGCGTGCGTGCCGCAGGTGATCTGCGGCCGCACGAGCGCGGCCTCCGTGTGGAAGCAGTCGGCATAGACGCGCTCGAGATTGTCGCGCCCGGCGTCGTTGTAGCCGTAGCCCGTGGTGGCGGCAAAGTGCGTCGCGTCGACGCGGTTTTTCTGCATCGCGCCGATGACCTTGCACTGGTTATATTCCGCGACGCGGTCGATCTCGTCGAAGCGCGCGCGCAGACCGGCGAGCACCTCCTCGCCGAAGCGGTGCACCGCCGGCGTGATGCCGAGCGCGGTGTACATGGACTCTGTATTCATCGTTCCTCTCCTTATATCATTCGTCAGATTCGTCGAAAATTTTTGCGGCCACGTCGCGCATGACCTCCGGCCGCGTGACCACGATGCCGCGCGCCTCGTCGCCGAGCACGAGCAGCGTGTCTCCCGGTTGAATGCCGAAGACCGTGCGCGCCTCCTTCGGGATCACGATCTGGCCCTTTTCGCCGACCTTCACCGTACCGAAGATGTGCCGGTCGCGGCTCTGGCCGAGCACGTGCTTGCCTCCGGGCATAGCCTCGCCTCCTGTTGCGGAAATTCATACTTTTCCTACTTGTAGGAACCGATGATACCGCACATCGACGGGAAAGTCAACCGCGTCCGGCACAAAAACCGTCCATTCGGCGATTTGCCGGATTTTTTGCGAAAAACGGTTGCGCGCGCCCGGCGCGGGTGCTACGATAAAGACCATCTTAGTGATTGTGGGAGGATGGAGCGATATGCAGCTTCTCGAGCAGCGCATTCTCGCCGAGGGCGAGGTCAAATCCAGCGAGATCCTGAAAGTGGACCGGTTTTTGAACCATCAGATGGACCCGAAGCTGTTTCTGGCGATGGCGGAGGAATGGAAGCGGCTGTTCGACGGCTGCGGCGTGAACAAGCTCGTCACGATCGAGGCCAGCGGCATCGGCATCGCGGCCGTGGCCGGGCTCGTGTTCGACTGTCCGGTCGTGTTCGCCAAGAAAACCAAGAGCCGCAACGTCTCCGACGATGCGTACACGACGGTCGTGCACTCGTTCACGCACGGCAATGACAACACCATCCGCATCTCGCGCGAGTATCTCTCGCCGGACGACCGCGTGCTCGTCATCGACGATTTCCTCGCCAACGGTGCGGCGCTCGACGGACTCATCACGCTCATCGAGGGCGCGGGCGCGACCGTGGTCGGCGCCGGCATCGCGGTGGAAAAGGCGTTTCAGCCCGGCGGTGCGCGCATCCGCGCGCGCGGCTACCGCGTGGAATCGCTCGCCCGCGTGCAGAGCATGGACCCCGAGACGGGCATCGTGTTCTGCTGAGCGGCGTTGTGCAAATCGACGGGGAAAATGTTTCAAAAGTATGAAATTCGCTCATTTCGACGGTTGACAACCCCGTTCGCCCATGGTAACGTATAAGTGTTCCCGCGCTGCGGGAGCGATCGTAAATAGCAGTCGATATATACCAAAGGATATGGCTTGGCGTTTCTACCCGGCACCGTAAATTGCTGGACTATCGATGTGAAATTCCCCGCGGGAGATGGCAGTACCGGCATCTTCCCGGTTCCACATTGGCAGGAGCGCCGAAAGGTCAGCACCTGCCAATGTTTTTTTGTATCTTCTTTGCGCAAGCAATGCAGATAAATACAAAATTTGATGATTTGAGGGAGAGCTGAGAATGAAAAAGTTCGTTTCGATGCTGCTCGCGCTCGTCATGGTGTTCGCACTGTGCGCCTGCGGCAGCAAGACCGAGGACGGCGACAAAGCCGAGAGCATCAAGGTCGGCTTTATCTGCCTGCATGACGAGAACTCCACCTACGACAAGAACTTCATCGACGCCGCGAAGGCTGCCTGCAAGAACGCCGGCCTGAGCGAGGATCAGTACATCATTAAGACCAACATCCCCGAGGGCCAGGAGTGCTACAACGCCGCGGCCGAGCTCGTGGACGCCGGCTGCAACGTCGTCTTCGCCGACAGCTTCGGCCACGAGGACTTCATGATCCAGGCCGCCAAGGATTTCCCGAAGGTGCAGTTCTGCCACGCCACCGGCACCAAGGCCCACACCGAGAAGCTCAGCAACTACCACAATGCGTTCGCCTCCATCTATGAAGGCCGCTACCTCGCCGGCGTCGCTGCCGGTATGAAGCTCAACGAGATGATCGAGGCCGGCAAGTTCACGGCGGACGAGGCCAAGATGGGCTACGTCGGCGCCTTTACCTATGCGGAAGTCATCTCCGGCTACACCTCTTTCTATCTGGGCGCCAAGTCCGTGTGCCCGACCGTGACCATGGACGTCACCTTCACCGGCTCCTGGTACGATGAGGCCCTCGAGAAGGAAGCTGCCAACAAGCTCATCGCCGGCGGCTGCAAGCTCATCAGCCAGCACGCCGACTCCATGGGCGCTCCGACCGCCTGCGAGACGGCCGGCGTCCCGAACGTCTCCTACAACGGCAGCACCGAGTCTGCCTGCCCGAACACCTTCATCGTTTCCTCCCGCATCGACTGGACCCCGTACTATGAGATGGTCATCAAGGCCGTTCAGGACGGCACCTCGCTCGATTCCGACTGGACCGGCACCCTCAAGACTGGCTCCGTCGTGCTGACCGATGTCAACGAGAAGGTCGCTGCCAAGGGCACTGCCGAGAAGATTGCCGAAGTCACCAAGCAGCTCGAGGACGGCACCCTGCACGTCTTTGACACCTCCACCTTCACCGTCAAGGGCGAGACCCTGACCAGCTACATGGCCGATGTTGACACCGACGCCGACAACGCCGGCGACACCGAGGCCATCAGCGACGGTTACTTCCACGAGTCCGAGTTCCGCGCCGCTCCGTACTTCAATGTGCAGATCGACGGCATCAACCTGCTCGACCAGAACTTTGGCAGCTGATATCTGAATCTACCGCAGAGGGAAGGCCTGTCAACCCGGGCCTTCCCTCATATGTACTTTAAAGCGCGCCGCCGTCGTGCGGCGTCTGCCGCCATTTCGGGAGGGACACCATATTGGACAACAAGATCGCAGCGGTCAAAATGCGCGACATTACCAAGCGCTTCGGCTCCGTCGTCGCCAATGACCGCGTCTGGCTCGATATCTACCGGGGCGAGATCCTGGCGCTGCTCGGCGAAAACGGCAGCGGCAAGACCACGCTCATGAACATGCTCTCGGGCATTTACTTCCCCGACGAGGGACAGATCCTCATCGACGGCGAGGAGGTCGTCATCCGCTCCCCGCGCGATGCCTACCGCTACGGCATCGGCATGATCCACCAGCACTTCAAGCTGGTCGACGTCTTCACCGCCGCTGAGAACATCACGCTCGGCCTCGATGAAAAGCTCGATCTCAAGGCCACGGCCGCGCGCATCCGCAGCATCTGCGAGCGCTACGGCTTCGACCTCGACCCGAACCAGAAGATCTACGATATGTCCGTGTCCCAGAAGCAGACGGTCGAGATCGTCAAGGCGCTCTACCGCGGTGCGGACATCCTCATTCTCGACGAGCCGACCGCCGTGCTCACCCCGCAGGAGACGGACAAGCTCTTCGCCGTCCTGCGCAGCATGCGCGACGACGGCAAGGCCATCGTCATCATCACGCACAAGATGCACGAGGTCGAGACGCTCAGCGACCGCGTGGCCGTGCTGCGCCACGGCCAGTTCGTGGGCGACATGCTCACGAAGGACACCAACGCGCAGGAAATGACGAACATGATGGTCGGCCACGCCGTGACGCTCAATATTGCCCGGCCCGACCCCGTCGACCCCAAGCCGCGCATCGAGGTCAAAAACCTCACCGTGCGCAGCATCGACGGCATCGTCAAGCTCGACGACGTGTCCTTCACCGCCAACTCCGGCGAGATCCTCGGCATCGCGGGCATCTCCGGCTGCGGCCAGAAGGAGCTGCTTGAGGCCATCGCCGGCCTGCAGCCGACCGAAAACGGCAGCATCTGCTACGTCGAGGACGACGGCACGCGCGAGGAGCTGCTCGGCAAAGATCCGCTGAGCATCGCCGAGATGGGCGTGGCGCTGTCCTTTGTGCCGGAGGACCGCCTCGGCATGGGCCTTGTCGGCAACATGGACCTGTCGGACAACATGATGCTCCGCTCCTTCCGCAAGGGCCGCGGCATCCTCACCGACCGCAAGTCGCCGCGCAAGCTGGCCGAGACCGTCGTCGAGGAACTCGACGTCAACACTCCGGGCGTGACCACGCCGGTGCGCCGCCTGAGCGGCGGCAACGTGCAGAAGGTGCTCGTCGGCCGCGAGATCGCCTCCGCCCCCACCGTGCTGCTCACGGCCTATGCCGTGCGCGGCCTGGACATCAACGCATCCTACACGATCTATGACCTCATCAACCGGCAGAAGGAGCGCGGCGTCGCCGTGATCTACGTCGGCGAGGATCTCGACGTGCTGCTCGAGCTGGCCGACCGCATCCTCGTGCTCTGCGGCGGCAAGGTCAGCGGCATCGTCCCCGGCCGCGGCGCCACGAAGCGCGACGTCGGCATGATGATGACGCAGTTGGGAGGGAACGAAGCCCATGCATAACAAAGTCCGGGAACCGCTGTTCCACATCGTCAAGCGCGACACGCTGCCCTGGTATCAGGCCTGGGGCATCCGCGCGGTCGCCATCGTGCTGGCGCTGCTGCTGTGCGCGCTCATCACGACGCTGTGCACCCACCTCAACCCCATCAAGGTGTTCGGCACCATGTTCAGCGGCGCGTTCGGCTCGCCGCGCAAGATCTGGATCCTGGGGCAGAACCTCGCCATCCTGCTGTGCATTTCGCTGGCCGTGACGCCCGCGTTCAAGATGCGCTTCTGGAACATCGGCGCCGAGGGCCAGGTGCTCGCCGGCGGCCTCGCCGCCGCGGCGTGCATGATCTGCCTCGGTGACAAGCTGCCCAACGGCCTGCTCATCGTGCTCATCGTGATCGCCGGCATCCTTGCGGGCGCGGTCTGGGCCGTCATCCCCGCCATCTTCAAGGCCAAGTGGAACACGAACGAGACGCTCTTCACCCTCATGATGAACTACGTTGCCACGCAGCTCGTGGCCTATTTCATCATCGTCTGGGAGTCGCCGAAGGGCTCGGGCAAGGTCGGCATCATCAACCAGAGCACCGAGGCCGGCTGGCTGCCGCAGATCGGCGGCTACAAGTACCTGCTGACGATCCTCGTCGTCGCGGTGCTGACCGTGCTCGTCTACATCTACCTCAACTACAGCAAGCACGGCTATGAGATCTCCGTCGTCGGCGAGAGCGAGCGCACCGCCCGCTACGTCGGCATCAAGGTCGGCAAGGTCATCGTGCGCACGATGCTGCTGTCCGGCGCGCTGTGCGGCATCGCGGGCGTGCTGCTCGTGTCCGGCACGGATCACACGATCACGACCACCATCGCCGGCGGGCAGGGCTTCACGGCCGTCATGGTCTCGTGGTTGGCCAAGTTCAACCCACTCGGCATGATCTTCACGAGCTTCCTGCTCGTGTTCCTCGACCGCGGCGCGGGCGAGATCTCGACCGTGTTCGGCCTCAACCAGTCGTTCGCTGATATCCTCAGCGGCATCATCATTTTCTTCATCATCGGCTGTGAGTTTTTCATCACCTACCGGCTGAGCTTCCGCAAGCCGGCGAAGAAGGAGGCGGCGGAGCATGTTTGATTTTGTGTCCTTTATCCCCCGCGCCATCGTACAGGGTATCCCGCTGCTGTTCGGCAGCACCGGCGAAACGCTCACCGAAAAGTCCGGCAACCTGAACCTCGGCATCGCGGGCATCATGTATGTCGGCGGCATCAGCGGCGTCATCGGTGCGTTCCTGTATGAGCAGGCGGCCGGCGGAGCCGCCGGGATGAACGGCTTTCTCGCCATCATGATCCCGCTGCTGTCGTGCCTGCTCGGCTCGCTGCTCATGGGACTGCTGTACTGCTTTCTCACCGTCACGCTGCGCGCCAACCAGAACGTCACCGGCCTTGCCATGACGACGTTCGGCGTCGGCTTCGGCAACTTCATGGGCGGCTCGCTCATCAAGCTCACCGGCAGCGAGGTGCCGTCCATCGCGCTCTCGGCCACGAACAGTTACTTTTCCAAGGCGCTGCCGTTCGCGTCGAAGCTCGGCTGGTTCGGCCAGATCTTCCTGTCCTACGGCTTTCTCGCCTACCTCGCCGTGGCCATCGCGCTCATCGCGGCCTACGTGCTTAAACACACGCGCGTGGGTCTGCACCTGCGCTCCGTCGGCGAAAATCCGCAGACGGCCGACGCCGCCGGCATCGACGTCAAGAAATATAAGTATGTCGCCACCTGCGTCGGCAGCATGATCGCCGGCCTCGGCGGATTGTACTACGTCATGGACTACGCCTGCGGCGTCTGGTCCAACGACGCCTTCGGCGACCGCGGCTGGCTCGCCATCGCGCTCGTCATCTTCACGGTCTGGAAGCCAAACATCGGCGTGCTCGCGTCATTCCTCTTCGGCGGCCTGTACATCCTGCACATCTTCCTGCCGAGCGGCACGAACCTCGCCGTCAAGGAACTGTACAAGATGATCCCCTATGTCGTCACGATCATCGTGCTCATCATCACGAGCGTGCGTTCCAAGCGCGAAAATCAGCCCCCCGCAAGCCTCGGCCTGCCGTATTTCCGAGAAGAACGGTAAGTACGGGTGCAGCGGAAACAGAGAGATCAAAAAACAGGAGAGCAGACCGCTCTCCTGTTTTTTTCATGCCTGCTGCCTGCGCGTTTCGCTGCGCAGAGGATGCGGCGTTTGCCGCCGGGCTCATGTGTTTCTTTCCAACTCCGCCTCGATCTCCGCCAGCACCGCGCTTGGCCGCATATGCAGCGCCTCACCGATGCGGTAAAAGGTCTCCAGCGTCGGTTTGCGTTCCCCGCGCTCAATGGCGCTCAAATGCGTCCTGCCGATCCCGGCGAGACCGCTCACGATCTCCTGCGACAGCCCGCGCTCCTCCCGCAGCCGCTGCAGCACGCTGCCAACCACTTTTGCATCCAGCATCGTCCATGCTCCCTTCACTGTTTGTGCTTTCAGTGTAGAGAGAAATTCTGCAGATTATGAATACATATGTTGTCATTTGAACACAAATGTGTTATTATCGGTTTGGAAGTTTCCGCGATTTTCCGAAATTGACCGGAAACAGCCAAATTCGCCGGGCGCAGGGAAGAGAGAAACGCCCCGTTTTCCAACGTTTGTTTGGAAGAACAGGCCGGCGGCACCATGCCGCGCGGACAGAAAGATAAACCGAAAGGAGAACAGGAACATGAAATGCAGTCATTGCGGTGCAGAATTTGAGGGCAATTTCTGCACGGCCTGCGGCGCGAAGGCAGAGCCGTGCCCGCAGCCGTCGCCAGAGATCCCGGCAGACCGCCCGAGATCTCAAAAACCGAAGAAACCGATTTACAAGAAGTGGTGGTTTTATGTGATCGTCGCCGTGGTCGTGATCGCGATCGCCGGCAGGATCTCCGGAGGCAGCAAGTCGGAAAAAATAGATTGGGACGATATGGTCCTGGGCGCGCAGCTCCCGCAGCCGCCTGCGAAGAAAGGTCAGATCCATACCAACACGGCCGATGAGCTGTGGGTCGATATCGAAAAGATCTCCGACAAGCAGTATGCGGACTATGTGCAGGCGTGTCAGACGGTTGGGTTCACGGTGGATGCGGAGTCCAATTCCTCGTCGTTCGGCGCTTACAACGCTGAGGGATACAAGCTGGAGCTGAGCTATTACGGAAACAGGGAGGGATTGTCCATCCGGCTGGAAAAGCCGATGGAGATGGGCCCCATCACCTGGCCGGACAGCGAGGCCGGCCGACAGCTGCCCGCACCCAAATCCCTGACCGGCAAATTCTCTTTTGAGTATGATGACAATTTCTTCGTTTACATCGGCGGCACGAGCAGAGACGATTACAACGCCTATGTCAGCGCCTGCCGGGATAAGGGCTTTACGGTCGACTACAATAAGGGCGACAACTATTATCGTGCCAATAACGACGCGGGGTGGCAAGTCTCGATCGATTATGAGGGCAACCAGATCATGAGCATTCGTATAGACGCGCCGGACACGAGCGCGGGCAGCACGACTTCCGAGCCGTCGCCGGATTCCTCCACGCCATCCGCAACGGCGCAAAACGATGGCAAGCTCGTCAACGGCATGCGCAAGGATTTCAAAGAAGCCATGGACAGCTATGAGGCCTTTATGAACGAATATGTCGCGTTCATGAAAAAATACAACGCGAATCCGAACGATCCCACGCTGATGGCGGATTACGCACGCTACATGAGCAAGTATGCGGATGCGTGCGAGAAATTCAATCAGTGGGAAAGCGCGGACATGAACGACGCAGAGACCGCGTACTACATCGACGTGCAGGCGCGCGTCAGCAAAAAGCTGCTGGAAGCGGCGGGCTGACGGACAGCGCGGGCGCACCGTCCAAAGCGAAAAAATCCCCCGGAACGGATGTTCCGGGGAATTTTTGCACAGGGAGCGGTCATCCCTGTTTGCCGTTTGCGCCGGCGCAGGCGGGCTCAGCCTTGCCCGCTTTCTCCTTGCGGTGCGGCAGCACGGCAGCCACAGCGCCGAAGAGCACCGACGGCAGCACCCACGCGAAGCCCAGCTCAAACAGCGGCAGCTTGTGCAGGAACGTGAGCGGCACACCATAGCCGTCGAGCGTGCACAGTACGCTCATGAGCAGCGCGCCGATGACCGCGCCGACGAGCGGAAACGCCGCCATCGCATAGCGCATGTTCCGTTCGTTCCAGTCTACATGCGGCACGGGCAGCGCGGAAAACATCGCAAACGCCACGCCGATCGTCTCAAGCACGACCAAATTCGTCTCCTCCTTTGACCCATCGGGGCAGGCCGCAGACCACGCGGCAGACATGATCCGCCCGCGCCGCGACGGCGTTGTTCACCCGCGCCAGCGCCAGCAGGTATCGCGCCGTATCCCCCGCGTAATCCGCGCCGCCGCGAAATACCTCGTTGGATACGACGATCAGATGCGCGCATTGCCGGTGCAGACGCTCCACGCCGCGCACCGCCGTCTCTGCCGCGTCCTGCCCCGCGCCGTCCGCGTCGTACAGCTCGTTGGCGACCAGATTGCCCATGTCCTCCAGCAGCGCCGTCCCCCGCACGGGCAGAATCAGCCGGTCAAGCCCAATCGGACATTCCAGCGTGTCAAATCGCTTTCCCCGGCGCATGTTCCGGTGGCGCGCCACGCGCCTCTCGCTCTCCGCATCCCAGACGCGCATGGTCGCCACATAAAAGCGCGGCAGGCCGCTCTGCACGGCCAAACGCTCCGCAAACGCGCTCTTTCCGCTGGCCGAGCCGCCGATCACCAGCGTCAGCATTGCGGCGTATACGGCGCAATGCCGCCCTCCGCAAACGAATAGCAGCCCTGATACACCGCCAGCGCCATATCCCACAGCGGGATGGACGCGACCGCGCCCGTTCCCTCGCCCAGATGCATCCCCGCCGTAATCAGCGGGCGCTTGCCCAGCGCCTCCATCACCCGCCGCGCCGCCGGTTCGGAGGACGCATGGCTGGCGAAAATCGCCGCTTCCGCCTTCGGGCAGAGGCGCACCGCGCACAGCGCCGCCACCCCGCTGATGAAGCCATCCATCAGCACGGGCA
>ERZ772892.3921-NODE-3921-length-10144-cov-9.521955_pt1 | contig 10144 bp, 9 predicted proteins | sample MGYA00512126_ERZ772892 | MGnify/ENA primary metagenome ERZ772892 (study PRJEB29015, sample SAMEA2737697) | human gut metagenome | biome: human gut; feature: human-associated habitat; material: faeces | place: China | collected 2012 ... | reverse complement strand
AGCACCTGACTCTTAATCAGGGTGTCCAGGGTTCGAGTCCCTGAAGGTGTACCATCCCACTGGATGGGAGCACCATCCAGTGGGGACCCCACGACGCAAGGCATGGCCCGTTGGTCAAGTGGTTAAGACAGCGGCCTCTCACGCCGTTAACATCGGTTCGAATCCGGTACGGGTCACCATCCCAAAAAAGCAATGCTTTTTCGGGAACCCTTGAGGACAAAAAATCCTCGGGCGAAATGAATTCGCCCTGCGGCAAGGTTTTGCTGTGCAAAACGCTTGAACGTGCCACTCGGCACGACTTGACAATTGGATAAAGGTTTGTTACTGTATAAGACAGTTGCAATACAGCAGTTGGTGCTGATTAGGGCGAGGGTCCACCCGTTCCCATCCCGAACACGGAAGTTAAGCTCGCTTCTGCCGACAATACTTGGCTGGAGACGGCCCGGAAAGATAGGTAGCGCCAACACTCCTCCTTAGCTCAGTCGGTAGAGCACGCGGCTGTTAACCGCGGTGTCGTTGGTTCGAGTCCAACAGGGGGAGCCAAGAGTGCCGCCACTCTGGTGGCGGTACTCTTTCTTTTTTAAAAATTAGGGATAGACAATCACTTGGGCCTTTAGCTCAGTTGGTTAGAGCGGCCGGCTCATAACCGGTTGGTCCTGGGTTCGAGTCCCCGAAGGCCCACCACATAGGGGTATAGCTCAGTTGGTAGAGCAGCGGTCTCCAAAACCGCGTGTCGAGAGTTCGAGTCTTTCTGCCCCTGCCATAAAAAAATACTTTACAAGTCCGCTTGTAAATGTTATAATAAATCTGTTCTTTGATTAGAACGCCTTAGTAAATGGCCAGGTAGTTCAGCTGGTTAGAACGCCGGCCTGTCACGCCGGAGGTCGAGGGTTCGAACCCCTTCCTGGTCGCCATTTGCTGCTGTAGCTCAGTAGGTAGAGCGCATCCTTGGTAAGGATGAGGTCGGCAGTTCGAATCTGCCCAGCAGCTCCATAAATAGCCCGTAACCCCTATGGTTACAGGCTATTTGCTTTTTATGAGCAGAGGCGAAATGTTGGATTTTCCAACACTTTTTCCAACAGTCGTCGTTTAGGTTGAGTTTTGATCCATCATCGCGATGATCAACTTAGCCATTTCAGGTTTTTCCAACAGCAGTTGATAGGCTTTTTGTGCTTCATCAACGGCTGTTTTTTCTTTCAGTTTGGCGCTCTCATGACGAAAGAATTTTTGTTCCACTTTTTTCGCAAGCTGACGTCGATCCTCGTTGCTTGTGTGGGCGTACAGATCGGTAACCATTCGCGCCTGTGCGTGGCCGGTATCGCCTTGTACCGCTTTAATGTCACCGCCGCTGAGCTGCAGCTTCATGGAGGCACTACAATGGCGTAGACTGTGAAAAACAACGGGGGAGAATTCGTGCGTTTGATTGAATTTGCGGATTAGATCGGCGATCTGCCGCTCCTCGTAGGGGCGACCGTCTTCATGCGCAATCACGAGGCCATAGTCTGTATAAGCACCGCCCATCAACGCTTTTTCCTCTTCTTGACGAAACTTCATTTCCTGCAAAGCTCTGGCTACGGTTTCAGGGAGATAGATATTGCGGATACTGCTTGCCGTTTTGGGAGACTTTAACACAAGAACTGTTGTGCAGGGCCGCTTCTGCTTGATTTCTGGGAAGATAAAGCGCACTTTTGAGCGTCCGCGTGTCTCCAGATCATCAAGACTTTTCTTATCGCAGCGCTTCAACTCACGGTCGATGACGATGCGGGCAGTTCCGTTTTGTATGCTTTCCTCAGTATTGTGGACATTTTCCCATACCAAGCCGAGAATTTCGCCGATACGCATGGAGCAGCCGATAGCAAGCAGCATGGCAAGGCGCAGAATGGGGTCGTCACAAAGCTCGACAGCGTTTTGCGCTTCACTGAAGGTCCATACCGAGCGTGTATTTTTTTCGTACTGTGGCAGGGTGGCGTTCAGCGCGGGATTTTGCTTGATGTAGCCCCATGTTACCGCTTGGTTAAGGGCGCTGCGGAGCAAAGCGTGGACCTTCTCAATGACCTGCGGAGAAACGGTTTTCCCAGCGCTTTTATGACCCTTCAGAACGACAGCGGGCTTATCGCGGAGGCTGTCATAATATAGGTCCAAATCATGTGTGGTGAGGTCCTGCACAAGCACATTGCCGAGATAGGGCTTGATGTAGTCGTCGATACGGTGACGGCTACAGGAGAGATAGGAATCGCCCCAATGGTTGAGGCCATAGAGCTGAACATACTCGTCCATCAGCTCACCTATCGTCAGAAAATCCTTTACCAAGGGTTTGTTTCGCGCGGAGGGTGTGACCTTCGGAGGACGAAGCTGACCGATGGACTTCTCGTATTCAATCTGTGCGACGCGGAGCTTGGCCGCCTCATAAGAGGGAAAACGCTCATAAATAGGTTTTGAGTAATTGGGGCAGCGGTAGGAAATTTCATACTGCCTGCCCTTTTGACGAATCTTCATAATGTGACACTCCTTGTAGTTTATAGTCTGCTCAAAGCCGTATAGACCTCCTTTGGTGGCTGAGAGCGGAGTGCCCGCTTGTGTCTCTACGGTGAGCATGATAGCATAGCAGGGATAATATTTCAATCCCTGTTGGAATGGGAATGCGGTATAACCGCCTGCCGGAAAAAGGATACGGTGCGGGCTCAGCGGTCTTGCGGTGCTGAGCCCGCACTATTGCTTATTTACGGTTTTCGTTTAGGAACTCGATCAGCGCGTTCTTAGGGATACGCACCTGCCGGCCGACGCGGATGCTGCGGAGCCTGCCGCTGCGCACCAGCTCATAGGCTGTGTTGCGCCCGATGCCGAGGATCGGCATCAGCTCCTCCACACGCAGCGTCACGGGCAGATCGTCAAGGGAGCGGTATTTATTCTCCATCACTGCCCCGCTTTCTGACCGATGCGAGATAAATGTTCGTTACATCGGCGCGCTCGTGGCCCAACAGACGGGAGACCGCATAGTGCGCGTCAATGGCGCTCATGCCGTCCTCCGTCAGCCTTGTGTACTTCTCCGCGGCATAGGTATGCCGAAGTCCGTGGAAGGTCAGACAGCGGTCGGAGCCCTCGTCGCAGATCTCAATTTCGGTAGCGGTAGATGAACAGCTCTAAAGCGTTGATGGCGCGGTCGGTAGGCATCCCGTCCGGCACCAGCAGCTTGTGGCCGCGCTCGGTCTGTGCCAACACTCTCTTCAACATCATTAGGATACGCTCGTCCTCGATGGGGACGGTGCGCACCTTGCCGCCCTTGCCCTTCACGGTGAGGGCGTTTTCGCGCAGCGCCTGCTCCGCCGCTGCGGTGTCCATACGGAAGCACTCGTGGATACGAAATCCTGCATAGCGCCCAAGGTAGAGGGCAAGAATGAAGTCATCACGGTTTTCCGCCATTGCCTTGCCGAGCAGACGGTTGAACTCCGGCCCACTCCATGTCCGGTCGAGCTGCCCGAACCGGCGGCGCTCCAACTCGACGCCTAACTCGCTGTTCGTTGGCAGCGTATACTTTGGGTGGGACATCTTATCGTGGAAGAAACGAATGGCAGCAAGGTCGGTTTTTACGGTACTGGCAGACTTGCCATTGTCCTGTAGGTACAGCACATAGCTCACCAGATGCTTGCCGCTGATGTTCTCCAGCTTTTGCAGATGGTACTCTGCGGCGAGGTAAGCGCAGAATCGTTTGCACGCTTCGTAGTAGCGCTCCTTGGTACGAAAGCTGCCTTGTCGATTGTGCCGTGCCAGCTTGTCCAGCTGGGCGACAAGGGAGAGGAATATCCCTTTGCTTTGAATAGTAGCCATATATGTGGATCTCCTTAGAAGTCGTTATCGTGTTCAGATGGGCGCACTTCACCCGTTGGCAAAGGTGTCCGTTTCCGCTTCCTTTCCGCGGAATGGAGGTCCTTGAACGGTGAAAAGGCCTTGCGGCGTCTACCGTTTTGCGGTGCGGCCCGAAACCTGTCTCTTTTTACTTTTGCCTCGGTCAGTACGATACCGCGTGGGGCGTGCGCCCTGCCATCTGCGATGGCGGCGGTGAACACCAGGCCGCTGAACTCGGCTGCAGCTGCTGACAAAACGGAAGCAGTTGCCGGTGTTCTTTGATCCGCACCGGCTGCGGATCGGGAGTGTGCGGTTCCTGCGCCGCCGGTTCTGGCACGCTGCCCGGGCGTAGGGGTGAGACCTTTGCCGAGGTCTCGTGAGGCGCTTTCTCCTGTATCCTCAAACCGCCCCGATCTGAGAGAAATCCGTTCTTTCTTTTAACTGCTTGACCTTCCTGCGGCCTCGTGGCCTCCAGCTGGCAGGACCGGCGGCTGCTCCAACGAGCGAGGCTCCATACAAAAATACAAAAAGAGACGCGGCAGACCGGATGTTTGCTTCGTCTCTTCATTTCTTCGGCAAGGCGCAAAGAAACGCCCTGTCACTTTATTCATTCTTCGCCGGTTAATTTGAGTGTTCTTCTAAATATTCTACATTCTTTTCGGAACGATAGGGCGCACTACACCCTATGTTTTCGCCGTTCCTCCCTAACTTACTCCGCCCTCACTTACTTCGCCCTTGAATACGATATCAGTGTATCAGACTTGCGCAGGGATGTATAGTTGGAGTTTTTCCATAGTAAGTTTGTGAAAAAGAAACGTAAAATATCAAGCCCCGGCATCTCTTTTCCCCCTTTAAGAGTCAAACTATGATGTGTTGACAAAATAGATAGGACAATATTGGATTGCGTTGCAATCCAATATTTAAATCAGATTCCGTGGCTTTTTACGGAAGATAACCGGCTGGTATCATCGGTAAATGTTTCGCAGTATGACTTGGATCGCCGCCTATATGAGGAACTTCCATATAATTCTCCGCTATTTGAATGTTTGAAGTTCAAAATAGATAGCAAAGATCGAAAGAAAAGCCTTATGGAGGTTATTCAAAAATGGACCGGCGATGCGTTGAGAGATCTCGAACAGGTAGTAAGGGACGAACGAAAGCGACGCGGGGAGCGTGAAGAAAGCACAGACTACGATAACGAAGACTGGAAGTTCCCCCGCGGAAGAATCCTTGATTTGAAGCGTCTCCACCGCCATGTGCAGGAGGAGTTTGCTTGTGCAGAGCTCGTGCGGTATGAACGAGTACCCCGCAGCATTAGAATCACACAGAATAACATCGATCAGAGGTCTTATCTTAAGAGCCTTTACGAAGAAAGTAACCAATATGGCTGCCAGCTGTGTCATGAGCCGTACTTCGACTTTGTGGCGGTTGAAATTGAAAAAAATCCGGAGAGAGAATTGGAGCAAATGCATCTCTGCCTATGCCCTAATTGCGCGATAAAGTATAGAAGCCTGAGAGAGGATAGCACCTGCATTGAGCAGATGAAAGAGAAAATTCGTGCGTGGACGACCACATCTCAGGCGGATATACGGCTAAATGATGAATTAACCCTTTGGTTTGCACCTGTTCATTTGGCAGAGATACAGACATTGTTGGAATGCATGGAAGAAGAAACGGAGGAGGTTTGCATAGGACCTTTGGATATATGAGGGAATAAGGCTGTTTTCAAGGCGCTTGGCGTTGAATAAAACAACAGGCTGACCGCAAGTTATTTTGCAGCCAGCCTGTTCACCTATTTAATTGATTTTCCAAGCACCTGCCTAAGCAGGTCTGTCACACCTGATAAGGTAAGATAAGTTGCGCAAAAAGGAGAAGGAATAAAAGAATTCCACAAGAACCGATTTGCTTTCACAACCACTAAGCCATTTTGCCATTACACAAATGAGTATTCATCCACAAATGCTACAATATCACTAATGTCCTTTTTAAGCTGACCCATAGCTTCATAGACTTCTTTTTTATGCGATTCCTCAAGATCCGTAAAGGGCGGACGGCAAGGACCGGCCGGCAGGCCTCTGTAAGCCAGAGCCAGTTTCATCGGCACAGGGTGAGATGCCTTATACATCACATCATTAAGCAACTTCTCTGCGTAGTGGCAACGTCTGGCGGTCTCGTAGTCTCCTGCTGCGATAGCCTCATCCATCTTGACGAACACCTCGGGAATTACTGCGGCACAGGCCAAAATACCTCCATCGCCACCCAAGGCAAGGGAAGGCAAGTATAGGTCGTCACCACCGGTCAACAGCGCAAAGGGATGCGGACAATCAACACGGATGTCCTGAAACAGTACCATATCTCCAGAGGACTCCTTGATGCCTACGACCTCATCGATATTGTTAAGTCGCTTGACCAGTGCGGCGGACATACGAAACGCCGACCGACTAGGGGTATTAAAAACAATCAACGGCATACCGACGGTAGCGTATTCTCTGATCAGTCGTTCAACATCCCGTTCAGAGGGACGAACAAATGGAGTCGCCATGACCATGACGGCATCGGCACCGAGCTCTTTGGCCTTTGCAATGTCAGCCTTTACATCAGCGGGAGTACCGGCGAGAGCTCCAAAGACGATATGCAGTCCATCTGCGTGACGCATAGTCTCTTCCATAACGGCATGGCGTTCTTCTCGCGACATGGACGCCGCTTCTCCGGTGCCCCCCAAAACGCAGATTGTCTTGATGCCAGCTTTTTTCTGAAACTCGATGTTTTTTCCTAGACCGGGGAGATCGAGCGCGCCGGAAGAATCGAAGCAGGTTCCCATGGATGCAATAACGCCTTTCGGATAATACATAAAATTTCCTCCTTAAAAATAAGCATTGATTTGAAGTCCGGTATCTATTTGAACTTCTTTTCCATTTAAACTAGGCCGTAATTCAATTTCTCTCAGGCGGAACTACAACAGCATTTTTAATTTCCCGTCCATTTAGGTAATCCAACGCACCTTCAATGGACCATGCGCATTCGCGCCAAGAGGCTTCTTGTGTCCGTGCAGCGATATGTGGTGTCATGATGATATTATCTAATGTCCGGAATGGATGATCAAGGGCGGGTGGCTCTGAAGCATAAACGTCGATTGCTGCACCTGCAATTTGGTGTGTTCTGAGGGCCTCTGTCAAAGCAAGTTCATCAATCATACCACCCCGGGCACTATTGACTAGAATTGCACTTTGTTTCATCTTTTCAAAAGCACTGAGGTCAAACATATTCCTAGTCTCATCTGTTAGCAGGCAATGAATTGAAATAATATCCGAGCACTTCATTAACTCGTCAAGAGTTACACGTTTTACACCGCATTGTATAAATAGTGCATCAGGTGTATAGGGATCATACGCGACAACATTCGCCTGAAATCCCTTAAGCATTTGTGCCACATTGCGTCCTATGCCACCGAAGCCAACCAGTCCGACCGTCAGCCCGCAGATATCATGTCCTAACCCACACTGGTTGCGCCATCCTCCGTTAGCGAGCACGTCTTTGGCAGCTGAAAATTGTCGGAGAGCTGCCATCATCAGCAAAATAGTGTACTCCGCAACACTTTGTGCATTAGCCGCAGGTGTCCAGCCGACTGCTATATCGTGTGCTTTGGCATAGGCATAATCAACATTTTCCGGGCGAGCACCGGATTTAAAAACAATTTTTAACTTTGGCGCTGCTTTCATCAACTCGGCATCAATTGTATTGCTTGAGTTAAAAATGATGGCATCGACCTCGTCGATATATTTCATGAGTTGAGCATTATCACCGCGGACAGCCTTGTCCCCTTCCAAAAGCTCACACTCATCAAAAATATGAGATGGAAGCGTTGATCTGTCGATTGGAAGCTCTGGGATCGCAATTTTGAACTTCTGCTTCATATTAGTTTTATCCTCCACAGCATAACCTTATAAAATATGTTAGCCAAACAGATTCACAAGCGTGGTGTTCACAATGAGCAGTACCCAGTCCATCAGGATACCGCCAACGACTGTCACGCACAGATAAGAAATTTCACTTCAACCGTACTTCTTCGACACGCTGTCCATGTTCGCAAAACCAGTTGGAGAGGCACCAAGGCCATGGCCGGTCATGCCTGCGCACATGATCGCAGCATCATAATCTTTGCCACAGATGGGAAATACAAAGAAGTAAATATACAGCAGAGTGACGACAAGACCTATGACAAGAATAACAATCATGGGAATCGCAAGATCGATTAACTGCCAGAGCTTAAGGGATACCATTGCGAGCGAGAGGAACACGCCTAGTGTAAAGTCTTGGAGACCGCTCATGATTGCTGGATTGACATCGAACCAATGTGTACGCTCATTCAGGTTGGCTGTCAGGCACGCCAACACTGCGGGAACCGCATAATCCGGTAGTGAAAGATTGAATGCTTCTTTGATAAGCGATTTGAATAGAAGACCGACGGCCAGTAGAGTAGCCATCAACGCAACGTGGGAGAAAATTGCCGCACCAGTAACAGGTTTTGCATTTGTATCTTCTTTTCCTTCGGCAACGAGTGTTGCGTCTAAGGAGGTAGCAGGCGTAAGATTCTTCTTGCGAATCAGACGTTCTGCGATCGGACCACCGAAAAACCCTCCGGTAACAAGACCAAATGTTGCGGCTGCCATTCCGACGACAGTTGCGTTATGTCCCATTTTGTCGAGCATTTCGCCAAAAGCCGCTGCGTTTCCGTGACCGCCAGAAAGAGCTGCGGGGCCGCACATAATGCCGAGCCATTCCTCTGCCCCAATGCCCTTGGCGACCAACACGCCTACTGCGCCCTGAAGGACTGCAAGAATCGCCGCCATGACAAAGTATTTAACGAGACGGTTTCCACCTTTTTTCATTAAAGCAAATGTCGCGGTAAAACCAACACTGGTAAAAAACAGATTCTGCATATCGGACTGGTATGTCGTGTTCATCACAATTTCTGCCGCACCGGTTTGGTGAAGAATTAAGTTAAAGATCGCGAAAAGTACACCGCCGATAACGGGGGCTGGAATGCAATAGGCCTGTAGGAACTTTGCGTGGTTTTTGATTTTTTGGCCGAGCATTAACATAAGAAGCGCGAGTGCCACCGTTGAAATCGCTGAAAGAGTAATTGTAAAAATGCTGTTTTCAACCGATAATGTCATTATGTTTTCCTCCCTTTCGTTTTAAGTGGGCCATATGAGCCGCTCTGCCTATACCATAGCAGAAAAAACAGCTCAGCAAAAATGGCAATTTTTGCTGAGCTGGATAGAAATTTTTAATAAGTTATAGCAATTCTACATAGGGATTTTGCACAAGACTCTGTCGCATTTTGTCCTCAAATAACTCAATCGCATCTAAACGAGACATGCGTGGCTCCCTATGTTTAATCAGGTAGCAGGTCCGCACAATCTGCTCTGGAACGTCTAACTCGTCAATCTGAATATTCCGAGATGCAGCTGTCAAAGCCGGAACCAAACTGTTTGGAATGATTGCCCAATCTCCATCTGAAGCAAGAAAGCACTGGAGTAACGCTGCATTATCTACACATGTGTGATAAGTCGGTACTTCTTGAAATATATTCTGATGCCACTGCTCGAATTCGCTGTTCCAGTACATATAGACCTCCCTTGTCTTGTCAAGATCCTTTGTACTGACTTTCCCGACAATATCTGGATGCCTAGCATAGCGTGCTACATAGTATTTCTGCTGAAATAGAGGTATTGTAATCACGCTCTTTCGCTTGTCGGCCTCTGCCACAAAGCCAATGTCAATACTGTGTTCCTCAATGAGGTTGTAAAGCTCTTCAGAATATTTCGTGATCACATTCAACCGTAGCGAATAAGGCTGGCGAGAGACTATCGAATAGACATCAGATAAAATTGGGACATTAATGCTGCTGACTGCGCCAATGCTCAGCAGATTGGCCGGATAATGCCTCAGCTCCTGTGTGTCTTGATAAACTGCAAGCCAACGTTCTGCAATTTTTATAAACTGCTCTCCTTGCTGTGTTAATTCGGAAGTCCGTACCCCCTTGCGGCGATGAAAAAGCTGTACACCCATTTCTTTTTCTAGCACCTTAAGGCGGTAACTAACCGTTGGCTGTGAGAAGTGCATAATCTCAGATGCCTTCGTAATACTGTTCCACTTAACTATTGCCAAAAAAAGCTCAACATCAACTCGTTCCATTCTCAATACCCTCTTTGTGATATTTAACTAACACATGTTCTTCTAAACAACACTAGTCCCACGCAAGCAATTAAGTTTTTCTATATTTTATAGTATATTT
>ERZ772892.3915-NODE-3915-length-10177-cov-3.078838_pt1 | contig 10177 bp, 6 predicted proteins | sample MGYA00512126_ERZ772892 | MGnify/ENA primary metagenome ERZ772892 (study PRJEB29015, sample SAMEA2737697) | human gut metagenome | biome: human gut; feature: human-associated habitat; material: faeces | place: China | collected 2012 ... | reverse complement strand
GGAAATAAATAAGTGAGATTAAATTTAAAGATTTGGAGCTTATATATTTTATATAGAAATTAACAGGCACTACAACAAACACCGGAGCCACATTGTAAGATGACATCCGCGAGCATTTACTTCGAATCGAAAGCACAGCAGGTCATTTACAATGTGGCTCCGGTGTTTGTTGCAGTGCCGTTCGTTTGGTGTAAAACTGCACAAAAACAACTGGATATTTTGTATAAATAGAATGCGTTACCTTGTTTTTATGTTGGGCGTCAGATATAATGAAACTATATGTCTATGTAGCAGAAAAAGATGCAGAATAACATAAAAACAAGGTATTTTTACAGGGAGGTATGAATGAAAAACGGAAGAACAACAATGATAAAAAGGTTTTTTGCCTTGGCTCTGGCATTTGCGGTAGCTGTCTCGATCCTGACAGTGCCGGTACAGGAATCGTATGCAGCCGGTGGCAAGGTAAAAACGGTGGCAGTCACAAATCTGCCGGCAAAACAACTGACACTAAAAAAAGGAAAGACATTTACCTTAAAATCAAAGGTAACAGTAACCGGAAAGGCTTCAAAGAAGGTTACATATAAGACAAGCAATAAAAAGATTGCAACGGTAAATGCAAAGGGTAAGATCACAGCAAAGAAAAAGGGATCAGCAAAGATCTATGTGATCTCAAAGGCAGATAAGAAGAAAAAATGCACGATCACAGTGACAGTCGGTACACCAGTTACCAAGGTAAAGCTGAACAAGACCAAGTCTACGATGACAATTGGCAAAAAGCAGACCTTAAAGGCAACGGTTACACCGAAGAAAGCCAGCAGCAAGGCAGTCGTATGGAAGTCATCCAATAAGAAGGTTGCAACTGTAACCAGCAAAGGTGTTGTAAAGGCAAAGAAAGCCGGAACCGTTACGATCACAGCAACAGCAAAGGACGGCTCCGGTAAGAAAGCCACCTGTAAGATTACAGTGAAGAAAGCAGCTTCAATCATACCAATCCCGACACCGGAAGAACCGCTGATCGTTAAGAGCATGAACGTGTCACAGCCGGATCTGTTAACCGTTACATTAACAAAGCAGGCAGCACTCACGGCTTCGGACTTTCAGGTATGGGCAAAGAAATATGAAAGTGCAGACTATCTGAAACAGTATACGATCGGACAGATAACAACAACGGATTCGCTTACCTATAAGATTAAGCTTACTGGAGATTCGGTGTTACAGAAAAACTCCTATATAAAAGTAGTAGTTCCAAAATTAAATCTGTCAAGAGAATGTATCTATCGGGATGAAACTTATACGATAGAAAAATCAGAAACATATGTATACAAACTTGGAGATTCTGTTGATAAGAGTCAGACACTTGGAAAGGGCTATTCCAATTGCTCTGTCAGCGGACTGCCGGCAGGGGTTAAATATCAGATCAAGACAGCTGCTGCCACACGTACACTTAAATTTAACGGTAATGTGACAAAGAAAGGAAAATATACAAGCAAATTAGTCTATGAAGATGAACTTGGCAACAAATTCAGTATGACTATCATCTGGCTGGTTTATGATGGAACGGAACTACTTGTAAAGGATACGGAAAAGGTTCTGACAACTGCATGGGGAACTACGCTTCCACAGCTTAAGGTATATGGCGGAAACGGTACTGATACGAGCGATTATACATATGAGATTTTACGAGAAGAAAGTGACAGTGCTGCATTAGCAGTTTCTTCACTCATCAATGGTGGAGCCGGGATACAGGTATCATCCCCAAAACTGTCAACCGGAACCTACAAGCTTCGTATCCGTGCAACAGATAAGACAGACACTTCTATGACAAGCACAGGAACTCTTACACTAAAAATTATAGAAGGCGGTTATTTACAGGGTAAAGTAAAAGATGCAAATGGCGATCCACTGACCAGTTTTCAATTCACTATGAAGAACCAAAATGAATATGCCGAGTATACGGATGAGGTAAGCGGCAGATGGAATGGTGTTAGTAAGGATGGAGTCATTTTAATGGATGATCTGGAAGCCGGTACTTATGATGTTGCGGTATCCAGTTATAGTGGAACAGTAGGTACTACTGTTTATAATCTGAAGACTCAGAAAGCGGCATATGGAACAGATGATGTGCATCCGGTCTGGTCATTTGATGTCACACTCCCGGTATATAAGGTTACTATAGAGCTGGACCCGGATGTGCCAGATGCAGTGAAAAATATAACCGGTTTTGGCAATTGGCAGGATGTTTCGGATGGAAGTTATTATGGATCGACCAAAACCGTTTATCTGGAAAATGGAACTCATCATTTAACCTGTCGAAAGAGTATAAGTGGTGAAATTTATAATTTTTATCTGGATGTGACGGTGAACGGAAGTAATACGACCGCATATGCATATGTCAAAGAATAAGGTTCGTATGAGAATAGATTAGGGAATCTACAGAAGGAGAGTATAGATGAAAGAAAGACGATATAATTTGTCTGTGAAAAGATTTCTGGCATGGGTGATAGCGATCGCAGTTGCAGTATCCATTCTGACTGTCCCACAGACAGAGAGCTATGCAGCCGGTGGTAAGATCAAAACCATAGCGGTTACGAATCTGCCGGCAAAGCAGTTAACCTTAAAAAAAGGAAAATCCTTTACCTTAAAGACAAAGGTAACAGCGACAGGAAAGATTTCCAAAAAGGTCGCATATAAATCGAGTAACAAGAAAGTTGCAACTGTAAATGCAAAGGGTAAGATCACGGCAAAGAAGAAGGGAACCGCTACGATCACCGTTTACTCCAAAGCAGATAAGAAAAAGACCTGTAAGATCAAGGTGACAGTTGGTACCCCGGTTACAAAGGTGAAGTTAAATAAGACAAAGGCAAACTTAAATGTTGGTAAATCACTGACCTTAAAGACAACCCTTTCACCAAAGAAACCAAGCAATAAAGGAATCATTTGGAAAAGTTCAAATACCAAGGTTGCAACCGTTACGAGCAAAGGTGTCGTAAAGGCAAAGAAAGCGGGAACCACTACGATCACAGCGACAGCAAAGGATGGTTCCGGTAAGAAAGCAGCCTGTAAGATCACTGTAAAGAAAGCAGCGGTGACTCCGGTTGTTCCGGAAGTACCGGTTGTGATCCGGAACGTGAGTATTGTGAATAAAGCAGTGATCCAGGTGACATTAAATAAGGCAAAAATATTACAGACATCGGATTTTGCAGTATCCAGTAAGGTATATGGATACGGGAACTTTGTAAGAAAATGTGTGATTGATCATCTGGAAACAACAAATAACATTACATATAAGCTTTATCTGGACAAACAGGATATTTTTTATAATGGAGATATTGTTCAGGTATCTGTTCCGACATTAAACAGTACAAAAGAACTGACATATCGGACAAAGCCGACAGAGATAACAACAAGATCAGAAGTACGACGCAGAAAAGGAACAGTGGTAGGTGAAAATTCCTTAGATACTTCAGGAGTTTATGATCCGGATGTACAGGGCTATGCTGTATATACAGTAAGCAATCTTCCAACCGGTCTTTCGTATAAGGTGGTAGATGACGCAGACCAATCCGGTTATCTGCAGTTTTATGGTACCTTGAAAGAGACAGGAATCTGGGAGACAAAGGTTGATGTCGTAGATGAATTTGGAAATAAGATTCATTATATCAAGGTATGGAAAGTATATGATGAAAGGGCAGTCATAGCACAGGATATTACAAAATATGGATGCCTGAGTTTTCCAGCTCCAAACAAACCAAATGGAACTTATACAGTAAAGTATGGAGCACAGATAAGTCCTATTGGTGGTAATGGCAGTTACAAATATGAAGTTGTGTCAAAAGCAGATTGTCTGGATTTGGTGATGTCAACAACCGGAGTACAGTATTGTTCGATTGATACAGATCAGGCTGGTGAATATACCATGAAGATAAAGATCTCTGACAGCAGGGATGCCAGTGTTTTCACATACTGTACAGTAACCTTTGTTATAAAGCCGGGAGTCCTGCTCAGTGTTACAGCTACCGATCTGGATGGAAATAAGATCAAATATACCGGTATAGATACTTATTTGTGCAGACTTAAATCCCAGTGGAAGGATAATTCATACAGTGAGATCAGCTATGCACGAGAGGTCGGGGAGATTGAAGATGGAATGGCAATATACAGCTATGTACCGGAAGGAGTCTATGATATCTCGATTGAGGATGAAAGAGGCGGAACAGGAGTCTATGCAAGTGATTACTATGTAAGTGCTGCAGCTACGAATGAAGTTACGTTTGCTCTTCCTGTATATCAGCAGACTGTCGTATCGGATAATACGGATTTTGCAGATCTTAGCCAGATGGGAGAGTGGAAGGATGAGAATGGAGTTGTACAGGGCAAAGGCGGATACCTCTATCTGGCGGTTGGTAATTATACACTGACCGGTACCGCGGAGAAAGATGGTGTGACTTATCAGGCAACTCTCAAGATATCAGTTACGAATACTACACGGTCTGCAACAGTGACCGCGCACGTGGTGGCAAAATAAAAAAATACTACCCACAGGTATACCTGAAATTATGATAACCTGTGGGTAATATAATATTCCGAGCAAATAAAATCGGGAGAAGAAGGTAGTAAAGGGAGGCTATGTTTATGAAAAAACACGCAAAGACGTCAGTGCTAAAACGAATTCTGGCAGTTGTAATTGCAGTAGCAGTAGCAGTGTCCATACTTACGGTTCCGGATGCGGAAGTAAGTGCGGCGACTGGCAAAGTAAAATCTGTAGCGGTTACCAACCTGCCTGCAAAACAACTGACACTCAAAAAAGGGAAAACATTTACCTTAAAATCAAAGGTAACCGTAACCGGAAAAGCTTCAAAGAAGGTTACATATAAGACAAGCAATAAAAAGATTGCAACGGTAAATGCAAAGGGTAAGATCACAGCAAAGAAAAAGGGATCAGCAAAGATCTATGTGATCTCAAAGGCAGATAAGAAGAAAAAATGCACGATCACAGTGACAGTCGGTACACCAGTTACCAAGGTAAAGCTGAACAAGACCAAGTCTACGATGACAATTGGCAAAAAGCAGACCTTAAAGGCAACGGTTACACCGAAGAAAGCCAGCAGCAAGGCAGTCGTATGGAAGTCATCCAATAAGAAGGTTGCAACTGTAACCAGCAAAGGTGTTGTAAAGGCAAAGAAAGCCGGAACAGCTACGATCACAGCAACAGCAAAGGATGGTTCCGGTAAGAAGGCTTCCTGCAAGGTAACAGTAAAGAAAGCATCTGCAGCAAAGCCGGTTGATCCAGTTCCGGCTGTTCCGGACTATGCGATCAAAAGTATGAAGGTAGTTGGAGTGGAGAGCATAGAAATCACTCTTTCCAAGGCGGTTGTACTTACAAAGGCAGACTTTGAGATCTTTGCGAAGCAGTATTCATATGGTACCTATAAGAAACCGTATCAGGTAGTTCGGGCAGAAACTAGTGATCATATCACATATATACTGCATATCAACGATGAAGATGAGTTTCAGAAAAATACATATATCAAGGTAGCAGTCAAAACCAGCGGTGTGTACAAGGAGTGTATATATCGGGATAAGACAGTTAATATTCAGAAAACCAGATACTATGCGATCAAAGTAAATGGAGCATTGGAAAGCTACAATGATGATCTTACTTATGGAACCGGTTACAGGACGTATTCAATTGATAAGCTGCCTGTAGGAATGGATTATTATATATTGAATGATATAATTGATGAAAGTATTGTGTTTACAGGATCACCGACAGAAGCAGGTGAGACTCAGAGCTTGTTGACCTGCGAGGATGAACTGGGAAATAAATATCAGACGACCATTATCTGGATAATTTATGATGAAAACCAGTTGTATTCACGTAGTACGACATGTCAGTATTTTTCACGGGAGAATGGCGTCTATCATAAGCCATATTCTGTATACGGTGGAAGTGGGCAGTATACATATGAATTAGCCGGTGGGGATTATGAACTTTTCCAGACGACAATCAGTACATCAGGCTATATGAGTGTATCATTTGAAAATGTAGATGCCGGCGAATATCAGATTCAGGTTAAGGCAACAGATAAGAATAACCCGGCCCTATATACGGTTGCGACAATTACATATACAATTATTGATGGAGCACATATCAGTGCGATTGTCCGGGATGCAAATGGTGATCCGATCCGAAGAGGAAATTATTCCTTTCATGGATATTCGGATGATCCAACACAGGAATTGAGTTCTACCAGTGGTTCAATACAAGATGGTACAATGTCTTATACCATTATTCCGGGAAATTATAATATTACCTTTTATAATGCAAGTCATACAGCAAAGTATACATTTTACAATCAGAAATGTCCGGTGAATTCCGGTGATGAGCCGATGACTTTTGATGTGACACTTCCGGTCTATCCGGTAACGATCGTTCCGGATCCGGAAAAGAGTACAGCCACATCATTTGGATATTGGGTAGATGTGAATGGTGCAAATGCGTATGGATATGAATCAGGAGATACGCTCTATCTTCCAAATGGTACTTATTATATTAAGACGGAAGATGGTAAAAGTTATGCCAGATTTACTGTGAACGGCAAGAGTCTGACAGTAAAGGCATATGATCGTCAGTAAGGAGGACAGGATATGAATCGAATACATAATATGAGCTATGCCAAACGGATCCTTGCATGGGTGCTTGCTGTAACAGTCGTACTATCTATCCTTACTATTCCACAGGGAGAGAGCTATGCTGCTACAGGAACGGTGAAGGCAGTTGCTGTAACAAATCTTCCGGCAAAGCAGTTGACACTGAAAAAGGGAAAAACATTTACCTTGAAATCAAAGGTAACCGTAACCGGAAAAGCTTCAAAGAAGGTTACTTATAAGACAAGCAATAAAAAAATCGTGACAGTAAATGCAAAGGGTAAGATCACAGCAAAGAAAAAGGGAACAGCAAAGATTTATGTGATCTCAAAGGCAAATAAAAAGAAAAAATGCACGATCACAGTAACCGTCGGTACACCGGTTACCAAAGTAAAGCTGAATAAGACAAAATCAACCATGACAGTTGGTAAGAAGCAGACCTTAAAGGCAACGATTACACCGAAGAAAGCCAGCAATAAGGCAGTTGTATGGAAGTCATCCAACACAAAGGTTGCAACAGTATCAGGTAAAGGCGTTGTAACGGCAAAGAAAGCCGGAACCGTTACGATCACAGCAACCGCAAAGGATGGTTCCGGAAAGAAAGCAGCCTGCAAGATTACAGTAAAGAACCAGGTAAAGCCGGCTCCGACACCTGTAACTGTAAAAAGTGTGAAGGCGATTGGAATGATGCAGGTTCAGGTAGAATTGACAGGTGCCAAGGAATTAAGCAGTTCGGATTTTAAAATCTATAAAAGAAAGTACTCTTTTGGCAGTTATAAGAAGGAATGTAATATTGATTCGGTTAAGACTTCCGATAAGATAACATACAAGATAACACTGGATACTTTAGATGCACTTGTAACAGGAGATATGGTACAGGTTGTGATTGCCAAAATGAATTATAAGGGAGAGGCTGCATATAAGGGAATCATAAGAGAGCAGACGACAAAGTCCGAGATCATAAAAAGTGTTGGAGATAGTATCAATCACTATTCCGATGAAAAATATTATGAACCGGGACTGGTCGGGCTGTGTTCGTTTAAGATAACAGGAGAGCTTCCTCAGGGAATTACATATAAGATAATAAAAGACGATGATATGTTTAATGGTATAACCGATTGTCTGGAGTTTTCAGGAAGTTTTACAAAAGGCGGAATTTATACCACGAAAATTGAGGTAGAAGATGAGATTGGTAATAAGGTTCATCATACGATTACATGGAAGATAGCTGATGAGAACCGGTTAATGGCAGCAGATATTGTGCAATATGATTATCTGCGGCAGGAAAAAGGAGAAACAAAGAAATCATGCCATGTTGATCTGGATGCCTCAGTTTATGGCGGAAACGGAAGTGTGAAATATGAGATACTTGAATGTTCAAATGAAATAAGTTACAGCAAAAGTGCATTTGGACTTAACTGCATTCTGGATACAGAAAAAACAGGCACCTATACACTGAAAGCCAAAGTAACAGATACCGAAGATGCTTCAATAACAACGATTTTATCAGTTACAATAATTGTGAAGGATAGTGTAGCATTTAAGGGCTGTGTGTATGATCTGGACGGACACAAGATTATATCAACGGTCACGGATGTGGCTGCACCATACTATATATCTTTATATGCAAAAGAAAAAGATACGTTGTGTGATATGTCAGAATTTAATGACCCGGAATCAGATGGATCGTTTCAGATCTTTGTTCCGGACGGAACCTATGATGTCTTTGTAGCAAGTGAGGCACAAGATATAGGAACCTGGGTATGCGACAGCAAGGTAACCGCATCTACCCCATATCAGAAAATCGTACTTCCGGTATATCAGATCACGATCGGATCGGACAATCCGGCAATCGACATTCGTAATTTTACAAAATGGAGATCCAATGAGAGAAAAACGGTATATGGAAACGTAATATATCTTACAGCCGGAACCCATATCTGGACAAGCACCGCCACTATAGATGGTGTAGAATATACTGCTACATTAAACGTAACAGTAACAGATAAAACACGATCCACAACCGTAAAGGCACATGTAGTTGCAAAATAAAACAAAAGAATAATAAAGATTATAATTATAAAACGGATACCTGTTATAATGATTTGATGCATATATCACATTATAGTAGGTATTCGTTTTTTTATGTGAAAAATTGAATTATTGTCAAAACTGTAAATATGGCAATGTGTATATATTTTATTTATATTATATGAAAATATAAATAAACAACATTAACAATGCAAATACTATGATAGAAACTATGGATTTGTATAACACTAAAAAAATAGTTCAAAGAATATGCGTAAATTCAGAATTAGCTATTGTACAAAAGTGAATGGATATGCAGGTATGATCTGTCTGGCTGGTGCTTATATCCTATAACAACATTAGCGAAGCTTCCGTTATGAAGTGCACATTGTCAGCACATACGGGTGCATATACCTCACAAAACCAGTGGCTAATTCTGAATTATCCCCGCCAATTCCGGGTGTTGAATGTTTTTTATAATTGCGGTATAATATTGAATCAATATGTACAAATACAGGAAGTCTGGAGGTATACAGAATGAGTGAAGAGAATACAAGCACGTATGAAAATATAGAAGAAGAAAATTCCATCGGCCATGTACAGATCGCAGGCGAGGTAATCGCGATCATTGCAGGTCTGGCAGCAACCGAGGTAGACGGCGTATCAAGACTTGCCGGCTCGCTATCAAATGAACTCGCAAGCCGTCTAGGCAAGAAGAATCCGGCAAAGGGCGTGAAAGTAGAGTTACTGCCGGGCGAAGTAAAAGTAGATCTTGCGATCGATGTATTATATGAATACAGCATTCCAACTGTGACAACACAGGTTCAGGATAAAGTAAAGCAGGCGATCGAGACTATGACAGGTCTTAATGTAACCAAGGTAAATATACGTGTAGCCGGCGTTCGCATGGCAGACGCAAACTAGAGAGGAACATATGACAAGACGAGAGATAAGAGAAACCGTATTTAAAATTTTATTCAGTCTGGAATTCAATGACATTTCAGAGATCAGAGAAGAAGCAGAACTCGAACTGGAGCATGCCAGCCTTTATGATGAAGACGATAACAAGATGGATGCAGTAGCCATGACAGAGGAAGAAAAAGCCTATGTTATAGATCGAGTAGAGGCAGTCGTAGCCCATATTACAGAGATCGATGAAACGATCAGTGGTATTTCACAGGGATGGAAGCTTGGCAGAATCGGAAAAGCGGAGCTTGCGATTCTCAGACTGGCTGTATACGAGATCAAATTTGATGAAGATATTCCTGTAAAGGTAGCGATCAATGAAGCAGTAGAGCTTGCAAAGACATACTGCGATGTAGAAGCAAAGAGCTTCATTAATGCACTTCTTGCAAAGCTTGCAGATTAGGTGAGAATATGGCAAAGAAAAGCTATACCGTCGGACAGGTAAATGGATATATAAAGAATCTGATCAGCAGTGATTATCTGCTTGGTGATATTTATGTGAAGGGAGAAGTCTCTAACTGCAAATATCACA
>ERZ772892.3914-NODE-3914-length-10182-cov-3.069715_pt1 | contig 10182 bp, 8 predicted proteins | sample MGYA00512126_ERZ772892 | MGnify/ENA primary metagenome ERZ772892 (study PRJEB29015, sample SAMEA2737697) | human gut metagenome | biome: human gut; feature: human-associated habitat; material: faeces | place: China | collected 2012 ... | reverse complement strand
GTGCGTCGTTTGCCTGTATGCCAGAACAAAACATGGAGGTTCCGTATGGCAAGACAAGAAAAAGATAAAAGCGAAAAAAAGACAGGAGGCGCCGGGCATGTATTCGCGGTGATCGGCAAGGTCGTCGGTACGGTCTTCCTGACGGCGTTTCTGACGGCTCTGATCTTTTCATGCCTGTTTGCAGTCTATGTGAAAAACGATCTGTCCCAGCAGGCGGAGTGGGCTTCCGACAGCTTTTCCATGGAGCAGACCTCCGTCATTTACTATGAAGATCCGGATACCGGAAAATACGAGGTCCTGCAGGCCATCTACGGCGGCTCGAACAGCACATTCGTTGAATATGACGATATTCCCAAAAACCTCATTAACGCCTGCATTGCTATTGAAGACAAGCGCTTTGAAAAGCACCAGGGCGTCGACTGGGTCACCACCCTGCGCGCCTGCTTCAAGATGTTCCTCGGCAAGAGTGAGGCCGGCGGCTCCACCATCACCCAGCAGCTCATCAAGAACCTCACGGGCGAAAAGGAGGTCACGGTCCGCCGCAAGCTGGTCGAGATCTATCGCGCGCTGGAGTTCGAAAAGACGCACACGAAGAAGGATATCATGGAGTGGTACCTCAATATCATTCCGCTCGGCGAAAACTGCAAGGGCGTCCAGTCGGCCTCCCGCGTCTACTTCGGCAAGGACGTCAAGGACCTGAGCCTGGCCGAGTGCGCGTCGCTCATCGGCATCACGAATAACCCGTCCCGATACGATCCCTATATCAGCGAAGCGAATACCAGAGAGAACAAGGAACGGCAGGAGGTCATCCTGACCCAGATGCTCAAGCAGGGCTATATCAATCAGGAGCAGCATGACGAGGCCGTGGCCGAAGAACTGGTGTTCACCAACAGCAGCCGCGATAACAGCGACACGAGCGATGATTATTACTCCTGGTTTGAAGATCAGGTCATCCGCGATGTCGTCAGCGATCTGTGCGACAAGACCGGATACGAATACGACATCGTCTACAAGATGGTCATGACCGGCGGCTACCAGATCTACTCCACGGTCAACCCCGAGGTGCAGGCGGCGGTCGACGCGGTCTACGAAGACCTGCAGAGCCTGCCGGCCACGGCGAGCTCCCAGCAGCTGCAGTCCGGCATCGTGATCGTCGACAATACGACCGGCGACGTCGTCGCGCTGGCTGGCGGCGTGGGCAGGAAGCAGGGGAGCCTTGTCTGGAACTGCGCCACGCAGAGCCTGCTCTCGCCCGGCTCCATCATCAAGCCCGTCGCGGTCTACGCGCCCGCCATCGAGCTTGGCCTCATCACCCCGGCGACCGTGATGGACGATACGCCCTATTCCTTCACCGACTCTGCGACCTGGCCCAAGAACCTCGACTCGACCTACCGCGGTCTTGTGTCGGTGGAAGAGGCTGTGGCCCAGTCGATCAATACCGTTCCGGTCAAGCTCGTCGCGCAGATGACGCCGGAATACAGCTATTCCTTCGCCAAGGACAAGATGGGCCTGTCCACGCTCGTCTCCTCCTACCAGTCGAATACCGGCGAGGAGCTCTCAGACGTCAACCTCTGGGCGCTCGCGCTCGGCAGTCTGACCCGGGGCGTGACGGTCCGCTCCATGACGGCGGCCTACGCGTCCTTTGCCAACGAGGGCGTCTGGCGCGAGGCCAGGACCTATACCGTCGTCAAGGACGCCAACGGGCAGATCATCCTTGACAATACGCAGGATTCCCACGTCGCCATGAAGGATATGACCGCGTGGTATATCACCGACATGCTCGAAACGACGGTCCAGACGGGTACCGGCACTGCCGCGCAGCTCGAAAACATGACCGTCGCCGGCAAGACCGGCACGACCTCCCGCGACTTTGACCGCTGGTTCGCGGGCTATACGCCGTACTACACCAGTGTCGTCTGGTGCGGCTATAACGATCCGGAGGAGATCGTCCTGACCGACTCCGAGACCAACCCGGCCATCGTCATGTGGAAAAAGGTCATGGAGCAGGTCCATCAGAATCTCAAGAACAAGGCGTTCAAGCAGCCCGCCAACCTCGTCGAGGTCACGGTCTGCCGTGACAGCGGCCTGCTGCCGTCCGACGCCTGCGCGCTCGACCCGCGCGGCGAGCGCACGGTCCGCGTGACGCTCAGCGCGCACGACGTGCCGACGGAAACGTGCAATGTGCATAAGGAGGTCGAGATCTGCAACGCCTCCGGCCATGTGGCCAATGAATACTGCGCACAGGTCCCGGGCAACTCCACACATAAGGCCGCGCTGCTCGATGTTTCGCGTGCCTTCCCGAAAAACGGCGTCGTCGTGCTCGACCAGGCCTACGCCATCCTGAGCGATACGCTGCCGGCCGGCTACTACGCGGCCGTCTCGCCGGATGTCGACGCGATCAACGTCGAGTGCTATATCCACAGCGAGGACGATCTGCCCGAGCCAGAGCCGGAGGAGGATGAAGAAGACGCCGGCACGGCCGACTCCGACGAAGACGACGCTCAGGGCGTCATCGACCGGATCCTCAACACCTGGACGAACGCCGGGTCCAATCCCTAAACAGACAGGAGAGCAACATGTGGCTGGCTGATAACTGGAAGGACTATGAGGTCCTCGATACCTCCGCCGGAGAAAAGCTGGAGCGGTGGGGGAAATATATCCTCGTGCGTCCGGATCCGCAGGTGATCTGGAACACGCCGAAGGACGATCCGCTCTGGCAGAAATACGACGCGCGCTATGCCCGCTCGTCCACCGGCGGCGGTAAGTGGCAGAATCTGCGCCTGCCCGCTCAGTGGCAGGTGCGCTATAAGGAGCTGACGTTCCAGGTCAAGCCCATGAACTTCAAGCACACGGGCGTCTTCCCGGAGCAGGCGGCCAACTGGGACTTCATGATGGAGACGATCCGCCGTGCGGGCCGCCCCATCCGCGTCCTCAACCTCTTTGCCTACACCGGCGGCGCGACGATCGCCTGCGCGGCGGCCGGCGCCAGCGTGTGCCACGTGGACGCGGCCAAGGGCATGGTGCTCTGGGCCAAGGAGAACGCAAAGGCCTCCGGCCTGGAAGACCGGCCCATCCGCTGGATCGTGGACGACTGTGCCAAGTTCGTCGAGCGTGAGATCCGCCGCGGCAAGACCTACGACGCCATCATCATGGACCCGCCGAGCTATGGCCGCGGCCCGTCCGGCGAGGTCTGGAAGCTGGAGGAGAACCTGTATCCCTTCGTGGAGCTGGTCAGCCGGGTCCTTTCCGACGATCCGCTGTTCTTTATCATCAATTCCTATACGACCGGTCTGGCCCCGTCTGTGATGCGGTACCTGACCGAGACGCTCGTTGCGAAGAAATACGGCGGCAGCACGCAGTCCGACGAGCTGGGGCTTCCCGTGCGCGATACGGGGCTGGCGCTGCCGTGCGGCGCGACCTGCCGCTGGACAAAGGAGAAACCATGACCACAGCGATCCAAGTAAACGATCTGCACTATACTTACGAAGGACAGGACGGCGGCGAGACGCACATCGTCTTTGACGGCCTGAACCTGTCCATTGAGCAGGGAAGCTTTGTTGCCGTGCTCGGGCATAACGGCTGCGGCAAATCGACGCTGGCCAAGCATTTTAACGCGATTCTTCTGCCCGCAGGCGGCAGCGTAATGGTATACGGCATGGATACAAAGGACGAGGCGCTTCTGCTTGCCGTCCGGCAGCATGTGGGCATGGTCTTCCAGAACCCGGATAACCAGATTGTGTCCAATGTCGTAGAAGAAGATGTTGCGTTTGCTCCGGAAAATCTCGGCGTTGCTTCGCAGGAGATCCGGCAGCGCGTCGATGATGCCCTCAAGGCAGTCGGCATGTACGACTACCGTACTTATGCCCCGCAGCTTCTGTCCGGCGGCCAGAAGCAGCGTGTGGCTATCGCGGGCGTTCTTGCTATGCAGCCGCAGTGTGTCGTGCTTGACGAGCCGACCGCCATGCTCGACCCGCAGGGACGGCGCGAGGTGCTCGATACTGTCGAGCGACTGAACCATGAGACCGGCATGACGGTCATTCTGATTACCCATCACATGGACGAGGCTGCGCGCGCAGACCGTGTGATTGCCATGTCCGAGGGCCGGATCGTCGCCGACGGAACGCCGCAGGCGGTTTTCGCGCAGGAGCCGCTGCTGCGCAGCGTCGGCCTTGACGTGCCGCAGACCGAGCAGCTTTTGCTGGAACTGAAGCGGCGCGGCATTGATATTCCGACCGACGCGCTGACGCCGGAGGCTTGCGCACAGCTGCTTCAACAGCGCATCGAGCAGCGCTGAACCAGAAAACCCGGAGGAAGAAGCCTTGACGCCTATTTTAGAGATACAGAAGCTTTCCCACATCTATAGTCCGGATACGCCGTTTGAACATGCGGCGCTCAGAAACGTCGATCTTACGATCTGCCGGGGTGAATTTGTTGGCCTGATCGGCCATACCGGCTCCGGAAAATCCACGCTGGTACAGCATATGAACGGTCTTCTGAAGCCGACATCTGGCCGTGTGCTGTTTGACGGCCGCGATATCTGGGAGGACCCCAAATTCACCCGCCAGATCCGGTTCCATGTCGGTCTGGTGTTCCAGTACCCAGAGTACCAGCTGTTTGAGGAAACAGTCTACGCCGATATCGCCTTCGGCCCCAAAAACATGGGACTATCCAAAGACGAGATCGACGCGCGCGTCCGCCGCGCAGCGGGCTTTGTCGGCATTTCCGAGGCGGAACTTTCCAAATCCCCATTTGATCTTTCCGGCGGCCAAAAGCGCCGCGCGGCCATCGCGGGCGTGATTGCCATGGAGCCGGACGTGCTCATTCTCGATGAGCCGACGGCGGGACTTGATCCCGCGGGCCGCGAGAGCATTCTGAAAAATATCCGCGATTATCAGGCCGCGCAGCATGCGGCCGTTGTAATGGTCAGCCACTCAATGGAGGAAATTGCCTCCAATGTTGACCGACTGATCGTCATGGAAAAGGGAACTGCCGTCATGACCGGCGCACCGTCCGAGGTCTTTTCGCATGCGGCGGAACTTGTCTCCATGGGTCTGAACGTGCCGTGCATGACGCAGGTGCTGCTGCGGCTTCAGCAGCTTGGTGTGAATGTTCCAGCTTCGGCCTATACGGTCGAACAAGCGGCGGATATCCTTGAACCGCTTCTGAAGGGAGGCGCGCGGATATGCTGAAGGACGTAACGCTCGGCCAGTTTTTCCCCGGTCAGACACCCATCCATAAGCTTGACCCCCGCACAAAGCTTGTGCTTGTGATTGTCTACATTGTCGCGCTGTTTCTCGCAAAATGGTTCGTTTCCTATGCAGCTATCGCTGCATTTCTTGCGCTTGTCATTGCCATGAGCCAGATACGGCTGAAGGTTGTGCTCAAAAACCTCAAGCCGCTTCTGTTCATCATCATCTTGACTGCGCTTTTGAACCTGTTTTACGGACAGGGAGAACCAATCGCACAGTTCTGGATTTTTAAAATCACAAAATCCGGCATTCAGAATGCTGTCTTTATGGTGCTCCGCATCTCTTTACTGGTTGCCGGCACATTTATGTTAACCTATACGACCTCGCCGATTGCCCTGACGGACGGATTGGAAAGTCTGCTGTCTCCGCTCAAAAAGCTGCACGCGCCGGTGCATGAACTTTCCATGATGATGTCTATTGCACTGCGCTTTATTCCCACACTGATCGAGGAGACGGACAAGATCATGTCAGCGCAGAAGGCCAGAGGCGCAGATTTTGAGTCTGGAAATCTTCTCAGCCGCGCCAAGGCACTCGTGCCCATTCTTGTTCCGCTGTTTATCAGCGCGTTCCGCCGGGCCGACGAACTTGCGACTGCCATGGAATGCCGCTGCTACCACGGCGGCGAGGGCCGGACGAAACTGTCAGAACTGCACTATCAGAGGCGCGATTATTTCGCCTACCTCTCCGGCACAGCGCTGCTTGCCGTCATGATCGTACTCCGGCATTTCGGTTTATAACGCAGTACCAAGTCACACCTCGCTCCAAGGGGGACTAGGGGATCGACCGCACCGGTACATTACAGAAAGATCGAGTTTTGGACGTTGCAATGCGGTTTGCAGATATTATGTGGAAAAATAATTTTGTAGATAGGACAATACATCATGAAAGAACTTTTTTTGTTAAAATTGGGTGAGATCGTCCTGAAGGGACAGAACCGCCGCGTCTTTGAGGACAAACTCAAAACTGTCACCCGCCGCCGCATGGTAAAGTTCGGCGAGTTCAAGGTTTCAATCGTCCAATCGACGCTTTATGTCGAACCGCTGACCGACGACTGCGATCTGGACGGCGCGTGGGAGGCATGCGGTACGATTTTCGGCGTGGCCCAGATGTGCCGCTGCCGCGCGTGCGAAAAAAATCTTGACGCGATGTTCGCTGCTGTCTGCGACTATCTGGGCGAGGAACTGTCCATGGCCAAAAGCTTCAAGGTCGAATCCAAGCGCTCGGATAAACGCTTCCCGCTGAATTCCATCCAGATTTCACAGGAGATCGGCGGCCGGCTGGCAGAGGAATTCCCGAACGTTCTGGTTGATGTCCACAATCCCGATTATACTGTCAATATCGAGGTCCGTGAGACTGCGGCCTATGTCCACGGCCCGTCGGTTCCTGGCGCAGGCGGCCTGCCGACCGGAACCGGCGGACGCGCAGCAGTTTTGCTCTCCGGCGGCATTGACTCGCCGGTTGCGGGCTATATGATCGCCAAACGCGGCGTGGAAATCGAGTGCATCCATTTCTTCTCGTATCCGTATACCTCGGAGTTGGCAAAGGAAAAGGTTCTGGAACTGGCGCACATCATGACGAAGTTCTGCGGCCGTATGACCGTCGATATCGTCGGTTTTACTGAAATTCAGGAGGCCATCCGTGACCATTGCCGCGAAGAATACTTCACGATCATCATGCGCCGCTTTATGATGCGCATCGCGGAGGCCATTGGCCGCGACCATGGCGCGAAGTGCCTCGTCACCGGCGAAAATCTCGGACAGGTCGCGTCCCAGACCATGGACGCCATGGCCGTGACCGGCGCAGTCGTCCATATGCCCATTTTCCATCCGCTGATCGGCATGGACAAGGAGGAGATCGTCACCGTTGCCCGCCGCATTGGGACGCTGGATACCTCTATTCTTCCGTATGAGGATTGCTGCACTGTCTTTACGCCTAAGCATCCGAAGACAAAGCCGGTTCTCGCACAGGTTGAGGCCGAGGAGCAGAAGCTGGACGTTGAGGGCCTGATCGCCCGCGCCATTGCCAACACTGAAAAGACTCAGATCCGGTATTATGAAGATGAACACAAGGGCTGAGGCAGTAATTGCACGCCTGAAAGAGCAGGGGCTGACGCTTGCTACGGCGGAATCCTGCACCGGCGGTCTGATCGGCAAGCTGCTGACCGACGTTCCGGGCGCTTCCGCCGTGTATAAGGGCGGTGTGATAAGTTATGTAAACGAAATCAAGCATCGCCTGCTTGGTGTAGAGCAGGAGATACTTGATGTTTGCACTGCCGTCTCGCGCGAGACAGCACATGAAATGGCGCGCGGTGCGCGCGAACGCCTTGCGGCGGACTGTGCCGTGTCCGTGACTGGCCTTGCAGGCCCGGACGGCGATGGTACGGGCCGCCCGGTCGGTCTTGTCTATATTGCGGTTGATACTGCTGGTTTCTCCTTCTGCAAGGAACTGCACCTGTCCGGCGACCGCGCTAAAATCCGCGAACAGGCCGCCGACGCAGTTTTTCAGCTGATTCTGGATACAATATGAGAAAAACAGCCGCCCGGGAACGAAATTCGTTTCCGGGCGGATTGCTATCTGTGTGGATTACAACAGGATCTTTGCCAACTCGTCAATCGTCTCGTCAAACACGCGCAGCGCGCTGCGGACAGTGTCGGGCTTGGTGAGGTCAACGCCTGCAATCTTGAGTTCTTCGAGCGGATAATCGCTGCCGCCGGTTGTGAGGAATTTCAGATAGCCGCTTGCGTCGCCGGTCGTCAGGATGTGCTCGGCGATGGCCACGGCGGAGGAGAAGCCGGTCGCGTACTGATAGACATAGAACGCGCGGTAGAAGTGAGGGATATACGACCATTCCGGGTCGATATCCGCGTCGATGCCGATGCCGTCATAATACGTGGCTTCGAGATCGTGATAGACCTTGTTGAGCGCAGAGGCCGTCAGCGGCTGACCCGCGGCATAGAGATCGTGCGCTTTGCGCTCGAACTCTGCGAACAGCGTCTGCCGGTAGAGCGTCGTGCGGAAGCTCTCAAGGAAGTGATTGAGAATATATGCGCGGCGCTTTTCATCCGTCTCGGTCTTCAGCAGATACTTGGTCAGCAGAACTTCGTTGACCGTCGAAGCGACCTCGGCAACCATGATGCGGTAATCATGATTGACATAATCCTGCGTCGTATCCGAGAACCAGGAATGCATGGAGTGGCCCAGCTCGTGTGCCAGCGTGAACGCGTCGCCCAGCGTCCCGGCATAGTTCATGAGCACATACGGATGCACGCCGAACACGCCGCAGGAGAACGCACCGGACTGCTTGCCGTCGTTCTCATACACGTCGACCCAGCGCTCGGCGAACGCGCGGTCCAGCAGCTTCTGGTATTCCTCGCCCAGCGGCAGCGTCGCCTTCTTGACCAGCTCCTTCGCGTCCTCAAACGCGATGGGATAGTCGACGTCCTCCACGATGGGGACATACAGATCAAACACGTCGATTTTGTCGAGCTTGAGCGCGCGGCGGCGCAGTTCCAGATATTTGCGCATGGAGGGCAGGCTCTCGTGCACGGCCTCGATCAGGCTGTCATAGACGGACACGGGAACGTTGCCGCCGTCCAGCGCCGCCTCGCACGCGGAGGCGTAGCCGCGCTGATTGGAGAAATAGGTGTCGAATGCAGGTCAACGTTGGTCAGCATCTCAAACGCGGCCTTCGGCGTGCCTGCTGCGTCGCCCAGCAGCGCCAGCATCTGCTCCCGCGCAGCGTCGAGCGTATGCGCGCGCATACGGACGATATCGTCTACCGTGTGCCGGTAGGTCGCCAGCGCCTCGTCCTGCATCCACTCGTCCAGCTTTTCTGCCGGGATGGCAAGAATCTCGGGACTCAGGAATGCTATTGCGGCGTTGAACTTGATGATCAGGCTCTCGCCGCGGGCGGCCATCTCCTGATTTTCCGCAACAGAGCCGTCCTCTGTCTTCTTCAAAAACGCATAGGTATAAGGCAACTCAACTTTGAACATAGAGGCGTAGATGGTGTCAAGCCCCTTCTTGAACGCTTCCTTGGACGTGCCGAGCGTGCCGGGAATTGCGGCCAGCGGCGCAAGCGCGGCCTCAGCCTCCTGCATTGCGGCTTCCCACGCCGCGGTGTCCGGGTAGATCTTCGTCAGGTCCCACTGGAACCGGATATCCTGTTCGCTTCGTTTCATAGCGTATAACCTCCTTTGGTGTTAAATTTATTATACTGGCAGGGAACAGCCCTGTCAATGTGCACCGCGCAGATACAGCCGGTTGCTTTTTGTCTGCCGAACGAGTAGAATGGGAAAAAATGAGGTGATCGTGTGAAGAAAAAAGCAACTGTCATCTGCTGGATCAGCACCGCCCTGGCGTCGCTGGCCCTCTGCCTGACCTGCGGCCTGCCGCTGCCTGCGGGGATCCCGCCGATGCTGCTCCAGTGGCTCATTCTGCCGCTGCTGGCGCTGCTCGCCGCCGCCGTGCAGGCAGGGCGTCTGCTTGCCGGACTGCGCGCGGCGCTGGCAGGGAAGCCGGACGGCCGTCTGTTCTGCCTGCTGGCAGCCGTAGGAGCGCTCGCGCTGGCTGCGCTCGGCAAAGGCGGCAGCAGCGCCGCGGCGGCCGCACTGCTGCTCTGCGCGGATGCGTGGCTGGAGCAGCTGCAGGCGCGTGTAGACGGAGAACTTCCCGGCACGCGTCTGTCGTCAGCCGGTGCGCGGCTCTGGTTTTGGGGCTTTTTGCTCGCGGCTGTCTGCGCGGTGGTCGTCTGGGGGATCCTCGGCGCAGCAGCAGATGAGATCGTCTGCCGTGCGGTCGGCATTCTGGCCGTCGGCGCGCTGTGCCCGTTTTCTCTGATCGCTGCGTGTGCCGTGCGGCGGGCCGTGCGAACCTGCAGGGTCCCGGTCCTGGATGCACAGGCCGTCCCGGCGCTCGGGGACACGGATATTGT
>ERZ772892.3892-NODE-3892-length-10226-cov-2.133615_pt1 | contig 10226 bp, 6 predicted proteins | sample MGYA00512126_ERZ772892 | MGnify/ENA primary metagenome ERZ772892 (study PRJEB29015, sample SAMEA2737697) | human gut metagenome | biome: human gut; feature: human-associated habitat; material: faeces | place: China | collected 2012 ... | reverse complement strand
GGGCACCTTCACCTTGATCTTTTTGCCGTCGGGTGTGGGCACCACGATGGAAGCGCCGAGCGCCGCCTCCGCCACATTGATCGGCAAATCAACCGTCACATCGGCCTTATCGCGACCGAAGTAGGGATGCGCGTCAATCTTAGTGGTGATGAGCAAATCGCCCGCCGCACCACCGTTTTCGCCAGGAGCTCCCTGGCCCTTCAGGCGCACGCGGCCGCCATCGACAGCACCGGCGGGCACCTTCACCGTGTGGGTGTCGGACTCGCTCTTGCCGGGAATGCGCACGGTGATGCGCTTCTCCGTGCCGTTGAACGCTTCGTCGAACGTCACGTTCAACGTCACGTTCATATCCTGACCGCGACGAGGCTGAGGCTGACCGCCAAAACCGCCGCCGAAGTCCCAGTTGCCCCCAAACGCACCTTCACCGTGGCGAATGCTCTCCAGAATGTCGGCCCAACTGCCGCCGAAGCCGCCGGCCCCGCCGCCACCGAAGATATCCTCGACGTTGAAGCCTTGGCCGCCGCCCCATCCCTGGGGGATCTGGTTCTCGTTCGCCGTGCCGTACTGGTCGTAAAGCGCGCGCTTCTTCTCGTCGCTTAAGACTTCGTAGGCCTCGTTCAGCTCTTTGAACTTGGCCTCGTCGCCGCCGGCATCGGGATGATGCTTGCGAGCGAGCTTGCGAAACGCCTTCTTTATCTCATCGGCCGTGGCGGTGCGCGGAACGCCTAGCGTTTTGTAATAATCGGGCGTAGACGCCATTCGTTCCACCTCCATTACCTTAGTTAGTTACTTAGAATTGCTCTTTCAAGCACGAGGGCGGCCAAGCTGCGGCCGCCCTCGTTTATCTTACTCTTCTTCGGGCTTTTCCCTCTTGGGGCCGCCCGTGGTGATCGTCACCATAGCAGGCCTGATTACCTTGGTACCCATTTTGTATCCGGGTTGGTAAACCTGCGCGACCGTTTCATCGGGAACGCTCGGATCGTCCACCGTACCCACGGCCTGGCACTCAAGGGCGTCGAATGCCTCACCGGCGGGGCTGATCACGACCAGGCCTCCCTTGGCCAGCGTATCGGACAGCTTGGCCTGCACGGCCTTCACGCCGCCCAGCAAGCCGGTCTCGCCGTTGGTCTCGGCGTAGTCCACCGTGCGGGCGAAGTCGTCGAGCACCGGGATAAGGCTCTCCATGAGCTTCTCCGTGGCGCGGACCTTCTCGGCCTCGCGCTGCTCGGTCATGCGCCGGCGGTAGGTGTCCCACTCGGCGTGCAGGCGCACGTACTTGTCCTGCCAATCGGCGGCCTCGGCCTTGGCGGCGGCCAGCTCCTCGGATTCCTCGATCGCACTCGCCACCGCTTCAGCGGCGGCCTGCTCGAGCTCGGCATCCAGCTCGCCGGCCTCGTTGGCCTCGATCACCTCGGCGTCGGCAACCACCTCGGCCGCGCGGGCGTCGTCGGCGGAGGCGGTGGCCGCCACATCGGCGGCCACGTCCTGAGGAGTAGAAGAGGTGACCTGGTCCTTCTCGGGCTCAGTCATCGTTCTTACTTCCCTTCGTTCTCGTCATCGACGACCTCGTAGTCGGCCTCGATGGTGTCATCGGCCGGAGCCGTCTCGGCAGCGGCGGCCTGGGCGCCGGCGGCTGCGCCCTCGGTGGAGTACACGACCTCGGCGAGCTTGTAGCCGGCCTGCTGGATCTTCTCGGTGGCCGCCTTGATGGCGTCGATGTCGGTGCCCTCAAGCGCGCTCTTGGTTTCGGCGATGGCCTCCTCGGCCTGGGTCTTGGCGTCGGCCGGCACCTTGTCGCCCAGCTCGTCCAGCGTCTGCTGGGTAGCGTTCACCAGAGCGTCGGCGTTGTTGCGCACCTCGGCCTCTTCCTTGCGAGCGGCGTCCTCTTCGGCGTGCTGCTCGGCGTCCTTCACCATGCGGTCCACTTCGTCGTCGGACAGGGCCGTGGAGCCGGAAATGGTGATCTGCTGCTGCTTGCCGGTGCCGAGGTCCTTGGCGGACACGTTCACGATGCCGTTGGCGTCGATGTCGAAGGTGACCTCAATTTGCGGCACACCGCGACGGGCAGCCGGAATGCCGGTCAGCTGGAAGCGGCCCAGCGTCTTGTTGCCCGCGGCCATCTCGCGCTCGCCCTGCAGGACGTGCACCTCGACGGAGGTCTGGTTGTCGGCCGCCGTGGAGTAGATCTCGGTCTTGCGGGTCGGGATGGTGGTGTTGCGCTCGATCATCTTGGTCATCACGCCGCCCATGGTTTCAACGCCGAGGGACAGCGGGGTGACGTCGAGCAGCAGGATGCCCTGCACGTCGCCGGCGAGCACGCCGCCCTGAACAGCGGCGCCCATGGCCACAACCTCGTCCGGATTCACGGACATGTTCGGGGCCTTGCCGGTGAGCTGCTTCACGAGCTCCTGCACGGCCGGCATACGGGTGGAACCGCCAACGAGAATGACCTCGTCAACTTCGCCCATCTTCAGGCCGGCGTCCTTCAGCGCCTGCTCCACCGGCTTCTTGCAGCGGTCGAGCAGATCCTTGGTGATGCGCTCGAACTCGGCGCGCGTCAGCGTGTAGTCAAGATGCTTCGGGCCGGAGGCGTCGGCGGTGATGAAGGGCAGGTTGATGTTGGTCTGCGTGGTGGAGGACAGCTCCATCTTCGCCTTCTCGGCCGCTTCCTTCAGACGCTGCAGGGCCATGGGGTCCTTACGCAAATCGATGCCGTTCTCGGCCTGGAACTTGTCGGCCATCCAGTCGATGATGCGCTGATCCCAGTCGTCGCCGCCCAGGTGGTTGTCGCCAGCGGTGGAGGCTACCTCGAACACGCCATCGCCAAGCTCGAGCACGGACACGTCGAAGGTGCCGCCGCCCAGGTCGAAGACGAGGATCTTCTCGTCATGGTCGACCTTGTCGAGGCCGTAAGCCAAAGCCGCAGCCGTCGGCTCGTTGATGATGCGCAGCACCTCGAGGCCAGCGATCTTGCCAGCGTCCTTGGTGGCCTGACGCTGAGCGTCGTTGAAGTAAGCCGGCACGGTGATGACGGCCTGGGTGATGGGCTGGCCCACCTGCTTCTCCGCATCGGTCTTCAGCTTCTGAAGCACCATGGCGGAAATCTCCTCGGGGGTGTAGTCCTTGCCGTCGATATCGATGACCGCGCGGCCGTCCTTGCCCTTCTGGACCTTGTAGCTGACGGTCTTCTGCTCTTCGGGAGTCTCGTCGTAGGAGCGGCCGATGAAGCGCTTCACGGAAGAGACGGTGTTCTCAGGATTGGTGACCGCCTGGTTCTTCGCGGCCTTGCCGACGACGCGCTCGCCGTCCTTGCGGAAGCCCTCCACAGACGGGGTGGTGCGATCGCCCTCGGCGTTCACCAGAATTTCGGGCTCGGAGCCCTCCATGACGGCCATGGCAGAGTTCGTCGTGCCCAAGTCGATGCCAAGAATCTTAGCCATTGTGTACTGCCTCGCTTTCACAGTTTCACGTATAGATGAATGATGTTGAGATGCACTATAAAACCTTAGTCTGGTGCTGTCAAGTTTTCTCAACAACATTCAGTGAGACAAGCTCACTTCCCAGCACAATACGCGCCGAAATATGGTGCAGGCACGACACGGAGCTTCTGTTGCCAAACTAAAACAATGCTGTTATCAGGGGGAATTCAAAGAAATTGAGCGCGTGCCTCTTCACTTTCCTAAGCGCCTCTCGTGAAGCGATATATGAACGATTTATGTCTATGAGTCGATCGCTCATTGCAAAACGAGCCCGGCATTCCCTTCTTCTCGCCGTCGAACAGAGAGCAGCTGTTTATATATAATGTAATGCGACGGTACTGCCAGGGTAAGAGAGGCCACTATGCTCCCATCCGAATCTTCGCTTCCTATCGCGCGCCGGGCCACTTGGCGTGACACGGAATGCCTCGAGCTGGTCTGCGGCATCGCCAACGCCGGTGGAGGTCGCCTCATCCTGGACGCCGACGTAGACAGCCGCGGCGCCGTGAAGCGACGCACGAGCCGCCTCATGAAAACCATTCCCAGGCTTATCGCGCAATCGCTCAACCTCACCTGCGCGGTGGAATTGGTGCTCGACAGCGGTCGTTTCTGTTTGGAGGTGGTTATTCCGCCGGCCAATGACCCTATCAGCTTCCGCGGTATTTTCTTCTTCTACAAAGATGGCGAGAACCACATCCTTGACGATGAGGCACTCGATCGACTCATGCAGCGCGATATGGAGGCCGACGTCAAGCGAGAGCAGCGTCCCGTGGTGCAGACCAGCTTGGACGACTTGAACATGGGCCTCGTCACGCGCTTCACCGGCGCGGCCCGCGATACCGATCTCACGGTCGACCTTGACGAGGCCTCGGCCATCGAGCAGACGCTGCGCCATGCAGGCCTCATGACCGGCGTCGGCACCCCCACCAATGCCGGCGTCCTTTTGCTGCATAACCGGCCGCACCAGTACATCCCCGGCGCCACGGTGCGCATCGGGTTTTTTGGAAGTCACGGCGGCACGCCCATCTACGAGGACGAGGTCTTCGGTTCCCTCATCGAGCAAGTGCACTCAACCGTCGAGCTGCTCTTTGAGAAGTACCTACCGGAAGAGGAGCCGGCCCCGCGCGGCACCTACCGTCTCGGCACCGCCGGTGGCCATGGTCGACCGCCTCGGGATGCGGTGCACGAAGCCGTGCTCAACGCGCTCGCCCATAAGAACTACGACAGCGGCGCCCCCGTGCAGGTGAGCGTGTTCACCGACCGCCTCTGCATCGACAACGTGGGCCGACCGCCCCGCACCTGGACCGCGGGCGCGCTCCTCGGACGCCACACATCGCGGCCCAACAACCCCAATTTCGTGGCGGCCCTGCGCTCGCTCGGCATCATCGACGGCTGGGGCAACGGGGTCTCGCGCATCCGCATGAGCTGCATGGAAGCCGGCACGCCCGAGCCCATCTTCGAACTGCGCGATGACGAGACCATGGTGTGCTTCCCCATGGATTCCGACAGCCTTTTGACCGCCTCGATAACGCACGCGAACGCCATCAACGCCGCACCGGTAGCCCGAGCTGACCTACCCGAAGTGCAGCAGACGGCGCGAGCCCGGGCGACCCAGCAGGACACGAGCCTCACGCTGAATGACGAGAAAGTGCTCGCCATGCTCGATATCGACGGGCGCCTTACCGCACCGCGCATTGCCAAGAACCTCAACATCAGCGAGAGCACGGTACGACGCAGCTTCCGTCGTCTGCGCGACTTGGGGCTCATCGATCGCGTCGGCTCGGACAAGTCGGAGTTCTGGCAGGTTCAGTAACCCGTCGCACCCTTCTTCGAACCTGCTCAATCAGATCTGAAGACAAGACTGCCCGCACGTCCTGATCCGTGCGGGCAGTCCATGGAGTTGGCCGCCGGTCGCGCGTCCTGATCCGTGCGACTCGTCGGCCTCTGCGGCCGCTTGCGCCCTTAGGCCTTATGGGCGACTCGGGCCGCGCGAGTATCTTCAGTCTCGGTTGCAACCGTGCTGGTAAGCGAGTTGTTGAAGTCGTCAATCCTGCGGGCGTAACCGAGGCGGTTCGCCACTACCACGGCAGCGTAGCCCACCGTAAGCAGAACGCCAATGAGCATCACCCAGTGCACCCAGCAGTGGGGCTCGTCGAAGGCGCCCAGAGCCGTGGCGTCGTCCTCGATGACCTCGCCGCCGACACGCGTCACCGTGGGCTCCTCGCTATCGAAGGAGACGCCTGCGGCCATGGGGACGTCCTCGTCGAGAATGATGCCCGCCACGGCCCCGAACTGCTCGGCCACGGCAGCGGCGCGCTGGCTTCCGACCATCGTCGTCACCACGCCGGCAATGGCATCAGCCGGAGTCGTGGCCCCCGCCGGCATGCCCGCGCCCAAGCTCGAACGCGGCGGCAAGAGCGGATTGCGCGGCGGCACCACCGTGGAGCCGGCCGGGCCGATGGTGAAGGTACCGGGAACAACCTGCACGTCGTAATTGGTATTGCGCAGGTAGTTGGCCGTCAGCACCTCCGGATAGAAGCCAACCTCCTCGGTATCGTTGGTACGCACGAAGGAGATGGCGCCCAAGTCGCTCGGCTGCACGAGATGCCCTTCCACAATGGCGCCCGTGAACTCAGGATCCGCGGTGGAAGCGATCTTGTAGGAGTCCTCCACGGCGATGGTCACCGGACGCGGCAGGATCTTCATGTCGATGGAGCCGGACAGGGTGCCATGGTCGGCGCATTCCACCGTGTAGTTGATGGTGCGGTTGCCGGCGTTGGTGTAGGCGGTCGGCCCGTCGAAGCTGATCGTTGCCTTCTCGGCTTCCTCAGCCGCCACCTCGTAGCTGATGGAATGCTCGGCGCCGTCGTAAACGCCCACGTAGCCTTCCACCTTAACGGGACAGGCGGAGCTGACCACGCGGATAGTGCCCAGATCGGCTGCCACCGTGTAATTAGCTTCCTTGACCGTGTAGCCATTGGTGCCATCGGCCCACGTGAGCTCGAAGCCGTTCTCCACCTCGTCGCCCACCTGGGAGGCCGCGCCCGTCGTACGATACCCGATCGTCTCGCCATTCTGCAGACCTGTCACCGCAATGCCAGCGCTTGTGGCGGTGTTACCGTCGAAGGGATAAATGAGCGAGCTCGTCGTCACCGTCAGCGTCGCCGGCTCAATGACCACCGAAACGCCCGTGATACGGCTCAACTCCTTGCCCTTGGCATCGCAGATGACCACGGTGAGATTCTCGGCCGTATCAGCCACGTCCTTGGCAAAACGCTGGGAGTTCTCAATGGGGCTTCCATCGGCCGCCAGCAGCGTCAGCGTTTCGCCGTCCTTCATCTTCAGCGCGCTCGGCAGCGCAATGCCGCGCTCGCGTCCGTTGTAGGTACCCCGGAAGGAGAACGCCGCGGCATCCAGGCCGCGCACGTCCAGCTTCCACTGAGCGTAGTAGGTCGTGGTGCCCGCAGCGAAGGTCGCCGGGAAAGCCGCTACGACATCGCCCGTGCCGTCGGCCTTGGTGTTCCAGCCGGCAAACACATACCCTTCGCGGGCATAGCCCGTGCCTTCGGGGAAGGTGCCCGGCACGTTGCTGTCGGTCACGCCCTCAACGCCGGTCTGGGAGCCGGTGGCATCGCTGGCGTTGCGATCGAAGAGGATGGCGGCACGGTTGGCCGTCCATTTTGCGTAGAAGGTGGTCTCGCCAGCCGGGAAGGCCTTCGGCAGCACCGCCAGTGCGTCGCCTTCGAAGTCCTTGTTGTCGTACCAGCCCGCAAACGTGTAGCCCTCGCGCACGGGGGTCGGCAGCGCGGCATCCACGACCCCGTCGGTTACGCCTGTAAGGGTCTCGACGGCCGAGTCACGGTCGGACTTGAAGACGATGGAGGCCGACAGCGCCTCGTACTGGGCCACCACAGTGAGCGCGGTCTCAACGGGACGCGTGAAGTAGCTATCGGCGGAGCTATCGCCCACAGTCCACCCCGTGAACTTGTACCCGGCATGGGGGGGTCACGCCGGGGCACGTCGGGAAATCGGAGCCCTTCAGCAGGTGGTACTCAACGGCCTCGGGGGTCGCGAGGGCCACGTCATCGGCGCCTTTAAGCGACAGCTCGCCATGGGCGCCCGCCTCGAAGCGAATGCCCAAGCGCTTCTGCAGGTACACCTTGAACGTGAGGGGGGAACCCGCCTCGTAGGTAACCTGCATAGTGGTGCGTTCCTCATCGAGCGCGTAACGCTGCGCCTTGAAGCCTTCAATGGGCTCGACGCCCAGCGTAGCGTCGGCCTTCCCGGGCTCCAGGAAGGACAGATCGTATCCCGCCGTGGTCTTCCCGATGGCGCGCTCGGGGATGTCGTAAAGCGAACCCTCCCGCACGTTCTGCAATATGGAGGCATAGGAGCGCACCGGCCTCGCCGGATAGGCGCCGTCATCGTCCATGACGTAGTATTCGACAAAGTAGGGAACCGTATCAATGGAGGTAGCATGGTTGTAGTCGAAGCGCGCTTCGAAAACGGTGTCGGCGCACTTCCCGTCTGCCCAGTTGAGGTACTTGGCAGCCACTTCGGGAGTCAGCTCTGGATTGCTCGAAACCAGCTGCCACGATTCAGCCTGGCCGTCTTCCCCCTGCGTCACCTTGAACCAACCGGCGAAGACGTAGTACTCCGGAAGCTGCGACCGAGCCACCGCTCCCTTGAGCCCCTCGGCATGCGAGCCCACCAGGTTGCGGTCGACGATCTCGTGACCCTCAGAAGCAAGGGAATTTCGCTGGGAAAGCACGCCCACGCCATAAGTACGATAGGTCACCGTGTAGTACTGATCGGGATCTTCCACATACTGGGCGTACAGGGTCATGGTGCCGCCGGCGAAACGGTCGGGCAGCGCGGTGAGCAGCGGGCCGGAGCCATCAGCGTCGGTGCACCATCCCACGAACTTGTAGCCAGCGCGCACCGGCGTGGAAGCCGCCGCATGGTCGACCAACGCGCTGGTTTCACCCTCAAGGGTGATCGTCTGGGCGCCGCCGCCGAAAGAACCGCCGACGGCGTCCAGCACGATAGAGGAGGGAGAGGCTTTCCACGATGCCGTGTATGCAACGCTATCGGCACCCATCACCAGGCCAACGCCAGCCGCGAAGAGGCTTCCCGTGCTCTGGTTGGTCCACCCGAGGAACTCGTAGCCGAAGCGGCTCGGCGCCTCGGGGAGCCAGTACGTGCCGCCCTCATCGGCCTGGAACGTCTTGGTAGGAGCGCCGTCGCCAAAGACCCCGCCGTTGGCGTCGAACGTCGCTTCGGATGCCTCCTGGGAGAGATAGCGCGCGTAGAACGTGGCCGACTCGTGCCCGTCGTAGGAGGCACCGGCGCGCTGACGATAGCGGCCGTCCTCATACCAGCCGTCGAAGTAGTAGGTCACGCCGTTTTCGCTCATATGCTGCTTGGCCTGATAGGTGGCACCGTCCACGGTAATGAGCGTCTGATCGTCGGCCTCGAAGTTATAGCCGGGAAGATAGCCGGATCGCCCGTGCGATGCAGCACTCCGTGGGTGAGCAGGCCCGTAGGCGTGGCCACCTTGTACGTAACCGTGAACAGGTCGGCGGTCTGGATATGCATCTGCACATAGACGCGCACGGCAGAGGCAGGCTGCAGCGGATTGCCGTCGTAATCGCTGCACGAGGCCTTGCCGTCGATGCGAACGACCTCGTAGGAGTATCCCGTGATGTCGCTGTACTTTATCTTGGAGCGATTCTCGTCGAGGCTACCGTTGTAGTAGGCAGCTAGGCCGAGGCCCACTTCCCGCGCCGAGGGACCGGAGACGACAAGCTCGTTCAGATTCACAACCTTGTTGCGGATCTCGTTGCCGTTGGCATCCTTGCTGAGAGGCAGCACCGTGCCATTGAGCAGGGCGCTGTGTCCGTCATAGCCCGAGGGCAGTTGCACGGCGCCCGACCCTAGGAACGTAGCGCCGCTCATGTCGCTGCCAGCTGCCACCGCGGCACCGCCGTTCAAACCATTCTCGGAGGGCGGCAGGAAGTAGAAGTAGGCAAGCTGGGGGCCTTCGGCGTCTTCGGTCAGAGCCGGACGCACCGTGACGTTGATCGTAACCTCGCCGCAGCGCACCACCGCGTCTCCCGGAGCGACCGCTGTCACCTTGCCCGTGGTGGCAACCTCGGCCACAGCCGGGTTTTCGGAAGCCCACGTGCCGCCAGAAGAGGCAAACGGTGCAGATCGCGAACCTCGCCCACATACAGGGTGAGCTGATGCTCGTTGTCCGAGTCATCGACGGGCTTGTTAGCGGCGGGCTCGGACGGCGCAGGCTGCTCCGGAGCGTCCACGTCAGCGTCAGTGCCTGTACCGGCATCGCCGTTATCGGTGCCAGGCAATTCACCTTCTTTTCCGGAACCGTTGCCGTTTTCAGCGTTGTCGCCATCGCCTTCATCGATGTTCTCATCACCCGTAATTACGGGCTGCTCAGGATTGGTCGGATCGGCAGGCTCGCTCGGCTCATCGCCCTCCTTTTCGGACGTCGGCATGGCGAACGCAAAGGGAGCATTGAGCAACTCGGTGGAGAACGTGAGAGCGTTGGGATTGATATCGCCCTGAGTCGTAAGGGGCTTTTCCAGCGTTATTTCAGTGACCGTTTCGGGGCCATCAATGCGGTACGCCTTCATTTCGCCCGCAAACGTGCCGCGCCACGTCACGGTAACGCGGTAATCTATGCCAGAAAGCGTGAGCGGGTCGCCCGACTCGTCAACAAGGCCGAGG
>ERZ772892.3877-NODE-3877-length-10282-cov-15.825951_pt1 | contig 10282 bp, 12 predicted proteins | sample MGYA00512126_ERZ772892 | MGnify/ENA primary metagenome ERZ772892 (study PRJEB29015, sample SAMEA2737697) | human gut metagenome | biome: human gut; feature: human-associated habitat; material: faeces | place: China | collected 2012 ... | reverse complement strand
TTTTCGCTAATCACCAAATTTACAAATAGTTATAATTCATCGAACTCACGTTAATTACTTGATTGCTCCAGATAGCTTCTTAGCTACCTTTAGCAAATACGTTATTGCCTCAAGGGTTAAGACGGTGAGGGTGATATGTTTTTATTTAATCGTCCTCGTCGATTTCGTCCTCATCATCGTCCTCATCGTCAGAGGAAGAGAACTTGTTGTAGATTGCTTTTGCCGCTCCCGCGACGATTATTACATTCGCGGCTGTTTCTACGGCTTTTAAAATTGGTTTGATTTTCATTGTGTTTATTATATGTTATTTCTTTCATATATAAGGGTTTCATTACTATTTCAGAATTTCGAAAAAGAAGATGGAATACCACTTTTACATGATATTCCAGTTCTTTCCCAGACTCTTCAATCTACCAGTTTCATCTACTTCTTAAGAGTGGGTCTCGTAAGTCAAATGCAAACATCTGGGAGGGATCGATAACTCTTCGCTATCAATCCGGGCATATATTTCTCATATATGCAGTTTTATTAGAATAAGAATTTTGTGATAACTCCTATTCATTCACATATAAGGGTTTGAGGCGAAATGGGGAATGAAAAAAAGACAGCCCGAAAGCTGTCTCTATCAAGGTTTCTGTGGCGATGTTTATGTTTGACGGCATATAGTCTTTGCCGGATTGAGTAAAATCACTATCTTTGCGTTCAAATCATCATAGTTGAATTATGGAAGACTTAAATCGACTTAAAGTAGTTCTCGTTGAAAAGAAAAAGACTAGTAGATGGCTGGCGGCGGAACTGGGCAAGAATCCGTCCACTGTCTCAAAGTGGTGTACCAACGTAAGCCAACCAGATCTTCAGACTTTAAAACAAATTGCAGAATTACTTGACGTATCGATGGCTGAACTTTTAATTTTAAAACAAACAATATGTGCAGGTTGATGATAAACACTTACAAAATACCCGGTGCAGTGAAGCTATTCAGATATGATATTGAATGTCCACCGGATAATTGGAATACAGATTTCAAGAATAAAGAGTATGTTTATTCTGATGACTGTGAAGACTTACGCATAAAGAATAGAATAGGAGCATTCTATTTTTTCGAGAATAAAGCGACAGCCTATAGCACAGGTTGCCTTGCTGCCCAAAATAATGGTTGTAATAAAATTTGGCTGACGGAAACTTCGATAATACAAAAAATTCAATTACTGGATTTATCCCAATTTGAGAATATCTCATCCTTACTCCTGTCCTTTGATGAACTCGGATTTGATATATTAACAGATAAGTTTCATAAATTCAGTTCTATAGGAGTGTGTAGAAATCTTTGTGAATTGAGACCTTTAATTGATAAACTCCGTCTAATTAGTACTAAACGACAAAAAACGTTCGAAGAAGATTGTGAAATCTTAAATCTGTCCACAGAAATCGGAAATTTCTTTTATGGGAATCATCGTATTGATTACTTCGGGCAACTACTCACTGACTTTACCAATGGTGAGTATTTTAAGGAAATGCTCTTATCCCGAGGATATGACGGGTATATATTCCGTGAAAGTCATGATGCTCCTACATACTGCATTCTTAATTCTGAGGTCTTGGCCAATCCTATTCATCAAGAAATTGAATTAAACAATTAATGATACACAGTACCTATCATAACAAAGACACTTACGAGGATCCGAAGACATCGTCTGTTTTCGAGACGATGCTCATGCTTCCGGATGAACTGTTCTGGAGCGTACTGAGTGAGGCGTGTTTTGATAATGAAAATTTGCCATTGGTTGCCGGTCAGATTGAAGATTATGAGTTCTGGCCTCATTGGGATTCAACCGGCACTGGAAACTCCACGCTCGTAGAACCGGATGTTCTTATTCGCTTTCAGGCATTAGATGTTATCATAGAGGCGAAGTATCGCGACAATGGCGGTCAGTATAGCCAGCAGTGGGAAAAAGAAATTATAGCCTATTGGAACGAATATGGCGATGATAAGCCTGTTTACTTTATTGCTGTAGGAGGAAACGCAGAAAAGGCTACCGAAGCAGTGTCAGTGGCTAAGGATGTGTATGTCAATAAATGCACATGGCTATCGCTACTCATTCAGATTACGAAGTTGCGCGATGAATACGAAAGACTACCCATGATAACAACTGACATGTCTTCTGTCATTCGGTTGCTAAACCTGATAGAGCTGGCTTTCAACGTTCACGGGGTTTATAATATCCGTTGGTTTGACGAAATCGCCACCAGTAAGCCACTCATTTCATCCGATTCCATAATGACCTTCAAAACTTATTTCAAATGAACAAAGAACTAGATAACGCATTCATTGATGTGAGAAATGCATTCAGACTCTTAGCCCGATACCAGTCCCGGGTGCTTGACATCGTAAATTATATACGGGAGCAAACTCCATATACCGATATGTGGGGATTGAGACGTTATTGCAATGTCATATCTACTCGTAAAAATTGTCCGGGGGATAACTATGCCAATCTAAACGTCCATCGCGATATGTGGTCTTGGGATTTTCTTTACAATTATCTATTTGAGTATTATTTCGGAGAAGCAAAATTTGGACTTAAAACTATCGAAATGTCAGTGATTCAAGTTTCCGATGATGGATATTATAAATCAATGGCCAATAATCCATCACCCACAGATATATCCACATTCCTCCCTTCTGATGAATCTAACTCATATTTGATATTCACCGCAGGATGGAAAGCTTGGCTATGTGATAATACGGAAGATGATTACAATAGATTTCTACACAAATTTCTCCATGGATCTAAAGATTTGTGTGTCTATATCGATGAAAAAGAGCATTGGGCTATAACAAAGCGATATCCTATGCAGCGTTTTTCCTCCCAAAAAGAGGCAGATAAGGTATTAACTGATTTCGGGAAAATTGTAATGGATCATACCAGAATTGACCTTTTCAAGAACAAATAATCTAACCATATAGAGTTTGATGATCAAAGGAAGCATTAAAGATCGAATGGAGTATGAAGACTATATCCGTAGCCTTAAAGATACCATACGTTTCCCATTTTTGTCGATATATCAGGAAAGTCAGAAGATTATCCGATACTACTGGATTAAGAAGACGAAGGAAAACAGAGAATTCGAGTCTAATGAAATTCAGGTTCTTCATCTGATGTCATTGATTGGCACCGCAGTTCGTATTGGTGGTCTGATATACGCTTGGTGGTGGGAAGAATATATTCCTGAAATAATATTCGCATTGCCCCAATCTAAAGCGGATTGGTTTGTCCCGGTAGAGGATATGGCAAAGACGTTTATGGATATTCCAACAAAAACAGTAGAAGCCGCACTCTTTAAGGCCAAAGCACCGCGTGATGTCATTCACAACTCATTAAAGGCGCAACGGGAGGATGATATTGATGCGTTTGTTGAACAGTTATCTGTAATCCCCATAGATGAGATTTTTGGAGCGTTTAAATTGATCAACGCTTACAACCAGCAGAGCCAAGTCTTTTCACAGATTTCATTATTTGACAAAAATACTGAGCGGAAGACACTTTATTCCGTTGTAGATGCCTTCAAAATTTTAAATCCGGAAGGCTCGGCTTATGTCAAAACTTTAAGTGATAAAGTCTCTGAATTGGCTAAGTCTATTGAATTGGATGACCAAGATGTCGTAAATAATCCTGAACCATATATATTTTCTATTTGTATCGGTGTTCAGCTTGCGAGTGAGGTTTTCAAAGACAACCTCGGCTCGTCCGATCCGATTGCGAAAGTCATGCAGGAGATTACAGAGGAATCGTCATTTCAGAAAATCTACTATCGGTATGTTCAGTTTCCAAGAGACGCGGAACGTTGTATGGCATTTTGCGGAAAGCTAATACATTGGTTAAATGATAATTTAGGAATTGATATATCTGCGGATGATTTAGATATTGAGACTTCTAATTCGGGTAATATAAGACCAATAATATCTTCCAACACACAACGTTTGGATTTTCCAACACGATTTATCAACGAGACTGCGCCATCTCAAATCTATGCACAAGAGCGAGAGCCGATACTCACAGAGATTTTTAAGATCTACGGTTCTTATTTCGAGAATATGAGTTGTGAAGACTTCCTGTACTTGTTTGGAGCCACAAGTAAAATCCCGTTGACATATAATCCACCTTACTACTGGTCAGGAGATGAATCAACTCTAAAAGCTATCCTGAAAGTCTTCTATACTCGACAACCACGACTCTTGAAGCACCTGATACTTCATTCATCTGATAAGGCAACAGGCGCGACTACTCACGATTGGGGTAAAAATAAAAACCACGTGGACTATAAAGATGTGGAAAATAGCATCATCGGAATTATAAAGAGAGTTACCGGAAAGGAATTAAAAGAATTATAAGAAGATAATATGCTTAAGAAACCATTATTGAAGAATGCTGCCACAATAAATAAGGCTACCATTCCAGAAAGTATGATGAATTTGTTGTCTCCTGCAATGATTGCCCACCTTGAAAAGGAAGGTGCCAAGGAAATGGGAACGGATAATATGGCGGTAGGCGAATGGTTCGTGATAGAGCGATATTTGCCCGGAGGCTATCATAAGTTTGCTACAGATGGTTCGCGATCTGAGTTATCTGTATTCAGAATGGCTGGAGGATGCAATCATCTACATGCGTTCGGAAATCCCGGTGCTGAGAAAAGCGAGGATTACGATTCTCTTTCCGACGAGGATATCCTATATCTCCCTGATGAGTTTGGCGAAGCCGTTGAGATAATTGAGCAGAAGTATATGGGTAAGAAGCTCCGTGTTGTTGCTCGCAGCGCAGATGGAATGGATCAATATGGTCATCGCTACTATCTCTTCGCGGTCGAATGACTTAATTTACTATGCGTATCATCACCATTTATTTAAGAGATTATGATAGATAATCCTGAGAATTTTTTGGATATTGTAAGAACTACCATATTTGAGCGAAGTCAAGATTTTCAAAAGCAGCACGCCAATGAGTTTAAGAATGTTTTGAGGTGCTGTGAGTTAGACTATTTGACGCAATTAAAAAGCCATGGGGTAGATGAAAGCTCTATCGTTTTTTCAGTTGCGAAAAATACTTGGGATAAGATTATCACTGCGGTTTCCTCCAGCCTTTCCGGGCGAAGGTCTAGAGCCTACACGCAGCTAAAGAATATTCTTAATGACGTATTTTGCGAAGATCTCATTTATACTCACGATAAATGGAGCGCTTTGTATAGAATGAGGGTATGCTCTTTAAGAAAGGATGTTCCCAGAACGGAAATATTCCATATACCATTCAGCATGATTCGAAATATCAAAACTCAAAGATATAGTACCCCCGGCTATCCATGTCTTTACTTAGCGAAAAGTATATACGGTAGTTGGGAAGAAATGCACCGCCCACCTATTGAATCGACCTTAGTATCACAGTTTACTTCAAGGGAAAACTTTCGAGTTTTAGATCTGAGAATACCTTCTGTTGAAAAATTCACTGAATGCGAAAGTCTTTATCTTAAATATCTTCCTGTTATTATCGCATGTACTATCCCAGTACGGAATGCTGATGATGTATTTAAGCCGGAATACATTATTCCACAATTTGTTCTTGAGTGGTCAATAGAAAAGGGGCCATCACATAAGCTTATGGGAGTTATATATACCTCAGCTTTCTACAATAGAGAGTTCTTTGAACTTGATTATGAATGGGAAAATATAGCGATACCGGTTCAGAAGTTATCAACCAAAGATAACTATTGTCCAGTTTTGGCCTCAATGTTTGAAGTGACTAAGCCCACTTGCTACGAATATGAGGTGATGTTGGGAAATTTGCGGCTATATGGCCCTCTTGATGAATACAACGAGGTCCACCCAGAAGATAAAATAGACAAGACAGCTTATCGTATGTCCTCCTTTAATCTATTGGAAGGTGTCCTATCTTACAAAGAGAGGGATCTTATCTATAGGGATATGCGGATATAATCTCAACTTTACATTGTACGTTCCGTCAACCTTCTGCTCTCCATTCTTAATTTCTGCCTTGATTGTCAGCATGTTACACGCATTTTAATTAGTCAACAATTAGTCAACAAACAACACAAATGGCATATAAAAGTTATTAGATCGAGTGCGAACGTTCCACGTTCGCCCCGATGTCGCTATTTGGCGCAGTAGAAAAGCGGTGGGGATAAAAGAAAAACCGCTGATAATGATTGATTATCAGCGGCTTTCGTTGTATTACCATTTGATTAAGTGATCCGCTTGGGGCTCGAACCCAAGACCCCAACATTAAAAGTGTTGTGCTCTACCAGCTGAGCTAGCGGATCGGTGCTTTTATAATGTGCTTCATAAAAGCGTGTGCAAAGGTAATATGTTTTTTTGAAACGGCCAAATTATTCCGGCTGTTTTTGCTCATTTTCTTCTTTTTCGGACGTTACGTCGATAGGGTGGGAGCTTGGCGTAGTGGCCGCCTCTTCGGTGCCTGAGGTGGCTGTTTCTTTGGTTACATATCGCTGGTAATAAGCTATTAGCAGTGTTGTCAGTGGCAATGCTATTATCAGGCCGATGAAGCCGAGCAGTGCTCCCCAAACCGACAGCGACAGCAACAGCACGGCCGGGTTGAGCCCCATGGCCTTGCCCATTATCTTTGGTGTGAGTATCATGTCGGTTATGAGCTGAACGACCAGGAACACCCCAACGGCCGATGCCAGTATTATCCAGAAATTCTGGCCCGTGTCGGCAGCTTTGAGCAGCGAAAGAAACACCATCGGTATCAGTGCCAGTCCGTGCACGTATGGTATGAGGCTCATTATGCCAATCATTATTCCGAGGCCGATGGCCATGGGGAAATCGATGATGGTGAAGCCGATGCAGAACAGAATGCCTATGCATAGAGCCACGAGGCTTTGGCCGCGGATATAGCTGTTCAGTTCGCGCTCCACGTCGCCAATCAGCGCTTGCCAGAAATGCCTGTTTTTGGGTGGGAATATCTTTATGAATCCTGCCGCCAGCTTCTCATAGTCGAGCAGAATGAAAAAGAGGTATAGCAGGGTGATCAGCGATGCCACGATGCTGATTATCACGTTAGCCGTTTGCCCTATAAACGTGAATAGTTTGGGCATGGTGTCGCTGAGGGCCTTTTTTACCTCCCTGTCGTTGAACACGTCCTGTATGGCCTGGCTGTTTTCTTCAATCCAAGTCCTTATGGCCAGCGGAAAGTTGCTTATGTGCGTTTTTTCATGCAGGTATCGGGTGACAAGCTGTCCCAGTTTCTCGAACTGGTCAATCATCGGCGGGATTATCAGGTAGATTATTCCGCCTATCACTGCCACGAGAAACACCAGCGACACGACAATGGCCAGCACACGGCCGGGAACGTGCAGGCGGTACTGCACGAACCTTACTATGGGATAGATGAGATAGGCCAGCAGCCAAGCCACAAAGAACGGCAGCAGCACGCTGCCAAGGTAGTTGAGCACATAGAGAATGGCTGCTATCAGCAGTGCACAGAGCATACCGCGCACAAATCTGTCGAAGGTTATCGTTTTGTCGAGCATGGGCATAATTCTCTTATATAATAATGTGTTAGTCAGCCTCTGGCATTGCCTGGTTCGTGAATGGCCTTCTGGTAGCATTCGCGGCATAGCGGCTCGTATTCGGCTGTCTCGCCGAGCATCACGCGCTTCTCGTCGGCCACGGTGCGGTGGCTGGCGTAGGCCAGGGCGCCGCAGCGCACACAGATGGCATGCACCTTGGTTACATCGTCGGCAATGGCGCACAATGCGGGCATTGGCTCAAACGGCACACCCTTGAAATCCATGTCCAGCCCGGCCACGATTACCCTTACGCCACTGTTGGCCAGTTGGTTGCACACGTCAGGCAGGCCATTGTCGAAAAACTGGGCTTCATCAATGCCGACGACGTCGACATCTTCGGCCAGCAGAAGAATTTCCTCCGACGAGTTCACCGGCGTGCATCTTGTCTTGTGCCTGTCGTGGCTCACCACGTCTTTATCGGAATATCGAGTGTCTATGGCGGGCTTGAAAATCACAACCTTCTGCTTGGCAAATTCGGCCCGTCGCAAGCGGCGTATCAGTTCTTCGGTCTTGCCCGAGAACATAGAGCCGCACACTACTTCTATACGTCCCTGTCGGCGGGACTCCCCTGTTAAGTTATCTGTCATTTCGACGCAAAAGTACAAATACGTTTTAAAAATTGCAAAGATTTGGCTGCTTTTTTTTGGCCGTAAGGAACAAATCGTTACATTTGCAAATAATATGGGGATACTTTACGTTGTTCCCACCCCGGTGGGAAACCTTGAGGATATGACATTCCGCGCGGTGAAGGTGCTCAAAGAGGCTGATCTCGTGCTGGCTGAAGACACCCGTACCTCGGGTGTGCTGCTTAAGCATTACGGCATCAGCAACCACTTGATGTCTCATCACAAGTTCAACGAGCACGGCACTTCGGCTGCCGTGGTGCAGCGTCTGCTGGGCGGTGAGACCGTAGCCCTCATCAGCGATGCCGGTACGCCAGGCATTAGCGACCCGGGGTTTTTCCTCGTGCGCGAGGCTGTTAGGGCAGGTGTCGAGGTGCAATGCCTGCCGGGGCCCACAGCCTTTGTGCCGGCCTTGGTGGCCAGCGGCCTGCCTTGCGACAGGTTTGTGTTCGAGGGATTCCTGCCACAGAAGAAAGGGCGGCAGACCCGTCTTGAGGCCCTTGCCTCAGAAACGCGCACCATGGTGTTCTACGAGTCGCCCTTCCGCCTGTGTAAACTAATAGGGCAGCTTGCCGATGTTTTCGGCGGTGAGCGCGCTGCCTGCGTCTGCCGCGAGATATCCAAGTTGCATGAGGAGAGCGTTCGCGGCACGCTGGCCGAACTGGCCGCCCATTTTGCGGCAGTGCCGCCGCGTGGCGAGATAGTGGTAGTGGTTGCCGGTGCAGATGAAAAAGAAAGTAAAACTAAAACTCAGTGAATATGAAGAAACTATTGTTTGTAGGAATATGCTTGATGGCCATCGTGGCGTGCAAGCAAGACAAGCCGAAGACAGACCTTGCGGCAGCGCAGCAGCGTGACTCACTGACACAGGTTATAGCTCAGAAGGACAATGAAATCAACGACCTGATGTCAACTATGAACGAGATAGAGGAGGGGTTCCGCGAAATCAATGAGGCCGAAAACCGACTCAGCCTGGCCAAGCAGGGTGAGGGCAGCAATCGCGAGCAGCGAATACGCGAGAATCTGCAGTTCATACAGTCGACAATGAAGCAGAACAGGGAGCTCATTGCCAAGTTGCAGCGCCAGTTGCGTGAGGGAACTATCAAGGGCGACCAGTTGCAGCGTACAATAGACAACCTGACAAAGCAGATGGAGGAGAAAGACCAGCAGCTGCAGCAGCTCAGGGCCGAGCTCGATGCCAAAGACATCCACATCATGGATCTCGACGAGAAGATAGCCAATCTCAACACCAATGTCAACAACCTCACTGCCGAGGGCAAGCAGAAGACAGAGACCATCAATTCGCAAGACAAGCAATTGCATTCGGCATGGTATGTGTTTGGCACCAAGAGCGAGTTGAAAGAGCAGCGCATATATGTTGACGGCAAGGTTTTGCAGTCTAACTTCAACCGTGATTACTTCACCAAGATTGACATCCGCGTCACCAAGGAGATAAAGCTCTACTCGCGGTCGGCAAAATTGCTCACGGCGCATCCCTCTGGCAGTTATACACTGCAGCAGGATGCCAACAAGCAGTATGTGTTGCGCATCACCAATCCACAGCAATTCTGGAGCACGAGCAAGTATCTTGTGATACTTGTAAAGTGACGGTGGCACGGCAGGCGGGCGCATTCGCCATCTTGCCGGCGCCTGGATGTCAATATGCTGTATAATAAAGAATTACCGTCGGGGGGAAGGCCATTGCTCTGGTCTTCCCTTTGGTGGTTTTGCATGCTTGTTGGCTACAGTTGCGTGCGGTTTGTGTCATACTGCGATACGTCATGTCTTGATTAGCTGTATTCTACATTCTTAGAATACTAATGATAATTGTTTTACCATTAAGCCTGATAATGTGGCAATGCCAAAACTCAACAATGTTCCTGCTAATGCATTTGTATGAATAATATCTCTGCCAACCCCAATATTATAAGTTAATTGACTTAAGTAGCTGTTCAAAATTAACCGATACAATATACCTTGCATGTGTCTTCTATATCTTTGCCATCATCTTGTGTGCTCTTTCGGGCCGCATACCAAAGTCTCATCGGTCGCGTAGCCCG
>ERZ772892.3876-NODE-3876-length-10282-cov-32.964604_pt1 | contig 10282 bp, 5 predicted proteins | sample MGYA00512126_ERZ772892 | MGnify/ENA primary metagenome ERZ772892 (study PRJEB29015, sample SAMEA2737697) | human gut metagenome | biome: human gut; feature: human-associated habitat; material: faeces | place: China | collected 2012 ... | reverse complement strand
TATTTCTGACTTATTATCTATAAAATATTGAGTAATAATCGGTTGTAAATACTGGGAATAGAAGTACGCAAAGGAAGGTTATCGACTGCAAACTGGAAATCTTCTGCCATCACTTCGCGAATACTACTCAAGGAAGCACGGTCCCAATCATCACGATAATTCAATCCTGTAATTTCTTGTGTTGAAAGGGGCACTGCACCAAATGAATAGGTAAGGTGACGGTAAGCCCAAGCACGGAAAAAGCGAGCTTCGGCCAACACCTCATTTTTACGATTTTCAGCATCAGCACCACTTCCCCAGTTAATGCCATCATTGTCAGCTCTTGAGATAACCATATTGGCAGTGTTGATGATACGATATCCCCACTGGAAAATATTATTCCAAATAGCAAGATCAGTGTAAGTTATCTCTTTGGGATTGTAGAGGAACTTCATTTCCGCATGACTATTATTGGCCCATGAATTATCTACCCCTCCACCCCAGGCAGAATGCAGACAGAGCGCAATACTTCCTCCCATTGCATCAGCACGGCGATACTCTGCACGCATAAGACCATAAAGAGGCGTTATCATCGATTTAAATCCATTGTAATCTACAAGTAAATTTTCAGGATAAAGTGCATCACGAGGATCTTCCTTAAGAAACTTATCCTCATTACAGCCGCCCATAGTGAGCAATAATACTGTAAACACTAAGACATTGAAATATGTTATTTTTTTCATATGTGCAATTTCATTTTAGCTTTTTATGATATATTACTCTCATCAAATATCTAACTTTAGTCCAAAAGTGAACGAACGTACTGGAGGAGCAGCCAATTGATCATTGAGAAATTCCGGATCCATACCTGTCCAGCCAGTTATTGTAGCCAAATTCTTAATGTTCATGTAAAGATTGAGCCGTTTGATGAAAGTACGACGCAACCATTGTTGTGGGAAATTATAACCCAATGTAACGTCGGAAATACGTAAGAAATCTGTCTTTTCATAGAAACTGGCTCCCTCTGGATTCACATCACTATTCAAACTATTTTTCGGATAGCTATTCGTAGGATTCTCTGGAGTCCAAAAATCCACCAAAAAGCGGTTCTGGCGATATGAATTATGGCTTGTATCATACAAGGCATTCAGATGGGTTTGTCCTAACTGAGCCGTTAAGAACACACTCAGAGTGAAGTTTTTGTACTCAAAAGTGTTCATCAAACTCATATTTACTTTAGGAATAGCCGACCCTATAATAGTCTTATCAGCCGTTGTAATATCGTTACCATCTACATCAAGGTATTTCACATATCCAGGATACGAATTACGATAGTTAGGATCTTGCTGCCCTGTCGGGTTAGACGGATCAGCAATCTGCCATACACCGATAATTTTATAATCATAGTTCACATTGATAGGTTCACCAATAAACCACTTGGAAGCCACATCATCAACCGGCTTTCCATTAGCATCATACAAACCAACATCTACAATCTCCGAACGATAGTGTGAGAGGTTGAAAGAGGTGCTCCAGCTAAAACTCTTATGTGTAATGTTATTAGAAGTTATCTGGAATTCAAAACCACGATTACGGGTCTGTCCACGATTCTCAGTAATAGAGCCAGTACCATTAATGGTAGGAATAGAACGGGAAAGCAGCAAATCTTTGGTTTTAGACCAATAAATATCAAATGAACTCTGAATACGTCCATTCCAAAGTGCAATATCAAAGCCAGTATTAATAGATGTAGTAGTTTCCCAACCTAAACCGGGCGAAGCTAACTTCGACGGATAGAAACCAAACTGTGCAGTATGATCATCATTCAGATAATTGTAAGTTGAAAGATTAGGTAGTGTACTATAAGCACTGATAGCCTCATTGCCATTTTTACCCCATGACAAGCGATATTTCAGATTGCTAATGGTTTCACTTATAGGCTTGTCTTTAAAAAAAGATTCATTGGAAATATTCCATCCAATAGCGGCTGAAGGAAAAACGCCGAATTTAGAACTTTCACCAAAAGCGGAGTAACCATCACGACGAGCAGTAAGAGTCAACAAGTAACGATCATCATAAGTATAATTCAAACGCCCCATTTGTGAAATATGATTTTCTTTATAATAATTGGAATTACCAGACATTGTGGCAGCTTTAGAAATCTGGTAATAATACATCACATCATTGGGAAAATTCTTACCTTCCATTGTATTCTGTTCATATTCCTTGCTTTGAGCAGAATATAATCCTGTGAAAAATATACGATGTTTGCCAAATTCACGTTGATAAGAAATAATATTCTCCAAAATCCATTCTTCTGAATGCCAGTCATCAGTATTCAATACGCCATTAGCACTAGCTCCTTCGTAGGTATCCAAACCTTGATAATTCTTATAGGAGCTGTTTTGGTAAGTGAAGCCTGTATTCAATTTATAGCTCAGCCCTTTAATAAAGGGAAACTTTACCTCAAGCACATTATTAGTGATAACCTTTGCACGAATATCTTTTGTCTTATTATTAAGAGATCCCAACGGATTAATGCTGAAAGCTGAAGAGGAGTCCTCAGTAGCAGAAAGTGTAAGTGAACCATCCTCGTTATAAGCACGTCCCAACGGAACTTGTTTTATAGCCCGCCAAAAAGAAGCACTGCTACCACTACGATCGTAGCGACCTAACTGTGTAGTAGTAGAAAATTTCAACCAACTATTAAACTCCTGATCAAGATTGAAACGTACATTATAACGCTTGAACTCATTGCCTACCGCAGTTCCTTTCACATCCGTATAGTTCAATGAAATGAAATAGCTGGTTTTGTTAGCTCCACCACGGAAAGAAAGGTTATGCTGTTGTTTTATACCGGTCTGTGTTGCCAACTTCATCCAATCAGTACTCTGACCGGCAGCATACATAGCTAATTCAGTAGGAGTAAAGTTATCTAACCAAGGTTCAGGATTCTCTTCTGTAGGAGGAGTAGTATTGGTAGCCTTGAAAGCTTCAGATTTATACTTATAGAATTCTTTGCCATTCATCATACGAGGTAAATTGATAGGCTGGTCAATAGTAACATAAGTATCGTATGATACCGTCAATCTGTCTTTCTTACCGCGCTTAGAAGTAATAAGGATTACACCGTTAGAACCGCGAGCACCATAAATGGCTGCTGAAGAGGCATCCTTCAATACTTCTATACTCTCTACATCATTGGGATTGATTTCCGACCATGGACCATCAAAAGGTATTCCATCAAGAATAACAAGAGGTTTATTATCGGCCGTAATGGAGTTGTTACCACGAATACGTGTAGTAGTAGACGAACCTTCAGCATTACTACCCGTCACACTAATATTCAATCCTGGAACTGCTCCTTGCAAAGATTGAATCAAATTAGCTTGTGGGCGACTTTCAAGTACATCCGAGTTAACTGAAGCAACCGAACCTGTAAGATCACTTTTGCGCTGTACACCATAACCTACTACTACCACCTCATCCAGTGCCTGGTTATCTTCTTTCAGTACAATCTTTAACGATGATGCGTCTTTCACCTGCAATGTCTTGGATATATACCCAATGAAACTTATCTCCATTACCGCCCCCTTAGTCACTGAAGCGAGTTTAAAGTTTCCTTCTACATCGGTAATGGTGCCCGTACCCGTACCTTGTATCACTACATTGGCACCGATTATCGGTTCTCCTTGTTCATCTGTCACATTTCCGTTAATATTCCATGTCTGTGCATGAAGTGAGCTTGAAAGTGACAGCATCCACATAAGACAGACAAGCAAAATACCACTTGCGTCTCTCGATTTTTGTCTGGTTTTCATAAATTACATTTTTAAGTTAATAGGAACTTGTGTGTAAAAAATCTCGAGAGCAAAATTAGACAATGTAACAACCGATTATATTCACAGGTAGAGGATTTGGTAAATTCACAAAGTTATATATCACTGATTATCTTTCAATTACAGACAGACTCAATAGATTTTCAGTAGTGATTTAAATTAAATCGGTAATCAAAAACATGTATATAGATAATTGCCATTCGATAGTATTAAGCTATTGAATGGCAATTATCTATATACATGTGGGTAAAAAATGAGAGAAACGCTCAGTCTTCAAATTACTTTTTACAAACCTCTTTCACAGCTCGAAGAAATTCCTCCTTACTGAGCGAAGATTTATTTAAAGTTATAGAACGATTATTATATACGGTTTGCAGTGAACAGTGCAAAAATTCTGCAATCTTCTCACTATCCGTTACCCCCATTCGTATCAAAGCATGAATACGAAGTTCTGTATTAAGCCGCCCAGACTTCACTTCAATATGTTCTTCGGGACGTAGCAAACTATTGAAGTGCTCTACAAAATCAGGGTATAAATGTAGAATAATGGAATCAAATTTCTCATAAAAATCCTTCATTTCATCGCTCATGGTAGAAGTAGAACTAATCATCTTCTTTAAATCTTCAAGTTGCCCAGCCTTTAATTTACGGTTTAACTTTTTACGATACTCCTCCATACGGCAAATATAGGATGAACAAAGTTTGAATACCTGACCAATATACTCCTCCTTAATATAATTTGTGTCACGTAGAACCAAATTGAGCTTTTGCAGTTCACTATTAAGACTCTTCAATCTACCATTGGCCACATGTAGCTCAACCAAAGCTTTCCTACGTCTTCTTGTTTGCCTTCTCAAAAAGAAAAGAGCCATCAGCAATACAATAGTGAGAAAACTAATAAATAAAAGGAATAGCTTTAGCTGCTTCTGTTGCATATGATCACGTTCAATGTAGCTTTGATGTATCCTTCTCTGCAACTTCTGCTGATGAAGCAGTCGTACACGGCTCTTAAAAGTTATACCGATATCAGAACAATAAGTACTATAACGATAGGCTCGGTCCAACTGACCTTGTTCATATAAATAGGAAGCCAATGCATACAACGAACCAATATCACGATTCACAGCATATACATCAGCAATACCTGAGAGAATCATATTTTCCAGCCACTTGGTATGGTTGTGTTCTTTTTCATAAAGTAGAGCCAAGTTATAAGCTAAAATAGAATAATTACGACTATTAGGTAGAAGACGTTGTTTTTCCTTTTCCAACTCATCCCTAATGGCAATACGTTGTGCACCGGGAACATCTTGATATTTCCACACACGGCTATAAAGGTAGCGTGGCTCGTCAGGAGTGGCCGTCTGCAATACTGAATCTGAATATAACGCATAAAGTTGACCATAATGCTCATGTAATGCATCATCACCTAATGAATAGAGTTGCAACCGCGAGCAGAGAGTACGCATCTGACCATAATAACGCGAACGTAAGTAGCGAGGCATACTGGAAGAACAGAGTGAATGCATTACTTCAGAGGCTTGACTAAGCAAGCCATTAGCCGTATAAACAAAACCAATACCTAATAAAGATTCAATCTCACGATTCTTATCATGATATTGTCGTGCTAAATCAAGGCTTTGTGTAGTATACTTCATAGCCGAATCTGCATCATACACGCGATATTCTTGATAAATAGCCTGATTAAGTTCATACTGTTTCTCAAATGCCTTAGATTGTCTTAGTGAATGCTTCAACGCCTCTATTCGCTCCTCTTTCTGCAAAATAAGTTTATCAGAATTATCTATCAGACTATCTAATTGAGTAAACAATGCCTCATTTGCCTTAGCAGCACTATCTGAGATATGCTGCTTGCATCCAGCACAAAAAAACAAATATAGTAAGAAGAATAGGTTTAAACAAAAATGGTTTTTCATATTTCTATATTCGTTGGTAGAATTCATTTATTTAATAAATGAATTAAAAAAGTTACATACATCTTTGATTTTTAATATCAAAGTTCTAATTACAATCAATTCTACACACAACTTGTATGCAATATTCGCAAGAATTCTCGACATCTGCAAACAATTAACTAGTAATTTGGCTGCTTAACATAGAAATAACCAAATACGAAACACAAAAGCATCCACTCTTCTATTATACTTATATTGTTACTCTTAAATGCTTAACATTAATGATTATTAGGAGAATAAGAGCAATCGCTCTTAACACAATACCATTCTATTCCAAAACATTTGTAACATTTCTGTAACATGTATGACATTTCCCTGCAACACCAAACTCTTTCCTTTGCAGCCGGAAATAAAATACATGTCTATGGAAACAATTTATCTGGGTATCGTCATCTTTCTGTTCGTACTCGCGATTTTCGACCTCGTGGTAGGTGTCAGTAATGATGCGGTCAATTTTCTTCAGTCGGCTGTCGGAGCAAAGGCAGCATCTTTCAAAACCATACTGTTCATTGCAGGCATTGGCGTCTTCATCGGTGCGGCACTCAGCAATGGCATGATGGACATTGCACGACACGGCATCTATCAACCGGAGCACTTCTACTTTGCCGAAATCATGTGCATTCTGCTTGCCGTCATGTTGACGGACGTCGTGCTATTAGATGTCTTCAACACTATGGGAATGCCTACCTCCACCACTGTATCCATGGTGTTCGAGCTGCTGGGAGGTACGTTCGCACTGGCGCTCATCAAGGTCTATAACAGCGATACATTGGGACTGGGCGACCTCATCAATACAGACAAGGCGCTGTCTGTCATCATGGCCATTTTTGTATCCGTAGCCATTGCCTTCTTCTTCGGTATGCTGGTACAGTGGCTGGCACGTATCGTGTTCACCTTCAACTACAAGAAGAACATGAAATACAGCATCGCGCTGTTCGGTGGTATAGCTGCCACCAGCATCATCTACTTCATGCTGATAAAGGGGCTGAAAGACAGTTCATTCATGACTCCTGAAAATAAGCAATGGATACACGACAATACCGCATTGCTAATAACCGGTTTCTTTGTATTCTTCACCATACTGATGCAGATACTGCATTGGTGCAAGATAAACGTCTTCAAAGTAGTGGTTCTGATGGGTACTTTCGCCCTCGCCCTCGCCTTTGCCGGCAATGACTTGGTGAACTTTATCGGTGTCCCCCTCGCAGGATATTCCTCATTTATTGACTATACAGCCAATGGTACGGCCGCCGGCCCCGACGGATTCCTGATGTCCTCACTCCTCGGTGCAGCCAAAACCCCGTGGTATTTCCTTATCGGTGCAGGCGCCATTATGGTTTATGCACTCTGCACATCCAAGAAAGCCCACAACGTTATCAAGACTTCCGTGGACCTTGCCCGCCAGGATGACGGTGAAGAGAACTTCGGAAGTACCCCGATAGCCCGTACGCTGGTACGCTTCAGCATGACTCTGGCTAACGGAATATCCAAAACGATGCCTGAAAGCAGCAAGCGGTGGATGAACACACGCTTCCAGAAGGATGAAGCCATCATAGCCGACGGCGCCGCTTTTGACTTGGTTCGCGCCTCCGTCAATCTCGTATTGGCTGGTCTGCTCATCGCCTTGGGAACTTCCTTGAAACTTCCCCTTTCCACCACTTACGTCACCTTTATGGTAGCCATGGGTACATCGCTTGCCGACCGTGCCTGGGGACGTGATTCGGCGGTATTCCGCATTACGGGTGTGCTCAGCGTTATCGGCGGTTGGTTCATCACTGCCGGAGCAGCGTTCACCATCTGTTTCTTCGTAGCACTGATTATCCATTTCGGCGGTACGGTTGCCATCCTGGCACTGATTGGTCTGGCAGTCTTCATGCTGATTCGTAGCCAAGTGATGTACAAAAAGCGCAAGGAAAAAGAAAAAGGCAACGAGACCCTAAAACAGTTGATGAAGAGTACGGACAACAATGAAGTCATCGAATTGCTCCGCAAGCATACCCGTGAAGAACTGGTGAAGATTATGGAATTCACAGAAGAGAATTTTGAACGTACCGTCACTTCCTTCCTACACGAGAATCTACGCGGACTGCGTCGTGCCATGGGCTCAGTAAAATTCGAAAAACAACTCATCAAGCAGATGAAGCGTACCGGAACACTTGCCATGTGCCGTCTCGACAACAATACCGTACTGGAAAAAGGACTCTATTACTATCAAGGCAACGACTTTGCCAGCGAACTGGTGTACAGCGTAGGCCGTCTTTGCGAACCTTGCTTAGAGCACATAGACAATAACTTCAATCCGCTGGATGCCATTCAGAAAGGAGAATTTACAGACGTAGCCGAAGACATCTGCTATCTGTTACAAGTATGCCGCCACAAGCTGGAAACGAACAATTATGATGAACTGGAAACAGAGATTCGCAAAGCCAACGACCTCAACGGACAGTTGTCTCACCTGAAACGCGAAGAGCTGCAACGCATCCAAAGCCAGAGCGGCAGCATCAAAGTCAGCATGGTATACCTGACTATGATACAAGAAGCCCAGAACGTAGTGACCTACACCATCAACCTGATGAAAGTAAGCCGCAAGTTCCAAGTAGAAAAAGAAGAGTTATAAGTTATGAGTTATAACGCATGGTACATAACATGCAACTTATAACTCATAACTCCTTAAGCCCCATCTTCTCCGCCCGTTGCAACATAAATGCACGGGCGGCTTCGTATTCATTGGGAATGATGCCGTCCAAAATGGCATCCTTAATGGCACTCTTCAAGGCACCTACCTGCTGGCAAGGAGAAAGGCCGAAAGTCTTCATGATTTCTTCACCACTGACCGGAGGCTGGAAATTACGGATACGGTCGCGTTCCTCCAAATCCTTCAGCTTCTGGCGTACCAACTGAAAATTATTAAGGAAGCGTTTCTTACGCTCCATATTCTTGGAAGTAATGTCGGCTTCGCACAGTGTCATCAGGTCGTCTATATCATCACCTGCCTCAAACAAGAGACGACGCACTGCCGAGTCGGTCACTACATCATCCGCTATCACAATGGGACGCATGTGCAGGCTCACCATTTTCTGCACATATTTCATCTTCTCATTCATAGGGAGCTTCATCTTGCGGAAAATATCGGGTATCATCTTCTCGCCAATGAAATTATGGTTATGGAACGTCCAGCCCGCACGGGGTTCCCAACGCTTGGTGGCAGGCTTGGCTATATCATGCAGAAGAGCTGCCCAGCGTAGCCAAAGGTTGTCGGTCTTCTTGCTGATGTTGTCGAGTACTTCGAGCGTATGGTAGAAATTGTCCTTATGGGCGCGTCCATTGCGCGTCTCCACGCCTTGCAGCCTGACAAGTTCCGGGAATATCAGTTCCAGCAGACCACAGCGGTCCAGCTCAATGAATCCCTTAGACGGAATAGGTGACAAGATGATTTTGTTCAGTTCGTCTGCAATGCGTTCTTTGGAGATGATGGAGATGCGTTCGCGATTACGCTCCAGAGAATCGAATGTCTCATCGTCAATATAGAATCCCAGCTGGGTGGCAAAACGGACACAGCGCATCATGCGCAAAGGGTCATCACTGAAAGTTATATCAGGGTCGAGGGGAGTCCGGATGGTCTTTTCCTTCAAGTCTCCAATACCGCCAAAGGGGTCGACCAACTCGCCATAACGCACCCGGTTCAGGCAAACAGCCAGTGCATTGATGGTAAAATCACGGCGGTTCTGGTCATCCTCCAATGTACCGTCCTCTACAATAGGCTTGCGGGAATCGTGTGTATACGATTCTTTTCTTGCACCCACAAACTCAACTTCCGTACCATAGTACTTCAATTGTGCCGTACCGAAATTCTTGAAGACGGAAACATGCGCCCCACGCCCCAGACGCTTACCCAGCGCCTCGGCCATGGCAATGCCACTGCCTACCACCACCACATCAATATCCTTGGAAGGACGTTGCAGGAAAATATCACGTACATATCCACCGACTACGTAACATTCCAATCCCAATTCATCAGCCGTTTCGGATATCCGCTTGAATATATCATCACTAAAATATTGCTTCAGTTCTTCTGCCGTCAAATCTATCATAAATAATGCGCTAATGTAATGAATACGCAAATGTGTTAATGGTCTATTAGCACATTTGCACATTAAAATGCTGCAAAGATAAAGATATTATTTCTATTTTTGTGGACTCTAACTCCAAGAACAACAAATATGAAAAAAGTAATACTCCTTGCATGCCTATGCTGTACACTCTTCTCTTGCGAAGATGTGGAGAAGAAGGCTGGTGAAAAACTACAAGCTGCCCGCGAAGCGTTTGAACTCGGCAACTACAATGAAGCGAAGATTCTGATTGACAGCATCAAGATGCTCTATCCCAAAGCGTTTGAAACTCGCCGTGCAGGCATCGGCCTGATGCAGGAAGTGGAACTGAAAGAGCAGGAAAAGAGCCTGGTCTATCTGGACAGTATGCTTCAAGCCA
>ERZ772892.3868-NODE-3868-length-10298-cov-3.207068_pt1 | contig 10298 bp, 8 predicted proteins | sample MGYA00512126_ERZ772892 | MGnify/ENA primary metagenome ERZ772892 (study PRJEB29015, sample SAMEA2737697) | human gut metagenome | biome: human gut; feature: human-associated habitat; material: faeces | place: China | collected 2012 ... | reverse complement strand
ATAAGGACTGGACTGATTTTCCGGTTCCTGCCAATTGGGAAATCAACGGATATGGTACTCCAATTTATGTATCAGCCGGTTATCCATTTAAGATAGACCCTTCGCGAGTAATGGGGGGAACCCAAGGCGGATTATGCGACTTATCAAGAAAGGAATCCGGTAGGGCAGTATCGGCGGCTTCTTATGGGTATTGGCAGATGAAGGTGTGAAACGCGTGGATATGGACGGATTCATTGATAATCAAGGCAACTTTGGCGTTGACGGTATTGTAGGGCCACATCACGAAAAGGAAGGTAGCTATGATGCGTATATCGGAGTATATCAGCCTTGTGACGGCCGAAACCGAGTGCTTTATACACTTCCCGAAAGTGGAATTTCTGTTTTGAATGTGATTCCACCGGTACGTAATAAGGTAAACTCAACGGATTTGTGCTGTCCTTCTTCACAAGCTAAGTGGGTGAATGGTTCCCAAACGGGGCGGATTGTTTTCCGGTTTATGGAATAAATAAAAAAAGGTGCTGACACCTGACATGATATTTAATTTTAAAAGTCATACAAATAAAGCAGAACAAAGATAATAATCATTATCTTTGTTCTGCTTTATATATTCTGATTACCGAAACGTTATAATACTACTCACACATGATGAAACATCTTTTTTCTTTTCTGATAATAGCTTCTTTGCTGTTATTTGGTTGCCGTTCAAAAACACAAAGTAATTTTCAGCCTGAACTTTCTGAACAAGCGGAGGAAAGCTATTCTTTACCTGAAGAATACGCTGAAGAAGTGATTGTTACAGGCAAGGTGCTGAACCGGGATTTTTATCCTAATGAAAAAGATTTGACTCTTATTATTCCTTTTTTTAGAAAAATGGAGAATCAGTACTGTGCACCTATCCAAAAGGATGGATCATTCTCTTTCCGTTTTCCTATTTTTGCAAAAATAAGGGAGATTTCTATTCGTAATTATGCCGAACATTTGTATGTGCATCCGGGGGATAGTGTATACGTAGAGATTGATTTTAAAGATATGTTTCATCCCAAAGTAACGGGTGATGCTGAAAAATTAAACCAAGAAATATTGGCTTTTACTGAGAATGCTTATTACTATATACAGAATTATAGTATAGGATCTAATTTGAATAATAATGATTTTGAAACAGAACTTAAAAGGGAGTATAATCTTCGTTTGGAACGTAGGCAAGAGTATATACAAAAATATAAGCCGTCAGAAGAAGTTGAATTTCTCACAGAAGAACTATTGAAACAGGATTATTATTATGCTTTGCTACTTTATGCTTCTCACATCCAAGATGAAACTGGTAAGGAGTTGGAGCGCTATCATGCGTTGTTGCCTGAAATTAACGGGCTTTACCATAAAGGCATACTATCAGCACGTTTATTTGATATTGCTGAAAGTGTAGAAAACTATATTTTATTTGGAATGGCTTTGAAAAATAGGAAATATCCGAAGATAGAGGATATGATGTCTCTAATTGGGGAGAATACATTGAATCAGTATTTGTATACAAAGATGATGGCTAATTGTTTGACGGCTAATGATACACTTGCTTTAGCAAAACGACACGCACAGTTTGATTCAATAGTGAAGATGCCGCATTTACGTGCACAGATTACCCAAATATATAATCGGACTAAGTCATATTTGGAAAATCCTCAATCGGTTTCCGATAATTTATTGTATGGAGTATTTCATGAAAATGCAAGTCAAAAAACGTCTATGTCATTTATGGAACCTATTTATGAAATGCTCGAGAAAGATCGTGGAAAAGTGATCTATTTTGATTTTTGGGTTAAGTGGTGCCCTCCTTGTTTAACGGAGATGGAACCGTTGAAGCAGTTACGCAGTAAGTATTCCACAAAAGATTTGGTCATATATTCTATATGTGGCAGCGAACCGAAAGAGGAGTGGGAGGAGTGCCTGGATAAGTATTCATTGAGGAACCGGGGAATTGAATGTATTTATGCAAATGATTTTTTTGGAAAAGAAAATTATCAGAAGATTTGTAACCAATGGAATGTGCATGATATGCCATATTATATCTTGATAAACAGAAAAGGACAGATTATTGATTTTGGTAGTTCGGCACGTCCGAGTAATCCGAATTTGCGATCTAGAATTGAGGAGGCGGTTAAAAATATAAAATAACTTTTTATTTATTTTACTCAGAAGTAGAGGATAGTGAGTACAAAACGGCCGGATTTCCGTCTTTATTTTAGTAAAAATATAGATTGGAATGGAAAGCCGACTGAAACATCGAATATTTGTATTTTCTTTATTGGCATGGACTGTTATATGTCCTTCCGGTACTCAACAAACACATTCGCTTCACGAACAATTCTTGAATCCGTCCGATGAATCCCGATCCGGTGGAACTTTCACCGGAAGTGAAACAGAAGATTAATGAATTAAAAGAGGCAGGCGTGTTGGTTCCCGTTATTCCATCTAAGGAAGACGATTTATTTTTATTGCTAATCAAAGGATTGATACAGTCTTTCACAGTAGCTTATTTTTTAGCTCTGTGAAAGGCTGTGTTTTTGTTTTCGGATATTTAATGAGAAAATATTCAAGAATAAGGTTTCTGCTATGACTCTTTTTTGTACTTTTGCAGCCGATTTAAAAATACCACATGCATGAAGACAAGCGAATCTTTATTATCAAAAGGAAAATTCATTGCCGAATATTCTGCCCACCTAATGGGAGCCGGAGTACATACTTCGCGGGTTGTCCGTAATTCCAAACGTATCGGTGAGGCTTTCGGGCTAGACGTAAAATTAGGAGTATTTCATAAAAACATCATTCTTACGATTATTGACAAACAAACCAATGAGGCTTGCAACGAGGTTATAGACATTCCTGCACATCCTATTAGTTTTGAACATAACTCGGAATTAAGTGCATTGAGTTGGGAAGCCGTGGACAATCGCCTCTCGTTGGAAGAACTGACGGAAAAATACAGGGAAATAGTTTCCGCTCCGATGATACATCCTCTTTTTGTATTATTGCTGGTAGGATTTGCCAATGCTTCTTTCTGTAAACTGTTCGGAGGGGATTTGATTTCTATGGGCATTGTTTTCTCAGCCACAATTACAGGATTTTACCTGAAACAACAGATGCAGAAAAAGAAAATCAATCATTATATAACATTTATTGTTTCGGCGTTCGTGGCTTCCCTATGTGCATCCACAGCTTTGATATTTGATACGACTTCCGAAATAGCACTGGCAACCAGCGTACTGTATCTCGTTCCGGGAGTGCCTTTGATTAATGGTGTGATTGATGTGGTAGAAGGATATGTCCTGACCGGATTTGCCCGCTTGACGGAGGCGTCCTTGCTGATTGTCAGCATTGCGATCGGCCTTTCCTTTACATTATTAATGGTAAAAAACAGCTTAATTTGATATGGTAGCACTCGATATTCTTTCCGATGGATTTTTTGCAGCAGTGGCGGTCGAAAAGCGGGGTTTGCGACTGTACGTTGCGCGTCGGGGCGGTTTCCGACCCACCTTTGCGCGCATTTAAAATGATTGCGATTTTAGCGGCATTAGGACACGCATGTCGTTTTTGCCTGATGACTTATTTAGGGGTAGATATTGCTACCGCTTCTTTATTTGCCGGTTTGGTAATAGGTTTTGGTAGTCTATGGCTGGGAAAAAGGGTCTATTGCCCAATGACGGTACTCTATATTCCGGCATTGCTTCCGATGATTCCGGGCAAGTTTGCCTATAATATGGTATTTTCACTGATTATGTGTTTACAGAATATGAATGACCCGGAGCAACTGGATAAATTCATGGGTATGTTTTTCTCCAATAGCTTGATAGCCAGTACTGTAATATTCATGTTGGCGGTAGGAGCCACATTCCCGATGTTCCTGTTTCCACACCGGGCTTTTTCTTTAACAAGACATTAATTAAACTACTTTTATGGAGATTTTTTGGAAAACAATCGCATATTATAATTCAGCCACCTGGCTTTTGCAGATAGTTATTATTCTTATTGGTATCGTGCTGACAGCATTGCTCATCTGCCGGCCACGTCCGTGTGTGAAAATGGGAATGAAGTTCTACATGATAGGGCTGTATTCATGGATTTCAGTTATCTATTATTATATTTATTGTGAGGAACGCAGCTATAATGGAGTAATGGCTATGTTTTGGGGAGTAATGGCTATTATCTGGATTTGGGATACTATTACGGGATATACAACTTTTGAACGTACACATAAGTATGATATCTTATCGTATATCTTGTTGGCAATGCCTTTTATATACCCACTGGTTTCGTTGGCCCGCGGACTTAGTTTCCCGGAAATGACCTCTCCGGTAATGCCCTGTTCCGTGGTGGTATTTACAATCGGACTACTATTGCTGTTTGCTCATAAAGTGAATATGTTTCTGGTGCTTTTTCTTTGCCACTGGTCATTGATAGGATTATCCAAAACTTATTTCTTCCAGATTCCGGAAGACTTTTTGTTGGCAAGTGCAACCATTCCCGGCTTGTATCTTTTCTTCAGAGAGTATTTCCTGAATAACCTGCATGCCGATACGAAGCCGAAAGCAAAATATATTAATTGGTTATTAATAACTGTCTGTATCGGATTGGCTATATTACTGACCACTACAATGTTTCTGGAATTAGTACCCAAAAACTAATCTGAAACAGAGAGAATAGTTTTTTCTAGAAATAAAAAATCGCTTTTTATAACTATTAAAGTTATAGAAGGCGATTTTTGCATACCTGCCTATTGAATGGCATAGAATATTCGAAGAGCATATTGCATGACAACGTCAGGCAGCCATTTCTTACTCTTAGCGAATGTGACTTGTATCCATGGTCCGACTTTCGTACGGAAGGGAGGATTTTTGCGTGCTACTATTTTACAGATTGCATGCCCCAACTTCTTCGGGTGACATCCGTTACGTTCTTCCTTTTCTATAATTTCCAATGATTTCAGGAAACTCTCCTTGTAATCGGTATTTACTCTTGTTGCTTCCGAAATATTCCGGTTATCTGTAAATCCGGTATTGAAATCTCCCGGTTCTACAATACAAACTTTTATATGAAACGGATGAACTTCCAAGGCTAAAGCCTCACTATATCCTTCGACCGCAAATTTAGAAGCGGAATAAAATCCCTGATAGGGGATACCCATTACTCCACCGATAGAACTGATATTGATGATTTTTCCTCTTCGTGCCTTGCGCATATAAGGCAGCACCACTTTGCACATGTTCACTACGCCGAAGAAATTAGTATTCATTTGCCCGGATATTTCATCTTCTGTTGCGAGTTCCAAAGCGCCGCCGATACCCATTCCGGCATTATTAATCAATACGTCAATCCGTCCTTGTTCTGATATAATCTGTCCGACAGCTTCGTGGATAGAAAGAATATTAGTGACATCGGCAACAAGCATTTTTACATTGTTCATGTTTCCGGAAGGCTTTCTACTTGTTCCGTAAACAATGTGCCCCTGTTCAGATAACATTTGCGCTGTGATTTTCCCGAACCCGGAAGATGCTCCGGTGATAAGTATGACTTGTGGTTGCATGTTTTTTCAGAAAGTGATATAAGGGCCAATTATTACTCCTCTAATATAGCAGTCAGTTCTGCTCTCCAATCAGTTCCGTTCCGGGGTTGGAAAGTTTCGAATCCCAGCTCTTTGCCCATGTGGATATTTGAAGTTCCGTCATCTACAAATAAAGTTTCGGAAGGAATTATATTACAATCCTTTATCATAAAGTCGAATATTTCCGGTGCAGGTTTTGTATGTCCTACCTGATAAGATAGATACAGCTTGTCACAATAATCATTCAATGGCTTCTTCCTTGAGGAAAATTCGGGGCTACAAGCCCATGACATGACAAAAGGATTGGTATTACTAAGAATATATACATGATAAGACTTCCGTAATTCCAACATATAATCAAGTTTGCGCAAATCTACTTCGTTGAAGAAGCCCAGCCATGCCTGTTTGGTTTCTTCCATAGTAAGCTCTCGTCCGCATAAATCTCCCAGTTGTTTTCTAAATTCATCAGCGCTAAGTTTACCTTCCTCCAATTCCTGAAATATTCCGGTTTGATGATATTTATCCAACCGACTGTCTGCATCCGTCAATCCCAGTTTGATAAATGCCTGAACGGCTTTATCACGGTCAATGTCTACAATAACTCCACCAAAATCGAATACAATGTTCTTAATCATGATATATTTTTTATTGCTACAAAGATACAGCTTATCTTCCTAATTAACTGCTTGCTGTTCCTTGATATTTATCAAGAAAAGTATAGAAAGTAAATTTAGACGAAAGAATAACAGTTATCAGACGATTAATTTTATACTATATCAAGTTTAGAGTTTACTAAAAGAAGGAAGAAATATTCGCTACTCTAACAATAATCTTATAAATTTGTCGCATATTTGTATGTAGAGATTAAAAATTGAGACTATGAGTAATCTTCGAATTTTATTGTATGTATTTGTCCTCTCTTTGGCCGCATGTCATCCGGAGGGGACTAATGTGAAACAAGGATTAGATAAAGCTGCTCAATTAATGGAGCAAGATCCGGATACGGCATCCGTTATTCTTGAAACTATTCAAATGAACCAAATGAATGAGGCGCAACTTGCAGAATACAATTTGCTTTGTACTCAATTCAATGAAGATAAGAATATACCTCATTCTTCTGATCATCAGATTCGTCAGGCCGTGTCTTATTATGAGCAATACGGAAATGAAATTCAGAAGTCAAAAGCCTATTATTATCTGGCATGTGTAGAAAGTGATTTGAATCAGGAGAAAGACGCTGAAACTCATTTCAAAGAAGCAATAAGACTAGCTGCGCAAACAGAAGAATATGAACAAATGACTAAGATTTGCAGGAGATGTAGTCTTTATTATCAGAAATATGGCAACTTTGACGAAGCGCTGGAAATGGAAAGAAAAGCGTATGCCAGCCAATTGATGTTGATTGACAGTAAAGACCGTTCTACCGTGATTCTGTCTTCCGCTTTGGGAGTGTTCGGTGCCATGTCCCTCTTGCTTGGATTGCTATGGAAGAAACATCTGTCTGTACACTCGCAACTGGACACCTTTAAGGAAGAAATGCAGATGAAAGAGGTTGAATCTGACAAACTGGCGATGCAATGTAATTATCTCGAAGAAAAGTATCAATCCCTTCAACAGCATATTTATGAAAATTCTCCGGTTATCTCGAAAGTCCGTCAGTTGAAGGAACGAACTGCTTTGTCTCCCAAAATACCGTCTTTTTCAGAAAGAGACTGGACGGAACTTTTACGACTTCAGGAAAACGTTTACGGCCTTGTATCCAAATTGAAAGAGATAAGTCCGAAACTTACAGAAGAAGATTTGAGGGTATGTGCTTTTTTACGCGAAGGTGTTCAGCCTACTTGTTTTGCAGATTTAATGAAACTGACTGTTGAGACTCTGACCCGGAGAATCTCCAGGATAAAAACGGAGAAATTAATGCTGGCAAACTCTAAAGAATCGTTGGAAGATATTGTGAAATCATTATAGTCTGCATTTGTCTGTGCTTGTTTATGTGACGTTGTTGAATATCAACTGATTATAAGTATAAACTGTCCGTATTCGTCCGATAAGAATCTTCTCTTTTATATGCTTGTTCTATAACTTTGCAAACAAAAAAGTTACAGAGCAATGAATAACTTATTATTTAAAAAATGGAATGATTTTAGTGGGTGGATTGTTTTTCTAATAGCAGCTTTTGTATATGGAATGACGATTGAACCTACTGCTAGTTTTTGGGATTGTCCCGAATTTATTTCGTGTGCCGAAAAGTTACAAGTAGGGCATCCACCGGGTGCACCTTTCTATATGCTCGTAGGAAACCTGTTTACCCAGTTTGCTTCCGAGGCGTCGCAAGTGTCTTGGCTGGTGAATTTTCTGAATGCGTTGTTGAGTGCCGGTTGCATCCTGTTTCTTTTTTGGAGTATCACCCGGTTAGTAAGATCCCTGATAATAAATGAAGAGCAGAATTTATCAACGATGGATGTTATCGTCATTCTGGGGTCGGGATTTGTCGGAGCCTTGGCATATACATTCAGTGATACATTTTGGTTCAGTGCGGTAGAAGGTGAAGTTTATGCTTTCTCTTCTTTTCTTACGGCATTGGTCTTCTGGATGATTCTTCGCTGGCAAGATGAATCGGATTCGGTATATGGTGACCGTTGGATTATCCTGATAGCTTATATTATCGGGCTGTCAATTGGAGTGCATTTGCTTAATCTGCTCTGCATCCCGGCCATTGTGCTGGTTTTCTATTATCAGAAGTATCATGCAATATCGTTTAAAGGAGTAGCTGCTGCAATTGTCATATCCGGTCTTCTTATCGTATTTATCCTTTTTGTTTATATTCCTGGCATAGCTGATATGGGAGGGTGGTTCGAGCTGCTCTTTGTCAATGTGTTCGGACTTCCTTTCCATACGGGGCTGATCGTCTTTTTAGCTTTAACATTTCTCGTACTGGTCGGAGCCATTTATCGTTTCCGAAAACGTATGTTGCATACTTCTTTATGGTGCTTGCTTATGCTCACCGTAGGCTATACCACCTATGCGGTGATACTGATTCGTGCCAACGCTAATACTCCGCTTAATGAGAATGCGCCGGACAACATTTTTACACTTAAAAGTTATCTGAATCGCGAGCAGTATGAAAGTGCTCCTCTGCTTTATGGAAAAACTTATGCATCCGAACCGGAATATGTGCCTGAAGGTGACTATTACAGAGTAAAAACGACAAAGGGAAGTGCTGTATATCGTCCGGATAAGGAAAAAGGTAAATATAAAATAATCCGGTATAAAGAAGATGTGTGCTATACTCAGAATATGTTGTTTCCCCGAATGTGGAATGAGCGAATGGCTGCTTCATACAAAAACTGGACGGGAGGAAGCGAAGCGGCTCCCACGCAAAAAGAAAACCTCACTTATTTCATTACCTATCAGCTCAATTATATGTATTGGCGCTATTTCTTATGGAACTTTGTAGGACGGCAGAACGATGTGCAAGGGAGTGGCGAACCGGAACATGGGAACTGGATAACGGGAATTTCCTGGTTAGATAATTTAAGATTAGGTGACCAAAGTTTGTTACCGGAATCTTTACGTCAGAACAAAGGGCACAATGTGTTTTACGGACTGCCGCTATTATTAGGACTGTTCGGAATCTATTGGCAATGGAACCGCAGTAAGAAAGGCAAACAGCAGTTTAGTGTACTGTTCTTCCTTTTCTTTATGACGGGACTGGCTATTGTGCTTTATCTGAATCAAACTCCCGGTCAGCCGCGTGAACGGGACTACGCATACGCCGGTTCGTTCTATGCTTTTGCTATCTGGATAGGGATAGGAGCGGCAGGATTATGTGATATGCTTCGCCGGAAAACAACTTCGACGGTGCAAGTCAGTGTGTTAATGACAATCTGTTTATTGATTCCGGTGCAAATGGCGAGCCAGACCTGGGATGACCATGACCGGAGCGCCCGTTTTACTTGTCGCGACTTTGGGGCTAACTATCTGATGACTCTTCCCGATGAAGGAAATCCGATTATTTTTTGTAACGGAGATAACGATACGTTCCCGCTATGGTATAATCAGGATACGGAAGAAGTACGCAGGGATGCACGTGTTTGTAACCTAAGTTATGCGCAGACCGATTGGTATATTTATCAACAGCAATGCCCGTTGTATAATGCTCCCGGACTGCCTATAAGCTGGAATAAAAATCAATATAAGGAAGGAACCAACGAATATGTGGCCGTACGTCCGGAACTGAAAAAACAAATTGAGGAACTGTACCGGAAGCACCCGGAGGAAGCCCGTGACAGCTTCGGAGAAGACCCGTTTGAGGTAAAAAATATCTTGAAATATTGGGTGTTCTCAGAGAAACCGGAGTTTCACGTAATCCCTACGGATACGATAAATATCCACATTGATAAGGACGCGCTGCTCCGTTCGGGAATCATGCTCCCCAAAACAATCCGACATTTGAAAGGGGAGGACTTGAAGGATGCCATACCGGACAAACTGTATATTCCTTTAACGGATATACGTATGTTGACTAAAGTCGACTTACTCATGCTGGAAATGCTTGCCAACTGTAATTGGGAACGTCCGCTTTATCTTGCAATTTCCGTAGGAAGTGTCAGTAAACTGAAGTTTGACAATTACTTTGTACAGGAAGGATTAGCATTCCGCTTTACACCTTTTGACTATAAGAAGTGGGGAGATGTCGGTGAAA
>ERZ772892.3865-NODE-3865-length-10300-cov-9.618838_pt1 | contig 10300 bp, 9 predicted proteins | sample MGYA00512126_ERZ772892 | MGnify/ENA primary metagenome ERZ772892 (study PRJEB29015, sample SAMEA2737697) | human gut metagenome | biome: human gut; feature: human-associated habitat; material: faeces | place: China | collected 2012 ... | reverse complement strand
TTCGGTATGCTGACCCCCGAGGTCAACAACCTCAAGCAGGTGGGCTACCACCCCAGCGCCTTCATCATGGGCGATGACGTGGCAAATGCCGCTCTGAACTTCCTGGAGCGCGGCTGGAACGGCGAAGACTTCCACGAGGTCACCGAGAACCTGCGCACCAGCGATCCTTATATGGTCATGGCCGACTTCAAGGATTACCGCCGTGCTCAGGCCGACCTGCAGCGCCTGTATGCTGACCGCGAGAAGTGGGCACAGATGAGCCTGAAGAACACCGCCAACAGCGGCATCTTCAGCGCAGACCGTTCTGTGCTGGATTACGCCCGCGATATCTGGCACGCTTCTGCTGTGAAGTAATTGATTAAACCTCTCCGTCATCTTCGCTTCGCTTGATGCCACCTCCCCTAGTAGGGGAGGCCTTGGCATATCGTCGCGTTTTCGTGTCTCAACGCTTCGCTACTTTTTGCCCTGCTGCCGTTCGCACTTTGTCTTACGGTTGATGCTGTTTTGGGAGCGTCAGCGAAAATAGCAAAGATTGAATCTTTTGCCAAGGGCTCCCCTACTAGGGGAGCTGTCACGGCGGAGCCCGTGACTGAGAGGTTATGCAAAGGCAAAGCTTCCCCCTGAGCAATGTCGCTTTATCAAGCGCAATAGCAAAAGTCCCGGATCGTTCAACGACACCGGGGCTTTTTTTGAGAAAGGAACGACCCCACTTGTCTTGTCTGTTCAACAGTTTTGACCCCTATTTCAAGCAGCCCTTTGGTGCGGTGCGCGCCGGGCAGACTGTCCGGCTGTCGCTCTGCATCCCCGAAGAGCTGGGCTATGTAGACCCGCACCTTGTCCTGAAAAAAGAGGGTAAGTTCGATGTTCCCGTCTACTACCGGATGAACTTCGATGGCCAGACCCCCAGGCAGAACCACTTTTCCGTGGAAGTGCCTCTGAATGACCCGGGCCTCTACTTCTACTATTTCGATCTCTACACCGACTTCCGCCGCATCGTGCGCGGCCCCGACAACTGCGGTGTGATCAGCTGGCAGGATGGCGAAAGCTGGCAGATCACGGTCTATGAGCAGGACTTTGAGACCCCCGAAAGCATCAAGGGCAAGGTGTTCTATCAGATCTTCCCGGACCGCTTCTGCGAAGGGGTGGAGAACAAGCCCATGCCCTTTGCCGACCGCATCTATCAGGCCGACAAGCACGCCGAACCCTTCTGGCAGCCCAACGAGGTGGGCGGCCACCTGAACGAGGATTATTTCGGCGGCGACCTCAAGGGCATCCAGCAAAAGCTCCCCTACCTGCACGAGATGGGGGTGGATTTCATCTACCTCAACCCCATCTTTGAGGCCCACTCCAACCACCGCTACAACACCGCTGACTACCTGAATGTGGACCCCCTGCTGGGCACCAACGAGGATTTTGAGGCACTGTGCACCGCCGCCAAAAAATACGGCATCGGCATCGTGCTGGACGGCGTGTTCAGCCATACCGGCTCCGACAGCCGCTACTTCAACCGCGAGGGCCGCTATGGTGAGGGCGGCGCGTACCGGGATCCCAACTCCCCTTACCGCTGCTGGTACGATTTTGGCCCCCAGTACAAGGGCGGCTACCGCAGCTGGTGGGGCTTTGAGACCCTGCCCGAGGTCAACGAGGAGACCCCCTCCTATGTGGAGTTCATCACCGGCCCGGGCGGTGTCATCGACACCTGGCTGCGGCGCGGCGCGGCAGGCTTCCGGCTGGATGTAGCCGATGAGCTGCCCGACGAATTCATTGAGAAGGTGCGCGCCGCCGTCAAGCGGGTCAGCCCCGAAAAGTTCCTGCTGGGCGAGGTGTGGGAGGATGCCACCACCAAGTTCGGCTTCAACAAGCGCCGCACCTACCTGCTGGGCAAGGGTCTGGACAGCGTGATGAACTACCCCTTCAAGAACGCCGTGCTGGATTTCGTCAAGGGCAAGCCCGCCGAGCAGGCCATGACAGAGATCCTGACCATCTGTGAGCACTACCCTGCCCCGGCCATGGACACCGCCCTGAACTTCCTCTCCACCCACGACACCGAGCGTGCCCTGACCGTGATCGCTGACGAGCCCGCCAATGGCCGGGGCCGCGCGTGGCAGAGCGGCCGCTGTGTGACCGGCGATGCCTACGAGGAAGGCCTGCTCCGCCTGCGGATGGCCTACGCCATCATCTACACCCTGCCGGGTGTGCCCTGCCTGTACTACGGCGACGAGATCGCCATGCAGGGCTACCGGGACCCCTTCAACCGGGCTTTCTTCCGGTGGGATGCCCACGAACAGCGCCTGCGCCCCGTGCTGGCACAGCTGGCACAGCTCCGCCACACCTGCGAGGCCTTCCGCACCGGCCAGCTGCGGGTTCTGCGTGCCGAGGACGGTATCCTGCACTACCAGCGGGTGGGCAAGGTGGAGACCGCGGAGATCATCATCAACCGCACCGAACATATCATCGTGGAGACCCTTGCCAGCGGCAAGAGCACCGAGGTGAACCCCATGGGCTTTACCATCGTGGTGGAAGAGGTGGGGCATAACCCGAACCACAGCTACTATGATTATGTATGACCGCATTTTGTTTCCTGCGCAACAATTCAGCAAAAATCTCTTGACCTTCCCCCAACCGGATGCTCTATAATAGGATCATAAGGAGGGATGTTCGATGTCCATTGACCCCATTTTCTGGCTCTTTGCCGCCGTCGGGTTCCTGGCGTTGGAGGGTATGACCTTCAGCATGGTATCCGTCTGGTTTGCGGCAGGCAGCGCGGCAGCCCTGCTCTGCTGCCTGTTCACCCACTCGTTCCGGGTGCAGGCAGTGGTGTTCATTGCGGTCAGCGCGGTCTGCCTGCTGGCATTCAAGCCGCTGGCCAAACGGCTGCACAAGCAGCCCACCCCCACCAACGGTGACCGCGCCCTTGGCCGGGAAGCCCGGGTGCTGACCCCCGTTTCCGCCCAGCAGACGGGCCGGGTGCGGCTGGATGGCGTGGACTGGAGCGCCCGCTGCGCCACCCCCGGCGATACCCTGACCCCCGGGCAGGCCTGCCGGGTCACCGAGATCCACAGCACCCTGCTCATCGTGGAACCCATCCTGACCGAATCCATCACCCACTAAAAAAGGAGCGTCTCTATGCCTATCATGCTGTTTGTGATCCTCGCGCTCATCTTTGTCATCCTGCTCATCGTCGTCACCAACATCGTCATCGTGCCTCAGTCCATGGTGTACGTTGTGGAGCGTCTGGGCAGCTACTCCGACACCTGGTCGGCCGGCCTGCATGTCAAGATCCCGTTCATTGAGCGGATCGCCAAAAAGGTCAGCCTGAAGGAGCAGGTCGCGGACTTTCCTCCCCAGCCTGTGATCACCCGCGATAACGTTACCATGCAGATCGACACCGTGGTGTTCTTCCAGGTCATGGATGCCAAACTCTACACCTACGGTGTCAACCAGCCCATCGCAGCCATCGAGAGCCTTTCCGCCACCACCCTGCGCAACATCATCGGTGAGATGGAGCTGGATCACACCCTGACCAGCCGCGATGTCATCAACGGCAAGATCACGGCCATTCTCGATGAAGCCACCGACAAGTGGGGCATCAAGGTCAACCGCGTGGAAGTTAAGAACATCATCCCGCCGCGCGAGATTCAGGAAGCCATGGAGAAGCAGATGAAGGCAGAGCGCGAAAAGCGCGCCGTCATCCTGAAGGCCGACGGTGAGAAGCAGGCTGCCATCACCGCTGCCGAGGGCGAAAAGGAAGCCGCCATCCTCCGTGCCGATGCCGTCAAGCAGCAGCGCATTCTCGAGGCCGAGGGCGAGGCACAGGCCATTCTCGCCGTGCAGAAGGCCAACGCCGATGCCATCCGCCTGCTGAACGAGGCCATGCCCAACGACAAGGTGCTGGCTCTGCGCAGCCTGGAGGCACTGGCCAAGGTCGCCAACGGCAAGGCCACCAAGATCATCATCCCGTCGGAGCTGCAAAATCTGGGCGGCGTTGTGCCCAGCATCAAGGAGCTTCTGACCGACCCGAAAGAGGACTGATCCATGATCTACGATACCCTGAACAATCTCCCCAACTATCTGGGCCTGTGCAGCAGTCTGGACAGCGTCATCGAGTTCATCATGGCGCGGGATATCAACAACCTGCCCGCAGGGCGCACCCGCATCGATGGTGACAAGGCTGTGGTCACGGTGAGCACCGTGACCCCGCAGGCCAGCGACAAGGCCCCCTTTGTCCGGCATGACAACCACCTGACCCTTGAGACCGACCTCGAAGGCAGCGAGCTGTTTGAAGTGTCCCTGGGCGAGTTCAGCCCCACCCGGCCCGCTGACGAAGCCGCTGATACCACCGTGGGCAGCGCTGGTACCAGCATAGCCGGAATGCTCTGCGAGGGCCGCTTTGCCCTCTATCTGGCTGGGGAGCCGCACAAATCCGGCTTGAAGGCCCAGGGCTGCGGCAAGCTGAAAAAGGCCGTGTTCACCATGGAGCTGGACCCGGACGAGGAAGACGAGACCGAAGCCGGGTAATTCCTGAAAGCACGAACTCCACGCAGCGTAGGTTGCGTGGAGTTTTTTGTTGGGTTATACTTTGTAACAACAACCCCACCGCAATGACTGGGGGTTACTTCAGGAGGACAACACATGAACACATACGTCACCGGCAGCACCATCCGGCAGCTGCGGGAAGCCAAAGGCCTGACCCAGGCAGAGCTTGCCGGAACGCTTTCTGTCAGCGCCAAGACCATTTCCAAGTGGGAGACCGCCAAGGGTCTGCCTGATATCTCCCTGCTGGAGCCTCTGGCTGCAGCTCTGGGAGTCAGTGTGCTGGAGCTGATGCAGGGAGAGCCCATCATCAACCGGAACCGGGCAGCCAACCTGCTGCGGAGCAAGCTCTACGTCTGTCCCCTCTGCGGCAATGTGCTCCACGCCACCGGACAGGCTGTGGTGAGCTGTTGCGGCATCGCCCTGCCTGCGCTGGACATCGCCGAAGCCGAAGATGCCGACGAGCATCATCAGCTGACCGTGGAGCGGGTAGAGGACGAGCTCTTCGTCACCCTGCACCACCCCATGGAGAAAAACCATTACATCTCGTTTCTGGCCTACCTCACCGGGGATAAGCTGCAGCTGGTCAAGCTCTACCCCGAGGGAGATGCCTCTGCCCGCTTCTCCCTGCGGGGCGCAGGTGTGCTTTACTTCTACTGCAACTGCCACGGCCTGATGAAGGCTCCGGATTTCCGCACCGCCACCCGGCGCACCTCACCCCAGAAGATCCACCTGCGGGAGCCGGATGAGGGCGACCGGGAACAGGTAATGGCCTACCGGGAAGAATTTTTGGCCATCGGCTCCCGGATGGACGGAACCTCGGCTCTGGACAAATATGCCAACTTCGATGCCTGGCTGGCCCAACTCCGCAAGCTGAAAGACCCAGCCACAACCCCCGCCGCTCTCGTGCCCGCCACGGAGTATCTGGCTCTGGACGAGCATGAGCATCTGGTGGGCATGACCAACCTGCGCCACCGGCTCAATGATTACCTGCTGACCTACGGCGGGCACATCGGGTACAGCGTCCGCCCCTCGGAGCGGCAGAACGGCTACGCCACCCAGATGCTTCGCCTGACGCTGGAAAAGGCAAAAGAACGAGGCATCGAAAAGGTACGCATCTGCTGCGACCACTACAATGTCGCCTCAGCAAAGACCATCCGCGCCAACGGCGGCGTGCTGGAGGATGAGCAGTTCGATTCCTCCGATGGAACGCTGACACAGCGGTATTGGATACAGAATAAGTAAAAAGAGGCTGTTGCCAAACTCCTTCCGTCATCGCTCACGCGATGCCACCTCCCTCAATGAGGGAGGCTTTCACAGATTGCCATTACGTCAAGGCTCCCTCCAAGAGGGAGCTGGCGCGGCGAAGCCGTGACTGAGGGAGTTGTCGGCAGCAGCCTTTCTCTATTTCAGCCCAGATGGAACATATCGATCAGCACCACGGCGGCCAGGCCATAGTAGACCACCACAGCCACCAGATCATTGATGGTGGTGATGAGCGGGCCGGAAGCCACGGCGGGGTCGATGTGGATCTTATGGAACAGCATGGGGATGACCGTGCCCACCAGGCTGGAGATCACCATGGCCACGACCAGAGATACGCCCACACAGCCCGAGAGCAGGAAGGCTTCACCCCAGGCGTAGGCCTTGAAGAAGTGGATGTAGCAGCCCAGGAAGCCCAGCGCCAGCACGGCCAGCAATGCACCGTTGGTCAGGCCCACCCGCATTTCCTTCCAGAGCAGCTGGAGTTTTTTGGCAGTGGTCAGGTTCTCGTCCACCAGCACACGGATGGTCACAGCCAGCGACTGGGTGCCCACATTGCCGGCCATATCCAGCACCATGGACTGGAAGCAGATGACGATGGGCAGCACCGCCACCACCGATTCAAACGCCCCCACCACCGAGGACACCAGCATCCCGAGGAACAGCAGGGCGATCAGCCAGGGCAGGCGCTTTTTCACACTCTGGAACACACCCTCGTTCAGGTCCTCCTCGCTGGTCAAGCCGCCGAGTTTTGCGTAATCATCGCCCATCTCGTCGTCCACCAGCTCGACCACATCCGCCGAGGTGATGATGCCCAGCAGCTTCCCGCTGTCGTTCAGGACAGGGAGCGAGCGCTCGGCGTAGTCCACGATGCGGTCGATGCAGTCGCTGATCTTCTCGTGGTCGGTGACGTAGGGGTAGGAGCGTGCGATCAGCTTTTCCAGGCGCTCCTCCGCACGGGCCACGATGAGGTCTTTCAGGTCAATGGCACCATAAAAGTGCTCATTTTCATCCACCACATACAGGGTGGAGATGTTATCATTCTCGCCTGCCTGCTTCACCAGCTCACTCATGGCCTGCCGGATGGTCATATCCCTGCGGATGCAGATGTAGTTGGTGGTCATGCAGCTGCCGATCTCGTCCTCGTGATAGGAGAGCAGCAGCTTCACATCATCGGCGGCATCCTTGTCCAGCTGGTGGACGATCTTTGCCTTATCGTCCTCTTCAAGGTCATCCAGAGCATCCACGGCATCGTCCGAATCCATGTGGGAGATGACCCGGGCGGCCCGCTCGGGGTCCAGCTCCTTCAGGTAAGGCTCTGCATCGTCCAGATAGGAGAAGATCTCTGCCACCGTATCCACGCCCTGTACGGTGTACACCTTCTGGCGCTCCTCCGGTGTCAGGGCCGTCAGGGCATCGGCCAGGTCATTTTCATGGTAATCGGACAGCTTTTCAGCCAGCTCTGCCTGGGGCAGACCGCTGCGGATGATGTCCAGAATCTCCTGCACATAATTTTTCTTCTGCATGGTTTGGTCCCTCCGTTTCCCGTTTCCGGGCATAAAAAATACACCGCATCGGTCTGGTTACAACTCCTGCGGTGTACAAAGGGCATGCAGTTCAGGATGCGGCTAACACGTTTGCACGGCCCGCATCGCAGGAGAAGCGTTGTTTGGGGTGATCCGTATGGTCACTGGACATGGAAACAAACTCCTCCTTGGTGTAAGATTTTTCTTTCAGCCCCGTTATCATACTACGCCGGGCCGGATTTTTCAACCCCTTTTACAGTTTTTTTACCGGATTATTGCTCTATTGCACAAAGAAGAGCCTACTTCTTATACTTTCCATACCATGCCACCGACACCCGCCAGGACACAGCATACAGGGCCAGTACCGCCAGCAGAAGCACTGCGGCCAGCCAGAGGGGCACAGGAAGCGGCCCACTTCCCGTGCCGTTCTGCTGCAGTTCATCCATCACGGCACCGCCGCCGCCCAGCAGGGCACCCAGTCCGACAAAGGTCAGGATATAGATCATGCTGGCTTTTTCTGCCCCAAAGCGGTACAGCAGCGGCAGAGAAATACCGTTGATCAGCAGGATGGCACACACACTGCCCGCCAGCAGGGACAGCACATCCTTGTCCGGGGCCGTTCCGGTACGCAGCGGGATCACCGTTACGAACAGTCCTCCGATCACAACAGCCGCCGCAGCACAGAACAGACCGATGAGGTACTTTTCCGCCACCAGCGTCTTTTTGCTCACCGGAAGCGTCCGGCCATACTCCACCCAACCGACACTCTGGTCGTAGGCAAGCAGGTTTATCGGCAAGATGCCCAGAAAAACGGCCGCATAACTCACCGGGAACACATAGGCGCTCGATGTGCTGAACACCCAGATCACCAGCACAAATGCAACCGTCAGGTACATGGCTTTCATACTGGTTCTGACCTGATACCAATCCTTCAACAGCAAACCTTTCATCGCATATTCTCCCCTTTCACCATCAAAACGAACAGTTCTTCGATGCTCACCGGTGTCAGGGTGCTGCCCGCCGGGACAAGTTCCCTTTTCACCAGTGCCTCGACCCCGTAGGCTGTCACCCGACGGCTGACGATGGCGTTGCTATCCAGCTCCTCCAATTGCCCGGCAGTGCCGTGCCAGAGGGCGTACTCCTCCCGCAGGGTGTCCTTGTCCTCACAGAGCAGGAGCTTCCCCTTGTGCAGAAAGGCAATGGTGTCGCAGAGCTTTTCCAAATCGCTGACGATGTGAGACGAGATCAAAATTGCATGATTCTCATCCCGCACAAAGTCCAGCAGCAGATCGATGAGCTCATCCCGCACCACCGGATCCAGGCCGCTGGTGGCTTCGTCCAACAGCAGCAGCTTGGGGTGATGAGAAAGTGCCACGGCAAGGCACTGCTTCATCTTCATGCCGGTGGAGTAGTCGCCGTACTTCTTGTTCTCCGGAAGGTCAAAGCGGCGGCACCAGTCGGCGTAGGCGGCGGCATCCCAGTTGGGATAGATGCCCGCCATCACTTTCCCCACCTGCGGCGCGGTCAGGCAGGTGGGGATGCCCTCGCCGCCCATCACCACACCGATATCGGCCTTGGCAGGCGGAGTGATTTCCTCCTGCCCGAACAGCCTCACAGTGCCAGCGTCCCCGTCGATCATGTCCAGGATCAGCTTAATGGTCGTGCTCTTGCCTGCGCCGTTCTCGCCGATCAGCCCGCAGACTGTGCCGCCGGGCAGTTCCAGATCAATGGGCCCCAGCGCAAAATCCGGGTAGTGCTTTTCAAGGCCGTGCAGTTCTAATGCGTTCATGGTTCATTCCTCCCACAGCAATTCCAACATTTCGGTCAGTTCCTGTTTGGTCAGCCCGCAGGGTGCCGCCAGCCGGACGGCTTCCGTCAGGTGTGCTTCGATTTTTTTCAGGTTCTCTTCCCGGAGCAGCTCGGTGTTCTTCGCCGCCACGAAAAAGCCCTTGGCGGGCACCGCGTACAAAAAACCCTCCTGTTCCAGCTCATCGTAGGCCCGCTTTGTGGTGATAACGCTGATGCGCAGATCCCGCGCCAGCCCCCGGATGGACGGCATAGCTTCCTCCGGCTGCAGTTCCCCGCTCAAAATCTGGTTCTTGATCTGGGTGTAGAGCTGTTCGTAGATGGGTGCACCGCTCTTGTTATCGATGAAGAGATTCATGTCTGCCGCCTCCGTTGCATCTGTATATTTACAGTATATACAGTAGATACATGGTTGTCAATAGGCAGACACAAAAAAGCAGCTCTCCCGTTGGACGGGAAAGCTGCTTTTTTCATCGGATCAGGCTCTGACTGTGGAGCGGCTTAGTAGGCCACGCCCCAGTAGACCATCTTGCTGGCGGGCTTGCCGCAGCAGGGGCAGACATCGCTGATGTGCTCCTGCTCGAAGGGCATGCAGCGGCTGGACAGGCCAGCCTCTTCCTTCATCTTCATCTCGCAGGCCAGGTCGCCGCACCACATGGTTTTGATGTAGCCGGTGTTGGCCTTGGCCAGCTCCTTGACCTCCTCCATGGTGGTGGCTGCCCAGGTGCGCTTCTCGCGGTTGGCGAGGGCACGCTCGTACAGGTCCTTGCGCAGGGCCTCCAGCTGGGCCGGGATCGCGGTCTCCAGCTCATCCAGGCTCACGAAGATCTTTTCACGGGTGTCGCGGCGAACCAGCACGCACTGGTTCTTTTCCAGATCCTTGGGGCCGATCTCCAGGCGCAGGGGCACGCCCTTCATCTCCCACTGGGAGAACTTCCAGCCGGGGGCGTTGTCGCTGTCGTCCAACTTGACGCGGGCATACTTGCTGATCTTCTCAGCCAGCTCAGCGGCCTTCTCGGAAACGCCGGGCTTGTGGGCGGCGATGGGCACGACCACGACCTGGATGGGGGCCACTGCCGGGGGCAGGATCAGGCCGTCGTCATCGCCGTGGGTCATAATGATGGCACCCACCAGACGGGTGGAAACGCCCCAGCTGGTCTGGAACGGGTGAT
>ERZ772892.3860-NODE-3860-length-10306-cov-2.876695_pt1 | contig 10306 bp, 8 predicted proteins | sample MGYA00512126_ERZ772892 | MGnify/ENA primary metagenome ERZ772892 (study PRJEB29015, sample SAMEA2737697) | human gut metagenome | biome: human gut; feature: human-associated habitat; material: faeces | place: China | collected 2012 ... | reverse complement strand
ATTACGCGCTTGCCGGCGGCGTGGTCGATCCGCTTCCGGAAGACGCGCCGCAGTTTGTGAAGGATTAAAAGCTATAAGTTCTTACCTTGCTTCTTTGTTGCCCTGTACCGACCGGTCTGCCCCATAAGCACTCCGCTTTAAGGAAGCAGGCACAGAAGCTGCGGCGGCGGGGAAGATGAGCCCCGCTGCGCAAAATAAATTATACGATTTTTCCGCTCCCGGCTATTGAGGAATACAAAATGTCTCACGAAATGGCAGACTAAATGGCAGGGTTTGCGCCGATGACACGAAAAAGACGCTGTGGTATAATCGTATCGTCCCCCAATGGGTCGTGAAACCCGGCATGAATGCCGAATACTGCCCAAAGGAGTGATGAATATGAAATATTGTCCCTATTGCGGCGCCGATCTTGCTGATGGCGTCGCTTCTTTCTGCATGGAGTGCGGGAAGAGCCTGCCGACTGCGGAAGGTGGTCAGAAAAAGCCAAAAGAGAAACCCGTAAGGTCACAAAAGCGTATGGAAAAGAAGCGCAAGCACCCGTCTCCAAAGTCACGGAAAAAGCATGAAAAGCCTGTCGGTGAACACGTGGGAGGAGCTTTTCATCCAAAGGACGATGGATATGACGGCTACTATGACGATGTTCTGCCTTCAGACGCAGGAAAACTGAAAGAGGGGCCTGATATGGAATTGGTGAAGAAGGTTTCCGCCGTGGCGGGAGTTATGCTGCTGATTGTTATTCTGTGCGTTGTCGCAATGTATTTGCTGTGAGTGCTGTAATTCGCGCCGCCTTGCCGTGTAATATGGGAAAAGGACAGACAAGGAGTGAGCAAAATGAAATATATATCCAAAGGTATGGTAATCAGAGCCTCCACAGAGGATCTTCTGTTCGTGACCCGCTGCGGCGTAGATTTTCAGCTGACCGGGGAACAGGCTGCGCTCTGGCTTAATGGCAGATTTGGGTTTGCAAAAAACCGCGAGAATGTGCTGGAGGTAAAAGCACTGCAGCAGCTTAAACGTCAGGGGCTTGTTGAAATTACAGAAGGTGATGAGCCTGTTTTTGAGTATCGTGCATTGACGCAGTGCGTTCTGACGCCTGCGAAGCCGCAAGGAGTTCGTGCGATTCTAAGCGCACGCCAAAAAGAACTGCTGCTATGGCTGACAGAAGCCGGACTTCGGCTCACCACGGCAGAACTGGTATTCCTGACAGAACATCATGTAACACCACAAATAAACCTGTTGGGGGATAGAAACAGGCAGAACCTGACGGAAACAATCTATACGCAGGAAACTATTTTTGATAATATTCTGGAAGCACAAATGGAACACGCCGCAGTGCGGGATGAGGTCGTTTCCGCATTGCTCAGGCTACTGAAGAAAAAGAGAATCCTTCTGCTGTGAGGTGCGTAATGAGAGAAAAATTCGAAAAAATTCCACCGCCGCTGCAAAAGCAGATTATAATGAGATGTGGAGCCGCGCTGGTAAGCCTTTTATTGATGGTGGTGTCTCTGTTGTTGGAGGGCAACCTTTATCTGTCTCTTTCCGTCCTGCTCTTTTTCGCCTTTTATGGGTTCAGTGCATTACAACTGCTGTATAGAGCAGTCACCGATCAAATAGTGGTAATTCGTGGTCACTGTACCGGGCTGGAAAAAACTCCGGTGCGCCGCCGCATCAAAACGCTCTATCTGTGGTCAGACCCACATACAGTGAAAATACAGATCGCCGGAAAACTTCGAAATGTTGATGAGGGCGACATCATCACGGTATATACGGCAACCGGCACGCCGGTATATGAAAACGAAGACTGCCAACAGCTTAGCACATATTTGGCAATCGATATTTTGAAAGGGAGAGGATCAAAATGACAAAAGGCGATGAGATCCGCGGATTAGTCAGGGAAATAGAGAACAGAGTCGAAGCGGGTATCCTGCCGGATGGGAACTGTATATTCGACCCGCTTCGAGTGAGGCTTGCGTTGGAGTTTGTTCTGTCTGTGCTGGAGCAAGGTACCCCGGTGAAAACAGCGAAGTGCCCGGCGAAAACAGCGGAAAGCAATTGACTGTCATATGAGAACCTGCTATAATACAATCATAAGTATCAAGGTTTCCTGCGCGGAACACCAGAGTATTCAAGTTATAAAGTGTCAATTAACACATTTGTGTTGGTTGGCACTTTTTTTGTTTCTCGGTTTCTTCCCTAAAGGGGTTGAAATAAATCATGTTATAGCAGGCAGCACCTGCAAGAAAGGAGCATCTTATGTTCAAGGTAATCGCAACTGATGTCGTCATCTCCAAGGGATATGACGGCGCACCGGCTCTCAAATTCTCCGAAAACGGGGAGAGCGTCCGGTTCCGCATCGGCAAAAAGGTGTACGACACCCGCGCCGAAAACAACACCCGATGGGTAAACCTCTCTGTAAAAGCCTTTGGCCCGGTATGTGAGCGCATCAAAAAGATGCAGCTTAAAGAGAGCTCGTTCATCAATATTCTCGGCCGCCTGGACGAGGATGTCTGGGAGGACAGCACGACGCATGAAAAAAGGAGCGCCATGGTGGTCATTCTGGATGAGATTGAGTATTGCTCCTCCGGCGGCGGAAAGCAGAAGACCGAGGAAGCTGGGGAACAGCCCAGAGCGGCTGCCGCACCCGCAAAGTCTCCAACGGAGAGTTGCCCGGTAATTTCACCGGCTTTGAACCCTTCGGCGGCGTAAATTCGTTCTTCGACGAATAATCAATCGAAGAACTACAAATGGATCGAGCGCATTAAAACGCACATGAGTATCTATGTGGACTCATGTGCGTTTTTTGCGTTCAGAAAGGACAGTATATGCGAAACAAAGAATTCAAGCGCCACATCGCCTATGAGGTTTTGACCATACTGGGGACATTGGCTCTGCTGCTGTTTGTTTGCAGGCTTTGGCCGATTCTCTTATTGGTGATACTCGGTATTTTTATCGCCGCCATGCGACTGCTCTTTCTCTCTGCCAGAAAAGTGGAGAATATCCCGCCTCTGCTTCCGGCTGCTCGCCCGGAACCTACGGATCAGGATATCCGGGACATGGCGTTCGGCTCAATGCAGCGGCGGATTACAGAGCTGGTCACGGCCGATTTTCCCAACGCCAGATGGGTATGGAAGACGCCTAATGCCATGCGCAATATTGCGACAGGCAACGAGGTGCGAATCCTGCTCAACCATGCCGGCGGATACCGTGAAGCGATCGTTGTGATTCGCGGCCTTCAAGTGTGCAGCCTGACCTACCCGCACGCGGAAGAAGTCAAGATGCCGGAAACGGAAAATGATGAGACGGGTACAGAGGAAACCGAGGATGACACTCCGCAGAAAGTCGATCCTCCGGAGAATTATGAGTATCTGGCTTTTGAATGGGTGGACGCCCATGTTATGGAACTCAATGAGCGGTGCAACGAGAGCATCGCACAAGGGCTATCCATGCTGGAAATAACGGCGGCAGAATTGCCTGCACGAGAAAGCTGGCCGGACATCTGCCGGGAGCTGGAACGAAACGGTATGGAGAACTGCTGCTGTACAGATACCGGTATTACCATTGATTTCACGCAGTGACACTGCAGAAAGGAATGACGCGATATGAGCGTATCAATCAACAATCTGTTCAACTATTCCCGTTCGCTGCCCGTCCCCTTTGATACCATGACAAATAAGAAGGTCAAGGTGGCATCCATGTACGGGGCAAAGACGGAATCAACGCTATGTGGTTCTGTGATCAAGGCAGTCCACGCCATGTGCCGGTGCATGAACGGCACCGGAGAAGGTGCGGTCGGCCAGATCGATACAAACAAAAGCGTGGCGGAGTATAAATCCTCCGTCGGTCCGGATGCCTATCATCTTGTGGTGTTCGATGCAGCCTCCGGCAGCGCTTTGGCAAGCGTTTATGACAAAAACACCGAGCTCATCGAGCAGTACGTGGCGCATCCGAGCCAGCGGGACGGCGCGGCAATCTTCTTTGCCCTAATGCCGTTCCTGATGTCAGATGCGGAGTTCGATGAAACCTTTCAGGAGTACTACGACCAGTTCATTGCCGGATACCCGGATATGGCAAAGGCGACCGAAAGCATGGCAATCCTCTGCGACAATGCCTACCGCAGAATCAAGGACGATACCTGCCCGGCGCATATCAATATCACAGTGGACAAGTCCGGAAACCTGATGCGGGTTTCTCAAGGTCAGCTGGATTCCGGATCCTTTGTGCCCACCAGCGTCACAGCCGGGGAATTCACGATCTTTGCCAAGACCGGACCGGCCGTTATCAAAAAAGCCGGCGTCGTGGTGGAGCATACGGATTTCGTCGGCAAGTATCCCCTAACGCCGGGACGCACCTTGAGCGCGTTGGAGCTGAGCCTGATTCCGAAACTCCCGGAATGGTATATCATTCCGCCGGAAGTGGTGGATATTTGCAAGCATGCGCAGAAAACCACCGGGCGGCCCATGCAGATGCGAAACTTCCTATTGCGCGGGCCTGCCGGTACTGGCAAGACCATGGGCGCAAAAGCCATTGCCGCCGGACTGGGGCTGCCATACATGAAGTATACCTGCTCTGCCAACACAGAAATATTTGATTTCACCGGCATGATCTTCCCTGAAACGGACGCAGTGTCCACCGGTAGCTCGGAGCTTGACCGTGAGCGCGAAATCCTCAAGTCCATGGGAGGTATCAGCTATGCCAATGTAGCAAAGCTTATGCGCCTTCCGGACTTGGATGATATGGACTACGATCCTGCCGGCGTCTATCAGGCTCTGACAGGCGTGGAAAATCTGGCGGCTACCGTGCAGGACTGCATGAGCGTTGTGCTGGAAAAGGTCACGGAAAAGGTACAGGCTCTTAGCAAGCGTGCCGAAAACCGTCAAAGCTCCGGCCAGAACTATGCTTATGTGGAGACGGATTTTGTGAAAGCGTTAAAACATGGGTATTTAGTCGAGGTTCAGGAGCCGTCCACGATCATTCAGCCGGGAGTTCTGGTGGGCCTTAACTCTCTTCTGGAGCAGGAGGGGTCTATCACGCTTCCGACCGGCGAGATCATTCGCAGACACCCTGATACGGTCGTCATTGTGACGACCAATGTCAGTTACGAAGGTTGTCGGCAGATGAACCAGTCGGTGGTGGACAGAATGAGTCTTGTCAAGGACATTGAGCTGCCGGAGCCCGAGGTTATGGTACAGCGAGCCATGGCCGTGACCGGATGTGCCGACGAATACCTGGTTTCTCAGATGGTGCAGGTGGTCAACGACATGGCCGATTACTGCCGCAAAAACAGTATCACCGACGGTGCCTGCGGAATGCGCAGCCTGATCGATTGGGTCATCAGTGCAGAGATCTCCGGTGACCCTTATCTGTCGGCAAAGTATACGGTCATCAGCAAAGCCACTGCCGACGAGGAAGACCGGGAAGCACTGATTACAACCATTCTGGACCCTATGTTTGCCCCAAAGCGGAAGCGAACATCGGCATAAGTCCGGAAGAAAGGAGGACGACTCTATATGGCAAGAGTGAATCATAAGCGGGTTAAACAGCTGCTCAATGAAAAACGCAGCAGAATCACAGACCGGCAATTCTTCACGTCCCGCATCCTTGCAGGACATTTTGAAGACATGGCCATGGCACAGACGCGGCGGTATAAATACAACCGCCGCATCCATGTGGCCATCAGCTGGAGTCCGAAGTCCGGTGAAGTGGCATGCACCAATAACCTGTCGGTGCTGATCAATGCGGGGCATAGGCTGGTGACCCAAAACAGAGGGCGGGAGAACCGCTATGAGATCGTTTGCGGACTGTTTGCCCACGAACTTGGGCATTGTCTATACACGGACTTTCTTGCGGGCCAGACCTACAACAACTACCTCAGCCGGGAGAAATGGTATCCGGAGCCGCCTGCTTACAAGCTGCCCAAAGACACTGTAAGCGAACGAGCGCTGTGGGAGTATGTACGGCTGGAGCCACGGAACAACGAAATGCTTCGCTATGTCGCGCACCATATTTCCAATGTCATCGAGGACGCCTATATCGAAAATCGGATACTCGCTCAATTCCGCGGCACACTGGGCAACTGCCTGGAAGCGTTACGGGAGCAGCAGTATGAGAGCATTCCGACGGTAACGGAGCTTATCGAGAAAGAGGATGACGGGAACTGCCATATCTTTGAGAGCATCCTACAGATCATGCTGTCGTATGTGAAGTTCGGTGAAATCAAGTACGGAGATGCTCCCCTCAGCGATGAGCGTATCCAGGTCGTGTTCAAACTGATCCACGATCTGGACGCCGCCATTGTCAATCCCTCCGGAAAAGAACGGCTCAAGGTCGTCAATCTCATACTGGTTCGCTGCTGGGACTATATCGAGGATTTCCTGGAGATCTGCAAAAAGCGCCAGGAGGAGGCCAAGGCGTCCGGTTCCACAGAGTCGCTGGCCGAGACCATCGCGCAGCTTCTGCAGGCAATAGCCGGAAGCTCTGTGTCCGGCGAGGGCAGCAGCACACCTATCCCCGAAGTGGGTGCGGTCTGTGTGGCAGCCGGAGCCGGGAAACGGGCGCAGACGGCAGCTCAGGCAGAAAAAAGCGAGTCTGAAGGAAGCAGCGGCTCTGAAGAGCCCGAGCCCCAGACTGACTCCGAATCCGAGCGTTCTTCTGCCGGGATCTCCCAGACCGAAAATCCGGCGGAAGAAGGCGCAATTACCGGAGATATGGAAGGCGCTTCCGGCGGGAAGCAGGTAGTGTCCGCGGAAGAAGACGGACGCATCCCCTATCAGCAGACAGATCGTGTTTCCGAAGGCAGCGGAGGGGCTACCAAGCACAACGAAGCATATGAGCGTGAACGCTATGACCATGCAGCGGAGGACATTGAGCGCCTGCTGGACAAGATGGCGGAGAAGGCTGCCTGCGAGCAGCTGGAGAATGAACGGACACGGGAACTCAACGATGTGGCCCAGAGCATCTCCTATGGAGATGTTCATGCCGGTGTTGATATCTGTGTGAACCGGATATCCACCGTCGATGAGGAGCTTGTAGAGCAGTATAACGCCATTTCCGGGCCATTGCTGGATATCTCACGGCAGCTGCAGAAAAGCCTCTTGCAGCAACTGAAGGATAAACAGCGCGGCGGTAAGCAGACTGGGCTCATGATGGGGCGACGGCTGGATGCCCACGCCCTCTGCCGAAACGATGGGAAGGTTTTTTATAAAAATGCCCTGCCCAACGAAATTCCACAGATGTCCGTAGGGCTTTTGCTGGACGAATCAGGCAGCATGTGCTCCTGCGACCGCTGTACCTACGCCAGGTCTTCGGCCATCATTCTATATGACTTCTGCAAGGCGCTGCATATCCCTGTCACCGTTTACGGTCATTCCACCAGCGGCAACAGTGTGGAGCTGTATTCCTATGCGGAGTTTGAAAGCATCGATAACGATGATAAATACCGCATGATGGACATTGCTGCCCGTGGCAGCAACCGCGACGGTGCCGCGCTTCGTTTTGTGGCCGAGCAGCTGGTTAAACGGCCGGAGGAGGTAAAGATCCTGATCCTTGTATCCGATGGTCAACCGGCAGCACCCGGTTACTACGGCAGTGCCGCCGAGGAAGATCTCCGCGGCATCAGGCAGGAGTACCGGCGCAAGGGAGTATTGTTCATTGCGGCCGCTATCGGCGAGGACAAACAGAACATCGAGCGAATCTATGGTGATTCCTTTATGGACATCACAGATCTGAATCAACTGCCCGTAAAGCTGACCGCAGCGGTCAAGCGACATATGCGGGTCTAACGGGGATATTACAATTCACAACGACGGGCAGCGGATTCTTTTCCTGCTGCCCGTTAATCTTACAACAGGAAAGGAATCAAAAAAATGAGTCATTTTGTAACATTGGTCAATTTTTATATGCCCAAACTGGAGGAAAACTGCGAGGAAAACATGCGTTATGCGGAACAGATCGCAGAAGTCAAAGAAAAGCTGGCGCAGGATCCGGAGAGTTTTGCTTTGCGGTTTCTTTTGAAACGACTTCAAAGCAAGGCCAGCACTCTGGAGCGTTCGGCTGAGTGCGAGATTGATGAACTGATGGCCCCATTCTGTGAAGGAACGGATGACCCGGCCTATCTGGAGTTTGAGGATCGAACCGATGACCTGCGGCGGGATTATGAGACCGACAAAATCAACTGTGTCCGTTTTCCGGACGGAACTGTCGTTCCGGAGTACAGCCGGCTGGTGTGCGAAAAATATCTCATCAAAGATGGCAAGGTGTTCCAGAAAAAGGCCGGACACCTCGGCCATGAGAAGCGAACGAAGAAAGCGAAAAAGATGCGCGCATTTATGGGATATCCGGTGAAGAAGCTCTATCCCAGTCTGAGGCAGTATGCGGAGGACTACTGCGGTTATACCTTTGACAGCAAGACCAATACGTATGGGTATTACTGCAATCCGAATGCCTTCTGGGATTGGTATTCCATTGGCGGCCGCTGGCCGTTCCAATTCCTTGTCCGTGACACAGCGGAACGAATTAACGGTGAGCGCTCATGGGGCAACGAAGATGCTGTATGTGAAGCGCCCGAAGGCTATATATGGGTCTGCGGCGCAAGAAAAAGGGATATTGCATGGGAACTCATGAAGGAATGGGAGCTGCAGCACGCCAAAAAGCGATTTGAGCTTCTTGCAGAGACATTCCGTTCCGGCAAGGCTCCGGAAGGCAGCTTCTGGAAGATCACGGAGGATGGAATTCTCTCTTTCGTAACGCAGATCTATTTCAAGAATGAAAGCGAGGAGGCTTACCTCCGCCGCAACGGACTTGCACCGAATCAGCGCATGGTGCCCGACGCCTATTCCTTCCTTCAGGACGGAGACTGGCACTCCAAGGGAGATATGGGCTGGTGGGGTATCAGCAGCAACGACAAGAAGCCGGACGCATGGCGGCAGCTGTTGGCAGACTACATAGACAGCATCCCTGACGATCATTTCATTGTCGGGATCGACTGCCATATCTAAGGAGGAGCGAAAAATGATTTTGAACAGAACTGGCGCTGAATTTGAGTATGAAGGCGTCACATACACGATTGGCGGAGCCATTGTCGGAACCGCTGAAAGTGAATACGCAGGGCTTTATGGCCGAATAAACGCCATTCATGATGGCGAGAATAAGGAGACCGAAAACGAAACGCCTGACATCTATTGTGAGTTTGACCCTCCGGTCATGCCGCATGAGGTCAAGGCGCTGGAGGATACCTTCTCTGATCTGTATCACCAGCCAAAGACCATTGCTGATATCGTACTGGACATGGTTATCATGGCGCCCGAAATGATTCGTCCGTTGGATGATCTTCGTTCTATGCGCAAACGCGTCAATGTTTTTCTTGTGATGGAAGACTGGGCTGTGAATGGCGAGCACGGAAATGATTGCGAGGCGTTCTCGGACTATGACGATGCAAAGCGTATTATGACAAATCGTATTCGAGAAGAATTGGAGGACGGAAGTGTTCCGTCTTGGAGAGAATCAAGCATCTTCGCAGAGAATTCTTCGATGGACTTCTACGAAGCATATCTTGACGGCGAGTATATGGAAAATCACTACAAAATCATGATTATCCGGCAGCCGCTGATGATGTCCAGTAGGTATATTCGGGAGGTTGGAGGAGTGTATAAGGCGCAATGCCAGACTGAAGACTTTATATCGCAAATCGAACAATGGGATGAAGTTGCAGCATTGAGTGACGCACAGTATCAGAGACTCATTACAAACCCGATGATTCCTGAGTGCATTGAACGCCATCTTGGGCGCAATGACCACTATTGGGAAGCGTATTGGGAAAGTGTATCTGAGGCTGCTCATGGTTTGGTCAGGCAAGCATCAAAGCAGCCGGACTGTTTCACACCAGAAGCAGAAAATCCATACCCGCTTTGCATTGGCTCGGGCAAATCAGAGTGCGATGACTGCTGCCTGTATCTGCATATGAAAGGAGAAGGCGGCTATGAGTGCTGAAAACAGGCTCACCTCCATCGTCTCGTATCCAGAGCGCGGAACTGGCGGCAACAATCGCTATCGCGGCAACTGTTCACCCAAGCTAATTGAGGATCTGATTGGTTTTTTCAAGCCGGCCGAGATCTGCGACTACATGTGCGGCAGCGGCACGACGCAGGATGCCGCTCATTCCATGGGGATCATTAGCCATTGCTACGATCTGCACAGCGGATTCGATCTCATCAATTGTGAGATACCGGAGCGCCCGGAATTTGTGTTCTGGCATCCGCCATATTGGGATATGATTACATATTCAGACGTGATGTACAAGGCTTCGGAGGTG
>ERZ772892.3857-NODE-3857-length-10313-cov-8.051570_pt1 | contig 10313 bp, 13 predicted proteins | sample MGYA00512126_ERZ772892 | MGnify/ENA primary metagenome ERZ772892 (study PRJEB29015, sample SAMEA2737697) | human gut metagenome | biome: human gut; feature: human-associated habitat; material: faeces | place: China | collected 2012 ... | reverse complement strand
ATACTGCCTTTGAGGAGATGAGCGCCGTGCAGGAACGCTTCGGAAAAACAGGCGGCAACGTTGCCTATCACGCTTATCAGAGCTTCAAAACAGGCGAGATTACGCCGGAGCTTTGCCACGAAATCGGCGTTAAGCTTGCCAAGAAAATGTGGGGCAATGAGTATCAGGTGTTGGTTGCGACGCACCTGAACACAGGCATCCTGCATAATCACTTTGTCGTTTGCAGCACTAATATGTGGACAGGCAAAAAGTTTGATTGCAACGAGGGAGCCTACTGGAAATTCCGTGCTTTGTCGGACGAGCTTTGTGCCGAACATAATCTGACCGTTATCAAAAATCCGACAGGCAAAACGCCGAGGAGCATTTACTTTGCGGAGAAAAACGGCAAGCCGACGACGTTTAATGTGCTGAGAGAAGCGATTGATTACGGTATTGAGCACTCACGCAGCTTCGAGTATTTCAAGTGGATTATGAAGGATATGGGCTATATTATGTGCCTGAATCCGAAGCACCGTTACTGGACAATTCGCTCCGCTAACAGCAAGAAATCGGTGCGAATGTACCGCTTAGGCGACGAGTACAACAACGAAGCTATCCGCCGCAGAATCCACGAAAACAATACGCAGCATTGGCGAAACGCCGCTGAGTATGAGCACAGCCGCAAGCAGATGAAGCGCTTTAGGCCGAGGGTATTTGTGTTCCGTGGCAGCTTCAAAAAGCTCAAATCCTTCGGCGGTTTATACGCCAAATATCTACACTATCTTTTCCTGATGGGTAAGTTACCGAAGTGGAATCATCGCAGACCGCTAACACCCGAAATGCGTGAAGCGTGGCGGCATTTGGACAGGTATTCACGCCAAGTGACGTTGGTTTCAAATAAAAAGTTGCACACGCTTGATGATGTAAAAGCCTTTATCACCGATACCGACAAGGAGATTAAGGAAGTTACCGAGCTGCGGGAGAAGGTATATAACAAGCTGCGCCACAGCGATGACGACGACAGAATCAGGAAGCTGAAAAAGAGCCGTGACGATTGCACAACGCTCTTGCGGCAGCTCCGTAAGGAAAAGAAAATCACCCTTACAATCATTGAGGACGAGCCGAAGATTAACGAAAATATCCGCTGTGAAATACAGGCGCAAAACCTCGCAAGAGGAAGGAAACAGAATGAACGAAAGAAGGTGTATGAGAGATGAAAATTGAAATCAATAAGATTCATCCGTTTTACAATCATCCCTTTAAGGTGATTGATAACGCAGAGATGGATAATCTTGTTTTAAGTATAAAGGAGCAGGGAATTCTTGCTCCAATCATAGTCAGACCGCTTGAAAACACAAGCGATGAATTTGAAATTATATCGGGACACCGCCGCTATCGTGCCGCCCAATTATTAGGGCAGAAAGAGGTTGAAGTTAGCGTTCGTGATGTAAATCGTGACGAAGCCGCCGTAATGCTGGTGGACAGCAACCTGCACCGCAGCAGAATTCTGCCAAGCGAAAAGGCTTTTGCTTATAAGTTGAAGCTGGAAGCATTGAAGCGTCAGGAAAAGAGAAGTGATTTAACTTTGTCGCAATTTGCAACGAAGTTGGATACCGCTTCCGCTGTCGGTCAGGACGCAGGAGAAAGCCGTGATACGGTTTACAGATATATTCGTTTGACCAAGTTGATTCCGGAACTTTTGCAGTTGATGGACGAAGAAAAAATCGCTTTTTCTGTCGGAGTAGAATTGTCTTATCTGTCTGAGAATCACCAGCGCAGATTATTTGAAATCATAGAAAGAGACAACTGCACGCCGTCGTATTCTCAGGCATTCCGAATGCATCGTGCGTTTAAGGATAATTGTCTGGACAGCCGTTTGCTCGAAAGAATTATGTCCGAGGAAAAACCCAATCAACGTGAAGTGCTTAAAATCTCGATGGAGAAAGTAAGGCGTTTTGCGCCCAAAGCCAGCAATACACAGCTCGAGGATTTTGTTATAAAAGCTTGCGAGCATTACAGAAGATATTTGAATAAAAACCGTGACAGAGGGAGGTGAAAATGATGACCGACAAGGCTTATGAAATGTTTTCCGATTACGAAGATGTCGTAACAGTTGATGATGTTATGAAGATGCTTCATATCGGTAAAAATTCTGTGTATGATTTGCTGAAGAATCACAGAATTGAATCTATAAAGGTAGGAAGCAGATATGTTATACCAAAGAAAAGTGTTATCAATTTTCTTAACATATAAGTTCATTTAACCCGCACATTTGATGTTTGAGAGCCTGTTGTGATATTCTATATACACAGCGGGCTTTCATCCAAATGAAAGGAGACACTTTGAAAAACACAACTGAATTATTCGCTGAATACTGTGACGTCGTATCGGTTGACGATGTTACGAAAATGCTAAAGCTCAGCAAAGTAACTGTTTACAAGTTATTAAAATCCGGCAAAATCCGAACTATTAAAGTTGGCAAGAGATACATTATCCCAAAGAGATGTGTTTCGGAATTTCTTGAAAGCTGTTATATAGGAGGATGAATTGTATGGATAAAACAAAAGAAGCTTTTGCAGAGTATAAAGACGTTGTCACAGTATGCGAGGTAATGGAAATGTTAGGTTTGGGAAGAGTAGCTGTCTATCGCTTGTTGCGTGGAGGAATTATCCGCACAATCAGGGTAGGCAAAAAGTATATCATTCCCAAGCAGAGCATTATCGACTTTATCTCAACAGGAGAATCATTTTTTAGAAAGGGTTAATTATTTTGGAAGGAAGCTTAATAATAAAAGGCAATTATTACTATGCCAAATTTCGTGTCAACGGCAAACAGAAAATGATTGCCACCAAGATACCCGTTAAGGGTAACAACAAACGCCGTGCAATTGAGAAGATGAAAGAAATCATTGAGAGCTACAAGGATATCAACCTTGAATGCGACGATGTTCTCTTTACCGACTTTCTCGACAAATGGCTGAAAGGTATCAAGGGAATCATAAAACCTTCTACGTGGGAATCTTACGACAAAACCGTGAGTGGCAAGCTAAAGCCCTATTTTGAGTCAAAGAGGTACAAGTTCAAGGATATGAAGCCGGAGGTATTCACCAAGTATTTTGTATTTCTCTCTCAACACGGTAAGTCAAACGGCAAGGGCGGTTTAGGCTATAAAACGGTCAAAAACATCCGGGGAGTGTTGTCGTCGGCGTATGAATACGCTCTTGAGAATCGCTACGTTAATGAGAATCCGGTATTAAGGAGCCGTATGCCGTCATTTCCGCACAGCATCAAGAAGGACGTACCCGAATACAATGCACAGCAAGTCAGGAAACTCCTGCTTTACGCAAAGGAACACGAGAGCCATATCTACATATTTCTGCTTTTAGCCCTATATACAGGGCTGAGAAAGGGCGAATTGCTCGCCTTAACGTGGGAGGATATAGACTATGACAAAAAGCTCCTGAACGTCAACAAGAGCAGAACAGGCAGCCGCAAGAACGTGACAATGCAAATCACAACGCCAAAGACAAAGAGCAGTAACCGCAAAATTCCGATAAACGATTTTGTGATCGGAGAGCTGAAAGCCGAAAAGCAAAGGCAAGAAGAATACTCCAAACTGCTTGGCAACGACTACGACAAAAGCCACGACTTCATTGTGCGCACCGTTCTCGGAAAGCCGTATGTCAATCTCAGCGCAATCAACCGTGTGGTAAACCGTCTGACTGAGAATGCCGGCTTACCGCATTGTACGATTCACGGCTTTCGCCATTCTGTGGCGAGTATCCTTGACGATAACGGCGTACCGATTCAGGACATTTCCGTTTTGCTCGGACACGAAAGCGTACAGACCACCGAGAGAATTTATATCAACCGTCGAAAGACCGCAAAGGAGACGACGATAAACGCTCTCGACAGCGCTATAAATTTGAACATCGCATAAAGGTGGTATAATTTTTGGTAGAATTAAAAGAAGAAAGGCTTCGGAAATCGCTTTCCGAAGCCAAAAATCACTGGCAGGGGCAGAAGGACTCGAACCCTCGGCACGCGGTTTTGGAGTGCTATTTTTAACTTTTTGTCATTTTTTGCCATCTCAAATAATTGCATAGGTAAGCCATTTTTAGCACTTTTGATTTTTGTAACTTCTCGTAATTTTGACCGTTTACGCGGTAGAATAAACGGTCAATAAACGGTCACCCGAGGGGCAAAAAACAACCCTATTTTATAGTGTAGAAACTGCTGTATATAATGCTTGAATTTATCCACAATTTATTATTGCTATGTGGAAAATATAGAAGTATTTTTATGCGTGGTGTTTGTATATCCTTTCTTTTCTCCTTTAGGTTCTATATTCTCACTACAGCAGTTTTATTATTATGGTGGGGAAGTTGTACCCATAAGACCATATCACCCAATACAAAGCAAAATAAAAGGAATTACAGTTTAAATATAACTTGCCTTATAATTTTATTGCTGTATAATGTATATAGTGGAACGGATAAGGCTATTATACAACAGATTTTTTATTTAATCCGCCTTGTATGTAGGTTAACAGAATAGTTATTTTTTATGTATTTTATAACTTCTGCGAGTGCTACCAATATACTCTATCTGTCATTAGTGACACCTTTTCCGTTCCTTTTATATAAATTTACAATAAATAAACCGCCCTATACTACTGAAGTATAAGACGGTTATATTTTTATTCTGTAATTGAATTTCTTTGCCTATCAAACAGATAAAAAATTTAAGATTTAAACCTATCTCTATGAACATATAAATAACCTATATGTTTGTATATCTTGATTAGTAATTCCTCGTCTTCTACCATATCCAATAGCATATCTATTAATTCCCTATTTGTCATTTTTAATAATCTCCTTTGATTGTATTTAATTAAGGGTAATTGCTACCTTTAATTAAATTATACTATGTACATAGTAATTATTCAAGGTGTGATTATTTACAAAAGCAGGAACAGAATTTTATATAAGTTTACTATATATGATATGTACATAGTCATTTATAACCAAATAATGACAATTTGTTTCAATGGGATTGAAAACAAAATGATATTGTTTACAAAAATATATACATACTTTTATATACATTTACTATGTGCATAGGGTTAATAAAATGTTATAATGCTTTATAGAGTAATAACCGCCTTATTTTGATATAAGACGGTTAAATATTTATAGGAAAGGTTATTGTAATGGGTACATCAGATAAAAAGAAACAATATGATATACAGTATGCAAAAGATAATTTAAAGAGAATACCTTTAAATGTAAGGAAAGAGGAATATATCGTTATCAAAGAACACGCGACCAAACAAGGGGAAAGTGTAAGCGGATATATTAAAACTGCTATTCATCAAAGAATAACGCGTGATGATGAACAAATAATTGAATGATACCTTTATTTAGCCTACATTTAACTGCTGTAGGCTTTTATTATTATATTAGTGGGAATTTACCGGATTAATAAATAAAAGCTATGTAGAGTAAAATATAGGCATTTAGACACAATGCTATGTAAATGGATTATTTATCAATGTTAGTGTTTTTTAATATATCTAACATATCTTGTCTTTTTGATTTTGCTTTATCTAGTCTTGTAATTGTTATTGGTACAAATTGCGTACAAGTACAGCACATTTCACATATCCTATCGTAAACCCTTTTTTTATTAAGGTCAGTAGGATTTTTTAATTGTTCCGGTGATAGATTTGTAGTAACAATTAAGTTTATCCCAAATCTATAAATATCGTCAACAATGTTATATACTGTTGCTGTGCTGTCATTTTCAACGCCTAAATCATCAATAATAATTAGGTCGAATTTACTTAAATCAGTAGTAAGCGTTGTTTTATCCAATCTATTCTTTGCCAATCGTCCTAGACTAGTTATTAACACTTTTTTGCCTTCGTTAAGTAATTTATTACCAATGCAACAAGCATAAAAACTTTTTCCGGTTCCAACATCACCATAAAATAGGATACCGTAGTTGTTTTCTTTCATTTTATCGAAAGCCTTAACATATTTATTGCAAAGTGACGAAATATCAGGGTTTCTGTTATCGTCATTTTCAAAAGTATTGCTTAAATAGGCTTTATCAGTAATGCCTATTTCCTTATTCCTTTTTACGGACTCCCAAAAAATGTTATCTTGTAACTCTTTCTGCCTTTGTTTCTCCTGCTGTTCATCACATTTACAAGTAATGCCGACAGTCTTTTCTTTACCTAAAATTATCTTTTTTGCTTGCTTTGGTTCGTTACATTTTGAACAGTAAAGTAAACCGTCTTTTAAGTAGGTATTCTTTTTAATACCTTCATTTGATTTTTCAATAGCATTACTAATAATTTTATCAAACATTAAAATTCCTCCTCGTAGTTAGGTAAGTTACTCTGTACTACCTTTTCTTTGTTTTTGTAATTGCCTTCAATGATTTTTATGCAGTTAGTAGGTTTCATACACCAATCAAAATTGCAGTTATTCCATACACCATTACGACCGGTTAAAAAGTCTGATTGTTCAATCATTGTAAAATAATCATCAAATGTTAAGTTATCTAAATTCTTTTTTAGATTTTTAATCTTTCTTTTTCTTTCAACTGTAAGTTTTTTAACTTTTGGTAGTGAAACACAAATAGAATTAAAAGAATTTAATACATTTTGATAATTAATATCGTTTACACAGTCAACGGAAGTTGACAGTATATTATTACTATCCTTATCTAATCTATTCTTATCTAACCTATACTGTGGTTCCATTTTGGTTCCAATTTGGTTCCAATTTGGTTCCATTGTGTTTCTGATATTTGGAATAATTTTGTTATTTTCATTCAAAAGTACATATTTTTTATTGTTGTCAGTAGATAGAAGTTTCTTTTCTTGTGAATAAATAGAAGGTGTAAATCTATCTGTTTTAATAGTGTTATGTACTTTCCAATGGGTGATTACTACAATACCACTTTCAAAGCAGTATACAAAACCTTTTGATATTAATAACTTTAGGTCATCTATACTACAGTTAATTTCCCTTAATATTCTTTTAGGACTATTAATAAAACCTTCATCATCTGCCCTTAATCCTAAATGAAAATAGAGTGCTTGCGAAGTTAAAGGCATTTCAAGAAATCGGTCACTTTCGACTATTGAACGACAAAACATTCTTTTTGTTGCCACTATATCACCACCTTAATAAACCGCCCTAATGCCATTTACAACACTTACAGCAGTATTATTATTTTGTTTGAATTTCTCTGCTGTAGGGTTTTGTAAATACTCTAGTACAGTATCTAGGTTAACTAAATACTTCTTGCCTGCCTTAACACGAGGAATAACACCGGTAATAGTTAGTTGTCTTAGGTGGTATTCTGTTACTGCTGTATGTGGGTCAAGTTCTTTAATCTCGTTAATACATTCCTTTATAGTTCGCATTTTAGGAACTTTTAAAGGAGTTACATTGTTATAATCAGTCATTATAAAATTCCTTTCCATAAAAGATAAAAATTATTGAAACACCTATAAAATAATGCTATAATCAACTTAAAGGCTATTCAATAACAGTCTTTGTTTCTAGTGTACCGCTGTCAGAGTTCCAAATCAAAACAGCGGTTTTCTTTTATGCAGTAGGATATTATTCTACTGCTTTTTCTTTTGCCAATTTTTCAATAATACTGAATAGTTGGTCTTTTTCTTTTGTTGGAAGTTCCCTTCTTAATTTTCTTGTCATTGTTGACTCACTAATATTTAGTTTGTCGGCTATTTCCCATAAAGAAACACTACATTCTTTTGCTTTTTGTCGAATATCAATATTGCATTGAAACATTTAATCACTTCCTTTCTATTTTTGTATTGACAAGTCATCATCATAAGGTTATTATATAACTATGATGACGATTGACACATTTTATTATAAATAAGACGAAAGTATTTGTAAAGTACATATGTAAATTTTAATTTAAATTAGTTACGATTGTCATATTATGATTAGGGGTGATTATGATGTATGACGAAAGTGTTATTTTAAATAGGTTTAGAGCATTGGTGGATAGGGAAAAAACGCGTGATAGTATGGCAAAGAAAATGACAGAGCAGGGATTGAGTTGTAATACTTCAACAATAACTAAACATTACAATGGTGATAGAAAGATAAGTACAGAGTATATTATTAAATATGCTAAATACTTTGGTGTATCCGCTGATTATCTTCTTGGCTTATCAATAGCACCTACGGTTGATAAAGATGTTCAGTTTGTTTGTGATTATGTAGGGTTAAGTCAAGAGTCAGTAGAGAAATTAGCCAATAAAATAAAAGGTGATGACTCGCAAAAAATGGTTAATGCTCTAATTTCACAAGATTTTCTGTATTTAATCTCAAAAAATCTTATCAAGGCTTTTAATAATGTAGTTTCAGAAAAATTATATTGTGAAGTGATGATAAAGAAATATCGTGAAAATAAGGAATTTAATAGGACGAATTTTAATAAGACTATAAATAAATTTGAAAATGATACAGATTTAGCACTTTTTAAAGTTCAAAACTTAATTTTTGAATTATGCAGAAATTTAACTGATGATACAAGGAAGGATATTGAAATATTATTAGAAGAAATTAATACCTTTAGTGTAACTAATAATGGTGGTGATGTAAGTAATGGCAACAATCAGAAAGAAAAAGGATAACAAGTACGAAATTACCGTATCTTTAGGTTATGATATAAACGGTAAGCAGATAAGAAAGTATCTAACCTATACACCTAAAGCCAAAACACCAAAGCAGATAGAAAAAGAGGTAAAGAAACAAGCTGTATTATTTGAGGAAAAGTGTTTGAGCGGTCAAGTCCTTAACGGTAATATGAAATTCAAAGATTTTGCAGATATTTGGTTTAAAGACCGTAAGAAAGATTTAAGACCTAAAACCTATGAAAGATACTTGACTTTATTACCTCGTATAAATCAAGCTATCGGGCATTTATCGTTGTCAAAGATACAGCCCCCACACCTACGCAAGTTCTATAAAAACCTTGCAGAAGGCGGAATTAGACTTGATACTAAATACAAGTTAAATATTAGCCTTGATGATTACTTAAAGGAAAATAACTTGACTACTGCGGAATTTTGCAGACGGTCAAACCTTCCTAATACTACAGTTATTTCTATCCGGAAAGGGAACAATGTTTCTAAAGAGAACGCGGAAAAGGTGTGTAATGCTTTAGATATGGCGCTAGAAAATATCTTTACTGCTGTAGATATTAGTAAACCATTAGCAGACGAAACAATAAGACACCACCACCGTTTAATATCTAGTATTTTAAGTACAGCAGTAGAATGGGGATATATTTACTCTAACCCTTGTGAGAGAACTAAACCGCCAAAAGTAGCACATAAAGACCCTATTTATCTTGATGAAAAGCAATGCCAAATACTATTGGAACTATTAGAACACGAAACACCAACATATAAAACATTGATACACTTGTTATTAATGGAAGGTATGAGAAGGGGCGAGTGCTTAGGTTTAAAGTGGTGTGATGTTGATTTTGATAACCACACTATGAAGATATGCAGAACTATTCAATACACTAAGGAAAATGGAGTGTATGAGGACGAAACCAAGAATAATAGTTCTAATAGAGTTATAGCATTATCACATAGCATAATGCAGGAACTAAAGGACTATAGACGATACCAAACAGAACAACGGTTAAAAGTAGGGGATAGGTGGAAGGATAAAGGATATATCTTTACTAATGACTTTGGCGAACCCCTAAACCCTAATACTGTTTCTAGTTGGTTTAGTAAGTTTATGAAAAAGCATACTGACCAACTACCTTATATTACTTTGCATAAGTTAAGACATACCAACGCAACATTACAAATTGCTTTAGGTACACCAATTACAACAGTTGCCGACCGTTTAGGACATAGTACAAGTTCAACCACAGCGGATATATACGCACACGCGATACAATCAGCTAATAGAAAAGCTAGTGAGAAATTAGACTCTTTACTATATGGGAATAATAAAAAGAATATAGGTTAAAAAATAAAGGCTCTGACTAAAGAAAAAATATTTTCAATGGTCAAAGCCTTTTAAATTTATTTTTATTTTTTGTAATTTAAAATAATTATTTGCGGTCATTTTTAATTTTTTGAACTGAATAAACGGTCAATAAACGGTCACCCGAGGATTTTTGCATAAATTTGGTTGAATTAGATAAAAGAAAAAACACCCGAAAACCGCATACCTAAGCCGTTTTCAAGGTGTTTTGTTTGGCAGGGGCAGAAGGACTCGAACCCTCGGCACGCGGTTTTGGAGACCGCTGCTC
>ERZ772892.3838-NODE-3838-length-10355-cov-2.544757_pt1 | contig 10355 bp, 4 predicted proteins | sample MGYA00512126_ERZ772892 | MGnify/ENA primary metagenome ERZ772892 (study PRJEB29015, sample SAMEA2737697) | human gut metagenome | biome: human gut; feature: human-associated habitat; material: faeces | place: China | collected 2012 ... | reverse complement strand
GGCCGCGTAGTGGTCGGCGGGCGCGATATTACGGGCCTGCGGAAAAAGGGACTGGTGACCTACCGGCGCAACGACATCGGCTTCGTTTTCCAGTTCTACAATCTTGTGCCGAACCTTACCGCGCTGGAAAACGTGGAGCTTGCCTCACAGATTTGCCCCGACCATTTCGACCCGGTGGAAACCTTGTACAAGGTCGGGTTGGGGGAGCGCATGGGGAACTTCCCAGCGCAACTGTCCGGCGGCGAACAACAGCGTGTATCCATCGCCCGCGCGATTGCCAAAAAGCCGAAGCTGCTGTTGTGCGATGAGCCGACCGGTGCGCTCGATTACGAGACCGGCAAGGAAGTGCTGCAGTTGCTGCAGGATATTTGCCAAACACAAGGCATGACCGTAATGATCATCACGCATAATTCCGCGCTTGCACCGATGGCTCACAAAGTGATTCGCTTCCGCTCCGGCAAGGTGACCAGCGAGGAGGTCAACGCAACGCCGCGGCCCATCGCCGATATCGAATGGTAGGTGATTGACGATGCTCACTGCAAGACACTCTGTGAAACGCCCCGTGAAACAAGCGAGGCGATTCGTGAAACAACCTGTGAAACATTCTGTGAAACGGCGGAACCTCGACGATAGCGGCGGTCGAGGAGCGGGCGTTTCTGCGGTATTTGCCAAAGATACGTTGCGTTGCTGGCTGCGCAGCTGGAAGAGGTTCGTCTCGATCGCCGTCATCACGCTGCTTGGCGTGGCCGTGCTGACCGGCATCTACGCCGGATGCCGCGATGCTTTTCTGGCGGCCGGTCGTTTTTACGATCAGCAGGGACTGCATGACCTGCAGGTGCTATCCACATACGGCCTGACCGATGATGATGCGGCGGCACTGCGCCGAATCGACGGTGTGCAAACCGTGCAGCCCGAACGTTCTCAGACGGTGACCACGTTGGTGGACGGCACCAAGAAAACCGTGACCATGCAGGAAATCGGTACCGAAGGGCTTGATCAGCCGTACCTGCAACAAGGCAAACTGCCGAACAAGGCCGGCGAAGTGGCGGTGACTCAGCAGTTCCTGAACGATAGCGGACTCAAGATTGGCGGCACCATTACTGTGACGCCACAAGACACCTCTTCATCCGTCATATCGGTAGCGGCCACGGAGACTGACGATTCCAATAATGCCGATACGGTAGGTGTCGCCGCCAATGCCTCGGCATCCGATGCGAAGTCCGCCGCCAATACGGACGCCGACGCCGAGCAATCCCCGCAGTTCCCCACGAAACTCACCATCACCGGCGTCGTACTTGACCCGCGCGACCTCAACAATCCAGACGGCTATTCGGGCATGACCTCCTTCCGGTCCACCTCATCCGAGGACTATACGTTCTTTGCACCCAGCGACGGCGTGACCGGCAATATATACACTGCGATATCGGTTGCCGTCACTGGTGCGTCCGATTTTGACACGTTTTCCGATGCCTACGATGAAGCCGTCAAAACCGTGGCCGACCGTATCGAACATCAGATACCACACGCCAGAAAGCCCGTCGTCAACAGATCGTCTCCAGCGCGCAGCGCAAACTGGACGATGCCCAAGACGAGGCCAACGAGCAGCTGGACGAAGCCCAGAAGCAGATCGACGACAACTGGGCCGAGCTGGAAGCCAACGAAACGACATTGCAAGATAGCCGTACCGAATTGGAGAACAACAGGACAACCATTACCGATGGCGAACGGCAGCTCGCCGATGGACGTGCGCAGATTGCAACGGCCCGTCAACAGATCGCGCAAGGTCGCCAGCAGATAGCCGAAGCGCGCACCCAGCTCGAATCAGGCAAAACGCAGCTCACCTCGGCTCGCAAACAGCTCGATGCGGCGCAAACGGAACTGACCGCCAATCGCGCGAAAATCGAACAGGGCATTACCCAAATCGACCAAGGCATGGCGCAAATTGATCAGATGCTGCCCATGATTCAACAGGCCAACAATCTACTGGCGCAACTTGACCCGAATATCGACCTCAACTCACCCACATGGCAGGCCATCAAGCAACTGCTCGCGCGCCTTGGCATTACCGTGCCTGAAGTGCCGTCAATCAGCGATCTGCGGCAACAGCTGACCGCCAAGCAAACGGAACTGCAAACGCAGCGAGACAGTCTGGCCCAGCAGAAAGCCGATTTGCAGCGCACATTAAACGAAACCATTGCCCCCGCACAATCCACCTTGGACCAGCAGAACGCGCAACTGACCGCCAAGGAACAGGAAGCGGCTGCAGGAGAGGCACAGCTCAATACCAAATCCGCGGAACTCGAAGCGAATGCCGCAACCCTCGAAACCCAGTCGGCGCAACTTGAAGCGCAGGCCGCCCAACTGGCCAGCGGCAAGCAGCAGCTCGAAGAAGGCGAGCGGCAGCTGAAAGAAGGTGAACAACAGCTCGCGGACGGCAAGGCGAAACTGGATGATGCGCAGTCTGAACTCGATGCGATGCGAAGCGAAGCGGAAAGCGAATTCGCCAAGCAGCAACGGCGCATCGACGATGTGGCCAACGCACGTTGGTATGTGCAGACACGCGCTTCGATCGACGGATTCAGCTCGCTCAAATCAGACGTCAGTTCCATCGAATCCATCGGCCGCGCATTCCCGATTGTGTTCCTGCTGGTCGCCGTGCTCATGAGCCTGACCACCATGACCCGCATGGTCGAGGAAGATCGCGGACTTATCGGCACCTACCTTGGACTCGGCTATGGCGGACTCGCCGTGTCCAGCCGGTATCTGCTGTTCGCGTTGCTCGCCTGCTTGGTCGGCGGCGGCATCGGTCTGCTGGTCGGATTCCTTGGCATCCCGGCATTCCTGCTGGTGGTGATTGAGGGACTGTATATATTGCCCGGTGTGCGACTCGAATACGACTGGTTGTACGGTTCGGCCGGCATCGTGCTGTTCGTGGTCGGCGTGGGCGTGGCCACCGCGCTCGCCTGTCGCGAGGAGATACGGCACACGCCCGCCGCGTTGATGCGGCCGAAGGCACCGAAAGCGGGCGCTCGCATATTGCTGGAGCGGATTCGCCCGGTATGGAGCCGGCTGAACTTCCTCGGCAAAGTCACCGCGCGCAATATCTTCCGATTCAAGTCGCGCTTGATTATGACCGTGGGTGGCGTGGCCGGTTGCACAGCGTTGATTATCTGCGGATTTGCGATTAATGACACCGTCGACACGATTGGCGTCAAACAATACGAGCAGATCTACCAGTACGACCTGATGGTCGTGGCCAATGACGATGACGCCGCCGCGATGCGCAAGCAGGTGGCACAAGATGGCCGGGCCACCGAAACGCTGAATCTGCGCGTGGATAGTGGCGAGATGAGCAATGCGGCGCAGGAAAGCGAAACCGTGCAGCTGATGACCGTGCCCAACGATTCGCTGAATATCTTGAACGATATGGTCACGCTGGAACAAGCTGGCGATGATGGATGGTTTGGGCTGCCCAATATCTTCGGCAAAGCGGGTGGCGGCACTGTAGCGCTGGACGATAGTGGCGTGATTGTATCGCAGTCCGCCGCCAACTCGCTGAATATTCATGCCGGCGACACCGTCACGCTGGGCAATGGCGGTAGCAGCCGGGCCAAGGTGCAGGTCGCGGCCGTGACGCGCAATCTTATTGGCTCTGATGTGTACATCAGTGAGCGACTGTACGACCAGAAGTTTGCGGCCGGCGGTGTGACGTCTTCGGCTTCGGGAGATGGCACTGCCTCGACCTTGACGTGGAACGCGATGCTCGCCAAGCTGAAAGGTTCCGAGACCGAACAGGCCGAATATGCGGATCGGTTGGGCGAGGAATCGTCGGTGCTCAAGGCCGTGAGCTGTGCGCATCTGGCCGCCACGTTTAAGTTCGATCTGATGGGTGCCGTGGTGGCGCTGATTGTGGGGCTCGCCGGCGGTCTGGCGCTGGTGGTGCTGTTTACGTTGGCCAATACGAACGTGTCCGAACGCATCCGCGAGATGGCCACACTGAAGGTGCTGGGCTTCTATGACCGCGAGGTGCACAACTACGTGAACCGCGAGATGATGATATTGACCGGTATGGGTGTGGTGGTTGGTCTGCCGCTTGGCAGGTGGATAGGCGGATTACTGACTGCTGCGTTGAATATGCCGTCGCTGTATTTCGAAGTGGAAGTGCACTGGTACAGCTATGCGATTGCCGTGGTGGCGACGCTGGCGTTCGCGCTGCTGGTGCAGCTGTTCACCAACCCAGTGCTCGATCGCGTAGACCCGGTCAGCTCGCTCAAGTCCGTGGAATAGAGGTAGAAGTTCAATTTGGTGTTGATGAATTGAACTTTTTGGCGGAATATTTACAGTATCATCGCATGTATTCTTGAGCTGAGCGGTTTTCGTGACATATTTCGGTGATACAGTTTGAACTTGTTTTGAACGAGTATCGCGTCTGGTGCGTAACAATCGGGCGGCAGAGAAGAGAAATGAAATCAGTATGGCCGATACGAATGTGAATGGTGGTACACAGCAGGCTACGGGCAAACTCAAGTCTGTCGAAAGCCTGGACCAGACCAACGAGATGGAGCGTGGCCTGAGCAATCGCCACGTACAGTTCATCGCCATTGGCGGCACCATCGGCACCGGCCTGTTCCTGGGCTCGGGCAAGTCAATCTCGCTAACCGGCCCCTCGATCATCTTCGTGTACATTCTGGTCGGTGTCATCATGTTCTTCCTGATGCGCGCCATCGGCGAAATGATGTACCGTGACCCCAGCCAGCACACCTTCATCAATTTCATCACCCGTTACCTTGGCAACGGGTGGGGGCATTTCGCCGGCTGGACGTATTGGGCCGCGCTCGTGCTGCTGGGCATGACCGAGATCACGGCCGTCTCCACGTACTTCATCACCTTCTTCGACACGTTCGGCATCGACCTGACCCATTGGAAATGGCTGATCGAGCTGTGTTTCCTGGTGTCGCTGGTCTCCATCAACCTGATTGCCGTCAAGGTGTTCGGCGAGGTGGAATTCTGGTTCTCGATGATCAAGATCACGCTGATTTGCGCGATGATCGCCACCGCCGTGGTCATGATCGTGATCGGCTACCATTACCCAGCCGTGCAGATTCACGGCGTGGACCACGTGAGCCCGGCCGGCCACGCCGGATTCGACAACCTGTTCGCCAACTTCTCGTTCGCGCCGAACGGTTGGATGGCCTTCCTCATGAGCTTCCAGATGGTGTTCTTCGCCTACGAGATGATTGAATTCGTGGGCGTCACCGTCTCCGAGACCAAGAATCCGCGCAAGGTGCTGCCCAAGGCCATCAACGAGATTATCGTGCGCGTGCTCATCTTCTATGTGGGCGCACTGGTGGCCATCATGTGCATCGTGCCGTGGACCTCGTTCAAGCCGAACGAGGACGGCTCCTTTGCCTCCCCGTTCATTATGGTGTTCCAGTACGCCGGGCTGAATTGGGCGTCCGCGCTGGTGTTCTTCGTGGTGATCACCGCCGCATCTTCCGCGCTGAACTCGCTGCTGTACTCGGCTGGCCGCCACCTGTACCAGCTGTCCGAGGTGTCGCCGAACCCGATGCTGAACAAGCTCGGCAAGGTGTCCGATCGCAAGGTGCCGGCCCGCGCCATCCTGGTGTCCGCGGCGCTGATACTGCTGTCGCCGATCGTCAACGCCATCCCCGGTGTGTCCGGAGCGTTCGTGCTGTTCTCGTCCGCCAGCTCCGCGGTGTTCCTGTTCATCTACATCCTGACGCTGCTGGCGCATCGCAGGTACCGCCGTTCCGCTGATTTCATTCCGGACGGGTTCGTCATGCCCGCGTGGAAGGTGCTCAATACGGTGGCAATCGTGTTCTTCGTGTTCATCTACCTGACGTTGTTCCTTGCGGACGATACGCGCAATTCCGCGATTGCCGGCCTGGTGTGGCTTGTGGGCTTCGGTGGATTCTCTATGCTGCGCGAACGCTACCGTAGCCGCGATTTGAAGGCCGCACTGGAACACAAGGAGTGATTGGACGGGCTGATTGGCTGGCGGCTATTGGTTGGGTGGCTGTTGGCTGTTGGCGGCTGACTGGCTAGCGGCCGATAGCCAATGACTGGGCTGATCGTCAGCCAATCGGCTGCCTATAGGTCTCATTGATACATTCGGTCATCCGATTAGTGCATTTGTGCGGACAATTAGTGCATTCGATCATCGGATTAGTACATCAGTGTGCAATTATTAGTACAATTAGCCGCCTAATTAGTACATTAGGACATAAAACAATGTCCTAATGTACTAATTAGATGCTAAAATACGATAAGTGCCATGTCCTAATGTATGAATTATCGCTATGAAGGGCGGAATGCGATGACGCAGGATGAACTTATGCAAGTGCTGCAGGCCGGTGAATCATCTATGGTCGAGTTCAAGCGCTGCAGCGAATTGCCTCATACGGATACTTTTGAGACTGTATGCTCATTCGCCAATCGTTCTGGTGGCAGCATTTATCTTGGCGTTGACGATGACGGTCAAGTGCTCGGCGTCGATTCTAAGCGCGTTAGTGAGATAGAGCGCAACGTTGTCAACGTAGTGTCTAATCGTAAGATGTTCGAACCGGCTCCAATGGTGGAAACGGAACATATCGAGTACGACGAACGGATTATTGTTCGTATTTGGGTAGCTCCGAGTTCTTCGGTTGTGCGGTTCAAGGGCGCAGTGTTTGATCGCATTGCTGATGTGGATACACACATCGAAAGCGATATCCAGATTAGTCAAATGTATATTCGCAAGCAGAACTACTATTCCGAACGGCGAATTTTCCGTTACGTGACTCCGTTTGATTTGCGTCCTGAGCTGATTGCGCGAATGCGGCAGCTGGCGGTCGCTCAGCGAGCTGGGCACCCTTGGGGAACTATGTCTGACGAAGAACTGTTCCGCAGCGCCAAGCTATACGATCGTGATTACACGACCGGCGAAGAGGGCTTTAATCTTGCTGCAGTGCTGCTCTTGGGCAAGGATGAAGTCATTTCCTCGGTTTGCCCAGCGTATATTACTGATGCCGTGGTTCGGCGAGACAATATTGACCGATACGATGACCGACTTATGGTGCGGACCAACTTGTTCGATTCGTACGAGCAACTCCGTGAATTTACTGAGCGGAATCTGCCTGACCGCTTTGTGTTAAAGGGCGATAAGCGAGTGAGCCCGCGTACGATGATCGCCCGTGAATTGGTGGCAAACAGCCTCATGCATCGGGAGTATTCCAGTCCGGTGGTGGCGCGTGTCACCATTGATAATGAATCCATCCGGACGGTTAATGCTTCGCGCTCATTCTTTGAAGGTCGAATGAAGCTGGGCGAGTTCACGCCAATGCCAAAGAATCCGATTATCGCTAATGTGTTTGTGCAGACCGGCATAGCCGAGCAGCTGGGTAGCGGACTGCGGAATCTGATAAGAGCGTCCCGGCAATATACTGAGCGAGAGCCTGAGTTCCGCGATGGTGACATATTCGAGGCGACGATTCCTATTGTTCCTGCGCTGAAGACCGTGGATGGTTCTGGTTTTGCTAGCGTGAGATCTGTAGTTGAGAAAGATGCCGAAGAGGGTGCGAGGCTCATTGGCGGGGAACGTGTGGATGGTAAGAAAGCAGATGCAACCGCATCGGGTGAAATTGATTCGCGGGCAGCGATGCTGTCGGCGATGAATCGACGCTTGACAGAGGTTGACTATGTGACTGTACCTGAACTCGCCAAGATAACAGAGCTCGATAACAGAACAGTCCGCAAATTCCTAAACGGTTTAGTTGCGCAAGGAAAGCTGATTGCTGAAGGCAACACGCGTGGTCGGCGTTATCGGAAGGGATAGCGGGCGCGATATCTCGATGCAGTGGGATTCACTTAAGGGCTACGGCAAATATGATTCGTAGCGATTGGGCCAGCGCAATTCGAATGGCTCATGACTTTGTGCGTCGTTTGTGGTCTCTGAAGTTGTTTGCTGGGTGACGGTTTTGTGATAAAATCGCTCATATCAAAATGTTTGCGTAAACATTTTGGCTGCGCCGAAAGAAGGAGTCGACGTAGGTCATGTATCAGGCAAAGAGGCCGGCTCAGTGAAGCAAAGGCCGTTTTTTCCGGTATAAGGCGGATAGCAGGAACACTAAGGAGACCAATGAAGGTACTGAGCAAATCGCTTGCTGCAATGGTTGCGGCGGCAACACTAGTGGGAGGAGGGGCGTTTGCGGTTGCCGGCACTGCGTATGCGGCTGATAACGATGCCATTACCGTGACCCCGAACCCGTGGTATGCCAACAGTTTCGATGGCTGGGGCACCTCACTGGCTTGGTTCGCCAACGCCACCGGCAGCCTCGGCGAGGAATCGGCCATCACCACCAATCTCGGCGATGACGCTTCCAAGGCTAAGGCTGTGGAATACGGCAAACAGCTGCGCGAACAGTTCTACCAGTCCATCTTCGGTGATGAAGGACTGGACCTGAACATGGCCCGCTACAACGTGGGCGGCGGCAATGCCTCCGATGTTGCCTACGGCTACCCATTCATGCGCCAAGGCGCTGCCGTGCCTGGCACGTGGAAAGATGACGCCACCGGCTCCGGCACGTATGGCAATGGCGTAACCACCAAGCAGGCCGACAAAGACAAGCTGGCTGCGGCATTCGACCCGACTGACGACAACCAGTATGACTTCTCCAAGTCCGCCGCCCAAGACTGGTGGATTGAGCGCGGTGCCACCGGCGATAACCCTGACATCACCGACGTAGAGGCCTTCGCCAACTCCGCTCCGTGGTTCCTGACCAACAGCGGTTACGCCACTGGTGGACGCAACTCCGGTAGCAATAATCTTGCAAACCCTGAGAAATTCGCTCAGTACATGGCCAAGAACGTCGAGCACCTCGAAAGCCTTGGCGCAAACGTTGACACGGTCGAGCCGTTCAACGAGTCCGAGACCAGTTACTGGGGCACTCCGGGCGACATGGCTTCGAAGTACACCGATGAGAGCGATGACAACACCAAGCTCATTAACAACTACTGGGATAAGTACTACTCCGACAAAGATAGGTCCGTCACCCCATACTCCAACGCGCTGAAGAAGCCGCAGGAGGGTATGCATGTCAGCAACGCCCAGCAGCAGCAGACGATTACCGCACTCGCTGAGGCGCTCAAGGACAATGATGACACCATCATCGCAGCCACCGATGCCACGAACTCCGCCGACTTCGTCAAGTCGTACAACCAGTACCCGCAGGCGATCAAGGACCTTATCGGCCAGTACAACGTTCACGCCTACTCCGACAGCAACCAGATGCAGTCGCGCGATATCGCTCAGGCAGACGGCAAGAAGCTGTCGATGAGCGAGGTGGACGGCTCCTGGCAGTCTGGCTCCTACAACCCGTACGGTTTCGACAACGCGCTGGGCATGATGAGCAAGATCAGCTCCAACGTCACCCGCCTGCAGTCCAAGGACTTCACCTTCTGGCAGGTGGTCGAGGACCTCTACAACATGCAGATGGGCTCGAATGTGAATCCGGCCGGTGAGAACACCAACTGGGGCACCGTGCTCATCGACTTCGACTGCACCGTGGCTGGCATGGACGGCAAGCTCTACTCCGAGCGCCGCGTGAACAACAACGGCGGTACCACCGATGGACTTGAACCGTGCACGGTTATTGCAAACGCCAAGTACAACGGCGTCAAGGCCATCACCCACTTCATCCACGCGGGCGACAAGGTCATCGCCAACAACGATGAGGACAACAACATGACTGCCACCTCCGACGATGGCAAGACACAGACCGTCATCCACCGCAACTCCGGCACCTCTGACCAGACCTTCGTCATCGACCTGTCGAAGTACGGCGAGATTGCCGACAACGCTTACGGTGAGCTCTACCTGACCACCGAAACCTCTGCCGAAGACAAGAACGCGGGTGTCGATTCCGCCACTCCGGAAGTCTTCGCCAAGACCAGCAACGTCAAGCAAGCTGAAGGCTCTGTGATGATTGACAAGGCTGCCAAGACCGCTACGGTCACTGTGCCCGCCCGTTCTATCGCCTCCATCCAGCTCACTGGCGTGACCGGCTACGCTAAGGATGCTGCCGTCGAGACCGGCGACACTTACCAGCTCGTTGGTAAGCAGTCCGGCAAGGCCGTGGCTGATACCACTTCTGGTGATTCCGCGCTGTCCCTGGCCAACGTCGCTTCCGATGCCGAGAACGCCAAGAAGCAGACTTGGACCTTTACCCAGATCGAGCAGCCCGCCGACTCCGAGCGCCCTGATCTCAAGGCTTATGTGATTACTAACGCCGAAGGCAAGGTGCTGGTGTCCAAGGATGGCACGAACGCGCTTTCCAACGAAACGGTTGAGGCCGCTA
>ERZ772892.3829-NODE-3829-length-10387-cov-2.729675_pt1 | contig 10387 bp, 7 predicted proteins | sample MGYA00512126_ERZ772892 | MGnify/ENA primary metagenome ERZ772892 (study PRJEB29015, sample SAMEA2737697) | human gut metagenome | biome: human gut; feature: human-associated habitat; material: faeces | place: China | collected 2012 ... | reverse complement strand
GGGGGCAGCTGCGGGCGCCGCTACGGGAGCGGAGGCGGAGGTGCCGACGACCTCTACCTCAGCATCATATGTTTTTCCATTTATTTTTATCAGGAATCTTTTCATCGATTTGTCCTCCATCAGAAATTAGTAAGGTGGGTCTCCAGGGAGAATCCTCACGCAGGGAAAGGATGCGTACCTGTTCCGGCGCGCAGCCCATCATAGCGGCAATGGCGGCGATGACTGCTGCGATCTCATCCTCATCCTCCTGCGGGGCGGCAGGAACTGCGGCCACAGGGGCCGGGGCAGGCGCGGGAGCGGCCTTTTTGCCAAAGAGCGCTTTTCCCAGCAGCAGCCCGACCAGCAGAGCAATGGCAATATACAGATACATCATATTATTCACGCTCCTTTTGATTAGAGCGGAACATTGCCGTGTTTCTTTCTGGGAGCTTCCACGACCTTGCCATCGAGCATCTCCATGGCAGCGATGATCATCTGACGGGAGGTGGAGGGGATAATGACATCATCCACCATGCCGCGCTCGGCAGCCTTGTAGGGGTTATTGAACTCGCGCTTGTACTCATCGATCAGCTCAGCGCGTTCCTCGGGAGTGGCCTTACGGAAGATGATGTTGGCGGCACCCTCGGCGCCCATAACGGCGATTTCGGCGGTGGGCCAGGCGTATACGATATCGGAACCCAGGTCCTTGCAGCACATGGCCAAGTAAGCGCCGCCGTAGGCCTTACGCAGGATCATGGTAACCTTCGGAACGGTGGCTTCGCAGTAGGCATAGATGACCTTGGCGCCGTGGCGGATGATACCACCGTGCTCCTGGGTGGAACCGGGCAGGAAGCCGGGAACATCTACCAGGGTGAGCAGCGGAATGCCGAAGGCATCGCAGGTACGGATAAAGCGTGCAGCCTTATCGGAGCAGTTGATATCCATGCAACCGGCCATGGCCTTGGGCTGGTTGGCGATAATACCAACGGAGCGGCCATTGAAGCGGGCAAAGCAGGTAATCATATTGGGGGCATACATGCCCATGTAGTCCATGTACTCGCCGCCATCGGTGATGGCCTTGATGACATCGTACATATCATACGCCTTGTTGGGATTATCAGGGATGATGGTATCCAGCTGATCGGCAATGCGGTTGGGATCGTCACCATTGAAGATGGTGGGAGCGGCATCACGGAAGTTGGAGGGCAGGTAGCTCAGCAGACGACGGATCTGGTTGATGCAATCGGTATCATCGGAGGCCATGAAGTGCGCAACGCCGCTGACGCGGTTGTGGGTCATAGCGCCGCCCAGCTTTTCAGCATCGATCTGCTCGCCGGTAACGGATTTGATAACATCGGGGCCGGTAATGAACATCTTGCCGGTCTTATTCACCTGGAAGATGAAATCGGTAAGGGCAGGGGAATAAACGGCGCCGCCGGCGCAGGGGCCCATGATGGCGGTGATCTGCGGAACAACGCCGGAGGCAGCGGTATTGCGGAAGAAGATCTTGCCGTAGCCTTCCAGACCGTCCAGACCTTCCTGGATGCGGGCACCGCCGGAATCATTCATGCCGACTACGGGAGCGCCGACCTTGCGGGCATTCTCAAGGATCTTGCAGATCTTATTGGCCTGAACTTCGCCCATGGAGCCGCCGACAACGGTGAAATCCTGGGCATAAGCGTAGACGATGCGGCCGTCTACCTTGCCGTAGCCGCCAACAACACCATCACCGGGGAAGTGCTGCTTTTCCTGGCCAAAGTAGTAGCAGCGATGGACAACGAAGGCATCGATCTCAACAAAGGTGTTGGGATCGAACAGGGTCTCGAGACGCTCACGAGCGGTCATTTTGCCCTGCTCATGCTGCTTTTCGATACGCGCCTGGCCGCCACCGAGAGCGATTGAACCTTTGCGTTCAATCAGGTCTTCAAGTTTGGTCATAGTTTTATCCTTCTTTCAGAGAGTATATGGGTTGCCGCTTGCCGGAGGAGCGTCTCCGGCAAGCGGGACTTGCACAAAAAACTTAGTGGAACTTTTCGACATACTCGTCGGCCTTGGCCTCTTCCCAGCCCAGCATATTCACCAGAATATCGCGGGTGGAATCGCCCAGGGCGGGAGCAGGATGATGGTCGGCATCGGCCTCGACGGAAGCCATCTTCACCGGGTTGCCGGCGATCTTGACCTTGCCCATGCCGGGCTGGTCTACCTCGATGAGCATGTTGCGGGCCGCGACCTGCGGATCGGTAAACAGCTTATCTACGGTATTGATGCCGGTGCAGGGCACGCCGGCCTTTTCCAGAATATCCAGCCACTCAGCGGTGGTCTTGGTACGGGTCTTTTCAGTCAGCAGGTCACCAATGAGCTTGAGGTTCTGGTTGCGGTGCATATTGGTATCAAAGCGGGGATCGTCAATCAGTTCCGGACAGCCCAGCGCGTTGCAGAAGGCCGCGTACAGGCGGTTATTGCCGCAGGCGGCGATGACATAGTTATCCTTGGTTTCAAATGCCTGGAAGGGAGTAACGGTGGGGTGAACAGCACCCAGAGGGCCGGCCACGACGCCGGTAGCGGAATACTTGATGATGGCGTTTTCCAGGATGGCGAGCTGGCAATCCAGCATACCCACATCCACCATATCGCCTTCGCCGGTGATAGCGCGCTTATACAGGGCGGTAACGGCGCCAAAAGCACCAAAGATGCCGGCAATGATATCGCCGATAGAAGCGCCGACGCGGACAGGCTTTCCGCCGGGCTCGCCGGTGATGCTCATTACGCCGCCCATGGCCTGCACTACCATATCGTAGGCGGGACGGGGAGCATAGGGGCCGGTCTGGCCAAAGCCGGAGATAGCTACATAGATGAGCTTGGGGTTGACCTTCTTGAGCTCCTCATAGCCCAGGCCCATGCGGTTCATGGCACCGGCCTTCAGGTTTTCCACCACGATATCGACATGCTTCACCAGATCCTTGAACATCTCAACGCCCTCGGGATCCTTGGTGTTGCAGACGACGCTTTTTTTGCCGTGGTTTACACTGACAAAATAGCCGCTCTGGCCATTGACAAACGGGCCGTAGCCGCGGCTGTCATCGCCGGTACCTGGTTTCTCCACCTTGATGACCTCGGCGCCCATATTGCCGAGCATCATGGAGCAGTAGGGGCCTGCCAGCGCATTGGTAAAATCCAGTACACGGATGCCTTCCAAAGGTTTTTTGGACATAAGTAAAGACCTCCCAAAATGATGTAGGTAAGCACCGTCCGCATCGGTAGGGAAGCGGGGCGGTGCCCATGACAAATAAAGCAAGTCCTTGGGCCGGGCCGCAAAAGGCCGCAGTACCCCTACTCTATTTGTTATTTATCTACATTATAAAGGAAAGCAGAATAAAAGTAAATGGCGGAAGAGCTTTTTTGCCGCCAAGAAAGCAGCAAATTTTTTGGTGAAAATTCATAGAAAAAAGGTTTTCCGCGAAATAAAGTGGGTTAATAATTTAACATGCATTAGGATATATCAACAAGAGTATAAGAACATTTTCGTTCATCTTATCAAAAGTGAACGAATCCTGCCGAACGGCGTTCTGACAAAAATCACGGACGGTTTTTTATTTTATTGTGTAGTATTTACAAGGTGCTATATTCCATTTTTCACAAATTAGAGGGCCGGAATTAGGCAGAATATCAAAATCGATCAAAAGGAATTGAATTGACAGGCCTCCAATATTATAATGTAAATGCTGTATAAGTGTTACTCTGCATAAAACCAATCAAAAAGGAGTGCTTACATTGAAGGAATTTAACTATTTCGCTCCGGGTTCTGTGGAAGAAGCTCTCGAACTGATGAAAGAGTACGAAGGTAAGTATACCATCCTGAATGGTGGTACCGATGTAATGATTCGTCTGCGCGAGCGCCTCATTAACCCGGAAGCCGTGATCGACATCAAGCGTATTCCCGGCTTGAAGGAGATCACTTTCTCCAAGAAGGACGGCCTGTACATTGGCGCATGCGTTACCTGTAAGGAGATCTCCGAAAGTGAGATCGTGAAGGAGAATTACCCCTTCTACGCTCAGGCGGCTTCCGTTCTGGGCTCCCAGCTGGTGCGCGGCCGCGCTACCAGTGTCGGCAATGTCATCAACGCTTCTCCTCTGGCGGATACCGTCACTCCTCTCGTTGCCTGCGACGCCAAGCTGGTCGTAGTAGGTCCCGAGGGTCAGCGTGAGGTTTCCCTGGTGAGCTGGGCTGGCGAAAGCCAGGAAGAAAGAATCGCCCGCGGCGCGTTCTTCATCTTCGTGCGTAAGGTCGGCCTCAAGCCCGGCGAGATGGCCATCGGCCTCAAGATCCCCTATGTGGAAGGCCAGAAGGCTGTATTCACCAAGTTTGACCGCCGTAAGGAGGTAGACCTTTCTACCGTTTGTGCTACAGTTGGTAAGTTTGGTGAGGACTACCGCGTAGCCATCGGCTCCTGCGCTCCTACCCCCATCCGTCTGCCCAAGACTGAGGCCCTGCTGAAAGGCAAGAAGCTGACCCCCGAGCTCATCGGTGAGGCAGCGGAGCTTGCCGGCAACGAGGTTTCTCCCATCAGCGACGTCCGTGCTTCCGCCGAGTACCGTATCAGCCTGGTAAAGGTTGCTGTACGCAGAAGCCTGGCCGAGCTTTCTGTATGAGAAAGGAGCGTGCCGAAAAATGAAAACTTATCATGTTGATTTCTTTGTAAACGGCGAGGAATACGAGCTGGATGTACCGGCTAATAAGACCGCGCTGAATGTCATCCGCGATATGCTGGACCTGACCGGTGCCAAGGAAGGCTGCGGCGCCGGTGAGTGCGGTGCCTGCGCCATGATCGTTGACGGCGTACTGATCAACGGCTGCCTGATGCTGGCCCCCGAGATGGACGGCAAGCACTTCGAGACCGTAGAAGGCTTTGCTGATGAGAAGGGCAACCTTTCTCCCATCCAGCAGTCCTTTATTGACCACGCTGCCCTGCAGTGCGGCTACTGCACTCCCGGCTTCATCGTTTCCGCTACCGCTCTGCTGCGCGAAAATCCCCATCCCACCCGTGATGAGATCGTCCATTACATGTCCGGTAACCTGTGCCGCTGCACCGGCTACAAGAGAATTATCGAGGCGATTGAGGACGCTGCCGAGCGCATGAATGGAGGTGCCAAATAATGAGTAAATATATTGGCGTAAGTGTTCCGCGTGTAGACGGCGTTAAGAAAGTTACCGGCGCTGCCAAGTATGTGGGCGATATGAAATGGCCCCGTATGCTGTATGCCAAGTGCGTAAAGAGCCCCTATGCCCATGCCAAGATCGTGAGCATCGACATCTCTGCTGCCAAGGCGCTCAAGGGCGTTCACGATGTAATCACCGGTGACTACTACACCAAGCGTGGTGGTCTGTATCTGGAGGACAAGAACTTCTTGGCAGTCAATACCGTTAAGTTCTGCGGTGAGCCCGTTGTTGCCGTTGCAGCCGAGACCCCGGAGATCGCCGAGGCCGCCTGCGAGCTGGTCAAGGTTGAGTACGAGCCGCTGCCCGTCATCAACAACCCCATGGAGGGTATGGCCAAGGACGCCGTTCTCATCCACCCCGAGCTGCATACTTATAAAGTAGTACCCATCTTCCATCCCCAGGCGCATACCAATATCTCTCACCATCACATCATCCGTAAGGGCGATGCCGATGCGGCCTTCAAGTATGCCGAGGAGCATCCTGACGAGTACTACATCACCGAGCATGACTACCATGTTCCCCATGTTCAGCATACCCCCATCGAGAACCACATTGCAGTAGCCCAGTACGAGCCGGACGGTAAGTGCACTGTTTGGGCTTCCTGCCAGTCTCCGTATGCGGTTCGTCAGGCGCTGTCTGCCACCTTTGATATCCCGCTGAACAAGATGCGTATCATCTCCCCCTATGTGGGCGGCGGCTTCGGCGCCAAGGCCGGTACCACCATCGAAGGTATCATCATTCCTCTGGCCATGCACAGCAAGGGCCGTCCCGTTATGATGGAATACACCCGTGAGGAAGAGTTCGTCAATTCCTATGTTCGTCAGGGTCTGTACACCAAGATCAAGACCGCAGTTCGCAAGAGCGACGGTAAGTTCCTGGCGGTTCAGAATAACTTCTACTGGGATGGCGGCGCCTACACCGAGTACGGCGTAAACATCGTTAAGGCCTCCGGCTTTGCTTCCACCGGCCCTTATGAGTTCGACAATGTTAAGACCGACGCTTACTGCGTTTACACCAACAACCCCGTAGGCGGCCCCTACCGTGGTTTCGGTATGTGCGAGATCCACTTCGGTATCGAGCAGAACATCGATGAGGTTGCCAAGGAGATCGGCATGGATCCCATCGAGATCCGCCGCGTCAACGGTCTGGCTCCCGGCAAGTCCACCGGCACCGGCGAGATCATGAAATCCTGCGGCTTCCTGGAGGCCCTGGATCAGGTCGCTGAGGCCATTCAGTACGATAAGCCCTGCGATCCACCCTCCGGTCCTCACAAGGTACGCGGCAAGGGCATTGCCGGCGGCTGGAAGTCCCCCTCTCAGCCCACCAACGCTGGTTCCGCTGCCATCATTCGTATGAATGAGGACGGCACCTTCTTCCTGATGACCTCCGGTCACGATATTGGCCAGGGCTCCGATACTGCCCTAACCCAGATCGCCGCCGAGGTTCTGTGCTGCGATCCCTCCAAGTTTACCATCCGCACCGGCGATACCGACCATACCCCCTATGAGTGGCAGACCGTTGCCTCCCGTATCACCTACTGCGCCGGTAATGCGATCAAGCTGGCTGCCGAGGATCTGAAGGAGAAGCTTCTGGATCTGGCTCAAATCAAGCTGGGCTACATCAAGCGCGAGCTGTACCTTGAGGACGGCTGGATCATCAACCGCAACCACCCCGAAAGCCGTATGCCCATGTCCGATCTGGCACTGGGTCTGGCGTTTGAGGACGGCTCCGGTTACGGCGGCCCCGCCATCGGTGTGGGTACCTTCACCCTGCCCAATAACATCAACTATGATCCCGCTACCGGTTATTCCCCCAAGCCCGCCGCGTTCTGGACCACCGCTGTGGCCGGCGCCGAGGTTGAGGTCGATACCGAGACCGGTATCATCGAAGTAAAGAAGATGGTAGAGAGCTGCGACCCCGGTCACATCGTCAACCCCGAGCTGTATAAGGCTCAGGTAGAGGGCGGTATGATGCAGGCTCTGGGTACTGTACTGTTTGAGGAGCTGAAGCTCAAGGATGGTAAAGTCCTCAATAAGTCCTTCGTGGACTACAAGATCCCCACCATCGATAATGCCCCCGAGACCTTCATCGCCATGGGTGTTGAGCATCCCGAGGAGCCCGGCCCCTATGGCGCCCGTGGTATCGGCGAGCCTGCAATGGTTCCCGGCGCCCCCGCCATCGCCAACGCGATCTACAATGCGACCGGCTGCCGCTTCACCGAGATGCCCATCACTCCCGAGCGGATGCTGAAGGCCCTGCAGGAAAAAGCCGCTGCTGAGAAGAAGTAATTCTATCCAAAAGCGCGCGCAATAGGCACTAAAAATGCAGGCACCTGCCCTCTGTGGTGGGTGCCTGTTTCTATGTCTTTGTGGTGTATTAACATAATCTTAACAGCATAAAATATCCCTCAAGGACCGTATTATCGAACAAGTTTATTGCAAAGGGTGCAAAAATGGAGAAAATAGCAGCATATTTTAGGACATATTTTACATATCTCAATAGGAATAGGTTTATAACATTCCAAATATAACTGAAAATGATAGGGGAGATATTGGGGAGTTTCTCCAATGGGTGATGGCAAAATGCACAACATCAAAAACTGTAAATTGTGGAATACGGAAAAGTGGGGGGCGAGAGATTGAATTTTTTATGAACACAAGATATAATAAGGATGCTGCATTAAAGAGATTTCGCAAGAAATCCGTGCCGATGTGTAAGTACATAAATGGGCGCACTCGGTCTTGATGCAGAGGTTCGATAGACCAAGAGAAATGGAGAATCCAAATCATTGAGGAGGCAAATTTAATGAGTACTAAAATTACCGGCATTTATGATGCTCGTAAGGAACTCGGCTGGGGCAAGTCCATTATCATGGGCCTGCAGCAGTGCTTCGCCATGTTCGGCGCTACCATTCTGGTTCCCGTTCTGACCAACAGCTATGGCGAGGGTATTGTGGGCCTTTCCGCTTCCGTTACCCTGTTCTGCGCTGGCGTTGCTACCCTGTGGTTCCACTTCATCACCAAGGGCAAGGTTCCCGTATTCCTGGGTTCCTCCTTTGCTTTCCTGGGTATGTATCAGGCTATTATCCCCCAGTACGGCAAAGAGTATGCGACCGGCGGCGTAGTTGCTGCTGGCGGTCTGTATGTAATTCTCGCTATCCTGATCAAGGTTCTGGGTACCAAGAGAGTTATGAAGCTGTTCCCCCCTGCGGTCTGCGGCCCGCTGATCATCCTCATCGGTATTAACCTCGCCGGCTCCGCTATTGACAACCTGTTCACCAACTGGATGCTGGGCATTGTTCCGATTCTCGTGATCATCATCTGCAACACCTGGGGCAAGGGCATGATCAAGATCATCCCCGTTCTTATCTCCCTGATCGTTTCCTACATCGTTGCCATCATCATGGGCGCTGTTGATTTCAGCGCTGTTGGTTCTGCTAACTGGGTTGGTCTTCCCAACTTCCATCTGCCCAAGTTCAATGCTGACGCTATCGTTGCTGTTGCTGCAATGGTTGAGCATGTTGGCGACGTTATGGCTATCGGCGCTACCTGCGGCAAGAACTTCATTGCTGATCCCGGTCTGACCCGCACCCTGCTGGGCGACGGTATCGGTACCTCCCTGGCTGGTCTGCTCGGCGGCCCTGCCAACACCACCTACTCCGAGAACACCGGCGTAGTAGCCCTGACCCGCGTATTCGACCCCTTCGTAATGCGTATTGCTGCTGTCATGGCTATCATCCTCTCCCTGTCTCCCAAGTTTGAGGCAGTCATCAACTCCATCCCTGCTGCCATCATCGGCGGTATCTCCTTCGTACTGTACGGCATGATCGCTGCTACCGGTATCCGTACCATCGTTGAGAACCAGGTTGACTATGTTAATATGCGTAACGTTCTGATCACCGCTATCATTCTGGTATCCGGTCTGGGCTTCAACCATAAGAACATCGTCATCGGTAGTGTTGCATTCGGTGGTCTGGCCTGCGCTGCTGTGTTCGGTATCATCCTGAACGCTATCCTGCCCGGCAAGGACTACACCTTCGAGCAGGACGATCAGGGCGCGACCTCTGTGGACTTCAAGGTCTGAGCCCGCATCGAAACCAAATACGCACCGGCCGCCGCAACGCAAAGCTGCGGCGGCCTCTTGTTTTTCCCTTCCCCATGGGGCGCGATTGTTAAATTTGTGGCCGGTTTTTTCCAAAAAATCAGTTGTAGTTTCGGAAAAAATGCGTTATCATGAATGTGTTTGAGAGCAAAAAAGAAACCAAAAATACAAAGAAAAACGGAGGAGCAACATGAAATTTTCCAGTAAGATCGAAAAGTGCGGCCTCTCGCCCATGCGCAAGTTCGCGCCCTATGCAAACGAGGCTGCCAAAAAGGGCAAGAAACTCTACCACCTGAACATCGGCCAGCCCGATATTGCCACCCCCGCGGCCTACTTTGAGGCTGTGAAAAACTTCAGCCAGCCGGTCCTGGCCTACGCCCCGTCCGACGGCGTGCCCGAGATGATCGACGCGGTCGTCAACTACTACGGCAAGATCGACGCGCCTATCACCAACAAGCAGGTGCTCATCACCACCGGCGGCAGCGAGGCGCTGCAGATCGCGCTCAGCTGCATCCTCGATGAGGGCGATGAGATCATCATCCCCGAGCCGTTCTACCCGAACTACAGCACGTTTGTCACGCTGACCGGCGCGACCATCCGCCCGATCACCACAACGCCGGAGGAGAACTACAAGTTCGCCATCCGCGAGCGCGTCGAGTCCTGCATCAACGAGCACACCCGCGCCATCCTCTTCACAAACCCCGGCAACCCGACCGGCACGATCCTCACCGAGGAAGAGCTCCGTCTCATGGCCGACATCGCCAAGGAGCATAACCTGTTCATCATCGGCGACGAGGTGTACCGCGAGTTTGTCTACGGCGGCGAGAAGCTCATGAGCCTGCTGCAGCTCGAGGGATATGAGGACAACGTCGTCGTCATCGACTCCGTGTCCAAGCGCTTCAGCGCCTGCGGCGCGCGCATCGGCTGTGTGATCACGCGCAACGCAGAGCTCTACAACAACGCCATGAAGTGGTGCCAGGGCCGCCTGTGCGCCTCGACGATCGACCAGGTCGCGTCCGCCGCACTCTACACCGTCGGCCCCGAGTACTTCGACGCCGTGCGCAAGGAATACAAGGCCCGCCGTGACAC
>ERZ772892.3828-NODE-3828-length-10390-cov-3.214901_pt1 | contig 10390 bp, 9 predicted proteins | sample MGYA00512126_ERZ772892 | MGnify/ENA primary metagenome ERZ772892 (study PRJEB29015, sample SAMEA2737697) | human gut metagenome | biome: human gut; feature: human-associated habitat; material: faeces | place: China | collected 2012 ... | reverse complement strand
CGGGCAATTGCGGCGGCTCTGCCCTCATCAGTCGCTTTCAGCGACAGCTTCCCCCGAGGGGGAAGCCCCGGCACGCAAAAAAGGCACCCACCTTTTCCTAAAAGATGGATGCCTTTTTACTCAAAAATATTTCAGCCCGTCGCACTGGCCGCGCCAGACGAGGAGCGGGTTGATGGGCACGGTGCCGATGCGCAGCTCGGCCACAACGGTCCTGCCGCTGGTGCCCAGCAGCTGGCCCTGCTTGACATCGTCCCCGGCCTTGACGTCCAGTGCGGTCAGGCCGTAGAAGATGCTCCTGAGGCCCGCGCCGTGGTCGATGACGACGGTGTAGCCGTAGCTGCCGCCAAGGTCCTCGGCCAGCAGCACATGGCCGCTGGCGGGCACGATCATAGAATCCTTCGACTTCTTCGGCTTGATGACGACATTTGTCGAGGTGCGCCCGCCGTAGCCGTAGTTCGTGCTGCGCTCGCTGTAGGAACGGCCCACGTACTCGGTCATGCCGTAGAGCAGCGGCGTGTCAAAGCTGTCCAGGAACGGCTGCACAAAGCCGCCCACGGCCCACTGGATCTCGCCGCCGTCAGTCGTCAGCAGCCTGCGGACGGCATCGGGGGCGTCGTCCGCGCCGATGTAGGGCGACGTCAGCTGGGACTTGGTGCTGTAATCCTTGTAGGAGTAGGAGGCCGCGCGGACCGACAGCGTCAGCGTTTCGGTATAGCCGTCGGCAGTCACGGTCAGCTCGGTGTTTCCGGTATCTGCGTTCCACGGGATGGGCAGGTAGCAGATCCAGCCGTTGGCGGCCCTGACGAAGCCTGTGCTTTCCAGCGGGCCCGTCAGCGTCGGTTCGGTCCGGCTCATGGTGCTGCCGACACGCACGGCGGCCACGCTGCCCTGCTGCACCGTCGGTGTGCAGAGCGTGATGGACGGTTTGATGCTGACGGTGAAGCGGAACTGCCAGGTCTCGGTGCCGGTGACGCTGGAGCGGTCCTCGGCGGCGCTGTCAGACGCGGTGACGACGAGTTTGGCGTCAAACGTGCCGTTCTCCGCAAACAGATAGCTGCGGAAGGCGGTGGCGCTGCCCTCGTACACGGTCTCTCTGTCGGCGTCGGTGATGGTCAGCTGGGTGCTGTAGTCGGACGGCGTCACGATAATATCCGGCGATGCGTCGGATATGGCATCCTCGAGCACAACGGGAGAGGAATTGATCGTTTCGGCGTAGGTGCGCCTGAAAAAGCTGCCGACCACCGGCACGTGCCACTTGTAGGCCGTGGGAGCAAGCTCCTGGCCGTCAAAGGTGACCTTGACTTCGGGCAGCATGTCAGGTGTGGCGCTGCGGTAAAGCCATGCCACGCCGCCGCCTGCGATGATGAGCACGAACAGTACAACGAGGAGCAGCCACTTGAACATGCCGAACACACCGCGCCCGAGGGCCTGCGGGATCGTATCCTGCGGCTCGTCGTCCTCGTCGTCGTCGGCGCTGTCATGCTGCGGTGCCTCGGGCGCCGGGACAGGCCCGGCAGACGGCGCGGGGTCCTCCTCCAGCCCGGCCATGATCTGCGCAATCGAAAGCTGCGCCGTGCGGGAGATATTCGCCATGCGGGCGGCCTCAGCGGCAAGGGCTTTATCGTTGGCAAGGCCATCGCTGAAAACAAGGCCGGACGGCTCGGCAGCGTCCTCCGCGGGGACGTCCCCGGTTTGCTCGGGCGTGTCGGTGACGGCTGTGTCTGCCGCGGCGGCCTTGGGGGGCGCTTCTGCCGCAGGCGTATCGTCGGCGGCAGGGGCGTCCGCTGTCGGTTCGGGCTCCGTCCCGGCGGGCTCGGCCCTTTCCGCAGGCTCGGGCAGCTCCGGGGTACTCGGGACGTCGGGCACGGTGGGTGCGGCAGCGTCCTCCCGGGCGGGGGGCTCCGGCGGTTCGGACTTGCTTTCAGATTTGGACTCGTCAAGCTCCGGCGCGGCGGGAACGGGGCTGTCCTGTGCGGGAGCCTTGCGCTCCTGGGTCTCGTCAGCCGGGGCTTTTTTCACCGTCTTACCAGCCTTCGGCGTCTTGGGCTTTGCGTTTTTTGTTGTCTTTGTGTTTTTTTTGGCCCGCGGCTTCTTGGGGGACGCGGCAGGCTTTTTTGTGCTCTGCCCGTCTGCGGCGGGCGGGTCGGCGCTGTCCGTCGGCGCAGGGGGCGTGTCGGCGGCAGGCTGGGGGCTGGCTGCCTTGCGGCGCCGGGGCTTCGGCTTGGGGGCCTCCTCCGGCTGTACCGCAGTGGATTTCTTATCTTCTTCCATACTCACACTCACTCTTTTAGGGACCTTTATGGATGCCCGGCAAAACGGCAGCGGCACGGCAGGCCGGGTGTGCCGTGTGCAGCTATTTTATTCAGCCTCGCGGAATTGCAGACCACTGTTTCCGTCCAGCGCGGTCTGCGGGTCAGCGGATTTGCTGCCGATGCGCAGCTCGTAGATCAGGTTGTGGGCCGTCCCGGCGGTGCCCAGCGGGTCGCCGGCGGACACACTCTGCCCGCGCTCCACGCCGACAGTCTCCAGCCCGTACAGGTAGCTCTTTACGCCGCAGCCGTGGTCGATGACCACCGTGCCGCCGGTCAGGGTCAGCGTGCCCGCAAAGACAACGTTGCCTGCCTGCGGGGCGGTGACGGTCTCGCCGTCCGCGGCGGCATAGGTCAGGCCGGTGGCCTGGCCGCTGCGCTGGCCGTCCACCATCTGGGTGACACCGTACTCCATGACGACAGCGCCCGCGCTGGGGGCCTCAAAGCGGCCATTCCAGAGCTTGGCGGAGCTGCCCGTTGTGTACAGCGGCCATATAGCGTTGCGGAACTCCTCCCCGCCGCCGGTGTCCTCCTCGGCGGGGACGGTGACCGTATCATACATGGTGCGGGTGACGGTCAGGGTGATGTCCTTTTCCAGGCTCCCGCAGGTCAGGTGCAGCGTATGGTCGCCGCCCTCGGCGTTGTAGGTCACGGGAATATAGCCCATGTAGCCGCTGGCGGTCCTGCGGAACCAGACGGTGCCCAGATCGGTCTCCAGGCTCGGCTCGCCGTCCAGAATGCCGGACAGCTGCACAGCCACGATGCTGCCCTGCGGCGCGCGCTCGGTGCTCAGGGTGACCTTGGGGTTCATCGCCATCGTGTAGCCGGCGCGGTAGGCGTACCAGCCCACAGGGTCGCCGGGGTTGTCCGCACTGCTGTGGTGCGCGGTCACGATGATCTGATAGTCTCCGTTTTGTGTATAGGTATAGGTATTGCAGTCGGCCAGTGCGCCGGTCCAGACCGTGCCGTCGGGCGCGGTGATCTGAAGCTCGGCAGCGGTGACCCAGTCGGGCAGGACGAGCTGCGGCACGGTATCGGTGAAGGTGCCCAGCTTCTGCACGGTCAGGTTCGTCGGGCTTTCGTAGGTCTTGTTGACCTTATCGCCCAGCACCGGGATGACCCAGCTCCAGCCGTTGGGCTCGAGGGTCTGCTCACCGAAGGTGACAGCCTCCTGCGGCAGGGCATCCGTCCCGGTGCGGCTGTAAAGAAAAGCCGCCGTTCCGCCCAGGATGGCGGCAATCATAACGGCGACCATCACAAGCCAAAGCAGCAGTTTACGCATATTGTGTTTTCTCCGTGGCAGTATGGCATTGCCAAAAAGCCGGACGCCGTCAGGTCGGTGCCCAGCCGGGTTGTGGTGGCAGAAAGGCTTCCCCCGCAGGGAAAGCCTTGAGGATCATTTACTCCTTCTCCTCTGCGGGGGCGGAGGGGATGTTCTCGTAGGTGGTGGAATCCTCGTCGTCGTAATCGTCATCCTCGTAGTCGTCGCTGAACAGCAGACGCTCGTACTCGTCCAGCTCCTTTTCACGGTGGTAGAGATAGAGTGCGGCGGCGGTCAGGGCACCGGCAGCGGCAAACAGGAACGCCAGAACGGCACCGAAGGTGGTTTTCTTCATCATAGTAGTTCTCCTTTTGCAAATGCTGCGCTGCAACGCAGCTTTCGTGAAAAACGCCGCAGCGGGCGTGCATACAAAGCAATAGTGCTGACCTTATTATACCCGACGCAGAGGGCAATTACAACCCGAACATTTGTAAAATATTAAAGGTATTTTTTTGCTGTTTTTACGCGGATTGCTGCAGGACAAAGGGTACATTTGAGCCAAGGGCGGCATGAGGTATATGGGAAGGTTGTAGGGGAGGGATTTATCCCTCCCGGAATGTTTGCGTGGCCGGAAACCCTCACGGAGGGGTCAAGACCCCTCCCTACGGTGTGCCGTTCACGGGTGCTTTGTAGGGAGCGGTCTTGACCGCTCTGGGGAAGTGTGCGGCTGCCATCCGCTCCACGGGAGGGATAAATCCCTCCCCTACGCAAAACAAAAATGCGGTCTCCGCGCAGGAGGCCGCATTTTTATACGATTTTCAGAACAGCCTATCCACCGGGTACAGCCCATCCTCGCTCATCTTTTTCAGGGCTTCGACCAGCTCGGGCTTGTCCTCGCGGTAGGTGATGCCGTGCCATTTGTCGGCACTGGTCAGCACATGGACATCCGCCTTACCGGCCTCCAGCGCGTTCGTCACGACGGTGGGCAGGTAATATTCGCACTTCATCGGGTTGACGGGCAGGCTGGCCTGCAGGAACGCGGCAAAACCGGCCTTGGCCTCCTGCACGTAGGCGGGGGTGAAGCCCCACAGGTTCATCGAGACAACACAGTCGGCTGGCAGGTCGGCCCAGCTCTTGCCGCCGTCCTCGCTGTAATGGATGCCGTCGGCGTAGGGCTCGATGCAGGTGCGCTCGGTCACGCTGACGAGGTTGCGGCTCTCGTCGGTCACGCAGACGCCGCGGCTGACACTGCCGTTGGCGCTGACCGTGTTGCCCAGCAGGAAGCCGACCATGGCCCAGGCGTAGCGGTCCCCGTCGGCGTGGGTGCTCAGGTAGTCATAGATGAGCTTGAAGCCCTGCGGGCCGTAGTAGTCGTCGGCGTTGATGACCGCAAACGACGCGTCGCCGATGGCCTCCTCGGCTACGAGAATGGCATGGGCGGTGCCCCAGGGCTTGACGCGGCCCTCCGGCACGGTGAAGCCCTCGGGCAGCTTTTCCAGCTGCTGGTAGGCGTAGCGGACCTCGAACCCGGCGCGCACGGCACGGGCACCGACGGCCTCTTTAAATGCCTGCTCGATCTCGTGCTTGATGATAAAGACGACGGTCTTGAACCCGGCGCGGCGGGCATCGTACAGGCTGTAGTCGAGGATGGCCTCGCCGGACGGGCCGACGGGGTCGATCTGTTTGAGTCCGCCGTAGCGGCTGCCCATACCGGCGGCCATGACAACGAGGATCGGTTTGGTCTGCATAATTTGCACTCTCCCAATATTTGTAGGGGAGGGATTCATCCCTCCCGGGTATTCTGCGGCTGCCGCGGCGTACCTGCGGAGCGGTCAAGACCGCTCCCTACAAAGCACCCGTAAACGTCATTCTGTAGGGAGGGGTCTTGACCCCTCCGGGACGTGTGCCGCGTCGCTAAGTCCACGGGAGGGATGAATCCCTCCCCCTACGGGCGTATTTTAAGTTTACTCCATTTCTCCTGCTATTGCAAGCACCTTATAAAATTCGAAAAAACTGCGCAATTTCCGCAGATTGTGACCCGGTTTGCTATGGCAACTTACAACAGAAAATGTTATAATGAATAAAACTACAAAACAGGAGGGCTTTTTTCCGATGGAACATACCGGAAAACGTGCGCTGGTGCTGGCTGGCGGCGGGGCCAAGGGCAGCTATCAGATCGGCGTCTGGCGCGCTCTGCAGGAGCTGGACTGGACGCCTGACATCATCACGGGCGCAAGCGTCGGCACGCTGAACGGCTGCCTGTTCACGATGGGCAAGATCCAGGAGGCCGAGGACCTGTGGCGCAGCCTGGAAATTCACGATGTTCTCGAAGTCCCCGCAACGCTCAAGCCCGAGGAGCTGCGCACGTTCTTCCTCGACATCATCCGCAGCGGCGGACTGAACGTTGAACCGCTGGCCGAGATGATCGACCGTCTGATCGACGAGGAGGCCGTGCGCACATCGCCTATCCACTTCGGCCTTGTCATGACCGAGCTGGGCAGCCTGCGCAGCGTGCAGTGCCCCATCGAGGACATCCCCGAAGGGCAGTTAAAGGACTATATGCTGGCGTCCAGTGCCTGCTTCCCGGCCCTGCGCCCGCGGGAAATTGACGGTGTAAAGTACATTGACGGCGGCTGGCGCGACAATATGCCGCTGGATCTGGCCGCAAAAATGGGCGCAGCGGAGCTGCTCGGCGTCGATGTGGACGGCATCGGCATTGTACGCCCCAACACCACCGGCCTGCCGACGCGCATCGTGCGCAGCCACTGGAATTTGGGCCCGACGCTGGACTTTGACCCCGCCCGCGCCGGGCGCAACATCGCGCTGGGCTACTTTGACACGCTGCGGCTGTTTGGCCGCTGCGGCGGCACGGCCTACGCCATGCTGCCCGACAATGAGGAATTTCTGGCTCGCTTTGCCGAGCAATACCAAAAGCTGCTGGCCGAGGTCTGCGCCCGCGCACCGGAAATTGACCTTGTGGAGAAAAACGCGCGGCAGCGCGCAAACTACCCGGCACCCTACGCACCGAACCCGAGTGCGCCCACCCGCGGCGCACTGGCCCCGCTGGAGCTGGCCGCCGAGCACGTCGGCGTGCCCGAGGATATGCCCTACACGCCGAAGCTGCTGGCCGCGACCTTCATGGGCAGCTTTGACAAGGACCCGGCAGACCGCTTCCCCGCCCTGCTGGACGGCAGAGACAACACCCTCGTGACCGAGCGTGCCATCGCCGCCGCCGTGCCAGAGGAATTCGTGACCGCCCTGGTCAGTAAGACCCTGAGCGAGTTGCCGATTCTGTAAAAAGGCTTCCCCCTTGGGGCTCCCGCCCGCGTCTGCCAAAGTATCGCGCTGTAGGGGCCGGGCATGCCCGGCTCTACCGGGCGGTAAGCCTTTAACGGGTGTCTGCGGCGAACCCGCCCCTCATCCGACCCTGCGGGAGCCCCTCCCGGAGGGGGCCGAGAAGAAAAAAGGAGGCATCCTATGCACACCTATACCGGCGTACCGGCGTCCACCGGCATTGTGGTCGGCCCGGTTGAGCAGATCGACCACGGCACCACCGGCCTGCACCGCATCGTCTGCGACCCGTTCCGGGAGCGTGCCCTCTACGACGTCGCCGTCGTGCTGGCCAAGGATGAGCTGCGCCGTTTGAGCCAGCGCGCCAAGGGGCCGGATGCGGATATTCTGCTGTTCCAGATCGCCCTGCTGGAGGACGAGTCCTTCACGAACGAGATCGGTGACTATATCGCCGCCGGTGCGGGCGGGGCTGCCGCCGTCGAGCGCGCCGAGCAGATTTTTGCGGGCCGCCTGAAAAACGTCGATGATGAGTACATCCGGGAGCGCAGCGTCGATGTCTGCGACGTCTGCCGCCGCGTGGTGGATATTCTGGACGGACGCCCGCGCCGCCGCCTGCATCTGAAGCGCCCCAGCATCCTGGTGGCGGACCGCTTCTTTCCCAGTGACCTGTTCAGTTTGGATCGCCGCATGGTGCTGGGCCTGGCCAGCGACCAGGACAGCACGGTCAGCCATGCCGCCATCATGGCCCGCAGCATGGGCATCCCGGCGGTGGTACAACTGGGCGGCGGCACCGCGGCCATGGCCGTGGGCCACCGCGCGATCCTTGACGCCGACAACGGCACGCTTATTGTGGAGCCGGACGGTGCGCAGATCGCCCAGGCGGACTGTAAAATTGCATTGAGCCGCCTGCACGGCCAGAAGCCCGACCCCGTGGTCGCCCTGCCCTGCCTGACGAAGGACGGCACGGCCTTCCGCCTGATGCCGACCTGCAACATCAGCGACAGCGACGTGCCCCATACGCGCGGCGCGGCGGGCATCGGCCTTGTGCGCACCGAGACCGCGATTCTGTACGACCAGAGCGACGAGGAGCAGACCACCCGTCTGCGCGAACTGCTGAAAAGCGCCGAGGGCGTGCCCGTGCTGCTGCGCACCTGCGATACCCGCGCCGACGACGACGCCCCCTGGGCCGGGGAGACGCAGGACCGCCTGCGCGGCAACTGGCTGTTCAAGCCGCAGATCCGGGCGCTGCTGCGCGCCGCCACGGACGGCGACCTGCGGGTCGTGTTCCCGATGATAAAAGATGTGGCCGACTGGGATCGCTGCGTGGAGGAGGTCAACACCTGCCGCGACGAGCTGCTGGTCGAGGGCCGCGAGACCGGCCCGATGATGCTGGGCTGCGTTGTGGACATGCCGTCCGCCGCGGTCATGGCCGGGGATATGATGGAGCACGGCGTGCAGCTGATGGCTGTGGATATTGAGGACCTGACCCGCTACACGCTGGGCCTTGTGCAGAACCCCACCGCCGCCGTGAACCAGCTGACGAACCCCGCCGTGCTGCGCCTTGTCAGCGGCATTCTGGAGCAGGCGCAGGAGCACGGCGCACAGGTCTACCTCTGCGGCATCACCGTGGCCGCCGTGGATGCCATGCCGGCCTATTTAAAGCTCGGCATCCGCACCTTCAGCGCCGAACCCGCGGCGCTATTGCCGCTGAAGAAGCTGCTGATGGAGCAGGAGCTATAAAATGGGAGCCTTCCCCCCTCAGAGGAAGATGTCCCGCCCGCAGACGGATGAGGGCAGACCTTGCCACTGCCACCCGGTAACGGGCTGTCAGGGCACACTCTCCCCACATCAGTCCGTTTCGCGGACGGCTTCTCCCCCAGTGGAGAAGCCTTTTCCGCAAAATATAAATGAAAATGCCCGCCGTGTTCCCACGGCGGGCATTGTTCATGCGATCAATTACTGAGCAGCAGCCTTGTTGGCGCGCTTAGCCATGCGGCTGATCTTGCGGGCAGCAGTGTTTTTATGGATAACACCCTTGCTCTTAGCAGAGTCGATGGCAGAGACAGCAACCTTAACGACGGTCTCCTTGTCAGCAGCATTGCTGTCGATGGCAGCGTTTGCCTTCTTGACCACTGTTTTCAGGTTGGACTTGACGACCTTGTTGTGCAGAGCCTCTTTCTTGGCCTGAACAACACGATCCTTCTGAGATTTAATATTAGGCATTCGTTCCACCTCCTTGGTTCCCCATAACAGTACAAGTTATCCTACCACACTTTTTGCAAAGTTGCAAGGGCTTTTTGAAAAAAACTTCATAGAAACCAAAAAAATCGCATAAAATTCTGGTACAAGGGGGTGTATGCCATGCAAAAGCTGCGCCGGTGGGCGGCGGCTGCGCTGTGCGGGGCCGCATTTACGGGCAGCGCGGCGGCGGTTCTGGCCGCGTGTGCGGTCTGCCCCGGGCGGGCGTGGATCGTGCGCGGGGCGCTGTTTTTGCAGGACCCCGCGGCAGCTGCGGTCATCGCTTGGCCAGCGGATGCCGCCCGGGCCGCCTACAAGCCCCAGAAGCCGGACCGCCGCCCCACGCCCGTGCCCACGGTGACGCCATCGCCGGCCCCGACAGCTGCGGCAACGCCCACGCCGGAGCCGTCCCCCACTTCCACGCCGCTGCCCAGTGCCGCGCCGGAGCTGGACGACGCGGGCCGCATCCGCAGCGTGACGCTCAGGCAGGGCAGCGGCGACGGCTATGTGACACTGGCCGCAGGCAGCATCCGAAACAGCACCGAGCACACCGACGCTGACCTGCGCGCCGCCGTGACGACGCAAAATTTACCGTTTGCCGTTGAAAAGAACAGCGCCCTGCCGCAGGTGCTCATCATGCACACCCATGCCACCGAGAGCTACCAGACCTGGCCGGACCCCGTGTTTGACCCCGGCTACACGGCCCGCAGCAAAAGCACGGCGCTGAATATGTGTGCCGTCGGAGAGAAAATGGCGCAGGTGCTCAACGCGGCGGGCATCTGCACGCTGCACGACGAAACGCTCTATGATGCGCCCGGCTACACCGACAGCTATAAGCGCAGCCGCGCGGGCGTGCAGGCGTATCTGGAGCGCTACCCTTCTATAAAGGTCGTGCTGGATGTCCACCGCGATGCCATCGAGGACAGCGACGGCACGCGGGTCAAGCCCGTGTGCGAGATCGACGGCGAGAGCACGGCGCAGGTCATGGTCATTGCCGGGTGCGGCAACGGCAGCAGCATTGTCCTGCCTAACTGGCGGCTCAATCTGCGTTTTGCCGCCGAATGGGAGGCCGCTATGGAAAGTGCCTACCCGGGCCTGACCCGCCCTGTGCTGTGCGGGTATCGGTTTTACAATCAGGATTTAACGACAGGCAGTCTTTTAATAGAGATCGGCGGCCACGCAAACACGCTGGACGAGGCCCTCCGCGCCGGAGAGTACGCCGCCAAAGCGTTAGCCGAGGTGCTGGGAGGGTAAATCTCATAGGCAACACCGCATAATTCCCGCCTTACGG
>ERZ772892.3819-NODE-3819-length-10409-cov-3.149121_pt1 | contig 10409 bp, 9 predicted proteins | sample MGYA00512126_ERZ772892 | MGnify/ENA primary metagenome ERZ772892 (study PRJEB29015, sample SAMEA2737697) | human gut metagenome | biome: human gut; feature: human-associated habitat; material: faeces | place: China | collected 2012 ... | reverse complement strand
CAATAGGTATTTCACAAACATCAAGTAAAAAGAGGGAATATTCCCACATAGTCATTATGTTAGAACGCTTTTTAGATAAAACGTCTTTCTCTTCACAGGAAGACTTCATGAAAAATTTTAAGGTAAAAGTTCCCGATTGTTTTAATTTCGGATACGATGTTGTAGATGAATGGGCACGTATAGCTCCCGAAAAAAAAGCTCTGCTTTGGACCAACGATCAAGGAAAAAGAATAGATTTTACATTTGCCGATATTAAACGAGAAAGCGACAAAACTGCATCTTATTTCCAATCATTAGGAATAGGGCACGGCGATATGGTCATGCTCATTTTGAAACGAAGATACGAATTTTGGTTTTCTATTATCGCTCTTCACAAACTGGGAGCCGTATGTATTCCCGCCACTCACCTGCTGACCGAGAAAGACATAGTGTACCGATGCAATGCCGCCGACATAAAAATGATTGTATCCTGCGGCGACGGGATTGTAGTCGAGCACATCAACCGAGCCCGACCGTCCTCGCCTTCATTACAACGTTGTGTCTCCATCGGGCCCATCATTCCAGAAGGGTGGGACGACTTCCATAAAGGAATAGAATCGGCTGCTCCTTTCGTCCGTCCCGAATCGGTCAACACGAATGACGATATTTCACTGCTCTATTTCACATCGGGAACCACCGGCGAGCCCAAAATGGTCGCCCATGATTTCACTTACCCGTTAGGGCACATCATCACCGGCTCCTTTTGGCACAACCTGCACGAAGACAGCCTGCATTTGACTCTGGCCGACACGGGTTGGGGAAAAGCCGTATGGGGAAAACTATACGGGCAATGGTTTGCCGGGGCGAACGTGTTTGTCTATGACTTCGAAAAATTCAAACCGGCCGACGTACTCGAAATGATACATAACTTTCACATCACTTCGTTTTGCGCTCCTCCCACCGTATTTAGGTTTCTCATTCGGGAAGACCTCACCAAATACGATATTTCTTCTCTAAAATATTGTACCATAGCCGGTGAAGCCCTTAACCCCAAAGTATACGAAGAATGGCTACGGCTCACAGGTATAAAACTGATGGAAGGTTTCGGACAGACCGAGACGACCCTCACTATCGCCACCTACCCGTGGGTGGAACCCAAACCGGGATCGATGGGAATACGCAACCCGCAATACGACATAGACCTGCTCACAGCCGACGGACGCTCGGCCGAAGATGGGGAACAGGGACAAATCGTTATCCACACCGACCACGGGAAACCTTTGGGACTGTTCAAGGAATATTACCGTGACCCTCAAAAAACGCATGAAGCCTACCATGACGGCATCTACTATACAGGCGATGTAGCTTGGCGCGACGAGGACGGATACTTCTGGTTCGTTGGTCGTGCCGACGACGTCATCAAATCGTCGGGCTACCGTATCGGGCCATTCGAAGTGGAAAGCGCTCTAATGACCCACCCCGCCGTAGTGGAGTGTGCCGTGACCGGAGTCCCCGATGAAATCAGAGGACAAGTTGTCAAAGCTACTATCGTACTATCGGCCGCATACAAAGACAAAGCGGGAGAAGCTCTTGTCAAAGAGATACAAGACCATGTGAAAAAAGTCACGGCTCCCTATAAATATCCTCGGGTTATCGAGTTCGTCGAAGAGTTGCCCAAAACCATCAGCGGGAAAATACGCCGAGTAGAAATACGAGACAAAGACAAAGTCTAATAACGTAAAACGATCGTCCCATGCAAATCAGTAACGATTGGTTCGTCGCCGAAACAGAATTTGAAAACAAGTCTTTCATCATACGAGGGAGACTATTTCTCGATGCCATCAGGCTATCGGGAAAATTCGCCACACGTATCGCTCTCGTATGGGAATATCAGGGCGATGAAAAAGGCATGCCCACCGAAAAAGAGACGCAAGCGCTCGATAGCCTCAACGAGAAACTGCGCGATATATTGGAAGAGAAAGAAATCGCAATACTAACCGCCATTCATATAGGAGGAAAAACCGCCCGCTATGAATATTACGGAATCTCAGCCGAAAAATTCTCCATCGTCTTGAACAAGACTTTCAGCGAATACCCGCCGCTGCCGATAAAAATTGGAGCGGAAAGCGACCCCGAATGGAACAACTACATCGAAACGATTCAACAATTCGCCATGCAGCCATGAGTTACAAACGTAAACGTATTACCGTAAAAATAGGGAGTAACGTTCTTGCTCGTCCAGACGGTACGCTAGACATCACCCGCATGTCGGCTCTCACCGACCAAATCGCCAAGCTGCACAAAGCCGGAGTCGAAATTATTGTCATATCGTCGGGAGCTGTGGCATCGGGCCGCAGCGAATTGAAGATACACCGCAAGCTCGACGCAGTTTCTGCCAGACAATTATTCTCGGCTGTGGGGCAAGCCAAACTCATCAATCGTTATTACGAGCTATTCAGGGAACACAATATAGCTTGCGGCCAAGTGCTCACGACCAAAGAAAATTTTTCGACCCGGCGACAGTACCTCACACAAAAACAATGTATGGAGGTTATGCTTGAAAACAAGGTTATCCCTATCGTTAACGAGAACGACACGATCTCGGTTACCGAGTTGATGTTCACCGACAACGACGAACTGTCGGGGCTCATCTCTGCCATGATGGACTCCGAAACCCTCGTCATTCTCAGCAATATCGACGGTATTTACAACGGGGCTCCGGGACAAGCGGGCAGTAAAGTCATACCGGAAATTCACCCCGGTCAAGAACTATCGCAATACATACAGTCGGGGAAATCCTCTTTCGGGCGGGGCGGTATGCTTACCAAATGCAACATCGCCCGTAAGGTGGCGGACGAAGGTATAGAAGTCATCATCGCCAACGGCAAGAAAGAAAATATCTTGCCCGATCTTTTACGGGAAAACAGCTCGGCGATTTGCACGCGATTCATTCCCTCTGCCAACCCCATATCGAGCATTAAACGTTGGATCGCCCACTCCGAGGGATTCGCCAAAGGAGAATTACATATCAATGCCGGAGCCGTGCAAGCGATCCACTCGCAACAAGCCGTCAGTATATTGCCGGTTGGAGTCACCCGTATCGAAGGAGACTTCGAAAAGGACGACATTGTCCGCATCATCGATCCCGATGGAATTTCCATAGGAGTAGGCCGCATTGCGTTCGACAGCGAAACAGCCCGAGAATTTATCGGACATCAGGGTGCGAAACCTTTCGTCCACTACGATTATCTCTATCTCGACTAACTTTAACGATTTCGATACAACCATACTCGAAAAAAAAGATTACTTTTGCTTTACACACATTATGAGCTATGACCGCCGATGTATCACATATTTTCGAAAACGCACGAGTCGCTGCCCGCAAATTGAATCTCGTCGATACCGAGACTATCGATAAAATACTTCTTGCCGTTGCCGACGAAGCCGAGAAAGAAGTCGATTACATCTTGCAGGAAAACTGTCGGGACTTGGCTCTTATGCCGAAGACAGACCCCAAATACGACCGGTTAATGCTCTCGCGGGAGCGAATTTTAGGAATAACCGCCGATATGCGAAAGGTAGCAGGGCTTCCCTCTCCATTGGGCAGAATATTGGCTTCATTCGACAGGCCCAACGGCATGCGCATCGAAAAAGTATCTGTACCGTTCGGAGTCATCGGCATTATCTACGAAGCCCGTCCCAATGTAACCTTCGACGTTTTTTCTCTTTGCTTGAAATCGGGGAATGTCTGTATTTTGAAGGGAGGTAGTGATGCCCAATATTCCAACAACGCTATTATCAACATTATCAACAAGGTGTTGATAAGTTACGGAATAAACTCTAACACAGCGACTTTACTACCTAACGACCACCGCTTTACCGACAAGTTATTAACCGCCGTGGGACAAGTCGACCTTATCATTCCAAGAGGCAGCAGTCGATTGATAAATTATGTACGCGAACATGCGCTTGTACCGGTTATCGAAACCGGAGCCGGGATATGCCACACCTATTTCGACAGTGACGGAGATTTGGAAAAAGGCCGCAATATCGTGTTCAATGCCAAAACCCGTCGGGTGAGCGTATGCAATGCGCTCGACTGTCTGATTATTCACAAGGAGAGATTATCCGACCTTGCAAGCCTCTGCAAGCCGTTGTCCGAAAAAAACGTACTCATATACGCCGACCCGAAAGCCTATGGCGCACTTGCGGGGAAATATCCGGAATCGCTCTTGCAGCCAGCGACCGACGATAGTTTCGGGACGGAATTTCTGGATTATAAGATGGCAGTCAAAACCGTCGACTCCTTTGAAGAGGCTTTGGCTCACATAGCTCGCTATTCCTCGAAACACAGCGAAAGTATAATCACCGAAAACGAATCTCACAAACAACGCTTCGCTCACGAAGTCGATGCCGCATGCGTATACACCAACGTGTCTACCGCATTCACCGATGGAGGACAATTCGGATTCGGGGCAGAAATAGGTATCAGCACACAGAAACTGCATGCAAGAGGTCCTATGGCTCTACCCGAGCTAACGACTTATAAATATATTATTTCCGGTAACGGACAAACCCGTCAATAAAACATTATGAGACATTTCACGTACGTACACGACCTCGGAGATTTAAAAGCTGCTGTTAAAGAAGCTCTCGAAGTAAAATCCAATCGGTTTGCCTACAAACACTTGGGGCAGGATAAAACCTTGATGATGATTTTCTTCAATTCCAGCCTCCGTACTCGCCTAAGTACACAAAAGGCAGCTATGAATTTGGGCATGAATGTCATAGTTTTAGACGTCAATCAAGGAGCTTGGAAATTAGAGACCGAACGAGGTGTAGTCATGGACGGGGATAAACCGGAGCATTTACTCGAAGCTATACCGGTCATGGGGTGTTACTGCGACGTGATAGGCGTGCGTTCTTTCGCCCGGTTCGAAAGCAAAAGCGACGACTATGAAGAAAAAATTCTCAATCAGTTCATTCGATATTCAGGCCGACCGGTATTCAGCATGGAAGCAGCTACACGGCATCCATTGCAAAGTTTCGCCGACCTCATCACCATCGAAGAACATAAAAAAACCGAACGCCCCAAAGTAGTCCTCACATGGGCCCCTCACCCGAAGGCTCTACCTCAGGCCGTACCTAATTCTTTTGCCGAATGGATTAACCAAACCGATTACGAATTTGTCATTACCCACCCAGAGGGGTATGAATTAGCCCCTCAGTTCGTAGGCAATGCCCATGTGGAATATGACCAGCGAAGAGCTTTCGAGGGGGCAGACTTCATCTACGCTAAGAACTGGGCAGCCTATGCCGACCCACATTACGGACAAGTCATCAGCACAGACCGGGCATGGACGGTAGATAGCGAAAAAATGGCTTTGACCAATAACGCTTTTTTCATGCACTGTCTTCCGGTACGTCGCAACATGATTGTTTCGGACGATGTTATCGAAAGTCCGCAATCATTGGTAATCCCCGAAGCCGCCAATCGGGAAATCTCGGCACAAGTCGTACTGAAACGTATTCTTGAATCCCTCTAATTCTATACTTATGAAACGGCTTTTGACTTTCTTTCTGATATGTTTCTCATTCGTCGAATATACCCGGGCAGAAGATATTATCAACTATAAGTACTGGGACGAAGGGAAATTGACATGGGACGATTTCCAAGATACTCTCAGTCTCAAAGGAGTACCCTCGGCTTTTAACGCTTTCCTAAGAATCGAAAAAACAGAAAAACGAGATGGAAACACCCGCACGATTCGTCCCGAAGCGCAAGCCTGTTTCGACAAACGTCATTCTTTCGCCGACCGGCAAATACAAAACGAGAACTTACTGCGGTTGTTCCAGCTGAAATACGATTTGCTTGAAATGTATCGGCGAAGACTACAAACCGAATTAAATCTCGGAGTGGTGGGTATTGCCGCCGACAATCGCACCCGGCAATACATGGACCTATACACAGAACAAAGCAAAAAAGCAGAACAAGAAACCGAAAACGGACAGAACGAGATAAAGCTGCAAGAATGGGAGTTCTACGTAACCAAAGAACTGATCGAAAACCCGGCTCCGTCCATTCCTCGAATCTCTCCGCGGCGATTCGGATACGGGTTCTATTTAGGAACCGGCGCCTCCTTCCCGGTCGGAAGCATTGCCGACTATTGGGATCCCGCTTGGCAAATCAATGTCGGATTCGATTTAGCTTATGCCAATACACATCTGCTCTGCGACTTTTCTGCCGGAACAGCCCGTACCCGTCAGGAAATTACAGTTTCCAACGGACAAATCACGGATACATGGCTTCGAAACGGACATAACACCTATACTTCTATATCCTTAGGTATAGGACAACAACTCATCTCCACCAAGTATTTCGCCCTTATGCCTTATGTCGGGTGTATATGGTCGGGATACTCCGATCAAGCAAAAATTCAAGAAGGGAGAAACGAAAGAACGACATTGTCCTACACGAATTTTAATTGGACGGCCGGAATCTGTTTCGACTACCGGTTCTCCACGACAATATCCTTAGTTCCTTCATTCTGGCGCGGTCATCGTGAAATATTTACCGCATCGATTCGTACAAAGCTATTTATCAATCGGGAGCAATTCCACAACTTCAAAATAGCACCCGATGACAACGGTAGCATGCTGAGAGGCTGTAAGCTGGGATTCTCGGTCGCTTGCCTCGGATTCAGCAGATTACTGCAAATCAAATAAAACTACATTTACGACATGAAACAATATCTCGACCTCTTACAACATGTGCTCGACCACGGCGTCCTCAAAGAAGATCGCACAGGGACAGGCACTCATAGTGTTTTCGGTTATCAAATGCGTTTCAACCTACAAGACGGATTCCCGCTCCTCACCACGAAGAAACTGCATTTGAAATCGATTATCCATGAACTGTTGTGGTTTCTTAAAGGCGACACCAACGTGAAATATTTGCAAGAGAACGGAGTCCGCATTTGGAACGAATGGGCCGACGAGAATGGCGACTTAGGGCATATCTACGGATATCAATGGCGCTCGTGGCCCGATTATAACGGCGGACATATCGACCAAATAAAAGAGGCTATCCACACCATACAAAACAATCCCGACTCACGTCGCATCATTGTCAGCGCATGGAATGTGGCAGACCTACCCCAAATGAACCTACCTCCTTGCCATGCTTTTTTCCAGTTCTATGTAGCAAATGGTAAACTCAGTTTGCAACTGTATCAACGCAGTGCAGATATTTTTCTCGGAGTGCCTTTCAATATCGCCTCTTATGCACTATTACTCATGATGGTCGCACAAGTGACCGGGCTCGAAGCCGGAGATTTCGTCCACACACTCGGAGATGCCCATATTTACAACAACCATATCGAGCAAGTGCGGGAACAGCTTTCTCGCGAACCGCGAGCCCTGCCTAAAATGAAACTGAACCCCGACGTAAAAAGCATCTTCGATTTCAAATACGAAGACTTTGAATTGACGGATTATAACCCTCACCCCCATATCGCAGGAAAAGTAGCCGTATAAGTATGAGTAAAATAGCATTAATCGCAGCCGTCGCCGAAAAAGGAGCCATTGGCCGGGACCAACAACTGTTATGCCACTTGCCCAACGACTTGAAACATTTCAAAACACTCACGTCTGGGCATACCGTTGTCATGGGGCGAAAGACTTTCGAATCATTACCCAACGGAGCTTTACCTAACCGCAAGAATATCGTCTTGACACATAACACGTCACTATCGTGGCCGAATGTAACTGTCGTCCATACGCTTGACGAAATACCGATACAAGACACGACAGAAGACGAAATTTTCATTATGGGGGGAGCGACACTATACAACGAAACCATCAAGATAGCCGACACGCTGTATATCACACACATTCACCATACATTCGACGACGCCGACACATTCTTCCCGACCATAAACCCATCGGAGTGGGAAATCGCAAATTCGCAAGAAATGCCGGCCGACGAGAAACATGCCTATCCTTATACGTTTGTAACCTATACCAGAAGACGGATAGAAAACCGGGAACCTTCCGACAAATAACCGGGTCAATCCCTATCGATCTGCGTCACATTCCCGTCATTGTCGAATTCCAATTCTACGAGAGGTGCCGTGTTCAACTCCACTTCATATCCCCAATCGTAACGAGCCGCTTCGACAATTCCGGCAGTAGGATACTGTGTAGCGACATAAGTCAACAAATTACCCGGCAAAATATCTATTTGTAAAGCCGACGGCAACACTTGCAAGTTTCCATCTACCTTTTGCCACCCGCCGTCCTTATAGAATTTCAATTCGAATCCGTTACTCAACCAAACTTTGTAACGGGGCTCTTCATTCTTCTTTTCGGCCTTAACTACCTTTACATCGGGAAAATAAGTACTAACAAATTGATGAACAGAATCAGGCAAGTATTGATAGTCCACCCGTTCGTCCTCATCACAGGCACTCAATCCGGCAAGCCCTGCGAACAAAATAAAACTCCACAAAAACGTTTTCATAATCTCCCATTTTAATTTTTATCTTATAACAACATCGTTTGGCAATAGGTCGATTCCTTACAAAAATTTAAATAGAATCATGTTGCATATAAAATAAGCGAATCAGAATGTAACACTTTTGTAACACAAATCCAACATATTGCTATAAAAACCGGGAATCACAAAAATAATGTTAAATATAATCGTTTTTATTGGGTATTTTGTTTGTATATAAAATTATATGCGTACATTTGCAATGTGTTTTTCATGGTATTAGAATTAAGGTTAACAAAGATTGGTTGTCGTGATGACAATCAATTTTTTCATTTTAAACTGTTCCGTTTTTCATCTATACTTTCTCTCATATACTATCCAAGACACTCCATAAGAAATAAGCAGTGGTCTATCTTCTTCAAATGATTGTTGTATCTTTAAATTTTAGGTACATTTGTAATCAAAATCCAACCTTACTGCAATGAAAAAAGCATTATTATCCATCGCACTATCGGCATTTGTTTTTTCACTGATAGCGGGAACAGGACTTTCGGCCGATTCCCCGTTAACCGTATCGCAAGCTCTTGCCAAGAAGAATGACCGGAAATCCTATTATATAAATGGATATATAGTCGGAGAATACAGAGACTACTCCAACAATAAACACTTCTACAACATTGCACCGCCCTTCGATGGAACCTCGGCCTACCTCATCGCCGACGAAATCGATGAAATCGATTTAAGCAAGATGATGCCCGTACAAATCAAGGACTATGTCGATTCGTACAATTTAGATGAAAATCCACAATATTGGCGCAAGCAACTGACCATAAAAGGAACGTTAACCGATTACTTCACCCTGCCGGGAATTAAGAATCTCACAGATTGGATAGCACCCGGCGAAAATGTCACAGACGAAACGAAATACTGGAACTTTTATGAAACTTTTGAAACGAAAAAAGCCTATACTCCCAATAGCACTTTAATGTATGGAGGAGGAATCTATGCCAGTGCCGAAACATGCCGATGGAAATTCGTAGGCGCTACATACGGAGACAGCTCCAACGATATGAAATGGGATAATGCAGCAGCCCACCTACGCCTTACCGAATCGACCTCCGGCGAACCCGGATACATCTACATGCTCGAAGATAAAAGCAACGGAATCGGGTACATACGCTTATGGGCTGCCCGATATAAAGATGATAAAGGTTCTGGGTCCTTCGGTGTATACATATCCGATGACAAAGGAAAAACTTGGGAACCCATTCAAACCGGTATTCCAATCAAAAAAGAGTTGACCGAATACCAATTCAAAGTGATGCATCCGGGAGAACTACGAATAAAAATAGGCAAAACAGAGAACTCGACGGCTGGAATAGACATTGATAATATCCACATCAGCGACTATTATACGACGTCGTCCGTTGAAAACATGTTGTCTCCGACAAATATACGAATATGGAGTTCGAAAGGTCATCTTTGTTTCGACACAAAAATGCCCGAACAAATCGACATCTACCTGATAAACGGCACACTCGTTAAGACTGAACATATAATCGGGAGTGGCAACATAGCCCTACCTGCCGGATTCTATATAGTCTCGATAAAAAACACCGCTACAAAAATTATCGTACAATAAATAAAAAGTAGTAGAAGCCATTAGTATATAACTTAATTGGTGCACTCCAAAAAGTCCTAAATATAATTCTCCTTATTTTAACCATCAATAGATAAAAGAGAAAGAGGGAATATTTTGAAAATGGGTAGAGCAGCCAGACGTCTTTCCATCTCTCTTTATCTCTACAATTTACCACAATAAAAAAGCCGTATCGAATGATACGGCTTTTTCTTATCAAAAATTTATATCGTTATTCCTCATTAAGAGTAATTCTCTTACAAGCAACAGCTGTAAGTTCTTTGTTGCTTGAATGAA
>ERZ772892.3818-NODE-3818-length-10422-cov-4.139867_pt1 | contig 10422 bp, 6 predicted proteins | sample MGYA00512126_ERZ772892 | MGnify/ENA primary metagenome ERZ772892 (study PRJEB29015, sample SAMEA2737697) | human gut metagenome | biome: human gut; feature: human-associated habitat; material: faeces | place: China | collected 2012 ... | reverse complement strand
TCTCAAAATTATACATATAGTTAAACATATAGGACACCGCCACGCCATTGAGCACATATGGAATAAAAAACAGTGAGCGGAAGATTTTGCGTCCCTTCAAGTTTGTTGTCAAAATGATCGCAAAGTAGAGTCCAAGGAAAGTCTGAATAATTGCAATTCCAACATAAGCCAACGTATTGACAAAGGCCCGGATTACACCTTTATCCTGAAAAATTTTCAAATAATTTTTGAAGCCGATATAGTTATAGTGCTGCGACATTCCGTTCCAATCCGAAAAGCTAAGTTCCAGAAGCCGCGCTGCCGGATAATATGTAAAAACAAGTAAGATCAGCGTCGGAATCAGGAGAAACAGAAACGACGTCCTTTTCTCTTCCCGGCGAAGCGCCGACTCACCCCGATAGGCTCGGGAACCGTTTGCTTTTTTCACTTTATTAGAAGTTTCCGCCATTGCGGTAGGTTTCTCCATATAGTGATCTCCTCTCTTATACGATGTGCTGGTAAAAAATCGGGAAGCAGGAATCCCTGCTTCCCGATCGTAGGACACAAGATATGGTTCGTTCGTATTACTGCTGTGCAGCAGCCCAACGTGCGTTGATATCTTCGACAAACGCAGCTTTGTCTTCTGCAACAAGGTAATCCTGCACCATCGTGCTGCCGAAATCGTATTCTGCTTCAGCCATGATCGCCTTGACAGTGTCGCTGTTGTTTGCATAGTTGATAATCGGGTAATCATAGCTCAGCAGCTCGTCCAGCCACGGTGTTTTGTCGCTGGAATAACCGACAAGCGGGCAGTCCAGACCGGTAGCCTCTGCGAAACGACCGTCTTCCCACAACCACTTCAGGAAAGCCTTCGCCAACTCGGGATTCTCGCTGTTCTTGCTGACGCCATATTTCCAGTCGCCGGAGCTGATCACGCACTTCGTATCGGGGTAGGGGAACATACCGATTTCGCTCAGATCTGCACCCTGATCAACGATCTGTGCCGAAAGCCAGCTTGCCATATACATCATAGCGAAGCGGCCTGCTGCCATATCATTCTTAGAGCCTTCCCAGTTTGTAGAGAAGAGATCCGACTCAAAATAGCCCTTTTCATTCATTTCCTGAACGAAGTTGAAGATAAAATCAATGCCGCAGCCATCGGTAATGAGCTTATCGGAAGTTTCCGCTTCGTTCCAAACATTGGTGACTTCCTGATGGGCAGTTGCCATGCCGTAGATGAAACTGCCAAGCGGCCATTTATCTTTGAAATTGCTTGCCATCGGGACGACGCCAATCGCCTTGATCTTTTCGCAGGCATCCATAAATTCGTCCATAGTTGTGGGGATCTCGGTAATGCCGGCATTTGCGAACACCGTCTTATTATAGATGATGCCATAATACTGTGCTGCCGAGTTCAGGCCGTACAGATGACCATCGGTGCCAACACCGTAATCATACCCTCTGAGTTCGTCCTTGGTGAACAGATCATCGATCGGCATGAAGTATTCCGCATAGTCACCGGAGCCAAGACTCTTAAGCACCGGCGCAATATCCGGCATGGCATTGCCTGCCATCATAACAGGAAGCTCCTGCTCCGCATCGCCAATTGCCTGAACCGTGATCTTCGTCCCTGGATTTTCTTCCATGAACTGGTCAGCCAGCGCTTTGATCGTTGTGTCAGCAACATTATTGAACGTCGTTGCGAACACAATCTCGCCGCTCAAGCCGTTGGTTTCTTCGCTTTCGGATGCGGTAGGCTGTTCTTCTGCAGCCGGTTCCGTTGTCGTTTCTTCCTGCTGCGCAGGCTCGGTTTCTTTTTCTGGCTCTGTTGTTGTAGTCGCGCAAGCGACCATGCCAAGCACCATTACAAGTGCCAGCAGCAATGCGAGCAGTTTTTTCATTTTTGTTTCCTCCTCATATTTTGCGTTTTATTCAGGCAATTGCCTTGACTACTTAGAGTATATCGACAAAAAATATTTTTCGGAACAGCTTAATTTTGGGTAGAATTGTCGTTCTTTTAGGCTTTGACATCAGATTGCGTTTTTGTGGACAAAAAGGTGATACTCTGCGTTCAACTCCGGATGCTCCGGGGAAGTAATGCGAAGGATCAGATGCCCGTTCTTTGTCTGCGGCACACAAAAACGCCAGCTTGCTCCTTGACGGTTTTCCCATGCAGGGACAGTCTCAAACGCCGTCTGACCAAGCGTCTGCGCCTGCGCACCCGCCTGAAGAGATACGGCTGCTGTCAGTGCCGGAAGCGTCAGTGCAGAGTCATTCAGCAGCCATGCAGACAGTTCAAGCTCCTCACCGGGACACCACGCGATGCGCGAAAAGCGAAGACTGAGCTTCTGCGGGCGAAGCGCCTCTTTTACGGCAGCATACGAAGGACGTGGCTTTGCGGGGTAGTTGACCAGCCCGTTGCCAGCCGCTGTCGGCCACGGCTCATTATAGCACCAGTTGATTGCCATGGAAGCATGAGGCCATTGGCGGCGCACCTCCTCGAACATCGAAGCGTACATAATACACTGCGCTTCATTTCCGGCGCGGACGACGTCTTCCCAGTCCTCGGTGCAGCCTGTCAGCTTCCGGATCTGCTCCGGATGGAACCAGCGAACCGCATGACGCTTATCCCAAATGGGAAATGCAAACGGGTGCGAGCGTTCTTCCTCCGTCATGAACGTTCCGAGATAATCCCACTCTGATGGTGCGCCGCAGCCGAATTCCGTATAGGCAGAAAAGGCATTGTCGCAGAACTCTGTCAGTGTTTCCTTCCCATTTGCGAGCAGCATTTCATACGCGCCGTGCGCAACGCCGTCCTGCGGCGAGGTATAGAGAAACGGCGTGTCTGGATCCAATTCATAGGTCTGCGCGTCGAGAAGACGCATTGCCTTATGCTGTGGTGTCATACGCGACCAGTCGGTGAACAGCTCGTTGCCGCCGCACCAGAGCACAAGGCAGGGATGCGTTCGGAGCTGGCAAATGATCGATGCGGATTCCTGCTTCAAAACAGCGAGATAGTGTTCGTTGTCACGATAATCAGCGCAGGCCAGCGGAAATTCCTGCCACACAAGAATGCCAAGCTCATCGCACAGGTCATAGAACCAGTCTGGATGAATGTAGCCGCCGCCCCAGATGCGGATGATGTTCATGTTGGCGTCCTTCAGGAGTGTCAGGAGCATGTAAATGTGCTCTCTGTTCATTTGTGCGCGGCACATCTCCGGGGGCACCCAGTTGCTTCCCTTGGCAAAAATGCGGCGACCGTTTATCTCCAGCGTCATGGGCGGCTTTGCGCAGGATTTCATCTCCGGGATCATCTGTTCTGCCCATGTGTTCTCGTTCGTCACCAGCCGCGCGCGCCGCAGGCCGAGCTTTCGCGTATGTGTATCTGCTTCTTCACCGCCAACAAGCAGTGAAACTGCCACAGTATAGACTGGCTGTGCGCCATGATTGTGCGGCCACCAGAGCTGCGGCTTCAGGAGCGTCCATTCAGCGCCTGCGTCTGAAGCGAGAAGCTCTTTGCAGAGAACCTCCGCGCCATCCGGCGCAAACAGGCGGCAGCGAACCGTTCCCGGAACGTTTGCTGCGTATTTCAGTGTGATGGTTGCCGTCTGCAAGTCTTCTGACAGACGATAGGCAATCTGCACGTCGGTCAGGCGCTTCTCCGGGCGATATTCCACATATGCTTCATCCGCAAGCCCGAGCGTCACAAAGCGGGGACACCAGTCCCAGCCATAGGAGAAGGCAGGCTTGCAGCTCTGCGAAGCTTCGTTGCCAAGGCCGCGCACGAAGACGCTGCCCGGCGCTTTGGGCGCGGGGTAAACCACGACCTCGGCGGAGATTGTCTGACCGTTCCAAGGAGACAGATCAAGCTCTCGTGCGGTAAACATACCCTCATGATGAAATTGCAGTGCCCCATCGATCAGCAGGTCGTATTCATAATCCACGGCATTCAGGCGCAGGAATGGCACGCCGCTGTTTTCCGCGACCGCAAACTCTGACTGGTAATGCCAGAAGCAGTCTTCCATCCATGCGCGGTTATGAAAAGCTTTTCATAACCGCGCTTATCGTTATCCCGACGAAATGAAAAGTAAGCTGTTCAAAATAAGTAATAGCCGATAAAATTAGCTTGCATTCTTTGCATAATATTTTAGGAGGCATCTTTATGGACGGTAAAAAATCAATACAGGAATTGACGGTTGCCTTTGATCGGGCATTGGTTGCAGCCGGATATAGTGAATCCCGGCTTACAAATTTTCGGACAGTAATAAAGCGGCTGCTCATATTTGGGGCAGCACAAGGAATTGAATGCTATTCTTCCAGTGTGGGGAAGAAGTTCCTTGAAAAGTGTTACCCTGTTGAATTTGATGGCCGACTTGTTCATGAGTTGCCATGCACCACACAGTACGCATGGAGAACAATTACGCTGCTGAATGACTTTAATACGCATGGCGCGTTTTTCCGCGCCAGACGGTTAAGGGGAAACCTCCAACTTACTACAGAGTTCCAGAACCTCAGTGACGAATTTGGTGATGACTGTCGGGGGAAGGGTACCTCTGAGGCTACTGTATATAGGCGGCAAGCAGATCTGCGCAAATTTTTCAACTACTTGCACTCAAACAAAATTGCTATATCTGAAATTTCTCACAAAACGGTAATTGGGTTCTTAGGCACTATTATTACATTGAGCGATGATGCGGTAGAACACCACAGACGCACGCTAAGCCTTTTCTTGCAGTTCTTGTTTCACAATGGATATGTAAGTGAAGATTATTCCCGCAATATTCCAGCGAAACGATCTTTGCGGAAGAATCCGCTGCCATCCGTATGGGAACATGAAGATGTAGATCAACTGCTATCTGCGGTGGACCGGGCTAATCCTATGGGAAAAAGAGATTACGCAATTTTGCTGCTTGTAACAAAACTTGGACTTCGAGTCGGAGATATCCGTGCGTTGTGTCTTGGAGATATAGATTGGGAAAACAGCAGGCTGTCTTTTATACAGTCTAAAACGCAAAAGCGTGTCGATTTACCACTACCGGATGATGTTGGTTGGGCAATCATTGATTACTTAAAATATGGACGGCCTAAAACTACGATACAAAATGTTTTCTTGACAGGACGGACACCAATCATGGCATTTTCAGATACGTCCTCTCTTAGCGGTATCATTGTACGTTATGCGCGGATGGCAAAAATTGATCTATCCAAGCGCAAGCATGGTATGCATTCACTGCGGCACACCTTGGCAACGAGACTCATGGAAGAAAACATTCCCATTTCAACCATTGCAAACATCTTGGGGCATACCTCAACCGATACGGTAAAGAAGTATTTGCAGGTCGATACGCATCATCTTCGGGGCTGTGCATTGGATGTGGAGGTGCTGCTATGATTGGTCAGGTCGAGTTTTATGAAAAGGTCGGATTTCAAAATATTTTATCTGAAAGGTGCTATGAATACTTAGTTGAAAAGGAAACTATTGGAGTCCAGATTCAGAAACCGATGGGTATGCTGCTCCGCTTTCTGCGAATGTGTCTTGCAAACGGGGAACCATTGGATTATGCCTCCAAAAGCGCGGTTGAGTGCTGGAATGAAAAGGATATCAATGAAACTCCTCGCAACCATTATTACCGTGCCACAGAAATCCGGCGATTCATGCAGTACTTAGAGAAAACTGGCATAGACGCATATGTTGACAGGGATATCCGAAGGGTTCAATCCAGCTTTGTACCATATATTTTTAGCCATAGTGAGATTGTACGCTTATTTGCAGCCGCAGATGGACTTCCATACACGCCGATCTCTCCGCAGCGCGTTTATGTGATGAGTTTGCTGTTCCGAATGCTTTATGGCTGCGGTCTGCGGATTTCAGAGGCATTGAATCTTATTATGGCAGATGTCGATTTGGATCAAGGTATCCTGTATATACGAAACAGTAAGTTTGGCAAGGAACGTCTGGTTCCAATGTCCGAGTCGTTAACATTCCGCTGCTTCCAGTATGTTTCAAATGTTGGCAAACACAGAAAAGACGAGGCAGCATTTTTTCAGACGCCATGTGGCGGACACTACGCTTCCGGTGCTATTCTCTATGCGTGGCGACAGACGCTTTACTGTGCAGGAATATCTTATGGCGGCAAAGGAAAAGGCCCCAGAATACACGACTTGCGTCACACTTTCGCGGTGCATTGTTTACAGAAGTGGGTTGAGGCTGGCGAGGATTTAAACGCCAAACTTCCGTATCTGTCCGCATATATGGGCCATGCGGGCCTTTACTCGACACAGCAGTACCTGCGCTTAACCGCAGAGGCTTTTCCGCACATTGTTTCAGCAATGGAACATAATTTTGATGTCTTTCCTGGGAGGCAGGTGGAATTGTGAGGACTACAGATTTTGCATCGTTGCTTAGTAAATATTTATTGTCCTATTTACCATGCCAGCGCGGAGTCAGCGATAACACACTCGCCTCCTATGAAGCGGCTTTTTCCCGTTTGCTTCAGTATTGTGAGGAAGAACGCGGACTGCCAGTTCGCAAGATTACAGTTGAGACCCTGTCTCCCGATTTAATTGAGGGGTACCTGAATTGGCTCTGTGAGAAACAGAAGAATTCTGCCTCAACGCGAAATCAACGCTTGTCCGCCATAAAAGCCTTTTTTAAGTTTACCCGTAGAGAAAATCCACGCTATATTTACGCCTGCGAAAGAATCCTCCAAATTCCCACAAAAAAGTGTCCAACGCCAGTCTTACAGTACCTTTCATATGAGGAAATCAAGGAAATGTTAGAGAAACCAAATCCTTGTACCGAAAAAGGGTTTCGAGATTTGCTTATACTCTGTCTGCTCTATGACACAGGGGCAAGAGTTTCCGAACTTCTGGATCTGACCGTTGGAGACATACATTTCGGACGGTATGCGCGTGTACAACTTACGGGGAAAGGGAAAAAATCCCGAGAGGTACCGCTTTCAGCAAAAACAGCGGATCTGCTTAAAAATTATATCCAAAGGCAAAACTTATCCAGTCCAGAAAAACAAACTCAACAGCTAATTTTGAATTCACAAGGAAAATCTTTTACTCGTGCAGGGATTACCTATATTTTGCAGAAGTATGCACCTGATGGCCATAAAAAAATCACACCACATATTTTGCGGCATACAAAAGCTATGCACCTCCTCCAGTCTGGTGTCAATATCGTCTATATACGCGATATTCTGGGTCATGTTGATATTAAGACGACGGAAACATATGCACGTGCTGACACCGAGATGAAAAGGAAGGCTTTGGAACAAGCATATCCAACGCCTGTTCCTAAGCAGGGCACATGGCAATCTGACAGTAAGTTAATGGATTGGCTGAAATCATTGAGCCCATAAGCGTTATGAAAAGAAATTTGCGAGGGCTGCTCCTGTTTACAAGGAAAGTCCTCGCTTACTTTTCATTTCGTCGGGATAACGATAAGCGTATTCCTCCTCATGGTCGCCGGTAAAGTACAGCGGCAGGCCTGCTGCTGCAGCCATGTCCATCTGCACGCATCCTGGCACTGATGCCGGAATCCAATCAGAAAGTACGCCGTGCAGCGTCCGGCTGTGCGCAAGCTTCCATTTCAGTGTCTGTTTCATGAGTCCCTCCTTTGTGTTTTCTCATGCACCGCGCACGCAATACCGTGCGCGGTACAATTTGCCCATTGAAATTTCGTGTCAACTGATACGCAGATCGACGTTGAGCAGCCGCTCGTGCCAGCTTTTCGTGACGGGATTCAGCGTAATTCTGACATAGCGGACATTCTCCGGAAGCTGAAGAATTCTCTGCTCAACAATTCCAAAACGCGCAGTCGGATTGTTCCCGTTTTTCACTTCCTGCAGCAGCGTATTGCTGCTGGAAAGCGCCTTCCAGGCTTCCCCATCAGACGACACCTCGATCTTCGCCGTGGTATTGTCCGCACTGTTGCGAACGTCGTAATGATAAGCATAATAAACAGTCAGTTCTGTCAATATGCCGTCCTTCTGAAGATCGTCCATACAATAGGTTACATAGCCGGCATAGGGACTTCCTGAAAACGCAAGGTAATGGTCAAATGCAGCGTGTTCGTAGCTTTGCGGCTTCTGGACTAAATTAAAGAAAGAAGCAGGGATGAGATTGTTTCCGTTGCTGTCCATTGCAAAATCGTCTGTATACAATGTTCCCGCGCTGTTTTGTGATGCATAGAGTCGCACACCATCCAGTTCTATATTGTAGCTGATGCTGGCTGCTTTGAGAAGCACCTTTACATAGTGCGTTTCTGCCGGAGCAGATGCTGTGTAGGTGATCGGATACCAACCGCCGTTATAAGTCCCTTCGGAGTATGAAACCGTCAGCCGACTGAAATACATATTATCACTGGAAACCCAGAGTTCCAGTTTCGACGGATCATTACAATTCGTCTGAATAAAGCCATCAACTCTGATTTGCGTTACTGCCGTATCGCTGTAATACAGGAGGTAGCCTTCGGCATCCGCTGAGGTTCGCATAACCAGTGGATTTGCAGTATTATTACCCGGACGGCCACTGTAGCTAGTCTCAAGCTTCATATTTTCCATTTGAATATAGGCCGCTGCATCCGTCCCAAAGGACGTCATATTGTCGTATAACAGCGTTGTGGGCGAACCGATTTTGCTTTCGGAGAATGTCTCAATCGCCGTTTGGAGATGCTTTTCAGCAGCATCAATTTGTGCCTGCGTCGGTGCAGCTCCCTTTGAAGAATAGATGTTCTCTGCAATCCTTGCTGCCCTCAGCAGTACGCGGAATGCGCCACTTGCGTACTCCTCCTCGTTTTCCTGTTCAGCCAATGTCCGTGCTTCAGCAACCGTTTTTTTCAGAGCGCGAGTATCTACAGACTCCAACGGTGTAAGTGTGATGATATTGGACGCGGCAGATTCAACCGCACCGTTTACTGCAATAACGCGGTAATAATAGGTCGTATTCGCCGCCGCTGTTTTATCCTGTGCGGGATGATACGCCGCTCCGTCACCCTCTTTGAACTGATCAATGATGGTCAGCCAGTTTTCCTGATCCATGCTTCGCTCCAGCCGGTAATATGCTGCACCTGCGGAGCCGCGCCATACAATCTCAAACTGTGTCTGTGTCGCTAAAAGCTCCGGGGGCTGAAGCGTAATTGCCGGGATTTGCTCTCGTTCGATTCCCTGAACAGCATAGGCTGTTTCGCGCAAATGCTCCATCAGCGCATTCTGACTCTCGGATTTACCCGGATAGTGCAGATCCGTATCGCCGCAATAGCCTCCATCGACACTATGACCATATAGACACCATATCAGGCTGCCTGCGATTTGCTCGTTTGCTACGGTATCCATCACGCTTTGCGCATATTGCGTACCGTATTCTCCAACAACGAACGCCTTCCGCCCTCTGGTTTTCCAAATATCGCGCTGTACTCTCTCTGCAATATCTGTCGGCGTTGCAGGGTTATAGTAGTGGTTGGAAACAATATCGATATTTGCATCTGTCAAAGCATCATCTGAAACACCGTATTTTCCATCGAGCACAAGGTGATTTGCATCAATACTTTTAATGTATGCCGCAATTTCCGCTGTCCATCCAGACGGTGCGTTCAGCTCATTGCCTGTTTCCCATGCCAAAATTGCCATATCGTCCTTATAGGCAACTCCGGTAATGCTGTTCACATGATTTAATATCTGAAATATGTATTGTTTGAACGCAGCCGTAACGGATTCGTTTGCGTAAAAATCCGCTTCTGTTTCTCCACCGAAAATCTGCGCGAACTGTTTGATGCCGCCGTGATGCTCCCAGTTGTCAATGAAAGGAATGATCAGCCGGATCCCATATTCATTGGCAAGAGCAAGCATTTGATCAATTACGAGGAACTCATCATTGCTGAGTGTGCCGTCCCGCCCTAACAGGTAAACACTTGTTTCGCTTTTTGTCGAACTTCCTCCCTGAATGGGGAATGTGTAGGTACGCGCAACCTGCCCGCCGAGAAGCTGTACCGTCTTCAGAAGATCTTCTTGCTCATATGCTGCAGGGCGGCGTAGTTTGTCAGCATTTTTCCACGACGGTCTCTCCATCCCCCATGTATTTGGAATATTGACAGATGCAAAGCGCAGTACCTGCTCACCATCCATCAACTGGTCTCCGGAGCGAGTTACGAAAGAGTGAAATACGCTTTGACTCGTCTGCGGCGAAACTTTTGACGCGCCGAAACGCGCCATTGCCGTACGCAGCATGTTCACAGCATTGCAGGCAGCGCTTTCTGTTATTTCCGGGCCTGCCGCAATTGCTTCTGCATCAGAAATGGCATTTTTCAGTTCCTCCTTTGCACCTGACCTGTATTGCCCCGGTGCTGTTCCTTCCTCCGCCATCTCAAGAAGTGCCCGCGCCTGCACAATAGATGGCATAAGCATTTTTGCAGTATCTGCCGCACGGTGGACGTTGCTG
>ERZ772892.3816-NODE-3816-length-10442-cov-5.220372_pt1 | contig 10442 bp, 9 predicted proteins | sample MGYA00512126_ERZ772892 | MGnify/ENA primary metagenome ERZ772892 (study PRJEB29015, sample SAMEA2737697) | human gut metagenome | biome: human gut; feature: human-associated habitat; material: faeces | place: China | collected 2012 ... | reverse complement strand
TGTGCAATCCCTGCGGGGGATATGGCTATACGGCCTCGGAAGCGAATGCGCAGGGTTACACGCCGGGCGAGGTGTGCAATTCTTGCGGAACGATGAAATACAAACGCAGCGCCAATGCCTGCGACGGCTTCAAGGAATGCACCTGCGGCGGTGAAAGCGGAGCAACGGTTTGTTACTCAGGAACTGTAAAAAAATACAGCTCATGCAAAAGCTGCTGTAGTTACTATGAATCTTGGAATGGATATGAATGTGTTTTTAGCGGTTATATGACCGCTTGTTGCGGAATGGGCTGCGGTTCAGAATGTAATGCCGGTTGGAGTTGCGACAACATTGAAGAAACCTGCAAAACATTAGGCGGTTCATCAATCAGACTATCCTATTGTCAAAACTCTCCTGGAAATTCGGCAGCAATCGTCTTTTGTGAATAATCATAAAAAAAAGTCCTCCGTTACCGGAGGACTTTTTAACGATTATTGCGAGAAGTTTTATTTCTAATCAAAAGTTAGCGTGTCAAACCCTTAGAAATAATCTGTGCACCCGTTTCGGCAGCATTTACGGCCGCCCGGGCTTTCTCAGCAGAAACCTGACGATAAGAACCGTCAGCCTGCAATTCCAAACCGTTGTTTGCCAAAATTTTATTTGACAACATATTTTTATGAGCATCGGCTTCATGGGATACGGACGATCCCAAACCGTTATATCCTCGCGAAATCAAAATCTGTGCGGCCAGAGAAAGAGCCGGATCCGAAGATCTTTCCTTTCCCCGTGCTATGCTTTTAACGCCGCCTTTCCAAGAAAACTCTTTTCCCCGCGGCAAATTAGCCATGTTAACCATAAAACTTCTCCTAAGATTTTTATTATTCTTGCTTATCTCTTTTGTCTATTATCGCAATATAATTGTCTTTTGTCAATATTTAAACTGGCTTTTTCTCAAAATATAAGGCGATAAAACGATTTTTCTGTTCGTAATTTTAATCTTTATACAATATACTGCATACAAATCAATAAAATATCCTTAACAAATAACAGTTTAATGGGAAAAAAATGTCTTTATTTAAGTCAATTGCCACTTTCGGAGGATTCACGCTCGTCAGCCGCATTACCGGATTTGCCCGGGATATGATTCTTGCCAATTTCCTCGGTGCCGGTGCCGTATCCGACGCCTTTTTCGTTGCTTTCAAACTGCCAAATCTGTTTCGCAGCCTGTTTGCCGAAGGCGCTTTCACCACCGCTTTTGTCCCCATGTTGTCCCACAAACTGGTAACCGACGGACGCGAAGAATCCATTCGTTTTGCCTCCCAGGCCATTTCCGTCCTCACTTTCTTTCTTACCCTTTTTGTTATTCTGATGGAATTCTGCATGCCCTGGGTGGTTGAACTGATGGCCCCGGGCTTTGCTTCCGATCCGCAAAAAATGGCTTTGTCGGTCGAACTCTCCCGCATCACTTTTCCGTTTTTGCTGTTTATTTCGATTGTTTCTTTTCAGTCCGGCATTTTAAACTCTTTCGGCAAATTTGCCGGGCCGGCCGCTGCACCGGTTATCCTCAATCTGACAATGATTGTTGCCGTTTTTGCTTTTGTTCCCTTTGGCGAAACCCCTGCCCACGGCATTTCCTGGGGCGTAACCATTGCCGGTCTGCTTGAAATTCTCTGGCTGCACTTTTTTCTCCGGCGGATTGACGTCAGCGTCAAACCGCAGTTCAACATCCGCCGCCTGTTGCATAATGCTGAAATCAAAACCCTGTTCAAACGTATTGCTCCCGGCGTTCTCGGAGCCGGCGTCTATCAGATTAACATGGTGGTTGACACCATTGTTGTTTCGCTGGTCGGAACCGGAGCCATCTCCTGGCTCTACTATGCCAACCGCATTCAGCAGCTGCCGCTCGGCGTGGTTGGCGCGGCTATCAGCGTTGCCTTGCTGCCGATACTCTCCCACCACCTCAAAGCCGGAGAAATCGAAGCAGCCCGTCACAGCCAAAACAAAGCGGTTGAATACGGCGCCCTGCTTTCCATTCCGGCAACGGTTGCTCTGATTGTTCTGGCTTATCCGATTATAGATATTCTTTTCCGCCACGGACGTTTCACCGCCGAAGATTCGGTTATGACCGCCCGGGCAGTTATCGCCTACTCCGTCGGTCTGCCCTCTTACGTTATGGTTAAAGCCCTTGCTCCGAACTTTTTTGCCCGCGGCGATACCAAAACCCCGGTCAAATACAGCATTGTTGTCATGATTGCCAACCTGTCGCTCAGCATAGCTTTGATGATTCCTTTCGGCCACGTCGGCGTGGCTTCGGCAACTTCCGTCGCCTCTTTCGTCTCGCTCTACCAATATCTTCGCGGCCTGAAAAAACGCGGTTATTGGAGCTATTCCGCCGAGCTGAACCGCAAAATTCTCAAAATCACGCTCTGCTCGCTGGTAATGGGCGGAGTTATTTATTTGGGAGAACTCGGCATAACCTGGAAGTTTGACAATTGGCTGCTGCTGTCTTACGGCATAAAAATTCCGCTTTTCGCCGGATTATGCATTTTGGGTGTTGCAACTTTCTGCGTAATGGCTAAACTAACCGGTGTGCTTTGTTTAACCGACATTCTTAAAATGCTTTCGTCACGGGGAAAGAAAAATGCTCAAAAACAAGCTTAAAAACTGGCTTTTGCAACAATACGGCAAACTGCGGCAAATCCACCTGCCGAAATTTTCTTTTGATGCCATGGTTGACCGGGGAATGAACTTTCTTGCGACCTGGTGGAACACACTGGTTCTTCTGCTTGCCGCGCTGGTTTTTCTTTATTATCCTATCGGCGGACTGCTCATCAGCAACATTGACCGCACCACCGATTATGAAATTGATGAAAAACACCCTGAACAATCCAGCAGCGTGGAAATGATTTCTTTTCTGGTCAACCGTGAAGTAAACGAAAAAATCTGGACGCCGAACCTGCCGTTTTTCTACCCCTCTTATTTCCTTGACAATATGCCTAATTTTCAGCTCGGCATTTTTGACGCCCTAAATAAATTTACTTCTTCTTTTGCCAAAAGAATTGATAAAAAGATTACCGTGGAAGATGAACCTTCCGACCTGCGGGCCGCGGCGGAATTGCTGCGTTACCCCGGAACCGTCTGGATGTTTTCCGCCGAAAACAAACTGTTGCTGGCACCGTCGGCCAACAACCAGTACCGCAAAGCTCGCCGCCACCTGATTAATTACAACAAAAGCCTCAGTGCCGGCCGCGAAGTCTTTTACAAAAGCCCGGCAGACCTCGCTTACCTGCTCCGCAAATCCAAAATAAACCTTGGCAAAAGCAGCGCCGCTCTTGAAACCCGAATCCGGGAGGAAAGTTCTTCCTGGTGGGACACCAAAGCCGATAACATTTTCTATTATCAGCAGGGCAAAGCCTATGCTTATTACCTGCTTTTCAAAGCGCTCGGCAATGATTATAAAAACATCATCGTTTCCGCCGGACAATATCAAAACTGGATAAGCCTGATCAAAGCTCTGGAAGACGCCTCGTCCGTCCAACCGGCCATTGTCCGCAACGGCGAGCTGAACAGCCTGACCGCACCCAACCACCTGAGTTATTTAAACATGTACATCGTGAAAGCCCGCAATCTGCTTGCCCTGATTGCCGAAGCTTTAAACGAACAAGCCCCTGCAAGGAAATAAAATGCTGATTGAAACACAAGAAACCCCTGACCGCAATGTCTTAAACTTTTTTCCGCCGGTTCGGATTCTGAAAAGCGGAACCGCCGAATTCGTTGATGCCAAATCCCTGCGCAAGTCACCGCTGGCCGAGCAGATTTTTGACCTCGGCGGCATAAAATCATTGTTTATGACGGCAGAAATGATCTCCGTCACCAAAGAAGACGAAGCCGACTGGGAAGAACTCAAACCGCAGATTCTCGCCGAAATTATGGACTGCGCCGCTCTTGGCGACGAAGCCGTCATCGAAACGCCGGAAACGGCTGCCGATGAAACAGACGTCGTCAACCGCATCATCGGGCTGATTAATGCGCGCATCCGCCCGGCTGTCAAACAGGACGGAGGCGACATCGTTTTCAAAAACTTCGCAGACGGAATTGTCTATGTCGAAATGCGCGGCAACTGCGCCGGCTGTCCTTACGCTATGATTACCCTTAAAGAAGGGGTCGAAAGGATTCTCAAATCCTATATCCCTGAAGTCAAAGAAGTCAGAAATTTTGAAAACAGCGAAGCATGAAAACATTAACCGCCGTCACAGCCCTGATTCTGAGCGTCCTTTTTATCTGCGGCGCCAAAGCGCCGGATACTCCCGTTTATGAATACAAGGTTGACGGCATTTATATCCATGACATCACGGTTGCCGAACTGGAAGACTTTTACCGGATATACGGCTATAAAGACTACATTTATATGCGGGACTGGATTTATCCGCCGATTTTTCTCACCCGTCTCCCTCGCGACTTCCGCTCAATTAAAGACCCGCAAAAACGCAACAAGCTCTTCTTGCAAATCGTCGGCCCTCTGGCTCTGAAACTTGGCGAAGAACTCAGTGAAGAGCGGCTGCATATCCGCCTGCTGGAAGACCGCTTCCAAAAACAGCACGACCTCACTGCGGAAGAAGAAAAATTTCTTGAACAGCAGGCGGAAAAATATGACATTTTCACCCGCCTCACGGGAGAACGGCGTTATGCTTACATTTTCAAAGAACTGCTGCTCCGCGTCAACAAACTGCCGCCTTCTCTGCTGATGGGCGCCGCTGCCATTGAAAGCAACTGGGGCACCAACCGCCCGGCCAACGAAGGCAATTCGCTTTACCGCGAACTGTTGTGGTACTCAAACGAACCCGGACTGATTCCCGAAGACGAAACCGAAGACAACAGCTACAAATACAAAATTTTCCCTTCGTTGCTGGCCTCCATGCGCTCATACACCCATAAAATCAACTCCGGCGTAAATTATGAACAGCTGCGTTTTCTGCGCGCCGAAATTGAAAACCGTGACAAACCAGTCACCGGCAAAGCGCTTGCCAATGCCATGATTTTCGACACCAATCTCCGGAATTTCGCCGGTTTGCTTGAATATACCATGACTTTTTACGAACTGACGAATTTTGATGAGGCAACGCTGGGGGACATTGACTGGCTGGACGCAAAAATTCCGGACGCGGAAAAATAATGGTTGCTCGACAAAATTTTGTAACAAAAGATTAATTACACTTTTCATTTAATTTATTTTATGATAAGAAATAGATAGTTAATTAAAGCGAGTGCAGAAAAAAATGACAAAACTCGGCCTGACAATGCAAGATGTTAACCGCCTGTCTCACGACTTGTCTGTTGAGAACAAAGCAGCTGCGGCCCAAAAAATCTCCGCCTATTATGACGGAACCGACATCAGCGAGCGCGGGCGCAAACTGGCGGAAGACATTTTCCGCATTATGGTTGAAGACGTTCAGGTCAAAGTCAGGGAAGTCCTTTCCGAAAGTTTGAAAAACTGCAAGTCAATTCCCCGCGATATCACCGTCAAACTGATTAACGATCAGGACAGCGTTGCCGTTCCTTTCATCAAATATTACGCCAACCTCACCAAAGAAGACCTGATCAGCATTATCGAAGCGCAGAGCAGCAACAAACAGAAAGCGGTCGCCCAGCGTAAAAATCTGCCGGAAGACGTCTCGCAGTATATTGTTGACAAATGCTCGGAAGATGTCGTCGGCGTTCTCATCTCCAATGAAAGCGCCAATATCGTTGAAAAGACCTACGATTCGATTATTGATAAATATTCCGACAGCGACAATATCAAAAAACACCTGGTTTATCGTTCCGACCTGCCGGTTTCGGTCATTGAAAAGATTGTCAGTTCTCTTTCCGACGAACTGCAGAAACGTTTGATTACCACCCATAATCTGCCCAATAACATTGCCACCGACATTGTTGAACAGGTTAAGGAAAAAACCACGCTGCGCATTTCGGAAGAATACAGCTCCGATAAACAGATTGAAGAACTGGTTCACCAGCTTTACGCCTCCAATCACCTGACGCCGTCACTGGTTGTGCGTTCAATCTGCATGGGCGATTTGAAATTTTTTGAATATGCGCTGGTTTACCTTTCCAACACTCCGCTGCTGGAAGTCCGCAAAATATTGTTTAACCTGCAGGTTGACTTTATGATTCGCAATCTGCTCCGCAAGGCATTTATCCCCAAGAGTATGTTCCCCGCGGTTTTCAGCGCCCTGAACGTCATCCGCGACATTCGCTTCGGCTGCCAGAAGAGCGATCGTGCTTCTTTCATTCACAAAGTGATTGAACGCATTCTTTCGATAAGCTCCACCAGCGAGGAATTAAGCGAAGATGATGTCAATTACCTCATTTCAAAAATCAGTTAATTGATTATTTTTTAACTAAATGCGTATAGACTATACCCTTGTAAAGGGAAGGAGGCGGCCTTTGGTGTCGACGAATACGCGAAATTTAAGTTCCATTCTTGAGCTGAGCGATTTAATGCTGGCAGAGGCCAACCATGCCGAAATCGTCGAAAAAATAATGGATACCGCCGCCGACATGTGTGACGCGGACGGCTGGTTTTTCTACAATGTCAATGATGATAAGTTTCTGACCCTTTCATACAGCGTCAACAAAAGCCTGAAAATCACCCGCCGCGGCTCAGACAATCTGGTCTATGCTCCGACCGTTTTTCTGCCCGAAATCAAAAACCAGCCGCAGAAATCCATTGCCGCCGCCTGTTTTTTCAGCAAAGGCGTCATTAATTCCAATAACATCTACGCCGACAATAAATTTGACAACAGTTTTTTCGCCGAGTTTGACGAAGACAACAATTATGCCACCGTCTCCGTTCTCAGCATTCCGGTAACCACCCGCCGCGGCTACGTTGTCGGCATTGCACAGTTTGTCAATCCGCGGGACGAAAGCGGACGCACCCTGACCTTTACGCTGGACACCCAGAAAAACACCATTTCAATCTGCAAGCTCATCGGTCTTCTGCTGGAAAACAAAATGCTTAATGAGGCCTACGGACAGTTGCTGGAATCTTTCATTGAAGTTCTGGCCCGGGCCATTGACGCCAAATCGCCTTATACCGGAGCCCACTGCCAGCGCGTGCCCGTTATTGCCCGCCTGCTGGCTACCGCCGCCGTTCAGGAAGACAGCGGCCCGCTGCGTGACTTTGAAATGAGCGGCGACGACTGGTACACGCTGCATATTGCCTCCTGGCTGCATGATTGCGGCAAAGTCACAACACCGGAATATATCGTTGACAAAGCCACCAAGCTGGAAACCATCTATAACCGCATTCATGAAATACGCAGCCGCTTTGAGATTCTGCGCCGCGACGCACATATCGACTACCTGAAAAAGCGCCTGGCCGATACGGACACGCCGGAGAACCTGCAGGCCGAATTTGTCGCCAAAGTCAGACAGCTGGAAAAAGATTACGATTTTATCGCCCAGTGCAACATCGGCGATAAAGATATGACCGAGCGTGACTTTGCCGAACTGGACAGGATTTCCCGCATCACCTTCACCCGTTACTTCAACCGTATGAAAGGGCTCTCCTGGGCAGAACGCGACCACATCAAAAACCCTGAAATTTACGAACAACCGGGTGTTGAAAATCTTCTTCAGGACCGGGGCGACCTGCTCTTTGACCAATATAACCGCGGCGAACTCTATAACCTGAAAATCCCGCACGGAACCATCAACAAAGAGGAACGGGAAAAGATCAACGAACACATTGTTGTCACCATCGATATGCTCAAGGCTCTGCCTTTCCCTAAAGAACTCTCAAAAGTCGTTGAATATGCCGGCGCCCACCACGAGCGCATAGACGGCAAAGGCTATCCCAACGGCCTCACCGGCGACCAAATGTCCATTCCTGCCAAAATTATGGCCATTGCCGACATTTTTGAAGCGCTTACCGCCAACGACCGCCCATATAAAGAGCCGAAAAAACTCTCGGAAGTTCTGGCCATTATGCGCGACATGAAAAACAACGGACATATCGATCCCGACCTTTACAAGGTTTTCATCACCAGCAAAGTTTACTTGGACTACGCCGAGCAATATATTTCACCGGAACAGATTGATGAAATCAACCCCGATGACTATTTATAAATAAGACACTGACGGAGAAACAAGCATGAGTAACTTAAGAATTGAACCAGTTCTGTGCCGGGCCGGCACCATGGACAATTACGCCTGGCTGCTCACCGATGAAGAAACGGGACAAAGCGCCGTGGTTGACCCCTCCGAAGCGGCGCCGATTATTGCCAGATGCAAAGAATTGGGCATCAAACCGCAATATATCTTCAACACCCATCACCATTACGACCATACCGACGCCAACCTGGAACTGAAAGCGCTTTACGGCGCACAGGTTGTCGGCGGAGCAGCCGACCTCAACCGTATTCCGGGCATAGACATCGGCCTGAATGACGGAGATACGTTCAGCCTCGGCAGCTCCCGCGCCGAAATTATCCGCGCTGACGGTCACACCATCGGCCATATTCTGTGGTATTTTCCTGAAGCTAAAGCCCTCTTCACCGGCGACACGCTGTTTAACCTTTGCATCGGCGGTCTGTTTGAAGGCAGCGCCGAACAAATGTTTGCCACACTGAATAAAATCAAAGAACTCCCGAACGACGTCAAATTCTATCCCGGTCATGAATATACCATTCACGGCATCGGCTTCGCCCAATACTTCAACCCCAACAGCCAGCTGCTTAAACAATATGTGGAAGAGGCCATGGGCAAAATCAAACAGGGAAAACCGGTCGCACCGGTAACCCTCGGTCTGGAAAAACACTGCAATCCTTATCTTCAGGCCGTCACCCCTGCCAGTCTGAACAAACTCTGCAGTATGTAGAAAAAATTAGACAAAATTATTTTTTTATGATAGTATGATCTCATATCTAACCATCAGGACGATTGGCACATGAAAGTTCTATCCAAAGCCGAAAGGGAAAACCAATATCGCAAACAAGCCGACGCGGCCACCCGCAAAGCTGCCTCGCCGAACACGGACAAGCGGCAGGCAACCCTCCGGAAAATAAAGGAACGGCTGCAACAGCTGAACTACATCATTAACGACGAAAAAGCTTTGGAAGAAATCATCGGCGATGACAATAAACTGAACCTGGATAAAATCGGCATTCTGAGCGAAAGAGGCATCATTTCGCTCAACGAAAAAGAACTGGAAGCCGAAACGCCGCAGATTGAATTTTCTTTTGACAAGCATAATCCGACTTTTGAAGAAGCATACACGGATTCTTTCGTTTCCGGACAGCCGCCCCTGTCCCAAACCGAGGAACTGCGCCCTGCTCCCAAAATCAAAATCTTCAGCATCAGCGAAGAATTGCCCGAACTTCCGCAATCCAGAGAAAGACAAACGCCTGCCTCCCGGACTGCCGAATCAAACGAATCCAATACGCGGCAGGAAAACGACACCACCCGCAGAATAGATGAGCTGCTTGCCCGTCGCGAGCAAAAAAACAAAACGGCCCCAAAGGAAGACACACCGCCGGCCCCGGCAAAAGAAACCGCTCCCGAAAAGAAAGAAAAACCCGAAGCTTCCGATCACTCCGAAGAACCCTCATGGATTAAAGGCTATCCCGCTTCACTGAAAAAATGGTGCGAAACCGCCGTTGATAAAAAAACCGGAGAACCCAAACGCGAAATTAAAGAAGTTCGGGTGCAAACCGATGAAAACCAGGAACCTGCGTCCGTGGAAATCGAAGTCCGCCCGCTGAGCCCGATTGCCCGCAAACGCGGCGATGCCGGCGCCGTCTATATGGTGAAAAAAGCGCCGCAGCCGGATAAAATCGACGTCACCATCAAAAACCCCGAAGCCGGCAAACCGCTCAGCTACGACTACTTTTACGCCCTGGTCAAAGCCGCCCGCGACAACGGAGCCGACACCATTGAATTCAACAATATTCGTACGCCGGAATTCCGTGACAAACTGCTGGCCGCCGCTCTGCAATTTAAAATGAAATTAAAGAACCCGCCCGGCGTCATCAATTTGGAAGCCGAACATCTGCAAAGCATACCGCCCGGCTGCCGCCAATACCTGACCAAACATAACGAAGCGGCCAAAAAGGCGCTGCAAAAAATGGGCCGGGAAATAGTCCCCGAAAAAGGAACCAAATTCGGCCAAGGGCCCAAAGCAGAAGAACGGACACATACCGAAAAAGTCTTCATCGAATCAACGCAGATGGAAGAAAAACTCGCCAAAACCGAAAGATTTATGCGGCAGCAGGAAAAACGGGTCAATTCCCCTTCAACCGCCGAATATGACCAAAATCCGGAACGCGGCAATCGTGACCCGTCCAAACGCAACAATAAAAGAAACAGAAAAACATTCAGCTATCACAAAGGTAAAGAGATATAAATTAAAAACAAAACCCCGCCGGATGAAAACGGCGGGGGTTCTTAAAGCGGAAGACCAAACC
>ERZ772892.3813-NODE-3813-length-10446-cov-3.833317_pt1 | contig 10446 bp, 9 predicted proteins | sample MGYA00512126_ERZ772892 | MGnify/ENA primary metagenome ERZ772892 (study PRJEB29015, sample SAMEA2737697) | human gut metagenome | biome: human gut; feature: human-associated habitat; material: faeces | place: China | collected 2012 ... | reverse complement strand
CACCGCTCCACTGAATGCTTCCCCGCTCGAAAAACAGGAAAAAATTGCAGCATGCCGCGATAAGCTCAGGATCGTGCGTGATGAGGAAAACCGTTTTCCCTCGCGCGCTTAGATCACGGATATTCTTTGCCGCCTCCATCATGTGAAAATAGTCAAGGCCGCTCGTCGGTTCGTCGAAGACAAGCAGTTCCTTTTGCGACGCAACCGCCGCGGCGATGGCCACTCGCTGCTTCTGCCCACCGGAGAGCGAGAGCGGATGCAATTCCTTGAAGGGCAGCAAGTCGAGATCGGATAAGGCCTTCTCCGCCCGCGCCGTGTTTTCCGCTTCTTTCCCCGGCATGCCGATCAGCACCTCTTCCTCCACGCTCTCGGTGAAGAGCTGGTGGTTGACATCCTGCATCACAAGATAGCTGCTTCTGAGCCGTTTTCTTCGATCCCACGCCGCGCCATCCATAAAAACCGTACCGCGCGCCTTGCGCAGAAGTCCGCACAGGCAGCGGGCGAACGTCGTCTTCCCTGCGCCGTTGCTGCCGAGAATGCCGACAACCGCGCCCACGGGCACCGACATGGACGGAATGTCCAGCGTCGGAGTATTCCGGTAGGAGAAATGAAACCCGCTGAGTTCCAGTGTACCGCTTCCCGCTGCGGGCGGCGGCATCTGGCAAAAATCGACCGACGTCAGGGCGCGCAGCCCCATCTGCGCGATCTCCTGCGGCGGCTTTTCGAAGAATTCGCGCGCTGGCATGTCCTCAGCGATCTGTCCGTCCTCCATATAGATGACCCGATCGGCGATGGACGCCAGGTAGTGCAGGCGGTGCTCCGCGACGAGCACCGTCTTCCCGCTTCTTTTCCACGCGCGGATAATGTCTGCAAGCATCCGGATCGAGCGGATGTCCAGATTCGATGTCGGTTCATCCAGCACCATGACCTCGGGATCATACATCGTGACGGATGCGCAGGCGATCTTCTGCTTTTCGCCGCCGGAGAGGTGGAAGAGATTCCGCCCCAGCAGCGGCGCGAGCGACCACTCCCGCGTGACCTGCGCGAGGCGCTCGCCGATCTTCTCTGCCGGCCAGCCCATATTCTCGCAGGCAAAGACCGCCTCACCGGTAGAATCCACATTGAAAAACTGCGACCGCGGATTCTGGAAGACGGAGCCGACTGAGCGCGCCGTCTCGTAAATTGGCTGCTCGGCGATGTTCTTCCCGTGGAGCAGCACCTCGCCGCTCAGCTCGCCCGCAAAGTAGTGCGGGATGATACCGTTGATGAGCCGTGTGAGGCTCGTCTTGCCGCAGCCGGAGCGCCCGCACAGGAGCACGACCTGCCCGTCGGGAATCTGCAGGTCAATATAGCGCAGGCTGTTTGCCTGCTCGCTTCCCTGATAGCGAAAGGATACATCTTTGAATTCGATCACAGCGCCGCTCCTAAAAAACAAAGTAGAGAACCAACACCGCCGCCAAAAAGGCGATGCACGCGAAGTCCCACGTGGAAAAGCCGATCTCGCAGTAATTGGTCCGCCGGATCGGCCCGCCGAGGCCCCTTGTCACTGCGGCGGCAGACAGCTCATCGCCGATGCGCACGACCGAGACGATCAGCGGCACGAAGCGGTTCTCGAGCATCGCGACCGGCCCGCGCTTCCAGCCGATGCTGCGCAGGCGCATCGCGTCCTGAATGGAGCGGTTCTCGTCGCCGATCGTCGAAAAAAGCGGAACATGACGGCAAAGGGGATGATGATCTTCTGACTCACATGCATGCGCTCCATCGCCGCGATGAACTCGCTGACTCTCGTGGTGGCGACCACGTAGCAGGCCGCCATCACCCCCGGCGTCATCCGCATCAGGATCTGCGCGAAAAATCGCACCAGAAAGCCGACCACGCTCGTTCCCGCGAAAAATCGCAGCACGAAGTCCGCCTGACTGGCAAGCGCGTAAAGGATGATGTAAATGAGCGCCATTTTTCCCTTTCCCGCGTTTAGAAGCAGCAGCGCCGCGAGTGCGGCCATGACTATCTTGAGAAGCACAGCGCTCCCCTCCGCCGTGGATGAGAGCATGACGACATTGATCGTCAGCAAAAGCAGCAGCTTCGTGCGCGGGTCGAGCACGACCCGCGCCTTTTGCTGTTCTGCCCGTGAGGATGCACCCATCAGGCGATCCCCGCGCGCTTGAAGTGCTTTTTGAGCGTCGCCTTGCCAAGCTGTGCGCCGATGACCGCGCCGACCGCAACCGCAAGCATCACGACCGGGATCATGTAATTTTGCAGCAGCGCGGACACGGCTTCGGCGTAGTCCTGCCCCTGCGTTTCAATGTAGCCCGCAAGATACGAATCCTTGAAGATGAACATGATGAGCTGCGAGCCAACGGCCCACTCGCTGAAAATGCAGTAGGCGCCCAGCATGTGCTTCCAGCTTTGATACTTGCCCGCCTTGAGCACAAGGTCGGCGATCAGGCCACAGCCCACGCCGGTCGCGATGGCGTAAGGGCCGTAGCCCATTAGAAACGTGATGAGCCCCAGCAGCGCGCCCATGATGGTCACAAGGCCGAATTTCTGCGTTTTGGTGAAAAACAGGATGCAGGGAATGCCGCCGAGGATGGCCAGCAGCGCGGGATAGAACACGGCCATCACGGGGATGAGCCCGCTCATGCCGCTGATGAAAAACATCACAAAATAGAGCGCGGTAAAAATGCCGACGTTGACAAGATCCTTGACCCCAATACGATCATTCATCATTTGATTTTCTCCTTTATTTAAGTCTCTAATTTCCAGCCGATGGCTTTTTCGCGCATGCCGACAAGGTCAGAATAGATTCCCTTCTGCGCGAGCAGCTCGTCGTGCGTGCCGCGCTGGACGATCCTGCCGCCGTCGAGCACAACGATCTGGTCGGCACGCCTGACAGTCTTGAGGCGGTGGGCGATCATGATAATGGTCTTGTCCCGCGTCAGCGCCTCGATGGCCGCCTGCAGGCGGTCCTCATTCTCCGGATCAACATTGGCCGTCGCCTCGTCAAAGATGACGATGGGCGTATCCTTGAGCATGGCACGCGCGATGGACAGGCGCTGCTTTTCGCCGCCGGACAGCGTCGCGCCGCCCTCGCCTACCACGGTGTTGTATCCATCGGGGAGCGCGTCGATGAAGTCGTCGCAGCAGGCCTTTTTCGCCGCGGCCACGACCTCATCATGCGTGGCGTTTGGCTTGCCGAATTTGATGTTATTTTCAATAGTGTCGTTGAAGAGGTACACATTCTGGAACACCATGCTGATATTCGCCATCAGGCTGTCGAGCGTGTAATCCTTGACATCGTGTCCGCCGATAGACACGCGCCCGCCGTTCACATCCCAGAATCTCGCGATCAGATTGCACAGCGTGGTCTTGCCCGAACCGGACGGGCCGACGATTGCCGTCGTGGTCTTATCCAGAATGCGGAGCGACACATCTTGCAGCACAGGGCGCGTTTCGTAGGAAAAGTCGACCGACTCAAGCTCAATGTCATGCGTCTCCGGCACGATCTTCCGCCCGTGGTCATCCATCACGGGAACGGAGTCGATCTCGTTCGCCCGATTGATGGAGCTCTCCGTGATGCGCAGGTTCGCCATGCTGCTGCCCGCGGTCATGAGCTGCTCGAACACCATGAATGAGGACACCATCATCATAAGGCAGTAGACGAGCGAGAGCGTGCCGTTCAAATAAAACGAGATCGACGCAAATAGAATCGCCGCACTGCACAGATTCAGAATGACCTGCTGCGCCGCGACGTAAGGGTTGACCGCCCGCTCGAGCACGCTGTTTTTCTCGCAGCTTTCGTCAATGGCCTGATCGACCTTTTTCCCTTTGGCGTCGTCCAGATCAAACGCCTTGACGACGCTCATGCCCTGGATCGTCTCCAGCACCTTTTCCACCAGCGTCGCCTGCGCGGCCTGCCGCTTCGGAATATCCGCGCGCGAGCGCTTTTCCATCAGCGACACGACATAGAGAAACAGGACGACGCCCGCCGCCACGATGAGGCCGATGCGCCAGTCGAAAAGGAAGATGGTAAGCGAGAACACGAGCGAGTTCAGAAAGCCGCCCAGCGACGTCACGAGCACCACCGGCGCAGCGTTTTCCACATCGCTCAGCGTCGTCGTGGCGACGGCGGTGAGCTGGCCGAGGCTGTTCTGATTGAAAAAGCCCATCGGCACGACCTTGAGCTTGTCACCGATGTAAACGCGCTTTTCCGCCACCATGAAATAGCCCGCGTGGGTGCGCTGCAATTGCGAAACATACTGCGTCACGATCTTTCCGGCGATGCTCAGCAGCATGATCCCCAGCGCCGTAAGTGCCGTTTCTTTGCTCTTACTGCCCTCGACGAGCGCGGAGAGCACCACAAAAAGCGCCCATAGCTGCATCGCGTGGAACACCGCATTGACAAAGCCCAACAGAATGGAATTGCAGATGTTTTTCTGCTCTGTTCCGGCAAAATCCCAGATTTTCCTAAAGACACCGATCATCTTCACTCACCGTCCTTTGCGCCGATATGGGCGTTCCACATCTGTTGATAGAGTTTTGAGCATGCCAGCAGCTCTTCATGCGTGCCGCTCGCCTCAATGCGTCCGTCCTTGACCACGACGATCTGGTCGGAATTTGTCACGGTGGACAGGCGGTGCGCGATGACGATCAAAGTCTTGCCCGCCACGAGCCGTCCAATGGCGCTCTGCACGCCGGCCTCGTTTTCCGGATCAAGGTACGCGGTCGCCTCGTCTAAAATGACGATGGGCGCGTCCTTGAGCATGGCGCGCGCAATGGCGATGCGCTGGCGTTCGCCGCCGGAGAGGTGCCCGCCCGCGCCGCCGACTGCGGTGTCGTAGCCGTGCTCCAGGCCCATGATAAAGTCGTGGCAGCCCGCCGCTCTGGCGACGTTTTCCACATCCGTATCCGTCGCGCCGCGGCGGCCCATACGGATGTTCTCGCGGATCGTGTCGTCGAAGAGATAGTTGTCCTGCGACACGTAGGCGATCATCCCCGCAAGCTGGCGCTGCGGGATGTTTTTCAGCTCCTGTCCGCCGAGCAGGATGCTGCCGCCGCTCACATCCCAGAATCCGGCGATCAGCTTGGCGATCGTGCTCTTGCCGCTGCCCGAGGGACCGACCAGCGCCGTCACGCTCCCCGGTCTGATCGTCAGGTCGACGCCGTGCAGGATCTCTTTGCCGTTTGTGGCATAGGAAAACGTCACATCGCGCAGCTCGATGGTCGAATCCCTGAACTCGACCTCCTTTGCGGGACGGACAAGCTCAGGCTTGTCGAGCAGTGAGCCGATATCGCCCATGACCGTCCCGAGAATGGCAAGGCTATCGACATAATTGCTCACCGCGAGAATGGGCCCGATGATGCCGAGTGACAAAACAATGACCGTAATGAAATCCGGCGTCGACAGGCTGCCGTTTGCATAGAAGAGAAACCCGATGGGCAATACTGTCAGCAGCGTCGCGGGACAGATGGCCGTGTAGGCTGACATCGGCCACTGGCAGCTCTTCATCCAGTTGTAGAAATAGGCGGCGTCCGCGTTCACTGCGTCCGTATAGCGCTGGTAGGACTTGGCGTTCTGGTTGAAGGCCTTGATGACTTCGATGCCGCCGATGTACTCGACGACCGCGTTCGTCATCTGGCGGCTCACCTGCACCGAGCCCTCGTATTTAGCAGGATACGTGCGCGCCATGATAGACACAAAGCCCATGCCCACCGGCAGCGTGATGAGCGACACAAGCGCCATGCGCCAGTCGAGCACGAAGAGGTAGACGAGCAGGCAGATCGGAATGAGCAGATTCGCCGTCATCTCCGGCACCATGTGCGCGAGCGTCGTCTCAAGGCCCTCCACGCGGTCGACGATCATATCCTTGAGCTGTCCCGCGGGCGTGTCGAGGATGTCGCCCATCGGCAGGCGAGAGAGCTTGGAGATAAGCGTTTTGCGGATCTCGCGCAGCGTTTTGTAGGTCGCCGTGTGTGACACAGAGGTCGACCAGATGGAGAAAAGTACCTTCAGCAGATACCCTGCCGCCGTGATCAGGCACCATCGCCCGTAGTACGCACGCTCTGCCACACCGCTCAGCAGCGCGATCACCATGCGCGCGACCGCGAAGTACGGGAGCATCCCCGCTGCCACGCCGATCACCGCTAAAATGATCGACCGCACATACTGCTTTTTCTGCTCGCCCGCAAGCGCCATCAGCCTTGCCATGGGCGAGTTCTTTTCAGATCGTTTCATGTGTTGACTTCCCTTCTTTTGAAATACACAAATCCAAAGTTAGATTTCTCTAACCAGCAGATAAAAAGAGAGCCGATGATCTGAGGGAGAAACTCCTTCAAATTATCGGCTCTGCGTCGCTGCGTCTGGCTCGGATGATAATTGAATGCGTCTATTTTGAATGTTGACTATGGATTCTCTGCCGCATTTTCTGCAATAGAGCGGCCATCGGCGTGCCTCGGTGTCCGAAAGGACTTTGTCACGTGTCTTTGCTCCGCAGACGGGGCAATATACCCACCCGTCCATGTCAATATAAGCTTTGCTGTCCGTAGTTTTCGCCTCCCTTGGATCGCTTATCGCTCAGCTATCGGCCGGTTCTCCTTCAAAAATGGTTCGCCAGCCGGCGTTATAAAATCTCCGCAAACGATGCACATGCTCGTTCGCCTTATCCTGCGGCATATCATGAATAACGACTTCAAAAACACCGGAATAAAAGGCGCAGGACAAAATGTGCGCCAGTTCCGGCGTCAACCTGCCAGAAGTAAACGCATCGTTGTGCGTCTGCTCGATGAACCGCGTCGTGCAGGCCGTGTCAATCTCGACGAGCTTGTGCAGAAACTCCTGATAGATCTGCGTCTCGCCGCTCGTCAGCAATATCTTAAAGATATCGAAGTACTCGTAAATATAGGCGATGAAGCGCGGAAAGCCGACATCGGCATAGTCCTTCTTGTTTGCTTTCTGCTCCTCCCCTGAAAGGGATTGGAAACCGTTCAGCGCGGACTGCAAGAAATCGCAAAGTCCGTCCACCACCGGCTCCACAAGCGCGCGGTACAGGCTCTCCTTGTCCGGATAGCGGATATAGATCACGCCCTTGGTGTACCCCGCCTTCTCCGCGATAACGCGCAGCGAGGCATTCTCATATCCGTTCGTCAGGAATTCTTCTTTCGCACACGCGAGTATCTTCTCGGTCACGCCCTCGATCCGCTTCGCCATCGCCCTCACCTCTTCTTTCAAATCAATTTCGTCGGTATTGATTCTAGTGGAATCAATATAGCATGGATCTTTGTGGATGTCAATATGGAAAATGCAGTCAAATAACCGCTTTAGCTCTCCTTATCCGCACTTCTCCTGTCCACCTTTCTCCCATGACAGCAAAACAGTGCTGCCCTCAAATTGCTGTAAGTTGATTCGACAGGGTATTCTACGAAAAATCTCGCATTTTATGTTGACAAACAATGCTTTGATATGGTAATATTATTCTTGCGTTTGAGAGTTAGACGTGAACTCATTATCCGGAGAGATGGCCGAGCGGTTGAAGGCACCGGTCTTGAAAACCGGCGATGTGAAAGCATCCGTGGGTTCGAATCCCACTCTCTCCGCCAACTGAATTTTTCCATCGACCTGCGGAAGTACCCAAGAGGCCGAAGGGGCTCCCCTGCTAAGGGAGTAGGACGTGTAAAAAGCGTCGCGGAGGTTCAAATCCTCTCTTCCGCGCCAAGAAAAGCAAGAGAAAACATTGCGTTTTCCCTTGCTTTTTCTTTTATATCGTCTTGTTTTGCTAAGAAAAGTTCAATTCTTGCATTTCAGAAAATGCCTTTACCCCTAAGTTTACCCCAATTAAAAGTTTTACCCCTTAACGGGGACAAAAGCAGCTCCGCCGATGATGAGATCGACGGAGCTTTTTTCATGCCTTTTTGAGATTTTCAAAATAGCCCTGCATCCGGGTGGCGCTGTCCTCCTTCATGCGCTCTGAGACGTGGCCGTAAACGTCCAACGTAAAAGCGGCGGTCGCATGACCGAGATTTTCTTGTACGGTCTTCACGTCATCGCCGTTTTGCAGGGAGAGCACGGCGAAGGTGTGGCGCAGATCATGCACACGGGCGTCCGGCGCTCCTGCTTTGGTTGCGATCTTCTTATGATGTGCATAAAGACGCTGTGGGTGCAGGTGGTCGCCGAGCACATTTGTGAAAACAAGCCGACAGGCGGCATACTGCTTGGCGGGGTCTATCCAGTCCTGCCAAAGATCACCGGCCTGTAAACGCCTTTGCGCCTGCTTAGAGCGAACGGCGCGCAGCATATCCATGACGAAGGGGGCGGGGCGCAGGATGCGCGTCTTGTCGTTTTTGAGGGCGGCAAACTGGAAGCCGCCAGCCTCGGCGGGGCGCTTCTGTAACTGCTTGCAAATCTTGAGCGTGCTTTTCTTGAAGTCGACACAATCCCATGTCAGCCCCAGCGCTTCGGCTTCACGCAGGCCGGTAAAGAGAATTACTTTCAGAATATCTCCATAATCGTTGTCGGTATCCGCTGCGGCGAGATAAGACTTGACCTGTTCGTCGGTGAGCGGCATGATCTGCGCTTTCTCGACGCTCTACCATGTCACACGGATTACGTGCGATGTAGCCCACCTTGACGGCCTGAGAAAGGGCTTTTGTCAGAACGCCGTGAACATTGCGCACAGTCTTTGCGTTGAGCGGTGCGGTTTCCGTGACGGCGACGCCGTTCTTTTTGATGATCTTGCCGTGCTTGTCCCGTTTGGGAACAATGCGGCCATTGGTGAGCAGATCGTTGTAAAAGCCCTGGATGATATGCGGCGTGAGTTTGGTGAGTTTCACCGCGCTCGAGGGCGGGCTTGATGAGCCTTGGCGATATCGACCGTGCCACGGAGGAACTCGGCAAGCAATTCGATAACCTGCTGCAGGAGGCGAGCAATGCGGTGAACGCAGAAGAGTATGCTGAACGATTCCGCGCGATCTCCGACATGATAGAAGAGCTGAAACGCCGGAAAGCCAATATCTTGCAGATCCGTCAGGAACAGGAGCAGATCGAGCGCCGCGTGCATGCAGCGACCGCAGTGATGAACACGATCCCTTCTGAACTGACAGAGTGGGATGACAGCATCGTTTATCAGATGCTCGAAAAGGTCAGTGTCCTGTCGAGAGAAAAGATCCGCGTGACATTTCGAGGTGGGACGGAGATTGAGCAGGTGGTCGATCAGCCGAAGAGAAGAAAGTTTGCATGACGCTTGCCCCTTGGGAGCAGATCGTGCAGATCTGCTAAGATCCAGCGGAAAAGGAAGTAAAGGAAAGAGCGGTGCAGCGCCGCTTTTTCCTTTGCGGCTTTGTAATTTATAGATTGTCTTGAGCCCTACGTAAGAAAATAGTATAATAAAATATGTAATATACTGGCAAGAAAGGTGAACAACCGAATCGAATGAGGAGCAAGATTATGTTTTCAGCAATTAAGTCTTTTGCCAAAAGAAACAGAGTCCTTTTTATTTTGTTGATAGTTGCTGTTAGTATAACTCTATCGTATTACATATCATATGACATACCAGAACTGATTTCTGGTATTGAGAAATGGTACAAGCTATTTTCAGATTTGAGCATCGGGGTAATAATCAATTTCATATTTTATGTGTTTCAGGTCTATATACCGAGACGTGAAGAAGAGAAGGCGACTTTGCGAATCATTGATCCTGATTTAACTAAGATATGTCAAGTAATACAGGAAATACTGCTTGTAGCGCAGACCTATTTGCCCGGGTTTGAAAAAGGAAAGATTCATATAACTGAGAGCTCAGTTTATTATATGAAGATGACAACGGCCGATGCAGGTGAAGGTTGGACACGGCATTTTGACCTATATAAGGATTTTAGCCAGCTAAAAAAAGGCGTCGTTGAAACGACGGATAGACTACTATCGTCAGCTTTGCTTCAGGGGTGTGATAAAAAAGTAGTTGAACTTCTGGGGAAACTACAGCGAAACGGCTTTTTGCAAGCACTCGAAGCTGCTGAAAATAATAAGTTTGACCCCGATTGCTACTATACAGATTTTGAAAATTGCTATTCAGATTTTTGCGCAATATTTGAGGGGTTGAAAAGCTATGTTAGCGAGTACAAGGTGCAATATATCAGACCATTAACGCTTGCGGATATTGCCTTTTTCGAAGCGCGAATGAGCCTTGCAAAACAAGCAAAGGGTGGGATTCCGCATATCTATATGAAAGGGTGCAACTGATAACATCGTAGCTGTATTTTCGAATTAGAGCGATACAAGAGTGAATTTCTTCTTAGCCGTTTTTTCTTTTTGGGGAACACTATATAATCTGAAAGAGGGTAATTTTATGAAAAGACGAAAACGAACGGCAACATTTATTTTATATGTGATTGTGATTTTTACCATTGCGTTTTTACCTTCTTTGGGGAGTAATAATCTGAAATTGTTTACCGCAGAAT
>ERZ772892.3803-NODE-3803-length-10474-cov-12.180823_pt1 | contig 10474 bp, 10 predicted proteins | sample MGYA00512126_ERZ772892 | MGnify/ENA primary metagenome ERZ772892 (study PRJEB29015, sample SAMEA2737697) | human gut metagenome | biome: human gut; feature: human-associated habitat; material: faeces | place: China | collected 2012 ... | reverse complement strand
TTATCTGTCACGGAAATATTGATGAAACTCATAAAGGTAAATATATAGGTACAACCAATGTTCCACTTTCCGATAAAGGCAAAATGGAGCTTAAGAAACTTGACCACAATATGAAGTACCCGGGTGCAACTGCACTCTTTACTAGTCCATTAAAAAGATGTAAAGAAACTTGTGAGATTCTTTATCCTAATATGAAACCCATTGTTATTGACCAACTTTCTGAATGTAACTTTGGTGAATGGGAAGGCAAAACTGTCGATGAGCTAAAGGATGATGAACTGTTTAAACAGTGGATTGGTGGCAGTAGCGAAGTGAAGCCACCACATGGCGAAAGCTCAGCAGACTTTACAAGAAGAATTTGCCATATGTTTGAGGATATTGTTACAGGTCTTATGAAAACCGGTACAACTGATGCAATTATTGTAACTCATGGTGGTGTAATTATGACACTACTTGCTATTTACGGTTTACCACAAGCAAAACCATTTGATTGGGTAATGGATGGTGGTTACGGTTATTCTATCCGTATTACTCCAATGTTGTGGCAGAGAGATAAAGTATCCGAAGTATTCCAAAAAATCCCTCTACCTAAGGAAGATGGTGAGGAATAATATTTACATATTTATTTTTTTGTGATATTATATTAACAGAGTTTTTTAATAAAGAAGGAGATTAAAAATGAATAAGTACAATATTTGTCTATTAAAGGGTGACGGTATCGGCCCTGAAATTGTTAACGAAGCAGTTAAGGTACTTGATTGTGTTGCTGATAAATATGGTTTTCAGGTAAATTATGATGAGGCTCTACTAGGTGGCTCAGCAATTGACGCTAAGGGTACACCACTACCTCAGGAAACTATTGATAAATGTAAAGCATCCGACTCTGTACTTCTTGGTGCAGTTGGTGGTCCTAAGTGGGATAAGCTACCGGGTAAAGAAAGACCTGAAGCAGGTCTATTAGGTATTCGTGGTGCATTAGGTCTATTTGCTAACCTACGCCCGGCAGTTATCTTTGAACCACTAAAGAGTGCTTCACCTTTAAAGGATGAAATTATCGGTGATAAGCTTGATGTTATGGTTGTTCGTGAACTAACAGGTGGTATCTACTTTGGCGAAAGAGGCAGAAGAGAAGCTGACGGTGAAGTTGAAGCATATGATACAGAACAGTACAAAGTTTCTGAAATCAAGAGAATTGCTAAGGTAGCTTTTGAAATGGCTATGAAGAGAAACAAAAAGCTTACTTCTGTTGATAAGGCTAATGTTCTTGAAGCATCTCGTCTATGGAGAGAAACAGTAATCGAAATGTCAAAGGATTATCCTGAAGTTGAACTAAATCACCTATATGTTGACAACACAGCTATGCAGCTTGTTATTAACCCAGGTCAGTTTGATGTTATCCTAACAAACAATATCTTTGGTGATATTCTTTCTGATGAAGCATCAATGATTTCCGGTTCTATCGGTATGTTAGCATCAGCATCTCTATCAGATTCTAGCCTAGGTCTATATGAACCAATCCATGGTTCAGCACCTGACATTGCAGGACAGAATATTGCTAACCCTCTTGCTACAATTCTTTCAGTTGCAATGATGCTAAAGTATTCTCTAAATGAACCAAAGGCTGCTGAAGCTATCGAAAATGCAGTTAATAAGGTTCTAGCAGAAAACAGAACTCCTGATATTTATGAAGAAGGTAAGAACAAGGTTACTTGCTCAGAAATGGGAGACCTAGTTTGTAAGGCTCTTGCATAAGAATTTTTGAGGTATTTTATGAATTTATATGATGTTCATTCACACATTTTGCCACAGATTGATGACGGTGCAGAAAATGTGGATGTTAGTGTCAATATTATAAATACTTTGTATAACCAAGGAGTAAGGCATATCTGCCTTACTCCTCATTACTATACCCATCAAGAGAGTATGGACTCTTTTTTAACTCGTAGGGAAAGTTCTTTTAATTTACTGAAACCAAGTTTACCAAGTGATATAGAATTTTGTCTTGGTGCTGAGGTTTATGTAACAGATATTATTATGAATAATAAGTCGCTAAAGCCTGTTTGTTACGGTAACAGTGATTATATTTTGTTGGAATTTCCTTATTCAACTACCTTTACGGGAAGTTCATATGAATTCTTATTTAGAATTATAAATCAGTATGGTGTAATGCCAATACTTGCTCATATTGAAAGATATGAAAGTTTAATTAAAAATCCTAAATTGTTACAGAAACTTTCGAGTGAAGGTGTAATGTTCCAAACAAATGCAGTTTCTTATAAGAATAAAGCAATATTCAGAAAATTTAAAAAACTACTTAATAAGGATTTAATTCACTTTATAGGTAGTGATGCACATAATATGATTAGAAATTCACCAACAACTTATGGTGAAACATTTGAATTAATAAATAAAAAAGTCGGAGATTTTCCGGTAGATAATATAAATCAAAATGCAAAAAGACTTTTTGAAATAGCAAAGTAAAAGGCACAACCGTTTAATCAGTTGTGCCTTAATTTTATAGTTTAAAATATTAATATTATAGTCTAACAGAAATATTATTTTCTCTTAAATATTCTTTAAGTTTAGGAATAGGTATTTCACCAAAGTGAAATAGTGATGCTGCAAGAACTGCATCAGCTTTACCTTTTTCAAAAGCATCAAGGAAGTGCTCATATGCACCTGCACCACCTGAAGCAATAACAGGAATATTTACCTTTTCAGAAATTGCTCTTGTAAGTCCTAGGTCATAACCTTGCTTTTGACCATCTTCATCCATACTGGTTACAAGTAATTCACCTGCACCTCTTTCTTCTGCTTCAATAGCCCATTCTACTGCATCAATGCCTGTAGGTGTTCTGCCACCGGCAGTATAAACTTCCCATGAGTCACCTTTTCTCTTAGCATCAATAGCAACAACAACACATTGAGCCCCAAATTTATAAGATGCCTCGTTAATAAGTTCAGGTCTGTATACAGCTGCAGAGTTAACAGAAACCTTATCAGCACCTGCTCTTAGCATTGTGGTAAAGTCATCAACTGTACGAATACCACCACCAACTGTAAAAGGAATGAAAATAGAATTTGCAACCTTTTCAACAATATCAACCATAGTATCTCTGCCATCACTTGTAGCAGTAATATCTAGTAGTACAAGTTCATCAGCACCTTCTTTGTCGTACTGAATAGCAGCTTCTACGGGATTACCGGCATCAACAAGGTTTACAAAACTCATACCCTTAACTACTCTACCGTTTTTTACATCAAGACAAGGAATTATTCTCTTAGCATACATTACTTAACCATCTCCACAAAGTTCTTTAACATTTTTAGTCCAACTTCACCACTTTTTTCAGGGTGGAATTGTGTGGCAATAATATTGCCTTTTTGTACAGCAGCATCAATCTTTACACCATACTGTGTTGTAGCAGCAACAATGTCCTTGTCCTGTGCTTTTAAGTAGAATGAATGTACAAAATATACATAAGGTTCACCTTCAATATCCTTGAAGATACCGTTCTTTTGTTTGATAGAAATATTATTCCAACCCATATGTGGAATTTTTAAAGTTCTGTTTTGATTAGGAATTTTTGTAATAGTACCCTTGAAAATATCAAGACCCTTTACACCGGGAGTTTCTTCACTTTCAGGGAAAAGAAGTTGAAGACCAAGACAAATACCTAGGAATGGTTTGCCACTTTTTGTGTATTCAATGATGGTGTCCTTGATACCTCTCTTAGTCATTGTGTCCATAGCATCACCGAATGAACCAACACCGGGAAGTATAGCACCATCAGCATTTAAAATTTCGTCTTTATCGCTAGTAACTTTACAGTCAGCACCAATAAATTTCAGTGCCTTATAAACACTTTGAATGTTACCTGCACCATAGTCAATTATTGCAATCATTATAAATCTTCCTTTCATTAGGATGTGATTATTTTAACATACTAAAGTGTTTTTTGCAAGATTTTGCAATTTATAATTTATATTGTTTCAAAGAACTATTATCCTACAAAATATTACAATTTATTTTGGTGTAATTTAGATTGAAAAAAATATTTCTTTGTGTTAAAATAAGATTAATTGTGTAAAGATATAAAGAGGTATATGGAATCATGGTTAAACATCTATTAACAAGAATAGAAATGAAAATGGATTCTTTCTCTAAAGGACAGAAAAGAATCGCAATGTATATAGAAAAAAGCTACGACAAAGCAGCATATATGACTGCCTTAAAGCTAGGTGAAACAGTTGGTGTCTCAGAAAGTACAGTAGTTAGATTTGCTTCTGAACTTGGTTATGAGGGCTATCCTGAATTACAGAAAGCTATGCAGGAAATGATTAAGGAGAAGTTAACTTCTGTACAGAGAATTGAAGTTACCGAAACAAGAATAGGTGACAATGATGTTCTTACTTCTGTATTAAATTCTGATATTGACAAAATCAGAAGAACAATTGAAGAAATTTCTCATGAAGACTTTAACAATGCAGTAAAAGCACTTTCTAAAGCAAAAGAAATTTATGTTTTTGCAGTTCGTTCAACTTCATCCCTTGCAACATTCCTAGGTTATTACCTACAACTGATTTACGGCAATGTACATATTATCAATACAACATCCAAAAGTTCAACATATGAAAATCTATTTAGAATTTCAAAAGATGATGTAATGATTGGTATTAGTTTCCCAAGATATTCCACTACTGCAGTAGAGGCTATGGAATTTGCCAGAGAAAGAGAAGCTGAAGTTATTGCCATTACCGATAGTATGGCTTCACCATTAGTAGAGTGTGCTAACAATGTACTTATTGCCAGAAGTGATATGGCATCAGTAGTTGACTCTTTAGTAGCACCACTTTCACTAATTAATGCACTGGTTGTTGCTTGTGTACTTGAACAGAAAGAAAAGGTTAAACACACATTCCAAGAACTTGAAGAGGTTTGGACAAAGCAAGGTGTTTATACTAAACGAGAAAACGAAAAGGATACTAAATAATATGCCTAATGTAGTTGTAATTGGTGGTGGCGCATCAGGACTTATGGCTGCCGGTACTGCCTCATATTATGGTGCTAATGTTACATTACTTGAGAAGAATAGCCGTACCGGTAGAAAAATTCTAGTAACCGGTAAAGGTAGATGTAACATTACAAATAACTGTGACAAAGATACATTTATTGCAAATGTTCCTACAAATCCGAGATTTCTATACAGTGCAATTAATAATTTTGATTGCCAAGATACAATAGATTTCTTTAATGATTTAGGACTTGAAACTAAAACTGAAAGAGGAAACAGAGTTTTCCCTGTTTCAGATAAAGCAATGGATGTTGCCGATACACTTTATACTTTTGCAAAGCATAATGGTGTAAAAATCATTGAGTCAACTGCAAAGGTTATTTTAACTTCTGACGGTAAAGTCAGTGGTGTACTTGATACAAAAGGTAATAAATATGATGCCGATTGTGTAATAATTGCTACCGGTGGTATGAGTTATCCCGGTACAGGTTCAACAGGTGATGGCTATAAGTTAGCAAAAACTGTCGGTCATACTATTACAGAAATAAAGCCATCATTAGTAGGATTAATTTCAAGTGATGAATTTTGCAAGGAACTTCAAGGACTTTCACTAAAAAATGTTAATTTAATGGCTTATGAAAACGGTAAAGAAATTTTTAGTGAACAAGGTGAAATGCTTTTCACTCATCAAGGTGTATCAGGTCCACTTGTACTTTCAGCAAGTTCTCATATGAGAAATTTTGACAAGAAAAGTTATAAAATCTCCATTGACCTTAAACCTGCTTTGTCTGAAGAAAAGTTAGATTTAAGACTTCAAAAAGATTTTTCCGAACATAAGAATAATCAAATTAACAATTCATTAGGTAAATTATTACCTAAGAAGATAATTCCTGTTGTCTTGAAAATGTGGGGCATAGACCCAACTAAAAAATGTAATTCAATTACAAAAGAAGAACGACAGGAACTAAATAAAATTTTAAAGAATTTTACTGTAAAAATTAAGTCCCTAGGTAGTATCAAAGAAGCAATTATAACTTCCGGTGGTGTTTCCACTAAAGAAATCAGCCCTAAAACTATGGAAAGCAAAATCCTTTCAGGCTTGTTTTTCTGTGGTGAAGTTATTGATGTTGATGCTTATACAGGTGGATTTAACTTGCAAATTGCCTTTTCTACCGGTAGACTTGCAGGATATTACAGTGCTATAAAGGAAGGTTAAAATTATGTCTATTGCTATTGCTATTGATGGACCTGCCGGTGCAGGTAAGTCATCACTATCTAAGGAAGTTGCTAAGGAACTTTCTTTTATTTATGTTGATACAGGTGCTTTGTACAGAACAATCGGTCTTGCGGCATCTCGTAAAGGATTAGAGAAAGAAGATAAAGCAGAGATTATCTCAATGCTTAATGATATTGATGTTAAGTTAAGTTTTAATGATGAAGGAACACAGATTGTTCTACTTAACGGTGAAGATGTTTCAAGTTTTATCAGAACACCTGAAGCCAGTATGTTTGCCTCAGCAGTTTCTGCTATTCCGGAAGTAAGAGCATTTCTTCTTGATTTACAGAGAAATATGGCTAAAAGTGATAATGTTATTATGGATGGTAGAGATATTGGCACAGTTGTTTTACCGGATGCCAAGATTAAAATTTTCTTAACTGCTTCTCCTGAAAAAAGAGCTATGAGAAGACACAAAGAAAATATAGAAAAGGGCATTGACTCAACTTATGAAGAAGTGCTAAAAGATGTTAATCAGAGAGATTATCAAGACAGTCATAGAGAAATTGCACCACTAAAACCTGCTGAGGATAGTGTTCTTGTTGATACAAGTGACTATGACTTTGAAGGTTCTAAGGAACTTCTCCTAAAAGTTATAAAGGAGAGAATGTAATGAGTGAACAGAAAAAAGAAACACAGAATGTAACAAACAATGAACCGGCAAAAATTAAAGAGCATAAGGCCTTTTATTTTGCTTGTAGAGCTATCGTAATTTGTATTTTTAAGTTACTATACAGATACACAGTTATCAGAGAATGTGAACTTCCAAAGAATGGCAGTTATATTATTGCATCAAACCATCTTTCAAATACAGACCCTGTATTTGTTGGTTTAACTCATAAACGAAGAGTATATTTTATGGCAAAGGCAGAACTGTTTAAAAATAAATTTTTTGGTGGACTGATTAAGATACTTGGTGCATTTCCTGTAACAAGAGGTGCAAATGACGGTAAAGCTATTGCAACAGGTGAAGATTTAATCAATGACGGTAAAGTTATGACAATCTTCATTGAAGGTGGCAGAACAAAAACCGGTGAACTGATGAGACCAAGAAGTGGTTGTGCAGTAATTGCCCGTCAAACCAAAGCACCGGTTGTACCAATGTGTATTACAGTTGTGGGTAATAAGAAAAATATTTTTGCAAAGCGAGTTATCCATATTGGTAAACCACTTTCTTATGAAGAACTAGGCTTCTCAAATGATGAAGAACCTTCACCAAGAGAATATAGAGAGGCTTCAAGAATTATTATGGAGCAAATCTCAAAATTTAGAGAAATGGATAGAAAAGATAAGTAATGAGTAAGATTATTGTTGCTGAGTCAGCAGGATTTTGTTTTGGTGTAAATAGAGCAATAAACATTCTCTATAAATTGATTGACGAAAATAAACCGGCTTGTACTTTAGGTCCTATTATCCATAATATGCAAATGGTTAATGAACTTAGAGAAAAAGGTGTCAGAACAATAGACAAGATTAGTGAAGCAAAAGAGAATGAAACTATTGTAATTCGTTCCCATGGTGTGCCACAGTCTATTGTGGATGAAATTAATGAAAGACACCTTGACTATATTGATGCAACTTGTCCATTTGTTTCTAAAATACATAAAATTGTAAGTGAAACAGATGATGATAGTATTGTTATTATTGCCGGTGACAAGAACCATCCTGAGGTTCAAGGCATAATGGGACACTGTAAGTCAAAGTGTTACACCTTTAAAAATCAAGAGGAATTACAGGAATTATTTAGTATAATTCCTCAAAAGAATTATAAAACCATAAAAATTGTGGCTCAAACTACTTTTGACCTAAAAGAATGGGAAAAAAGTTTAAAAAGTTTGAAAAATGTCTATACAAATACAAAAATTTTTGATACAATATGTAATGCAACGTCTATACGTCAGAGAGAAGCAGCCAATATCTCAAAGTCAGTTGACCTGATGTTTGTTATTGGCGATAAGCACAGTTCCAACTCTTTCAAGCTGTATAGTATCTGTTCATCCAACTGTGAAAATACTTTTTTCATTGAAACAGCTGATGAACTCCCACTTGAAATGGTGAAGAAAGCAGATAGTATTGGCGTAACTGCAGGTGCATCTACACCGGCAAGGATTATTAAGGAGGTACTGGATAAGATGAGTGAAGTAAATACATCCAGCGTAAATGAAAATGAACTAAGCTTTGAGGAGATGCTAGAAGAATCTCTAAAAAGTATGAATACAAATGAGAGGGTTATGGGTACTGTTATGAGCATCGCTCCTAATGGCGATGTATCAGTTGATGTTGGTAGAAAACAGGCTGGTTTTATTCCAAAAGACGAAATTTCATATGACCCAACTGAAACTGCTCAGGATGTTCTAAAGGTTGGCGACGAAATTGAACTTCTAATTATGAAGACTAACGACCAGGAAGGCACAATTATGCTTTCTAAGAAGAGAGTTGACGCTCAGAAGAATTGGGAAGAACTTGAAGCACTTAACGGTAGCGACGAAATCTTCACAGGTAAGGTTATCGAAGCTGTTAACGGTGGTATCATCGTTATGCTAAAGGGAAACAGAATCTTTATCCCAGCTTCACAGGCTACACTTTCAAGAGACGAAGACCCATCAGCACTAGTTGGTAAGGAAGTACAGTACAGACTTCTAGAAGTTTCAAGAAAGGGCAGAAGAAAGAGAGCTATCGGTTCTATTAAGTCTGTTCTAAAGGAAAAGAGAGCTGAAGAAAAGGCTAAGCTACTTGAAACACTAGCAGTTGGCAACCACTACAAGGGTGTTGTTAAGTCTCTAACAAGCTACGGTGCATTCGTTGACATCGGTGGCGTTTATGGTATGATTCATATTAGCGAACTAAGCTGGTCAAGAATTAAGCATCCATCAGAAGTTGTTAATGTTGGTGACGAAGTTGAAGTTTACGTTAAGGACATTAACGAAGAAACAAAGAAGATTTCTCTAGGCTATAAGAAGGAAGAAGACAACCCATGGTTCATTCTTAAGAATGAATATCCGGTTGATTCTGTAGTTAAATGCAAGATTGTTGGTCTAACAACATTCGGTGCATTTGCTAACATTATTCCTGGTATTGACGGTCTAATTCACATTAGCCAGATTGCTAACAAGAGAATCGACAAGCCTCAGGATGTTCTTTCTGTAGGTCAGGAAGTTGAAGCAAAGATTATTGCTATTGACTTTGATAAGAAGAGAGTTTCTCTTTCAATGCGTGCACTTCTATCTGAAGAAGCTGACAAAGCTGAAGACACAGCAGAAGTTGCTGAATAATTGATTTTTGAGAGGCATCTTTATTGATGCCTCTTTTTTGTGAAATAAGGCACCGTTATGGTGCCTTAATTTGCATTTTATATTTTTATTTTGTGATATATTTTACTTGAGGTGATTATTATGAAAACAGATGTAAAGTCACAAACAAAAGAAGTATTTGATGAAGTAATTGAAAAGGCTAAGCTAAAGTCCGGTGATATTCTTGTAATCGGTTGTTCAACATCAGAGATTCATGGTAACCCTATGGGTACTGATAGCAACCTTAACCTAGCTAAAGAAGTTTACAGCGTATTTTATCCAAAGCTAAAGTCAATGGGTGTTTATATGGCAGTACAGTGTTGTGAACACCTTAACAGAGCTTTAGTAGTAGAAAAGGAACTTGCTGATAAATTATCTTTACCACAAGTAAATGTTGTTCCTCAGCCAAAGGCAGGTGGTTCATCAGCTACAACTGCTTATGAACTTTTTGATAACCCTGTAATGGTAGAACATATTAAGGCTGATGCCGGTATTGATATTGGTGGTGTATTAATCGGTATGCACCTAAAAGAAACTGCAGTACCTCTAAAACTAAAGAATAAATTTATCGGTGAAGCAAGAATTATTGCTGCTCGTACTCGACCAAAGTTTATTGGTGGTGTAAGAGCTGTATATGATGAAAATTTACTTTAGGAGATGAATATGAACACATTTGACATCCAAACTAATAAAGAAGAATTTATCAGAATATATAAAGAAAATATCCACAGAGAAGGTAGTGAAGAACTACTAAAGTGGATTGAAAAGACAGATTTCTTCACAGCACCTGCAAGCACTCGTTATCACAATGCTTGTGAAGGTGGTCTTTGTGCTCATTCACTTTCTGTATATCATACCTTAATGGATAAGCATTTTGATGAAGAAACCGATGA
>ERZ772892.3789-NODE-3789-length-10524-cov-45.384659_pt1 | contig 10524 bp, 9 predicted proteins | sample MGYA00512126_ERZ772892 | MGnify/ENA primary metagenome ERZ772892 (study PRJEB29015, sample SAMEA2737697) | human gut metagenome | biome: human gut; feature: human-associated habitat; material: faeces | place: China | collected 2012 ... | reverse complement strand
CGGCGAATATCTGGAAGAATTACATCCCGTAAGGGAGAAAGGGCAAAAGTATGCAGTTTCCGAAAGACTTCCTGTGGGGAACAGCGACATCCTCCTATCAGATTGAGGGTGCAGTGAATGAAGACGGCAAGGGTAAATCCATCTGGGACGTATTCACGCACGTGCCGGGCACAGTGAAAGACCGCTCGAACGGCGATGTGGCGATTGACCACTACCATCGCTTCCGCGAGGACATCCGCCTGATGGCAACGATGGGAATTCGCAACTACCGCTTCTCCATTTCGTGGGGGAGAATCCTCCCCGACGGCACGGGCGCGGTCAACGAAAAGGGACTTGCGTTCTATTCCGAGCTGGTGGACTGCCTGCTGGAAAACGGCATCCGCCCCTTCTGCACGCTCTATCACTGGGATTTACCCTATGCGCTGCACCTGCGCGGCGGATGGCTGAGTCCTGACATGCCGGAATGGTTCGCAAACTATACGACCATCGTCGCGGATGCGCTGGGCGACCGCGTGAAGGATTTCATCACCATCAATGAGCCGCAGTGCATCATTGGTTCAGGGTACGCGCTGGGCGTTCACGCGCCGGGGCTGAAATGCTGCGCGGCAGACATCGTTCGCGCGGCGCATCACCTGATGCTGGCGCACGGGCGCGCGGTTCAGGTGCTTCGGGCGCACGTTCCCGGCGTTCGCGTCGGCTATGCCCCCTGCGGCGACCCGTGCGTGCCGTATACGAATTCGCCGGAGGACATCGCCGCCGCCCGCAAGGAGTATTTCACCGTCCATATTGACGAGAAAGTCGGGCCTGCGTGGAATATTGCGTGGTTCTCTGACCCGGTGATGCTGGGGCAGTACCCGGCGGATGGGCTGGTCGGCTACGAGCAGTACCTTCCTGACGGCTGGCAGGAGGACTTGAAGACCATCCATCAGCCGCTGGACTTCTACGGGCAGAACATCTATCAAGGGCAATGGTGGCGCAGGGGGGCGGACGGCAAGCCGGAGCATGTGCGCTACCCGGCGGGTCATCCGCATAACGCCTTGGAATGGCCCATCAATGAAGACGGGCTGTACTGGGGGCCGCGCTTCCTCTATGAGCGCTATCATACGCCGATTCTGATTACCGAAAACGGCATGGATGCCCACGATGCGGTCAGTCTGGACGGCAAAGTGCATGACCCGAATCGGCAGGACTACATGCACCGCTATCTGCGTGCGCTGGGTCAGGCGGTAGCGGACGGTGTGCCGATGCTGGGCTACTTCTATTGGAGCTTCTTCGATAATTTCGAGTGGGCACATGGGTATCAGGAGCGCTTCGGGCTGGTTTATGTGAATTATCAAACGCAGGAGCGCATTTTGAAGGACAGCGCATACTGGTATCAGCAGGTTATGGCAACGAACGGAGAAAATTTGTAAAAAACGCGAAATTAAGCAGGAAGGACGAGCCTTATGAGCGAAATTAAGATAATTAATGGACAATCCCTGCCGAATATCCCGTGGCAGGAGCGCCCGGCTGACCTTGAAGAAGGTGCGGTGCTGTGGCGCTACACCGAAAACCCCGTCATGGGGCGCAATCCCACGCCGAAAATCGGGCGCATTTTCAACAGCGCGGTCGTGCCGTGGCAGGATGGGTATATCGCCGTGCTGCGCGGCGAGCAGGTCAATGGCGTGCCGCATGTGTATCTGGGACGCTCCAAGGACGGCATTCACTGGAATGTAGACCGCGAGCGCGTGCAGTTCGTGGACGAAAACGGCGAGCCGTGGATGCCTAACTACGCCTATGACCCGCGTCTGGTGAAGGTGGAGGATACTTACTATATCATCTGGTGTACGGACTTCCACGGCGCGGCTATCGGCATGGCGAAGACGAAGGACTTTAAGCATTTCACGCGCATGGAGAACCCGTTTATCCCCTATAACCGCAATGCCGTGCTCCTCCCGCGGAAAATCGGCGGCATGTACAAGATGCTGTCACGCCCGTCGGACTCCGCGCATACGCCGTTCGGGGACATCTTCCTCTCCGAAAGCCCCGACCTGATTTACTGGGGACGCCACCGGCATGTGATGAGCCGCGGCCCGATGTGGTGGGAAGCGGTGAAAATCGGCGCGGGCGCGTGTCCGATTGAGACGACGGAAGGCTGGCTGATGTTCTTCCACGGCGTCGCCAGCACCTGCAACGGTTTTGTGTACTCCATGGGCGGCGCGATTCTTGACCGGGATGAGCCGTCGAAGGTGCTGTACCGGTGCGAGAATTATCTGCTGACGCCGGAAATGCCCTATGAAGTCAGCGGCTTCGTGCCGAATGTCGTCTTCCCCTGCGCGACGGTTCAGGATGCGGACACCGGGCGTATTGCCATCTATTACGGCTCGGCGGACACCTGCGTCGGGCTGGCGTTCGGGTATGTGGACGAGATTGTACAGTACATCAAGGACAACAGCGTCCTGAATCCCGACGACGGCGTGGCATTTGAGAAATTCTGATACTGCGGAGGAAGAACCTATGAATCCCTTTCGCCGCCCCAACGTGCTGCTGATTTATACTATTTCCAAATGAGAATGCGCCAAGATGCGAAGTGAATTTTTCATTCTGGCTAACGGGAGTGAAACGCAGCGTAGCAGCGCTACGCTAAGTGGAACGACCGGACGCCAGAATGGAAAAGGCGCGAGCAGATGGTGCAGGTGAATTCGGAAATAGTATTATACCGCCCAGCAGCGCGGCGAACGGCTTCGGTCACTATCCCGGCGGGTCTATCAGCAATGAAAAAGGAGAATCAGTCATGAAGGACGCATGGTGGAAGGAAGCCGTCGTCTATCAAGTCTATCCGCGCAGCTTCATGGATGCAAACGGCGACGGCATCGGCGATTTGCAGGGCGTGACGTCGCGGCTGGACTACTTGCAGGAGCTGGGCATCGATGTGATTTGGCTGTCGCCTGTGTACCAGTCCCCGAACGTCGATAACGGCTATGACATCAGCGATTATCAGGCGATTCAGCCGGAATTCGGCACGATGGCGGACTTCGATGAGCTGCTTAAGCAGGCGCATCGGCGTGGAATCCGCATCGTGATGGACTTGGTTGTCAACCACTCGTCCGACCAGCATCCGTGGTTCGTGGAGAGTCGGAAGAGCAAGGATAACCCTTATCGCGACTACTACATCTGGTGCGAACCGAAAGAGGACGGCAGTGCGCCGAACAACTGGGGTTCGTGCTTCGGCGGATCGGCGTGGCAGCTTGACCCGGAAACAAACATGTATTACCTGCACCTGTTCGCGCCGCAGCAGCCCGATTTGAATTGGAAGAATCCGAAACTGCGCGACGACGTGTACCGCATGATGACATGGTGGTGCGACAAGGGCGTGGACGGCTTCCGCATGGATGTCATAAGCATGATTTCTAAACCCGATGAAATGCCGGATGACCCGAACGCCCCCGTCGGCGGTTATGGAAACTTTGGCGCATACTGCATTCACGGTCCGCATGTGCATGAATACCTGAAGGAAATGAACGAGCGGGTGCTGTCCCGCTATGACCTGATGACCGTGGGTGAAACGGCGGGCGTGACCATTGAGGAGGCGCAAAAGTACGCCGGAGAGGATTCGCATGAGCTGAGCATGGTCTTCCAGTTCGAGCATGTGGACGTTGCCGGAAAGTACGGGGCGTGGCGCACGGAACAGATTCCGATGCTGTTCCTGAAAAAGGTACTGAGCAAATGGCAGACAGAGCTGCACGGCAAGGCGTGGAACAGCCTCTTCCTCGGCAACCACGACCAGCCGCGCACCGTGTCCGCGTTCGGCGATGACCGCCCGCAGTGGCGCGTCCGCAGCGCGAAAATGCTGGCAACCTGCCTGCACATGATGGAGGGCACACCTTATATCTATCAGGGCGAAGAGCTGGGCATGACGAACTGTCCGTTCCAGTCGCTGGACGAGTTCCGGGATATTGACAGCCTGAACGGGTATCGCCGCTGGGTGACGGACGGGCCGCTCACGCACGACGAGTTCTTCCCCTACCTGCTGTTCAAGAGCCGCGACAATGCCCGCACGCCCATGCAGTGGGACGACAGCACGAATGCCGGATTCACCTGCGGCACGCCGTGGATTCGCGTCAATCCGAACTACACGGAGGTCAACGCGGCGGCGGCGATGGCTAACCCGGATTCAACGTTCTACTACTTCCAGAAGCTCATCCGCCTGCGCAAGGCGCACCCTGTGATTGTGCATGGGCGCTATGAACTGCTGGAGAAGGACGACCCGGCACTGTTCATTTATACGCGCACGCTGGATGATGCGCAACTGCTCGTGATGTGCAACTTCAAAGAGCAGACGCGAGAATGGACAATGCCGGCGGGCTTCGCGGGCGCGCAGGTGCTGATTTCCAACACCGGGCGGACACAGCAGACGGAGCAGAGCATCACCTTGCAGCCTTATGAAGCACTGGTGCTTCTGAAATAACATTGACGGGATAGAAAGGAGAATTTCAGATGAAAATGGAACTGGGTGCGCAGACATTTACCGTGCGGGACTATATGCAGACGACGTGGGACTTCCGGGAGGCGATGAAGCGCATTGCGGAAATCGGCTATACCTGCGTGCAGCTGTCGGCGGTGGGCAATGTGCCGGTTCAGGCGCAGCGGGACATCTGCGATGAATACGGACTGAAAATCGTTCTGACGCATACGAACCCGGATCGCATGATTGCCGACCCGGAGGGCGTCATCCGCGACCATGACATCCTCGGCTGCGACTACATCGGCATCGGCATGATGAACCCGAAGTACCAGCGTGCAGAGTGGATTGACCAGTTCGCGAAAGACTTCACGACGCCCGCGAAGAAGATGCGCGACGCGGGCAAACTGCTGATGTACCACAATCACAATCTGGAATGGACACGCCTGCGCGACGGCCGCCGGATTATGGACGTGCTGCTGGAACAGATGCCGGCGGACTTGATGGGCGTGACGCTGGATACCTACTGGGTGCAGGCGGCGGGTGCGGATGTGCTGGAATGGATTGACATCCTGCAAGACCGCATCCCCTGCGTCCACCTGAAAGACATGTCCGTGAATGGCTTCGACCAGCGCAAGGCAGTCGTCGGCGAGGGCAATCTGAACTTCCCGAAGATTCTGGAAAAGCTGCAAACGCTGGGCAAGACGAAGTACATGCTCGTCGAGCAGGATGACTGCTACGGCGAAAGCGCGTTTGACTGCTTGAAGCGCAGCTATGACAATGTGAGAAAGATGGGGTATTGAGCGATGGCAAAGGTGAAATTGGGCATTATCGGCGTCGGCAATATGGGCACGGGTCACAGCAAGAACTATCTGGACGGCTTGATGCCAGAAATCGAAATCACGGCGGTGGCTGACCGTAATCCGGCGCGCCGCGAGTGGGCGAAGGAAAACCTCCCCGGCGTGAAGGTTTTTGAGGAGGGCGTAGATCTCATCCATAGCGGAGCGTGCAAAGCCGTGCTGATTGCCACGCCGCACTATCAGCATCCGCCGCTGGCGATTGAAGCATTCAAAAACGGGCTGCACGTCATGGTGGAGAAGCCCGCCGGGGTCTACACCCTGCAAGTGCGCGAAATGAACGCCGAGGCGGACCGTCACCCGGAGCTGACCTTCGGCATGATGTTCAACCAGCGCACGAATTGCACCTACCGCAAGATGCACGAGCTGATTCACAGCGGCGCAATCGGTGACTTAAAGCGTGTCAATTGGATTATCACCGACTGGTACCGCACGCAGTTCTACTACGATTCCGGCGCATGGCGCGCAACGTGGGCGGGCGAAGGCGGCGGTGTGCTGCTGAACCAGTGCCCGCATCAGCTGGATTTGGTGCAGTGGCTGGTGGGACTGCCGTGCAAGGTGCAGGGTTTCTGTCACGAGGGCAAGTGGCACAACATCGAGGTCGAGGACGACGTGACCGCCTATTTCGAGTACCCGAACGGCGCAACGGGCGTTTTCATCACCACGACCGCCGACGCCCCCGGCACGAACCGTTTGGAGATTACAGGCACGAAGGCGACGCTCATCTGTCAGGACGGCAAGCTCATCATGAGGAAGCTAGAAATGGACGAGCGTGAATGGTGCGCGACGTGTCAGGAAGGCTTCCGTGCGCCGTCCTACGAAACAATCGAGGTCGAGACAGACGGGCAGAACGGGCAGCATCCGGCGGTGCTGAACGCGTTTGCGGCGCATATCCTGCGCGGCGAACCGCTGGTCGCGGACGGACGTGAGGGCATCAATGGGCTGATGCTGTCCAATGCGATTCATCTGTCCTCGTGGCTGGGGCATCCAGTGACTTTGCCGATTGACGAGGCGCTGTTTTTGGAGAAGCTCAATGAACGTCGGGCAACGTCGCGGGTAAAGACAGGGGAAAGCGTTTTCAGTGATACAAATGGGACATATGGGTCAAAGTAAAGAGGAACTCCAAACACGAGGATAAACACGCAGGCAAAGCATGATAACGCGACCAACTCATACTAATTCGATTCTAAAACATGGCATCGAGCATAGCAGATTTTTCGTTCCGGCAAAGCTGAGTGAAGCGAGGCGTACTGGAGGTACGCGCGAGCGGAACGAAGCAAAGCCGGGGCGGAAAAGATGCTGGGCGAATGCCATGTTTTAGATGAGAATTAGTATCAATTGCACCAGACAGGCGCGAACGGATTGTATGCTTTCCTCCTCAAAACCGCATAAAAACGCGCCCTGCCCCGGCAAACTCATCCGCGGAGCAGGGCGCTTTTCGATGCAGTTGTTCTGTTACATTCTGACCGTTTCCCCTGCTTTAATCGTCATGACCTCGCCTTTGTTCTCCACCCAAATGTCGGTGGCGGTCGGGTTAAAGACGATGTGCCCGTCGGCGCTGGTACGCAGCTGGCGGCTGGCGTTCAGGTAGTCCACAATCTCGATATTTGTCGCGTACCAAATATCCTTCTTGCCGCTCATTTTCTCGCAGAAGGCGCGGATAACCTCCCAGTTGTTATGCTGCTCAAACTCGTAGCTATGTCCCCACAGGTAGAACAGCTTCAGCCCGAATGGCAATTTCCCCGTAAGGAAGCGGTCGCACAGCTCGTCCAGCTTCGGGTCATCGTGATGGCAAGTCGGGTGGAGGCGCAGCCATTCGTTGGGAATCTCAAAGTTGTGGGTGCTGACGACAGTGCGGGCATAAGCAATGCCGCAGGTGCGCAGGGTGTCGACGGCTTCGTCGCTGTATGTGCCGTAAGGGTACGCAAAACCGCGGACGATTTTGCCAAACAGCTTTTCCAGATTATCGCGGTCAGCAAGAACCTCATAGGCAATGCGCGGCGCGGGAATCGCGGACAGCGACGCATGGGTCAGCGCGTGGGATGCGACTTCGTGGCGGCCGCCGGCATAGAGCGCTTTAATGGCGGATTCACTCATGCGGCGGTGAATCGTGCCGGCAGGGTAAACCGTGCCTTCTGGGGCAAAGCAGCCGCTGTTGAGGTTGAAGGTGGCGAGAATACCGTATTCATCGAGGATGCGGATGAGTTCGATGTCGGTTTCCACGCCATCGTCGTAGGAGAGGGTCAGCGCCTTGCGCAGACCGTAGGGGTAGAGAATCATCATGGGAAAAGACTCCTTTCTTTGTGGGTAAGAAATGATTGGCAAAAGGATCTCTTTTGCCTTGGTTATACGGGTTTATTGGGAAAGTGCTTTTGGGTTGCAGGGGTGCGCGCCTGCGGGCGCACAAAAGGGTCAAGCCTTTTGCTTCCGAGTAAACAGCTTTTTCAGTGCCCACGCGCAGGGCTTTTCAATCAGCAGGGTGATGAGAATCGCGCCGAGGAGGGATAGACCGAAGCAGAGCGCCATGTACTGGTTTTGCCACGGCTGTTCTCCGACGCGGTTCGGTTCATTGCTCACGGACGGCGGAATGCGCAGCCGCTTCAGGTGGACGGCGAGGTTCTGATGCAGCAGGTAGTAGTTCATCGAGATGGCGGAAAGCCAGCCCATGACGCGGTTGCCCAGCAGGAAGCGCAGGGGGCGCACGGCGAAGGGGAGCGAGAGCATGAGGCCCGCAATCGTCAGGCAGAGCAGTGGACGGCGCATCATCTGCGCGGCCTGCATGGCAGCTTGTCCGGACGTGTACGCCTGTGCGCGGATGACGCGGAGCATCCCGTAGAGAGAGACGCAGAACACAAGCGTCGCCGCACCCTGCCAGAGCCACTTGCGGCGGCTTTCCGCCGGGTACAGCTGCGTCAGGCGCACATACAAGATGGACGCGCCCATGCCCATTGCGTAAACATCAAGGAAATTCGCCAGCTGATTGACAACCATGTTGTACTCGTCCAGCCGCCATAAACACCAGCCGCGGAACGCAAACGCGACCGCCGCCATGCTCATCAGCGTACCGAGCGGATTCTTCATCGTGCCCTTCGCCAGCAAGGGGAAAATCAGGTACGCCTGCATCTCGATGGCGATTGTCCACGATGCAACGCCAATAGGCGTGGCGATGTAGGTGGCGTAATTGAACGTCTGCGTGAACGTCAGGTGCATGAGGACGTCGCGGACGGCTTCTGATGTGCGCCCGTAGAGGTTGTACGGAATCGCGACGGCGACAAGCATTAACAGCGTCAGAAAATAATAGCTGGGCACAATGCGCATGATGCGCCGCTGATAGAACGCCTTCGTGTCCGGCACACGCTCGCCCAGCATCATCGTCCGCGCATACGGCAGGAACAGCAGAAAGCCCGACAGCAGAATTGTGCCGTCAACCGGCATATATCCAGCGCGCAGCAGATAGTCCAGCGAGTAACGGCCAATCGACGGCGTAAGCCACGACTGCTGCCAGAAGTGGTACCAGCTGACGATGAACACCAGCAGCACGCGCAGCCCGTTCAGCTCCGGGATTCTGCGGCAGTTCGGGCGATAGGCGGTCATGAGTCCGCCTCCAGCAGGGCGCGCATTCCCATCACATAGCCGTAGAAGCCGAAGCCGACAATCTGCCCCCGGCAGGCGCTGGCGGTGACGGATTTGTGGCGGAATTCCTCCCGTGCGTGGACGTTGCTCATGTGGCACTCGATGACCGGCATTGGCACGGACGCAATCGCATCATGCAGCGCAACGGACGTGTGCGTGTACCCACCCGGATTGAACACCGCGCCGCAGAAGCCGTCGAAGTACGCCTTTTGCAGCGCATCAATCAAGTCGCCCTCGTGGTTGGACTGCACACAGCGCACCTCCACGCCGAGCTTTTCCGCTTCCGCATGGCACAGCGCAAGCAGATCGTCATACGTCTTTGCGCCATAAACTGCCTTTTCACGCAGCCCAGTCAGGTTGATGTTCGGGCCGTTGAGAATGAGAATCTTTTTCGGTTCGCTCACAGCAAATGCAGCTCCTTCATCAGCGTTTCCGCAAGGTTCGGCGGCATGGAACATCCCTGCCAGATGCTTTCGGCTTCCACCGCCTGCGCAATGAGCATATACAGCCCTGTGCAGGCGGGTGTCCCGACCCGTTTTGCGGCGGCGGTCAGTACCGTTTCCGCCGGGTTGAAAATAATGTCCGCCACGCCGTCGGCGCGGGCGACGATGCTGGTCAAGTGCGCCGTATCTATCGGACAGCCCTCGACGCGCGGGTACATTCCGGCAGGGGTCGTGTTGACAATCAACCCGCCCATATCGGGGAAGCGCGCATAGAAATCGTCGTAGCTGATTTCATCCGCGTGCTTCGGATTTCGGGATACCACCCACGTTTCGCGCGCCCCCATACGCTTCACGGCGTTTCGGCAGGCGTGCATCGCTCCGCCTGAACCGAGGATGAACACCGGGCGTCCGTCCGGATTCATGCCGAAGTGGCGCAGCATCTGCTCAAAGCCGGGGGCGTCCGTGTTGTAGCCGCGGCTTTTTTCGCCCGTCAGCACCGTGTTGACCGCCCCTACTTCCCGCGCAAAGGGGGTAATCTCATCCAGCAGGGGCATTACGTCCGTCTTGTACGGCACGGTGATATTGAAGCCGTCCAGCGTGCACAGCAGTTCCGGTACAACCGCCGCCAATTCACCGCGCGGAATCTCAATCAGCCGGTAGCTCGCCGCCAAAGAGATTTTCTCCCAAATCGCCTCGTGAATGGGGACGGACAGGCTGTGCCCAAGCTTCTCCCCAATCAGGCCGTACTGCTTCATGAACATGCACCTCCGGGCTGCTTTGTTCCCATTATAGCATGATTTAGGCAAGGGGGCAATGCTTGTACAGTTTTTTTCTGTTTTTGCATTTTGGGTGCAACAAATGGCATTTCTGATTCGTCTAATAGGTAACAGGCTGGAAAAGGAGGGCGCGTATGGTCAGACGGCTGATAAGCTGCTGCATGGCGCTGCTGATGCTGGGGTGTGCGCTGGCAGAGGACGAATTGGACATCACTTATCGCTTCGGCAGCCGCGAGGAGCAGAAAATTGCGGTGACGATTGACGACTGTTATCACGCGGAGGACGTTCGGGCGGTGCTGGATATTTTGCAGGCAAACGACGTCCGCGCGACGTTCTTCCCCATCGGCAAGGCACTCAAGTACGAGGATGCGGCG
>ERZ772892.3785-NODE-3785-length-10534-cov-4.395076_pt1 | contig 10534 bp, 8 predicted proteins | sample MGYA00512126_ERZ772892 | MGnify/ENA primary metagenome ERZ772892 (study PRJEB29015, sample SAMEA2737697) | human gut metagenome | biome: human gut; feature: human-associated habitat; material: faeces | place: China | collected 2012 ... | reverse complement strand
AGCCGTGGACGGCCTCATAGATGCGGGTGCTGTCGCCGATGTTGGCGCTGGGCGCAAAGCCCAGGCCGCCGACGAGACCGGCGCACAGGTCACTGATAATATCGCCGTAGAGGTTCGGCGCGACGAGCACGTCGAACTGCTCGGGCTTCTGCACCAGCTTCATGCACAAAGCGTCGATGATGCAGTCGTCCGCGGCGATCTCGGGGTACTCCGCGGCGACCTCGCGGAAGGTGCGCAGGAACAGGCCGTCGGTCAGCTTCATGATGTTGGCCTTGTGGACTGCCGTGACCTTTTTGCGGCCGTTTTTGCGGGCATAGTCAAATGCAAAGCGGCAGATCTTCTCGCACGCGGGGCGGGTGATGAGCTTGACGCCGTTGGCGATCTCGTCGTTCAGCATATACTCGATGCCCTTGTAGAGATCCTCGGTGTTCTCGCGCACGATGACAAGGTCCACATTGTCAAAGCGGGTCGGTACGCCCGGCAGCGTGTGCACCGGGCGCAGGTTTGCATAGGTGGAAAAGCGCTGGCGCAGCTGCACATTGATGCTGCGGAAGCCCTTGCCGATGGGGGTGGCGGTGGGGCCCTTGAGTGCCCAGCCGCACGCTTCGATCTCATCCAGCGTGCCGGGGGCGATCAGCTCGCCGCTCTCGGCGGCGTACTCGGCACCGGCAGCAAACTCCTGCCATTCAATGCCGGTGTTCAGTGCGGCGGATACCTCGCGGACGCTCTCGGCAATTTCACGGCCAATGCCGTCGCCCGGAATCAGAACTGCTTTCATAAATAGTACTTTTCCCCTTTCCCTGTCTTACTCTGCATTTTCTGCGGTATACCTAACATACTACCCGGTTTGGGGCCGGTTGTCAATCCGCATTTTTACACAATAGGCACATTTTGGACCGCCAGCTTAATTTTTTAAAGCATTCTCCCGAAAAATTTAGAAAAATTTTAAGTTTTCCTTGACGAATTTGCGGAAATGCTATAAAATCAATCTATCAGGCATATTGGTAAGGGAAGCCAGCAGTGATATGCGCCTGTATAAGTATGCAAAGTATATAAAATTGGTCAAAGAGAGGGGTACGCATGATGTATTACCCGGACGTCCCGGCCCTGGAGCCGGATGAGCTTGAGCTGCTCTGCCACGAATATCTGGAACACAACGCCACCCTTGACCCGCATCTGGCGGATCAGATGGGCGTCAAGCGCGGCCTGCGCAATCTGGACGGCACCGGCGTGCTGGCCGGCATCACGAACGTTTCCAACGTTATCGGCTATGACAAGAAGGAGGACGGCACCATCGTGCCCATTCCGGGCCGCCTGGTCTACCGCGGCATCGACATTGACACGCTGGCCGCCGAGGCCGACGCCCATGACCGTTTCATGTTTGAGGAGGTCATCTGGCTGCTGCTGTTCGGCTCCCTGCCCACGCAGGAGCAGTACGCCAAGTTCCGCAAGCTGCTGGAGCACCACCGCGAGCTGCCCCAGGGCTTTGCCGACGACATGATCTTAAATTCGCCGTCGCCGAATCTGATGAACAAGATGGCACGAAGCGTGCTGGCCATGTACAGCTACGACGAGCACGCCGAGGACAACAGTCTGCCCAACATCCTGCGCCAGAGCATCAACCTGATTGCCGAGCTGCCCACGATGATGGTCAACGCCTACCAGATCAAGCGCCGCGTCTATGACCGGTCCAGCATGTACTTCCACCTGCCCACCGAGGGCCAGAGCACGGCGGAGCATATTTTGAGCACCTACCGCGCCGACCAGAAGTTCACCCACGAGGAAGCGCGTCTGCTCGACCTCTGCCTGCTCGTCCACGCGGACCACGGCGGCGGCAACTGCTCGACCTTCACCTGCCGCGTGCTGTCCAGCTCCGGCACGGACACCTATGCGGCCATCAGCTCGGCCATCGGCGCGCTGAAAGGCCCCAAGCACGGCGGCGCGAACCTGAAGGTCATGCACCAGCTGGATTACATTCTGGAAAATGTCGAGGATCCGTCCAACGACGACGAGGTCCGCGAGTTCCTGCGCAAGATCATCCGCAAGGAGCGCGGCGACGGCAGCGGCCTGATCTACGGCATGGGCCACGCCGTCTACACGATGAGCGACCCCCGTGCGCAGATTTTGAAAACCCACGCCAAGAGCCTGGCCTACAAGAAGGGCTACGACGAGGAGTACGAGCTGCTGTGCAGCATTGAGCGCCTGGCCCCGCAGGTCTTTGCCGAGGAAAAGCACGGCCCGAAGAAGGTCTGCGCCAACGTGGACCTGTTCAGCGGCCTGATCTACCGTATGCTCGGCATCAGCGAGGACCTGTACACCCCGCTGTTTGCGATTGCCCGTGTGCCCGGCTGGTGTGCCCACCGCGTCGAGGAGGTCGAGTTCGCGAACCGCATCATCCGCCCCGCCTACAAGTACCTCGGCAAGCCGCAAGAGTACGTTCCGCTGGAGAAGCGATAAGATCGGTATTTTCCCGGTGCAAGTGTGCACCGGGATTTTTTGTTTGGGCAATACCGCATAATTCCCGCCTTACGGCTTAAGCATCGCCCCGGGGACCCTGCGGCTGCCGCCTCGTTTTACGCCTTCTCGCTCTCCCACCGGGCCACCAGCGGGGCGGCCACAGCGGAAAGCGCCTCCCGTGCGGTGTTGATGGCATTCACGTCCACAGGGGTCAGCTTGTCGGCCTTTTTGTGCTTCAGAACGCGCTCCAGCGTTCTTTCTGCTTCTTTGATTTTAGTACGGGTCTCGCGGTCCAGCGCCTTGCCGGCCTTGCTGCCCAGCGCGGTGTTCACGCGGTAAAGCGCGGCCTCGCCGGCGTTCAGCGCCTCCAGCGCGGCCTTGCGCTCCTTGTCCTGCCCGGCAAAGGCGGCGGCGTTCTCCTTGGCGCGTTTGATCTCGTCCTCGGTCAGGTTCGATGTGCCCGAGATCGTGATGCTCTGCTGCTTGCCGGTGTCCATGTCGCGCGCCTTGACCTTGACAATGCCGTTGGCGTCGATGTCAAACGTGACCTCGATCTTCGGCACGCCCGCCCAGGCGCGCTTGATGCCGCGCAGCGTGAAGGTGCCCAGCAGCTTATTGTCCCTGGCAAACTCGCGCTCTCCCTGCAGCACTTTAATTTGCACCGTTTTCTGGAACGGCGCGGCGGTGGTGAATACCTTGCTGAACCGCGTCGGGATCGTGGAGTTGCGCTCGATCAAATGCGTTGCCACGCCGCCGACGGTCTCGATGGAAAGGGTCAGCGGGGTCACGTCCATCAGCAGTAGATCCTCGCCGGGGCCGGAGAGCATCTCGCCGCCCAGACGTCCGGCCTGCACCGCCGCGCCCAGTGCAACGCACTCGTCGGGGTTCAGCGATTTGGACGGCTCCAGACCGGTCATCCGCATGACCTTGGCCTGCACCGCCGGGATGCGGGTCGAGCCGCCGACCAGCAAAACCTGATCCAGGTCGCTGGCCGAAAGGCGTGCGTCGCTCAGGGCGTTGCGCACGGGCAAGGCGGTGCGCTCGATCAAATCGGCGCAGAGCTCCTCAAATTTAGCGCGTGTCAGCGTAGTTTGCAGGTGCAGCGCACCGTCTTCCGCCATCGTGAGGAACGGCAGATTGATGTCGGTCTGCTTCGCGCTGGAAAGTTCTTTTTTCGCCTTTTCGGCCTCCTCGCGCAGGCGCTGCATCGCCACGCGGTCATTCGTCAGGTCTACGCCGTGTTCGGCCCTGCACCGGTCTGCCAGCCAGTTGACGATGCGCTCGTCAAAGTCGTCGCCGCCCAGAAAGTTATCGCCGCAGGTCGAGAGCACCTGCACGATGCCGTCGCCGATGCGGATGAGCGACACGTCAAATGTGCCGCCGCCGAGGTCGTAGACCATGACGGTCTGGGTGCGGCCATTGTCCAGCCCATAGGCCAGCGCCGCGGCTGTCGGCTCGTTGATGATGCGGCGCACGTCCAGCCCGGCAATGCGCCCGGCGTCCTTCGTGGCCTGGCGCTGGGCATCGTTAAAGTAGGCGGGCACGGTGATGACCGCCTCGGTGACAGGCTCACCGAGATACGCCTCGGCATCGGCCTTCAGTTTTTGCAGGATGAGGGCGCTCAGCTCCTGCGGCGTGTAGCATTTTCCGTCGATGGGCACGCGGGTCTCGCTGCCCATCAGCCGCTTGACGCTGGACACGGTGCGGGGAGCGTTCGTCACGGCCTGGCGCTTGGCGGGCTCGCCCACCAGCCGTTCTCCCAGCTTGGTGAACGCGACGACAGAGGGCGTCGTGCGCTGCCCCTCGGCGTTGGGGATGACGACGGGCTTGCCCCCCTCGACCACCGCCACACAGCTGTTGGTAGTCCCCAGGTCAATTCCGATTATTTTTGCCATGGTGGTGCTTGTCCTTTCAAAAAAGACCCTTTTGAATCATAATTCTATTGTAGCGCCTGCCGCCGGGAAAAGTGTTGCGATTTCGTAAATAAATTGAGGAGAATTTTATAAACCTGCGGGGCCACCTTCCCCCCAGGGGGAAGGCTTTAGGAGTAGGGGATGCGGAGGAGCACAATGAAAAACGAACAAATGGCCCTGCTGTTCAGCGAGGCTACACCTTATATCCAGAAATACCACGGTAAAACGCTGGTCATAAAGTACGGCGGCAACGCGATGGTCAACGATGACCTCAAGCTGGCCGTTATGAACGACCTTGTCACGCTGACGCTGCTCGGCGTACGTGTCGTGCTGGTGCACGGCGGCGGCCCGGCTATTAACAGTATGCTGAAAAAGGTGGGCAAGGAGTCCAAATTTGTGGGCGGCCTGCGCTACACCGATGAGGAGACCATGGGCATCGTCCAGCAGGTGCTGGCCGGGCAGGTCAACAAGGATCTGGTCGCGCTGCTCAAGGGCCGCGGCGTCGGCCTGTGCGGCATGGACGGCCACATGATCATGTGCAAGCGCAAGTCGGACGTTGACCTCGGCTACGTCGGTGAGATCGAGAAGGTCAACACGACGCTGATCGACCACCTGCTGGCCGACAGCTTTATCCCGGTCATTGCCACCGTCGGTATGGACGACAACGGCGTTCCCTACAACATCAACGCCGACACTGCCGCAGCGGAGATCGCCATTGCCCTGCACGCCGAAAAGCTCGTCAGCATGACGGATATTGTAGGCCTGCTCTACGATAAGAACGACGAGTCTACGCTCATCCCCGAGGTCGAGGTCTCCGAGATCGAGGGTTACAAGGCCGCGGGCGTCATTGCGGGCGGTATGCTGCCCAAGATCGAGGGCATGGCCGACGCCATCTATCAGGGCGTCCACGAGGCCGTCATCATTGATGGCCGCGTTCCGCACTCGATCCTGCTCGAGATGTTCAGCGACAGAGGCGCAGGCACGATGTTCTATCGGAGAGGAAACCGGTAAATGGCTTCCCCCGAGGGGCTGCGCCCGCAGGTGCGTGTCGGAGCGCAACCGCCGAAGGCGGCTCTTAGCGCGTAGACTGAAGCTGTCAGCGGCCCCGCCCGCTGACTGATGAGGGCGAAGTGTTTGGCGCGGTCCCGCAAGTGGGCAGCTGCAGGACACTTGCCCCTCATCCGGCCTGCGGCCACCTTCCCCCAAGGGGGAAGGCTCCAAAGCGGGCCGCCTTCCCGCGAAGGGGAAGGCTTTTGCGTATGATAAAAAGGGGGTCACCCAATTGAATACCGAAAAAGTTATTTCCCGTGATAACGACTACATCCTCCACACCTATGGCCGCAGCCAGGTCGTGCTGGCGGAGGGCGAGGGCATGACGGCCAGGGACGCCGACGGCAAGAGCTACCTTGACTTCACGTCGGGCATCGGCGTCAACTCGCTGGGCTACTGCCACCCCGCGTGGGTCAGGGCTGTGGCCGACCAGGCCGCAACGCTGCAGCACACGTCGAACCTGTATTACACCGCCCCCGACGGCAAGCTGGCGAAAAAGCTCTGCCGCCGCACCGGGCTGGACGCCGTGTTCTTCGGCAACTCGGGCGCCGAGGCCAACGAGGGCGCGATCAAGTGCGCCCGCAAATACAGCGTAGATACCTATGGCGAGAGCCGGAATAAGGTCATCACGCTGGTCAACTCCTTCCATGGCCGCACACTGGCGACCCTGACCGCCACCGGCCAGGACGTGTTCCACCACGACTTCGGCCCCTTCCCGGGAAATTTTGACTACGTGCCCGCGGGCGACTTTGCCGCGCTGGAAAAGGCCGCCGACAAGGACACCTGCGCCGTCATGATGGAGCTGGTGCAGGGCGAGGGCGGCGTCGTCGCGCTGGACGCGGACTACGTCGCCAGGGTCGCGGCGTTCTGCAGGGAAAAAGACATCCTCGTCATTGTGGACGAGGTGCAGACCGGCGTGGGCCGCACCGGCAAGTTCCTGGCGTGTGAGCATTTTGATCTGCACCCCGACATCGTCACGCTGGCGAAGGGGCTCGGCGGCGGCCTGCCCATCGGCGCGGTGCTGATGAACAAAAAGGTCGCCGACCACATGAAGCCCGGCTCCCACGGCTCGACGTTCGGCGGCAACCCGGTCTGCTGCGCCGGTGCGCTGGCCGTGCTGGACGAGATGGACGACGACTTCCTCGCCAACGTCAACGAGCGCGCGGCCCAGCTGCGCGCCGGGCTGGCAAAGCTGCCCCATGTCAGGGAGGTCAGCGGCCTCGGCCTGATGGTGGGCATCGCGTTTGACGACGGCATCAAGGCCGCCGACGTCCGCGCCGCCTGCGAGAAGGCGGGTCTGCTGGTGCTGACCGCCAAGACCCGCCTGCGTCTGCTGCCGCCGCTGATCCTGACGGCGGACGATGTGGACGATGCGCTGGCGATTTTGCGCAGCGTACTGGAGAAATGCGTATGAAACATCTGCTGAAGCTGGGCGGCATGACGCCCGAGGAAATTCTGCACATTCTGGATGTGGCCGACAAGTACAAGCGGCTGCACAAGGACGGCGTGGACCCGAAGGATCTGCAGGGTAAGGCGGTGGCGCTGGTTTTCGCCAAAAACTCCACCCGCACCCGCACAAGCCTGGAGGTCGGCATCTACCAGATGGGCGGCCTGGGCACCTACCTGAGCGCCGGCGACCTGCAGACCGCCCGCGGTGAGCCTGTGCAGGACACGGCCCGCGTGCTGGGGCGGTACTATGACGCCATCGTCTGCCGCACCTACAAGCAGACGACGCTGGACATGCTGGCAAAATACAGCGGTATACCGGTGGTTTCCGGCATGACCGACTATGCGCACCCCCTGCAGGTGCTGACAGACATGATGACCGTGCGCGAGCGCAAGGGCACGCTGGCCGGGCTGAAGGCCGGATTTGTCGGTGACGGCTACAACATGGCAAACAGCGTCATTGTGGGCTGTCTGGCCGTGGGCATGACGGTGACGATCGCCTGCCCGAAGGGCTACCGCCCCGCCGCCGACGTGCTGATGCTGGCAAAGCAGTACGGGGATAAGTTCACGCTGACGAACGACCCGGACGAGGCCGCGCGGGACGCGGATGTGCTGTTCACCGATGTGTGGGTCAGCATGGGCATGGAGCGCGAGGCCGAGCAGCGCCGCCGCGACTTTACCGGCTTTACGCTGGACGCCGCCCGCATGGCGCTGGCAAAGCCGGACTGCATGGTGCAGCACCCGCTGCCCGCCCACCGCGGCGAGGAGATCGCCCCCGATGTGCTGGAAGCCCACGCCGACGAAATTTTCGACGAGGCGGAGAACCGCATCTACGTGGAAAAGGCCGTGCTGGCGGTGCTGCTGGCGGGGAAATAAGAGCATTGCAGTAAGAGGAACGGCAGGGGAGCGCGAGCGTGCGAACCCCTGCTTTTTTGTGCGGAATAACCCGAAAACGGGCGGCAGCGGCGAAGCTGCGGCGGGGTGAGGGCACCCCGCCCTACGGACTGTGGAAAAGTGGGATGTAGGGCGGCCTGCCCCCAGGCCGCCGCGGACGTTTGCGGTAATGAGAAGCCCTGCGGATTGTGTTGTAGGGGGCGGCGTCCCCGACGCCTTGCGGAGGGGTCAAGACCCCTCCCTACGATGCAAAAGATAAACGGGCGGCAATGGCAAGGCCGCGGGCCGGGCATGCCCGGCCCCTACGGGGGCTGTTTCCGGCCACTTGACGCCATGTGGTATACTGGATATATCACTGTCAAGAGGTACACTATGCCAAAACAAACGCTCCAACAAAAAATCCGCCGTGCGCTGGGCCGGTTCACCGCCAAACGGATCGCTATGATCCTGCTGGGCGCGGCCATCCTGTCGTTCGGCATCCATAATATCCACCAGCGCACCGCCATCACCGAGGGCGGCATCATCGGCCTGGTGCTGCTCATCAACCATTGGCTCGGCGTGCCCGCGTCGGTGGCGTCGCCCCTGCTCGACGCGGCCAGCTACGCGCTGGCGTTCAAATTTCTCGGGTGGGACTTTTTGCTCTCGGCAGGACTGGCCAGCGTGAGCCTGGCCGGGTTCTATAGGATCTGGGAATGCCTGCCCCCGATGCTGCCCGACCTGACGCCCTGGCCGCTGGCGGCGGCGCTGCTGGGCGGCGTGTTCGGTGCAGTGAGCTTTTATGACGCCATCACCGGCGCATCGGCCATGACCGGTGCCCTGTTCCAGGTCAGCCCGGTCAACACCTTCATCCTCTGCGTGGGTATGCGCGTGCTGATGGGACTGTGCGTGGGCCTGATCTTCAGCGGCCTGAAGCGCTTTGACAAGCCCGGCACCTGGAGCTACATCGTCAGCGCCATGTGCGCCCCGGCCCTGAACACCCTGTTCTTCATGGGCTACATCGTGCTGGCCTTCTACGGCTGCGACTATGTGCAGAATCTGGTGTCCGTCAAGGGCGCTGCGAACCCCTTCATGTTCGTGGTGCTGCTGGTGGGCGTGCAGGGCGTGGCCGAGTTCCTCGTCTCCGGCATTCTGGGCGGCATCGTGGCCCGCGCCGTGGCAAAGTTTGTAAAATAAGTGATGTGCTGAATGTCAGGGCGGCGCATCCGTAACGATAATTTCTAAGGGACTGCTGTGCAGATGCATGGCAGTCCCTTTTTGCGTTTTGCAGCAGGGCGGAGAACCGTTTTTCTGCTGCTTCCCACTGCGACCCCTCTCGTGAGAAAGATCCTTCGGAACGACCGCAGTCGTTCCGAAGGAGCAAATATAAAAAACCAAAATTCCGCTGAAGATGCTCAGAGCGCAAGCGGAGAGCATTTAAAATCGTTCCGTCACCCAAATGCTTCCTCCCGCATAGGATGGCTCACAACCGGAAAGGGAGGGAGCTTGCGTGGAAAAGCGCTTTGCGGTGGTGGGCACCGATGCCCGGCAGGCGGCGGCAGGCCGGGCGCTGGAACGGGCAGGCTATGCCGTGGGCGGAGCCGAACAGGTGGCGCTGGCGGATTATATCCTGCTGCCGCTTCCGCTGGACGCTGCCCGTACTCCGCTGGCGGAGCTGCTGCGGGCGGCCCGGCCCGGGGCGCTGGCGCTGGGTGGCAGGGTGTCGGAACCGGCAAAAGCCATCGCCCGGGAGACCGGGGTGGAACTGGTGGATTACTTCGCCCGGCCGGAGCTGGCCGTCTACAATGCCATCCCCACTGCAGAGGGGTGCATCGGCATCCTGCTGAAGGAGCGCACCCGCACCTTGTGGGGCACGAATCTTCTGGTGCTGGGGTTCGGCCCGGTGGGGCAGGCGCTGGCGGTGCGGCTGGCGGTACTGGGCGCAGAGGTGACGGTCTGCGCCCGCCGCCCGGAACAGCGGGCGCTTGCCGAAAGCCTTGGTCTGCGCGGGGCAGAGCTTTGCCGCCTTGGCGCGCTGGCACCGGCCTTTGACACAGTGGTGAACACGATCCCGGCACGGGTGCTCACGGCAACAGTACTGGCGGCGCTGCGGCCGGGCAGCCTGATCGTGGATCTGGCCTCAAAACCCGGTGGAACCGACTTTGAAGCCGCCCGGCGGCTGAGGTGCCGGGCCATCCATGCCCTGAGCCTGCCCGCCGCCTGTGCGCCGGAAACGGCAGGCGAGGCGGTGGCGCGCACGGTGATCACGATTTTGCGGGAGCGGGAGGGACAGACATGACCACAGAGAAAAAAGGCTGTATCGCCTTTGCGGTGTGCGGCAGCTTCTGTACGCTGGAAGCGGCGCTGTCGGCAGCGCAGGCGCTGACCCGGCAGGGCTGGGAACTGCTGCCGGTCATGAGTTTTGCGGCCGGGCAGGACACGCGTTTCGGCACCGGAAAATACTGGAAAGAAAGGCTGGAAGCCCTTGCCGGGCACCCGGTTCTGGATACACTGCAGGCTGTGGAACCGCTCGGCCCCCGGCAGATGGCCCGGGCGTTGGTCATCGCGCCCTGCACCGGGGCCACACTGGCGCGGCTTGCTGCGGGGCTTTCGGATACCCCGGTGACGCTGGCGGCCAAAAGCCTGCTCCGGACGGGGAAACCGGTGCTCCTTGGTGTCTCCACCAACGACGGGCTGGGGGCGTCCGGCGAGAACATCGCTCGGCTTTATCAGCGCAAGCACATTTATTTTGCCAACTTGTCACCATCAACGGATTGAAAGAATGGTGGAACAAGTTG
>ERZ772892.3782-NODE-3782-length-10543-cov-2.975782_pt1 | contig 10543 bp, 5 predicted proteins | sample MGYA00512126_ERZ772892 | MGnify/ENA primary metagenome ERZ772892 (study PRJEB29015, sample SAMEA2737697) | human gut metagenome | biome: human gut; feature: human-associated habitat; material: faeces | place: China | collected 2012 ... | reverse complement strand
AGCCAGTCGGGCACCTCGTTCTCACCGATGAGGTTGGAGATGATCCCCAGCTTGTAGCCGCGCTCATGCAGGCCCTTGATGACCTCCACACCGCCGTCTACCACCTCGCGGCGCCCCTTGCACTGCCGGTACTGGAAGCTCAGCTCATGGCACACCTGACGGATCCGGGCCGGGTCATAGTCCGGCAGCAGCCATTTGCACCACAGCTCTTCATCTCCGGATTCCTTGAACTCGCCCAAAGCCCACTTGCGGTACGGCTCGTAGCGCTCCTCGATCATCTGATAGAATTCCTCATAAGGCATATCCGTGCCTGCGATCTCCGCCATTTTCCGACGGGCGTGGCGCATATAGGCCTCCTCCAGGAAAGCAATGCGCAGAGTGCCGCCCAAGTCGAAAAAGACGGCTTTATACTGTTTTTCCATAGGTCCTCCTTTAAGCCCGCTCAGGGAAGATGTCCAGCAATTCAGAAAGGCTGGTGATGACATGATCCGGGGTAAACTCCTTGCCGGTGGCCTTTTCCTTGTTCAGCGTATCCGGCTCATCGATCCGGATCATCATACCGAAGCCGGCAGCCTGGGTGCCTTCCACGTCCCGCACCGGGTTATCGCCCACATAGGCGCAGTTGGCTTCCGGCGTGCCGATGCAGCGGCAGGCCAGGTGATAGATGTCCGGGTCCGGCTTGCGCAGGCGCACCTTGGAGGAAAGGATCGTGGTTTTGAAGCACTGGGCCACGCCGTCAGCGGCCATCCAATCGGGGATCTCCGTCTCTGTTACGGTGTTGGCGATGATGCCAAGTGACGCCTGCATCGAAACCGTTTACTTTGTCGATGTTTTCGAGGAACATATTGGCACGGTTGATGCCTGAATAGAGGGCATACCAGAAGGCAGTCACGGCGTTGTCACTGGTAGTGGCGTTGTTGCAGATCAGTCCGGTAGATGCGGGACCGCGTCCGCTGCCTCCGTAGTGGGATAAGTCGTCACCGGCTACGAGGTACATATAGTCACCGCCGTAGAAAGTAGGTTGCGACAGTATGGCGTAGATGCCTGTCAGGAAGGAGTTGGCTTCAGCGGGGGTGTTGAAGTAGTTCTCCGGCGTCAGTTTGGTAGGTTCTTTGTCCAGAAAGTCACAGGATGCCATGCTGAAACCTGCCAATAGAGCTATGATTGTTATTTTTAATGCTTTCATAATCGAATACTTTTTTCTAACTGTTACTATCATTATCCGTTTAGAATCCCAGGCTTACACCGAAGCTGATAGAGTATGCTCTCGGATAGGAAGAGTAGTCCAGACCGGGAGTGAGCGCACTGTTGCGTACAGATACTTCCGGATCATAACCGGAATAACCGGTACATGTCCACAGGTTTTGTGCGGCAACGTAAACACGTGCTTTGTCTATCTTCCATTTCTTCACCAGCTTGGCGGGGAAGGTATAGCCTACTGTTACGTTCTTCAGACGCAGGTACGAACCGTCTTCGATGATGCGTGAAGAGATCACACGGTTGGAAGAGGAGTTGGTAGCCGCAGGGATGTCACTGGTCGGATTTTCCGGTGTCCAGCGGTTGGCATAGCTGGCGAACTGGTTCAATTCGCGTGAACGGTTGTTGGAGCTTTCAAAGAACAGGCGGTTGGCATTCATGATATCGTTGCCGTATGACCACTGGAAGAAGATGCTCAGATCGATGCCTTTATATTCAAAGTTGTTGGTGAAACCACCGGTATGTATCGGAAGTCCGCGTCCGATAATCGTACGGTCGTTGGAGTCAACTACTCCGTCTCCGTTAAGGTCGGCATATTTGGGCATACCCGGCTGAGTGTTGGTCTCAGTAGAGTAGTGGGGCACTCCCGGTTTCAGGCTGTATGAGTTACCCGATTTGTTGAAGTCGTCGTACTTGTATGTACCTTCATAGACATAACCATACATCAGTCCCATCGGCAGACCGACTTTGGCGATGTAGCTGGACTGACCGTTGTAGTTCTGGTCGAATTGCGCGGCAGTCAGCAAGGCTGTCTGATTCTCCGACAATGCCAGTACTTTATTCTTATTGAATGAAATGTTGAAGTTAGTCGTCCACTTGAAGGCGCGTGTCTGGAAGTTGACGGTGTTCAGACTAAGTTCCAGACCATCGTTACGTACTTTACCGATATTCTTGGTAGCGCTGTAATAACCCGAAGAAAAAGGCAGGGAAGCGTCCAGCAACAGGTCGCGGGTGGTCTTCCGGTAAATATCCATCGTTATACCGATGCGTTCGTCGAAGAATCCGAGGTCGAGACCTGCGTTCCATTGTTCGGTTGTTTCCCATTTCAAATCCTTGTTGGGCAGAGAAGTAGGAACAACACCTGCATTCGTCGCATCATTGTCGAATGGATAGACGCCGCTTGGGAGGGAGTTTGTCGATGTATACGAGCCGACTCTTGATTTCAATACCGCCAGGAGCGCATAATAATCATATTCGCCGATACGGTTGTTACCCGTGAGTCCCCAGCTCAAACGAACCTTACCGCTGGACAGTACACTTTTCAACGGCTTCATAAATTCTTCTTCCGAGAAGCTCCATGCGAGAGAACCGGAAGGGAAGTATCCGTAACGGTTGTCCTTGTTGAACTTGGAAGAACCGTCGGCACGGAAAGAAACGGTAGCGTAATATTTAGACATATAGTTGTAAGTCACACGTCCGAGGTATGATAACATCGCCCATGAAGACTTTGCCGAAGTGGTAGTACCTGCCTGTCCTTCGCTCATGCCTGCCATACCGAGTGATTCGTTGGGGATGTGCGTTGTGCGGAATGAATAAATCTCATAGTCCGAGTTCTGGAACGTGATACCTCCCAATACATTGAGGAAGTGTTTCTTTTTGATGTTAGTCTGATAAGTCAGGGTGTTTTCGTTCAGCCATGTCAGGCGTTCCTGACGGGTTACCTGAGCATTCACTTTATCTGTAGAGGTAGGACCTCCGTAGCGGGTATTCGAGTTGTTGAACTGATCCTGCTTGCGTGAATCATAAGTATATCCGGCGGAAACTTTCAGTTTCAGTCCTTTCAGTACTTCGTATTCTGCGAATCCGTTCATTTGAAGATTGTTGGTATAGCTCTTCCGGTATTCGTTCTTCTGTGATTTGATCGGGTTGAAACGGTAGTCGTTGCTTGAATCTACGGCATTGTCCGTTGAACTGTCCATCAGGAAGCTGAGCGGAGTGTCGGGGGAAGTCACCGGACGGTATCCCCATACGCTATAGAAAAGGTTGTTCATACCACTGTAAGAGGTGGATGATGGAGTACTACCTGTCTGGATAGAGCGTGAATAGTTGGTGGTCAGGCTCATGTTCAGTTTGCCGCGACGGACTACTGTGTTCATACGTCCTTGCATACGTTTGTAACCGGTTTCTATCAGCGTACCGTCCTGATCGAAGTAAGATAAGGAAGCATTGTAGCGTACACCTTCCGTACCACCGGCAAGTCTGACCGTATGATTCTGCTGCCAGGCAGTCTTGAATATCTCGTCCTGCCAGTTATATTGCGGTATGTCTTTATAATCGTCCAGTGTCCATTGCTTGCCTTCGTAGTTCATCAGGTATGAGCCGGCAACGACGGTAGGATACATTTCATTCTGTAGCTTGACAAACTCATAAGCATCCATCATCGGAATAGTGCGGGTGACGTGCTGCACACCGAAACTACCGTCATAGGACAACTGTGCCCGTCCTACCTTACCTTTCTTGGTGGTGATGATGACAACACCGTTGGCACCGCGCGCACCGTAAATGGCCGTAGCCGACGCATCTTTGAGGAAGTCGAGCGACTCGATATCGGAAGGGTTCAGCGTGCTGGCTGCCGATGAATCTTCTATCGGGAAACCGTCGATAACGAACAGCGGCGAGTTTTCTTGTGTCAGTGAGTTGTTACCACGGATCACGATGCTCATGTTGCCGCCCGGTATACCTTCGCCCGAAGTTACGTTGACTCCGGCGATACGTCCGCCGAGTGCCTGGTCGAATGAAGCGACGGGAGCGGTAAGTACATCCGCCATGTTGGCTTTCGCCACGGAACCTGTAAGGTCGCGGCGGCGTACTTCCTGATAGCCGACAACCACTACTTCGTCCAGCGTTTTAGTATCTTCTTTTAATGTGATGACCATTGGTTTTTGCGAGTCCGCCTTTTGTTCTACGGTGACGTAGCCGATAAAGGAAATAACCAAGGTAGCGTTCTTTTGGGGGATGTTAAGAGTGAATTTACCGTCAAGGTCGGTGATCGTTCCCTGCGAAGTGCCTTTTACCTGAACACTGGCTCCGGGAACACCTTCTCCTAGATTATCCTTCACAGTACCTTTGACAAGTACTTGTGCAAGCACAAATGGAACAGAAAGCAGGAGCATTCCCAAAATGGAGAGCATCCTTTTTCTTGTCTGGTTGGATAGATGTTTTTTCATATATTAAAAATTAAGTGATTTTGTTGAATTTACGATGGCAAAGATATACGCATTGATTGTTCTCATATGGATAGAATTATTCAAGATTGATACAAAATAATACAAATCTGCTATTCTCATTGGTTATCTTGTCTTTACCGATTCAAGCAGTTCGGACAGCTCTCTGACAACTTCCGGATGCTGTTTCGCTACATTGTTTTTCTCCGATGGATCGGCGGATAAATCGTACAGCTGGGGATGCCTGTCATTGCCCAGTTCCATTTTTGTCCAGTATTCGATGGCGGGGGCGTCACTCGGTTCGATGTACTTCCATTGTCCTTTCACGATGGCGAGCGTATTATTGAGATTTTGCTGTACGATGTATTCACGACTGGTGTCGTCTTTTCCCAGAAGCGTGTTCAGATGTTCCTGACTGTCAGGAGCTGCGCCTTCCGGAAGCGGTTGCTTCAGCAAGGCGGCAAGTGAGGCAAAGATATCGATTTGCGAGAAGAGAGCCTGTTGCTTGTTCGGCTTCACTTTGGCAGGCCAGCGGACGATAAACGGAATGCGGGTTCCGGCTTCGTAAGCGCTGTACTTTCCACCACGGTAAATACCCATCGGGGTATGTCCGTTGAGGAGTTCGAAGGCTTGGTCCTGATAGCCGTCGTCGATGACGGGGCCATTGTCGCTGGTGAATATCAGGATGGTGTTGTCCGTCAGCTGGAGGCTGTCGAGGGTGTTCATGATCTCTCCGATGGTCCAGTCGAGTTGCAGGATTACGTCTCCACGAGTTCCCAGACCGCTTTTCCCGGCAAAACGGGGATGCGGGACGCGTGGCACGTGTACGTCCTGCGTACCCATATATAAGAAGAAAGGTTCTTCCTTATGGGAGGCGATGAAGTTCTTTGCTTTATCGGTGATGATGTCGGCGATGTCTTCGTCTTTCCAGAGAGCGGACTTGCCTCCGGTCATCCAACCGATGCGGGGGATGCCGTTGATTATCGTATTGTTATGTCCCTGACTGGGTTTTAGTTTTACGAGTTCCGGATTCTCTTCGCCTGTAGGCCAGTTGCCTACTTTATGCTCGTAGTTCACAGTGATCGGGTCGTTCGGGTCGAGTCCTACCACGTGTCCGTTCTCGACGAATACACAGGGGACACGGTCTACGGTTGCCGGAATCACGAACTCGTAGTCGAAGCCGATACTTTGGGCGTTGGGGGTGATGTGCCCGTTGAAGTCGGTGCCTCCTTTCGGACCGAGTCCGAGATGCCATTTGCCGACAACTCCGGTGGCGTAACCTGCTTCTTTCAGCATATCGGCCATGGTGACGCAGGCGGTGTCGATGATTAGTTCCGAGTTTCCGGGGGCGATGCCTGTGTTTTCCTGTCGCCACGGGTACATACCTGTCAGGAGTCCGAAGCGGGAAGGGGTACTGGTGGCGGAAGTTGCATAGGCGTTGGTGAACTGTACACCCTGTCCGGCAAGGCGGTCGATATGGGGAGTACTGACCTTCGTTGCTCCATAGCAGCTAAGGTCACCTATGCCAAGGTCGTCCGCGAATATATAAATAATGTTAGGCTTTTGTGAGTTTTGTCCGTTGTCTTTTTGTACTTTCTGATTGCATCCGGTCAGCAGGGCTATACCGGGCAATAGCGGTAGTAAACGTGAGACATTCTTCATAATGTTGATCTTTTATGGAGTGATTACTGAACACAAAGATAAGAGGATTGGCGGAAATGAGTGAGCAGGAATGTACAGGTGTGATACAAAATAGTCCATTCTAAAGGGTTAAATGTTTCGGGGCTACGGATGCCTTTTCCTGACATCGTAGCCCGGATCTTGTGCCACGCTGTTGGCACAGCTGTGCCACTGCGATGGCACGGTCGTGCCAGCAGCGTGGCACAAGTGTGCCAACAGGAGGGAACTACTTTGGCATAGGTTCTCCTGTTACAAATGCTACTTGCTTACCTGTTTATGGGTTATTGATCCGTTTCTTCGTTCCCTTCTTCCTCTTTTTCTTCACCCTTGCGGTAGGCAAGCGGACTGACGTGGTAAATCTCCTTAAAGCATTTACTGAAATAGCGGGAAGAAGAGAAACCGATGCGGTCGGAAATCTCCGTAATGTTCAGCTCCGGATTGTTCCGCAGCATGACGGCTCCTTTCTTGAGACGGATACTTAATATAAAGTCGTTCGGTGTCTGACCGGTGACGGCTTTCAGCTTCGTGAACAGATTGGTACGTGCCATCCCCATTTCACGGGCGAAGATGTTGACATTAAAGTCCGTATTATCCAAGTGCTGTTCGATGATGGCCATGGCACGGTCCAGCATTTCTTTATCCATCGGGTTAGTGGCAAGCATCTGGGCAAAAGCCTGTGGCTGTTTGCTGAATTTCTCCTGTAGCAACCGCCGTGAGTTCACCAGATTGTTGCAACGGGAGATCAGGAGATTGGTATTGAACGGCTTGGTGATATAATCGTCCGCGCCGATCTTTAATCCTTCAATGTTGTGTTCCACGGCTGTGCGTGCCGTCAGTAGTACTACCGGGATGTGACAGGTGTTGAAGTCCGTTTTGATTTGCTTACAGAGTTCCGTACCCGACATACGTGGCATGACAACGTCGCTCAGTATGATGCTTGGCATATCTTTCTGTATGATATCCAGTGCCTCTACACCGTCGGAAGCGGTGGTGACCTGATAGAACGTTTCGAAGATACCTGCCAGCATTTGCTTGATGGATTCGTTGTCTTCCACTATCAGCATTTTCGCATCTTCGATGCGTTTGTTGTCTTCCTCCTTCCATTCGGAATCGGGCAGTATTTCTACGGTTGGAACGATTGTTTCCGGTTGTTGCTGAATGTTGGTGTCGGTGTTGTCCCGTATGATTTGTTCCTCAGTAAAGTGCTGGTTGCCCGATTTCAACGTAATGATAAAACGGCTTCCCTTGCCCGGTTCGCTCTCTACACGGATGGTTCCGTGATGAAGTTCGATGATACCTTTTGTCAACGCCAGTCCGATGCCTGTGCCGGCTCCGGTATTCAGCGAGTCGAGGCGTTCGGTCTGGTAGAAACGGTCGAATATCTTGTCGATCTCGGCGGCGGCAATGCCTGTTCCCGTGTCTTTGATCTCGATAATGACGTATTTATCCTCCTGCGATACGTTGATGGAGATGGTATCTTCCGCTTTCGTATGCTTCAATGCGTTGGACAGCAGATTGTTCACTACCTTCTGCATCTGCTTCTGGTCGTACCATACTTCAATATCATCCGACTGCTTGTTGAACTTGAAATTGATTTGCTTGCTGCTGGCGTATTCAAGGAATAACAGATAATTCTCGTACAGGAAGTTCACTAGATTATGTCGGCTGACTTTGATTTTCATGTGCCCTTGTTCCTGCTTGCGGAAGTCGAGCAGTTCCGTAATTAGTTCACGCAGTTGGAGGCTGTTTTTGTAAATTCCCAATATCTTGTGATAAATATTAGGTGTGAATGTCTGTACTTGCAACAGCGTTTCTACCTGTCCCACGATCAACGTCAGCGGAGTGCGGAATTCGTGGGAGATGTTGGTAAAGAAGCGCAGCTTGGATTGGTTTAATGCTTCGAGGTCTTCGATGTGCTTCTTTTCATATTTCAGTGACTCACGCAGTTTGATGCGGGAATTGTAGTTCTGAATGAGATACCATAACAGACTGACGGTACAAATGGTGTAAATCAGATAAGCCCACCATGTCTCATACCAAGGCGGTAATACACGGATCAGTAGTCGGGCTTCTTCGATACCGTCTCCGTCCGACTTGATGACGAGCGTATATTTGCCCGGATTCAGGTTGGTATAAGTGATAAGCGTCTGTTTGCGGTCGGTGTGATTCCATTCGTCGGAGAAACCTTCGAGGCGGTAGACGATTTCATTCCTGTTGGCAGGGATGAAGTTGGAAGTGGCGTATTCTATGCTGAACATGGATTGGTCGGCTTTCAGGCTGATTTCCGGTGTATAGGCGATGGACTGTTCCAAGATGCCGGTGTCGTCTCCGGCAGTGATCTCCTTTCCGTTGACCAGCAGGCGGGAAAGGATGATGCTGTAGGACTTGGGCGTAAAGTGCAGTTTCTTTTCCCAGAAAGAAATCATGCCTTGGATGCCGCCTAGAAATACTTCTCCGTCATGCGTTACGAACAATGCGTTTTCGTTGACGGCAGTCAGCGGGAATCCGTTCTCTGTACCGTAGTTGTAAAACTTCTTTTGCAGATAGTCAAACTGGGAGAATCCCTGATTGGTAATCAGCAGCAAGTCTCCCTTTTGTATGGACGACTCGAATACTTCGTAGATACAGTCGCTGGATAGGCCGTCTTTCTGCATATCGAAGTTTTCGAAGTCGTTGCTCTCCTTGCGGTAACGGTCGAGCCCGCTTCCGGAAGTGGAGAACCACAGGTTGCCGTTGCTGTCTTGCATGATGTTGTTGACATTGTTGTTGCTGAGAGTGTTCGGAATGGAGGGATTGTGTGCATAGTGGGTGAGCTTGCCGGTGTCGAAGCGGTAAGAATATACGCCCTCTCCGGTAGCGGAAACCCATAGCGTTTCGTCCTTGTCGATGTAGAGGCTGGCCACCATACCGATATTTCTGCCTTCTTTGGTATCCTTGAAAAGATGTTCGCAGGTGCCTGTTGCCGGATTGAAAAGGCAGACTCCGTTTTGTGTGGCGATGATCAGTTTGTCTCCGTAGGGCACGATGTCGCGTACAATGTCCGAGGGCAGTGTGGTCGGGTCGCCCGCTTTCATCCGGTAAACGGTAAAGCGGTTGGTGTGCAGGTCGAGTTTGTTCAGTCCTCCCAAGTGTGTGCCGATCCACATAATCTCCTCTGTCCGGTCGTAATAGATTGCCTTGACGTTGTTGTGCGAGATACTGTTTCTGCCTTCTTCATGGCGGTACCAGCGATAAGTATTGTTTTTCCGGTTGTAGACGTTCACGCCACCGCCTTCGGTGCAGATCCATAAGTTACCGTCTTTGTCTTCCGTCATTCTGCCGACGATGGGACTGCTTAATCCTTCTTTCTCCGTGTCTCCCACTTTATAGCGGGTATAGATTTCATATTCCGGATTGAAGTAGTTGACGCCGCCAAAGTAAGTTCCCAGCCATAGGGTTCCCTGTTCGTCTTTCACGATACACCAGATGGAAGAGTGGGTGAGTCCGTCGGGTTTGTTGTCATTGGCGGTATAAAGTTGGAACTGTCCTGTGCTTTTGTCGTAGCGGTTCAAGCCGTGGAAAGTTCCGATCCATAGATTTCCCAGATTATCTTCACAGCAGCTTCTGACAAAATCGGAACATATACTGTTCGGATTCTTCGGGTCGTGGCGGAAGTTGTCGATAGTGCCGTTTGTGCGGATACGGTAGAGCCCTTCCTCCCAGCTGCCAATCCACAGTTCTTTGGATGAGTCTTCGTAGATGCTGGCTATGTTTCCTTTCGTGATGGGCTGAGAGAGTTGCTTGTCGTCCGACAGGCAGTAAACACCATTGCTGGTGGTTCCCATCCACAGGTTTTTCTTCTCGTCCAGATGGAGGCAGGATAGGTTAATGTCTTTCCCGGCAAGGTGGTAGTAAAGGTCGAAGTTGTTCGTGTTCTCGTTAAAAACGAATACTTCTTCTCTTTTTCCGATATATAGTTTTTCGTTGTAGTAGATAGCGTCCACATTGCCTTGCAGTAGGGTTTTGAATCGTTGAGTGGTCATGTCAAATTCGGCTACACCGTCGGTGCAAAGCAGGTAAACCTTCCCGTTCTTATTACCTGTGATACGGAGTACGGTATTGCTGAACAGACTGTTCGGATCATTCTTCTTGAGCTTGAAACTTTTGATATCGTTACCGTTATAACGGTTCAGCCCTTCGCGCGTACCTATCCATATAATGCCCCGTTCGTCAATGTACAGGCTGTTGACGGAAAACTGGGAAAGTCCGTCATCTGTGGTCAAATGGCTGAAAGTAATATTTTGTCCTAACGTACGGACAGCAGTTACGCTTAAAAATAGCAGAAATAAAAGAAATACCTACCAATGATTTGGTAGAAAGAGTAGAGGCAGAAGTGACAAACTATAATCAAATGGTTTTAAATCATTCTATTTCTCCTTTGGATAATCCTGCTCAGATCAAAC
>ERZ772892.3781-NODE-3781-length-10543-cov-3.170195_pt1 | contig 10543 bp, 7 predicted proteins | sample MGYA00512126_ERZ772892 | MGnify/ENA primary metagenome ERZ772892 (study PRJEB29015, sample SAMEA2737697) | human gut metagenome | biome: human gut; feature: human-associated habitat; material: faeces | place: China | collected 2012 ... | reverse complement strand
CGTGTGCGAACTTCCAATAGTCGCAGCTCTGGCGCTGCGGTAGAAACATCCGGGCCATATATCCGGAACTATATTGGCAACTGTATGAACTTGATTTCATGCTGGACTTTTCATCCTGCGCATATTATAATCGTTGTCGGATAATAAGTAAAATAGATGTTTTTAATCGTTGCGATTAACTCCATTAATAAACGTAATGACAGGAGGCAGCTATGGCAGTCAAATTGGAGCTTTACCGCGTCTTTCAGGAGGTCGCCCGCATGGGCAATATCTCCGCCGCGGCGCAGAATCTGTATATCTCCCAATCCGCGGTCAGCCAGTCCATCAAGCAGCTCGAAGAGCAGCTGCAGGTACGGCTGTTTTCCAGAAGCACGCGCGGCGTTGTGCTGACGAGCGAGGGGAAGATGCTGCTGGACTATGTCTCGCACGGCCTCGGCCTCATCCAGTGCGGCGAGGAAAAGCTCGCGCAGTCGCGCCAGCTGCTCACGGGCGAACTGATCATCGGCGCGAGCGACACGGTAACGAAGACCTATCTGGTCTCCCGGCTCGAGGCCTTTCATCAGAACTATCCGGCCATCCAGATCCGCATCCTCAACGGCACGAGCCAGATGGTCCTCGACTATCTGCACGCGGGGCAGGTCGACATCGCCTTTGCCAGCGAGCCGAAGGACAAGGACGCCTATTCCATCCGCCACTGCTTCGATACCCACCAGATCTTCGTCGCCGCGCCGAATTACGACTGTGATTTTGACCACGCCCACACGCTCGAGGAGATCGCGGCCTTCCCGCTCATCCTGCTCGAGCGCAAGGCGAGCTCCCGCGCCTATGTCGAGCAGTATTTCCAGCAGCACGGCGTCAGCCTGAAGCCGGAGATCGAGCTCGGCTCGCACAATCTGCTCATCTCGCTGGCACGGATCGGCCTCGGCGTTGCGTGCGTGACGGAGGAATTTTCGCAGTCCGGACTCGGCCGGGGCGTGATCCTGCCGGTCCGCACGGCGTTTGAGATCCCGCCGCGCTCGGTCTGCATGTGCACGCTGCGCGACGTCTCGCCGACCTCCGCGGCCAACCGCTTCATGGATTTCATCTCCGAAAGCGATAAAATGACCTACGATATCGGCCATTCCTACCACTTTACCAACGTCTGACGAACGAATCGCCGCCCGCCTCCCCACGGAGGCGGGCAGTGTGCATTTTGCGGAATGCACAAACGATACGGAAAAAAGCAAGGACAATTTGGCGGATTCACGATTGACTTTGCGCATTTAAAGCGGTATAGTAGCAAACATCAAAAGGATGCCGCACGCGCGGCAGAAAGGAGCTTATCATGGCCAAGCGTTATCCGAACAACAAGTCCATCCAGATGAGCTTCCTCTTTATTGAGGCCCGCGAGCAGATCACGGGCCTGTATTACCGCGCGCAAAAAAAGAGACTGTCCGTATAGACCGGTGTTTTTCTTCGTAACCAGAAGGAGGCTCTGTTCCGCGGACAGAGCCTCCTTTTTGTTTTAAACAATCAACTGTTATCAGAGAAAAGGAGCAATTTATCATGAAAAAGATGCTTGCAATGCTTCTGGCGCTCGTGATGGTCCTGAGCCTGGCCGCCTGCGCCTCCACACAGCCCGCAGCTGAGCCTGCGGCCGCCTCCGACGCACCCGCCGAGAGCGGAAAGACCTACACCGTCGGTGTCTGCCAGCTCGTGCAGCATGAGGCGCTCGATGCCGCAACGCAGGGCTTCGTCGACGCACTGAAAGAAGCGCTCGGCGACGCCGTGACCATCGATGTGCAGAATGCCTCCGGCGATTCCGTCAACTGCGGCACCATCGTCAACGGCTTTGTCGCCAAGGGCGTCGACCTCATCATGGCGAACGCCACTCCAGCCCTGACCGCTGCCGTCTCCGCCACGGCTGATATTCCCATCCTCGGTACGTCCATCACGGCCTACGGAGTCGCACTGGATATCGACGATTTTAATGGCACCGTCGGCGGCAACGTCTCAGGCACGTCCGATTTGGCAGACCTGCAGGCGCAAGCCCAGATGATCCTTGACTGGTTCCCTGAGACGAAGAGCGTCGGATTGCTTTTCTGCTCCGCCGAGCCGAACTCCCGCTACCAGATCGACGAGGTGCGCAAGGCGCTCGAGGCCCAGGGCGTGACCTGCGAGGAATTCGCCTTCACCGACAGCAACGACGTCTCCTCCGTGACCCAGAAGGCCGCCGACTTCTCCGACGTTGTCTACATCCCGACCGATAACACCGCCGCCTCCAACACCGAGGCCATTGCCAACGTCCTGATCCCTGCCGGCGTTCCCGCCATCTGCGGCGAAGAGGGCCTCTGCCGCGGCTGCGGCGTGGCGACGCTCTCCATCAGCTACTATGATCTCGGCGTGACCACCGGCAAGATGGCCGCGAAGATCCTGAAGGGTGAGGCCAATATCTCCGAAATGCCCGTCGAGTACACCGACGCGACCCCGAAGTACAACGCCTCCATCTGCGACCAGCTTGGCATTACCCCGCTGGATGGCTACGAGGCCATTGAAGGCTGAATCTGACGGTTTGACCGGTCATGGGCAAACGCCCGTGACCGGTAGAACTGAAAAAATCGTTTGCCCCTGCAATCGGCCGATAACCGTTTTTCTTTGCCGGTCGATTGCAGGCGCAGACCAAGAAGGAGAATGACTATGAATTTCCTTTCCGCGCTTCTTAATTCGCTGCCCGGCGCAGCGGCGCAGGGACTCATCTGGGGGCTGATGGCCATCGGCGTCTACATAACCTTTCGCATTCTCGATGTGGCCGACCTGACCGTTGACGGCTCCATCGCCACCGGCGGTGCCGCGGCTGTCATGCTGATCCGCGCTGGCATGAACCCGTGGCTGGCGCTGCTGTGCGCGTTCGCATGCGGCATGCTGGCTGGCTTTGTGACAGGAATGTTCCATACCAAATGCGGCATTCCCGCAATTCTGTCCGGCATTCTCACGCAGCTTGCACTCTATTCTATTAACCTGCGCATCATGGACAGCAAGGCCAATCAGGCCGTCGGCGTGGATAAATACCCGCTGATGGTCTCGCAGCGCTTCGTACGCGACCTGAGCCTGAAAAATCCGCTGCCTGTGCTGCTTCTTTTCACGTTTGCCGTGATTGCACTTTTGTATTGGTTCTTCGGTACAGAGCGCGGCTGCGCTATCCGCGCCACAGGCGCGAACCAGAACATGGCTCGCGCACAGGGCATCAATACGAATGCGAATGTCGTCTTTGGCCTGATGCTTTCCAATGGCCTTGTTGCGCTTTCCGGCGCGCTTCTTGCACAGTTTCAGGGGGCAGCGGATGTTAACATGGGCCGCGGCGCGATTGTCATCGGCCTTGCCGCCGTTATCATCGGCGAGGTCATTTTCGGTAAGTTGTTCACGAACTTCGGACTCAAGTTGTTCGCCGTTTCCATTGGCGCTGTGATTTATTATTTTGTGCTCCAGATTGTGCTGCAGCTTGGACTGAATACGAATGACCTCAAGCTGATCACGGCCCTGATCGTTGCGCTCTTCCTCGCTATTCCGTATTGGAAGAGTAAAATGTTCCACGGAAAGACCAAAAAGGAGGAAACGCGCCATGCTTGAACTTATCAATGTCTGCAAGACCTTCAATCCCGGCACAGTCAACGCAAAAGTGGCGCTGAATGACCTGAATCTGACCTTGAACGACGGCGACTTCGTCACCGTCATCGGCGGCAATGGGGCAGGGAAGTCAACCATGCTGAACGCCATCGCAGGATCTTTCCAGATTGACAGCGGCAAGATCGTCATTGATGGCACGGACGTCACCGGTCTGCCGGAGCATAAGCGCGCTGCCCTTTTAGGCCGTGTGTTTCAAGACCCCATGATGGGAACCGCGCCAACCATGCAGATCGAAGAAAACCTCGCCCTTGCTGCCCGGCGCGGACAGCACCGGGGGCTGAAATGGGGTATCACAAAGGCGGAGCGCGCCGAGTACCGGAAGTGCCTCCACGCGCTCGACCTCGGCCTTGAGGACCGCATGACCGCGAAGGTCGGTCTACTCTCCGGCGGCCAGCGTCAGGCGCTGACACTCCTGATGGCGGCGCTACAGCAGCCGAAGCTGCTGCTTCTAGACGAGCACACCGCCGCGCTCGACCCGCGCACGGCAGCCAAGGTGCTTGACCTGTCTGACCGCATCGTGCAGGAGCACGGGCTGACCACGCTGATGATTACGCACAACATGAAAGACGCCATTGCCCATGGCAACCGCCTCATCATGATGGACGCTGGGCAGGTTGTCGTGGATGTATCCGGCGAGGAAAAGAAAAAACTGACCGTCCCGGATCTTCTCGCCATGTTTTCACGCGCCAGCGGCAGTGACGAAGCCAGCGACAAGATGCTGCTGTCCTGAAAAACCGCCTCCGCAGCCATTCCGTGCTGCAGAGGCGGTTTTTATCCGGTTTTGCAGCAAACCATGGTTGAAGTCAGGAGAAAAGCGCAGTATACTGTAAGCAGACAGATACAAGAAAAGGAGCCTGAACCATGAAACGAGTTGGAAGATGGACATGGATGCTGCTGACGCTGCTTCTGCTGCTGTGTGCATCAGTGCTTGCGGCAGATGAGAAGACCTATATTGAATTGGATGAAACGGTTGAGGCAGTGCTGACAAACAATGATAGAATGGATTTCTATCTGGACATTCCGGTCGATGGAATGCGTATGCTGGTCGATTGGCAGAGCGAAGAAACTTGTAATATTTACATTAGCGGTAAAACTCGTGCATACACTACGAACGCAGACGGAAACACAGTTTTAGGCGTACAAAAGGCCGGAGAGTATACTGTCACTGTGTACGATAATTCCCTGAAACAGGGTGAGACGCGGACTGTGCGGTTTATGCTGCGTGAATATAAAAACGACGCGCAGGAACCAAACGATGTAACGCCGACTGAACTGCACGACGGAGATGCCATCAGCTTCACGCTGGACGGCGGTGATCGGGATCAATTTGCATTTACGACAACAAAGCCCGGACAGGATATCGCGCTGACCATCGGCGGCTTTTCCTATGCCAGCCGAGGCAGATTTGACATCCAGTGGCAGAATAATGACAGCCTCATTGTGGAAAAAAACGGCGTATATTATCTGCACACCGGGCAGCCGGGCCGCTACACATTTACGCTGAATGGGTGGAACAACGATTCACTGAGTATTAAGAGAACAATGTCCGTGCAGTTGCTGGACGGAGATAGCCATGAGTTGAACGATACGGTGCAGACGGCCACGCCGCTGCTGATCGGCACGGATGAGACGTTCGCCCTCGGCGGCATCGGCGATGAGGACTGGTTCCGCTTTGAAGCAGTGCCGGAGGAAGGACAGGCGAAGCTCTATACGCTGCGCCTGCTGGATTTTGATTTTGAGAACCCGGAGAACGTCTGCTATGAGATCTACGCACCGGACGGAACTGTCGTTGCCTCCAAAACCGAGGTAAGTTCCCGGCATACGCGCGTCTTTTCGTGCAGCCAGCAGGGGCAGTATGCCGTCAGGCTATATCTGAAAGACAGTTATTATATTGATTCTATCCAGCGCACGCTGCTCCGCATCCGCGTAGAAGAAGGCGGCGACGACCCCTATGAAAGCAACGATACCTGGCTCGACGCGGCCTATATCGAGCCGGGCCAGCTGATTTCCCATGTTTTAAGCGGCGGGGATACAGACTGGTTCTGCTTCACAGTCCCGGAGGATCACATGTCGGTTCACGTTGATTCCGACTGTGGAGGTTCTGCTGATGTCTATGCTGGGCAGGAACTTGCAGAATATGGGGAAGCTGCAAAAGACGTTTTCAGTAGTGGTTCAGATGGTAATTGGTATTGGAAGCTTGAAGAAAAAGGTCTCTATTACATCAGATTGCGTGGCGGAAGCAGAGAGATCCTCCGCTCAACAAAAATTACACTGATTCCGCCCGAAGAAATTGAGAACAACGATACATGGTATCGTGCCACGCCGCTTTATGAGGATTTTACGCAGGCATTTGATATTACTGCGGCGAATGATACGGAGTGGTTCCGAATTACCGTACCAAAGGGCAGCCAGAAAACGCTGCTGCTGGATGTAAACAAAACAGATGGCAGCAACAGTTATCCAAGACAAAGTGTTAAATACTTTCTTTATCGGGAGGCGTATTTTGAGAATCAGGATGATGGCAGCTTGAAAGAGGGCACTATCGAAACCGGCTCAGATCCAGAGTCAAGACTTTATTATTGGGATATTGAACCGGGTATCTATTATCTGCTGGCTGAATACAGTATATTTCCTCAAAATTTTACACGCGTACAAAAATTGAACATTTGCTACAAGCTGGTGTCTCATCTGAATAACAACACGATAGCAACAGCTTCACCTCTAAAAGAAAGAGAATGGCAGGACGTATGGCAGGATGGGTATTTCTCCATCGGCGAGCACAAGGCCGGAGAAGTCGTCCAGATTCAGCGCGACGAGGGCGGAAGCAAACTAGATGGAAGTATTGATGTTTATGATGCTGATGGAAAACGAATTACATATTCGTTTGATGCCAATTTCAGCTTCCGGATTCCAGCAGACGGAGTCTACTATCTCAGAGTGCCTGCGTCTGTAAAATTCTCTGAAAATGAACCCACACGCACAACGCGCGTTCGGTACTATACCTACAATGATGAAATTGGAGCAGCGGACACCATAACCATGCTCCCCAATGAATCTGTGTTCCTTGACCTGTGGTTCAGCCCGGAGATTCGCAATAGTTTGAAAGTCGAATCCGAAGATGAAGCACTGACATACGATTTAGAAACGGGATACCTGACTGCACCCAACACTCCGGAAGGGAGCGCAGATCTTGTCTTCTCCAACGGATACCCGGAAGGTGATGAAAGACGGATCGAAGCAGTTGTCCATGTTACCTGGTCGGAAAAGCTGCTGTCAGATATTTCAATTTCCAATGCGCCGCAGTCCCTCACCGTCGGCAGTTCGGCAATGCTGGAAGCAAATGTGGACGCTGACAGCTATATTAAGTACGTTTCTTGGAAAAGCTCCGACCCCTCTGTTCTCCGCGTGCTCTCCAACGGCAAGGTGGTCGCCGTCGGGCAGGGCGAGGCGGTGATCACGGCGAGTGTTGGCGAATGCACTTCGTCCGTCACCATCACCGTCACCGGCGAACAGCCCGGTGAGTCCGGCCTGACCGGTGTCTCGCTCGACCGCTATACGCTGACGCTCTACGCCGGAGAAGAGGCCGAACAGCTGACCGCGACGCTGAAACCCGAGGGCACAGAAGCGGTCGTCCGCTGGACGTCCAGCAACCAGACTGCCGCCACCGTCAGTCAGGACGGCAAGGTCACGCCGCTTGCTGCGGGCGTTACCGTCGTAACGGCGGCAGCGGGGGACTACCGCGCCAGCTGCATCGTGACCGTCCAGCCCAAGCGCGTCCGCGTGACCGGCATCCAGTTTGACGAGCCGACGCATACGCTCATGATGGGCAGCACCGTCACGCTCCAGCCCATCATCGCCCCGGACGACGCGACCGTCAAAAACCTGACCTGGGTCAGCAGCGACGAGCAGACCGCGACCGTCTCCCGCACGGGCATCGTAACGGCCCTGTCCGTCGGCGAAACAACAATCACCGCTACAACGGTTGATGGCGGCTATTCTGCCGAGATCAAAATCATCGTTACCGCCGCCGCGCAGCTTGGTGACGTAAACGGCGACGGCTATATCGACGCTGCCGACGCGCTGCTCTGCCTGCGTGCATCCGTGGGTCTCATTACGCTCACGCCGGAGCAGGAAGCTGCTGCAGATGTCAACCATGACGGTCTGGTCGATGCAGGCGACGCGATTCTGATCCTGCGCTACGACGCAAGACTCATCCCGAACCTCAACTGACGGGGGCAGCGCTATGAAAAAAAGACTTTTCCCATTGCTTCTCGCCCTGATGCTGCTGATTACACTCTGCACGCCATTCGCGCAGGCTGCGGGCCGCGTGCTTACGGTCACTTCGGTCAGCGGCCGTGCAGGCGAAACAGTTTCCGTACAGGTCCGTCTGACCGGCAGTGTGAACAGCGGCAGATTTGAACTTGCCTACGACTCGGCAGAGATCGAACTGCTCCAATGGAGCGGCGTGGAAGGCGCAATGTGCGTCTTCAATCATGAACAGCCTGGTCTGCTGCTCATGGCATTCGTATCGACAGCTGTACTGGAGAATACAGACTTGTGTACGCTGCAATTCCGCATTTCCAAAGCGACGCCAGAAGGCGGCAGTTCCGTTACTTTGAAAAACCTTCGCCTGTACGACGAAAACGGCGCTTCCGTTGCGGCTGCTGTAGAAAACGGAACTGTTTCCCGCAGCACCGCCCGGCTGATCCTCAGCCGGGAACAGACGGCAGAGCGGCAGTCCGTCCGCATGGCGATTAAGCTGGAAGGAACGTTATCTCCGGCAGGCGGGAATTTTACGCTGCAATATGACCCCTCCTGCTTGCAGCTGACCGCTGTTCTGAAGCTGCACCCGTCAGCAGATCTTTTGACATGGAATGAGCCGGAACTAGGAACGGTTCACGTCAGCTTCAGCGGCAAGCAGCCGATTTCCGCAGGAGAACTTTGTGCAGCCATGTTCCGAACGGTCGGTACGGCGGGAGAGACGTCTGCCGTCACGCTGACGAACGTGCGCATGTACGACACGGATGGGAAGCCGCTTGATGCGTCCGCAGAAGATTCGTCCCCATCGCCGTCGCCGTGGCGAAGGCGTCGGGGTTCCATCTGGCGCTGTGCATCGGATCCGTCATGGGCGGCGCGATGTTCGGCGACAATCTCTCGTTCATCTCCGACACGACCATCGCCGCCTGCAGCACGCAGGGCTGCGAAATGAAGGACAAATTCCGTACGAACTTCCGCATCGCGCTGCCGGCGGCACTCGTAACACTGGCGCTGATCATTGTGTTCTCGCTGAAAAGCGACATTGGCGCGGTTGAAATTTCGGAATACCATCTGCTGCAGACCGTCCCGTATCTGCTGGTGCTTATCGGCGGCGTGGCGGGCGTCAATGTGTTCCTCGTGCTGCTGACCGGCATTTTCTCCGGGGCCATCATCATGCTCGCCACCGGTGCGGTGCACCCGACCGAGCTGCTGGGGAACATGGGCTCCGGCGCGTCCGGGATGTTTGAGACGATCATGGTCACGATCCTCGTGTCTGCCATGTGCGGCCTCATCCGCGAATACGGCGGCTTTGAAGCGCTGCTCGGATTTATTCGCCGCATTTTCCACGGCAACAAGGGCGGCCAACTCGGCATCGGATTGCTTGTCGGCGCGATGGACATCGCCACGGCCAATAATACCGTCGCCATCGTCATGGCCGGACCCATCGCAAAGCAGATGAGCGAGGAATACGGCATCACGGGCAAAAAGAGCGCGTCGCTGCTCGACACCTTCTCGTGCATCTTCCAGGGCATCATTCCCTACGGCGCGCAGATGCTTCTGGCGATCTCCGCCGTTTCAGAACTCGGTGAAACGCTCACCGCGTTCCAGATTATCCCGTTCCTGTTCTACCCCTTCCTGCTGCTCATCAGTTCACTGGTCTTTATCTTCCTTGTGCCGGAACGGAAAGCGGTGGGCCACTGAAAAAACGAAAACTCTGGCGAAATTACAATATTTCGTGGTCAGCGATACATTTGACAATGTAGATATTTAGAAATCAGTGACTGCGGCACAGCCAAAGCCTCCCCTTACCGCGTAGGGCGTGGCAAGGGGAGGCTTTGGCGCGAGCCTTCGGCGAATCCGTGCTGCCCTGTAAATTTTGAACGTAAGGCCAATTTACTGCAGCCATTCAAACGCGGTGACTTACAAATTTGGAGTACCGTAACAGGCGGCGCGTACCATAGCGGTCGTAAGGTAACGATGTGTGTTCGCAACGACTATAAAGTTGGTACTCACTTGAATTGTATCCGCAGCACGCACCAACCGCGTCCAAGCACTCTTTTCTCCCCTATCTTTTCTCTTGCAAGAGAAAAGATAGGGCCGTCGGAGACAACACGGAGAGAGCAGCGTTCGTTATAACCTCACAATTTCCACAACCGTCAGCACCCGCTCCCGGATATGGAAGCGCACGTCGAAGCCCGCGAAGTTAAACCCGTACCGGCGTTCCGGATCGTGCTGATAGCCTGGGACCGGCCCGCAGGATAACGCCTGCCGCAGTCCCTCGCGCTTGTCTTCCGGGATCATCGCCTCGAGTTCTGGTGGGAACACGACCGTCAGCGGCTCGGCGTCGCGCTTGCCGTCAAAGCCGTCAACGGCCTCCGGATAGCTGTCCGCATACGGAAGATACGGCTTGATATCATAGACCGGCGTTCCGTCCACCAGATCGGCTCCAGCGACATACAGGACCGGGCCGTCCTTCGTATGAAGGTCGGCCTTGACAAGCTGCACACAGGAAAGCCCCAGCGGATTCGGCCGGAACGGTGAGCGCGTAGCGAACACGCCCACGCGCGTTTTGCCGCCCAGCTTCGGTGGCAGCACCGTCGGCGACCAGCCCGCGCCCGCGACC
>ERZ772892.3779-NODE-3779-length-10548-cov-38.271800_pt1 | contig 10548 bp, 8 predicted proteins | sample MGYA00512126_ERZ772892 | MGnify/ENA primary metagenome ERZ772892 (study PRJEB29015, sample SAMEA2737697) | human gut metagenome | biome: human gut; feature: human-associated habitat; material: faeces | place: China | collected 2012 ... | reverse complement strand
CTGATTAACGCCTCGCAGGTCACGAACCCGTCCATTGACCCGCTGCGTGAGCCGATGGAGACGCGCGTCTACCTCGGCAGCCGTCCCGAAGGCATCCGCCGCGACAAGGACGGCAAGCTCATTGACGACACGCCGCCCCAGCTCAAGCTCGAAGTGCCGATTATGTTCTCAGCCATGTCTTACGGCTCGATTAGCTATAACGCGCATGAGTCCCTCGCGCGCGCGGCGGAGAAGCTCGGAACGTATTACAACACCGGCGAAGGCGGCTTGCATCAGGACTTCTACAAGTACGGCGAACACACGATTGTGCAGGTCGCGTCGGGGCGCTTCGGCGTCAATCACGATTACCTGAACGCGGGCGCGGCGATTGAAATCAAGATGGGGCAGGGCGCGAAGCCGGGCATCGGCGGGCATCTGCCGGGCAGGAAGATTGTGGCGGACATTGCCAAAACGCGCATGATTCCCGAAGGCTCGGACGCCATTTCGCCCGCGCCGCACCATGATATCTACTCCATCGAGGATTTGCGCCAGCTGGTTTTCTCGCTCAAGGAAGCGTCGCGGTACACAAAGCCTGTCATCGTCAAGATTGCGGCGGTGCATAACGTCGCGGCGATTGCGTCCGGCATTGCGCGTTCCGGCGCGGACATCATCGCCATCGACGGCTTCCGCGGCGGCACGGGTGCTGCGCCCACCCGCATCCGCGATAACGTCGGCATTCCGATTGAACTCGCGCTGGCTGCGGTGGATACGAGACTGCGGCAGGAAGGCATCCGCGACCGCGTGAGCCTCGTCGTCGGCGGATCAATTCGCTCCAGCGCGGACGTCGTCAAGGCGATTGCCCTCGGCGCGGACGCGGTGTATATCGCCACCTCGGCGCTGATGGCGCTGGGCTGCCACCTGTGCCGCTCCTGCCAGACGGGGCGCTGCAACTGGGGCATCGCCACGCAGATTCCGGAATTGACCCAGCGCCTGAACCCCGATATGGGCTGCCAGCGGCTGGTCAACCTCATCACAGCGTGGAACCACGAAATTAAGGAAATGATGGGCGGCATGGGCATCAACTCCATCGAAGCCCTGCGCGGCAACCGCTTGATGCTGCGCGGCGTCGGGCTGAACGAGAAGGAGCTTGAAATCCTCGGCGTCAAACATGCGGGAGAGTGAGCGGCATGAAGAGAATCTACGTCAACGAGAAATGGTGTCTGGGCTGCCATCTGTGCGAATATTACTGCGCGTTCGCCAATTCCGGCAAGAGCGACATGGTCAAGGCGCTCAAAAACATCCGCATTCATCCGCGCATTCACATTGAGGAGGGCGCGAACGGCGTCCACTTCGCCGTCAACTGCCGCCACTGCGCTGACCCGCTGTGCGTCAAGGGCTGCATCACCGGGGCGCTGACACGGCAAAACGGCATGATCGTCATCGACGAGAACAAGTGCGTCGGCTGCTTTACCTGCATTCTGTCCTGCCCTTACGGCGCAATTGAGCCGGACGAGACGGGGCATGTGATGCAGAAGTGTGAACTGTGCACCAAGAACGGCGCGGGTGAACCGCTGTGCGTCAAGAACTGCCCGAATCAGGCGATTGTCTACGAGGAGAGGTGAGAAGAGCGTGAAGTATGTGATTATCGGCAACGGGCCTGCGGCGGTCACGGCGGCGGAAACCATCCGGCGCGCAGATGACGCGGGCGAAATCACCCTGCTGTCCAAGGAAGACGAATTTACCTACTCCCGCCCGCTGATTTCCTACCTGCTCTGCGGCAAGACGGACGAAACCAGAATGCGCTACAAGCCGGCGGATTTCTACGCGCGCAACCGAGTGGATTTCCGCTCCGGCGTGGCGGCGGTGTCGATTGACAAGGACGAAAAGACCGTTACGGGTTCGGACGGAAATGTGTACCCCTATGACAAACTGCTGCTGGCGACGGGCGCGAAGCCGTTTGTGCCGCCGATTCCGGGGCTGGAAAGCGTACATTATCACACGTTCATGACGCTCAGGGACGCGCATGAACTGGCGGACTGCCTGACGAAGAACACGCGCGTCCTGATTGTCGGCGCAGGTTTGATTGGCATGAAGTGTCTGGAAGGCATCCGCGACCGTGTGGCGAGCGTGACCGTCTGCGATTTGGCGAAGCAGGTGCTCCCGTCGATTCTGGACGCGGAAGCTGCGCAAATGGTGCAGAAGCACTGCGAAGCGCGGGACGCGACATTCCTGCTGGGCGACAGCGCCGCGCGGTTCGAGCCGGGCAAGGCCATCATGCAGAGCGGCAAGGAAGTCGAGTTCGACGAGCTGGTGATGGCGGTGGGCGTGCGTCCTGCGACGGAGCTGGCGCAAAGCCTCGGTCTGGACGCGGCGCGCGGCATCCACACCAACGCGCAGGGCGAGACGGATATCCCGGACATTTTCGCGGCGGGCGACTGCGCAAAGTCCTTCGATGTGACGACCGACACCGAGCGTGTGCTGGCGCTGCTGCCGAACGCGACGCAGCAGGGTGAAATCTGCGGCTTGGCAATGGCAGGGAAGAGCGGCAAGAGCTTCAACGCCATCCCGATGAACGCAATGGGCATGTTCGGCCTGCACATGATTACCGCGGGCACGATGACGGGCGACGACCACATCATCCGCGAAAATGGCAGCTACAAGCGCCTCTGCACGAAGGACGACCGCCTGATGGGGTACATCCTCGTGGGCAACGTGGCGCGCGCGGGCATTTATACGGCGCTGATCCGCGAGAAAACGCCGCTTTCCAGCATCGACTTTGAACTCATGCTGGATAAGCCGCAATTGATGGCGTTCTCCCGCCGCGATCGGGCGACGCTGATGGGAGGGAGCAGACTGTGAGAATCGTAGCGGGCGACAAGCACTTCCGCGAGCTGAACGAGGAAATCAACACCTGTCCGGACGCGGAAATCGAGCTTGACAACGTGTGCGGACAGCGGTATATTTGCTCTGGGCTGTCCGGAAAAAAAGTGACGATTCACGGGATTCCGGGCAATGCGCTGTGCTGCTATCTGGACGGCTGCGACGTCGAGGTTCTCGGCAATGCGCAGGATGCCACCGGCGACACCATGAACAGCGGCACACTCACCATCCACGGGCACTGCGGCGACGCGACGGGCTACGCCATGCGCGGCGGCACGATTTTTATCGAGGGGAACGTCGGCTATCGCGCGGGTATCCACATGAAGGCGTACCAGACGCACATTCCCGTGCTTGTCGTCGGCGGCGAAGCGGGTTCGTTCCTCGGCGAATATCAGGCGGGCGGCTACATCATCGTCCTTGGCTTGAACACGCGCGACCACGCCCCCGTTGGGCGTTTCCCCGCTGCTGGAATGCACGGCGGCAAGATATTCCTGCGTACCGACTGCGATATGCCGTTCGACATTCCCGCGCAGGTGCTGTCCCACGAAGCTGACGATGCGGAAAAGGCGGAAATCGCACCGTTCGTGCGGCAGTTCGCGGAAAAGTTCGGCAAGGATGCGGAGGCGATTCTCGCTGACCGTTTCGTTGTCCTTGTGCCGGACAGCGCAAATCCGTATCGCTCCATGTATGTGACCAACTAAGCGATTCGATGCTTGAATCGCACTTGTCGCAGGGATTTCGCCTCTGCGGAGGCGACCAAAGGGCAATGAAAACAGACGAAGTCTGCGATCGCCCTTTGGAAACCTTCGGCTCGTACCCATGTTTATTGACTTTGGTTGGAAGTTGTTATAGTTTGTGTGCTATTAGTACACAAAAAGATAACTAACACAACAGACCAGTAACATGGAGGTGTGCGCGCCGAAGGGGTCAAGGGGGCAATCGGAAAGCCCCCTTGTCGCTCCCGCAGGAGCGAAATCCCTGCGCAACAGAACCATTCAGCTGCTTAGAAAAATCAAGCCAATCACCCAACAGTGCATTTGCGCACTCCGCGAGAAACAAGGAGGTTCCCCCTATGACTGAACAGGAAGTCCTTGACTTCGTCGAAGAAAACGACGTCAAATTTATCCGTTTGGCATTCGTCGATTTGTTCGGCACGCTCAAAAACATCTCCATCATGCCCACGCAGCTCCACCGCGCACTCAGCGGCAGCGTCTCCTTCGATGCGTCGGCGGTCAAGGGCTTCTGCGATATCAGCCATAGCGAGCTGTTCCTGCGCCCTGACCCCAAGACCATCACCCTCTTGCCGTGGCGTCCGCAGACGGGGCGCGTCGCCCGCATGATGTGCGACTGCCTCCTGCCTGACGGTACGCTCTTTACCGGGTATAGCCGGAGCATCCTCCGCCAGCAGGTCGAAAAGGCGAAATCGCTGGGGCTGACGTTCCAAATCGGCACGGAGTACGAGTTCTACCTCTTCCAATCCGACGACGCGGGGGAGGTTACCCTGCACCCGCAGGACAACGCCGGCTACATGGACGTGTCGCCGCTGGATAAGGGCGAGAACGTCCGCCGGGATATTTGCCTGACGCTGGAAAACATGGGCATCATCCCTGAAAGCAGCCACCACGAGCATGGACCGGGGCAGAACGAGATTGATTTCCAGTACGCAGGTGCGCTCAAGGCGGCGGATAACGCCATGTCCTTCAAGACGACCGTGCGCACGATTGCCAACCAGTATGGGCTGTGCGCATCGTTCCTGCCCAAGCCTCTGCGCGACGAAAGCGGCAATGGACTGCATATTAACCTCTCCATCGAGCGCGGCGGCATCAACATCTTCGAGCAGCAGGACGGACAGCTGTCTCTTGACGCGCAGCACGCCATCGCAGGCATCCTCGGCCGAATCCGCGAAATCAGCCTGTTCCTCAATCCGCTGCCGTCCAGCTATCAGCGCCTCGGCTGCTGGGAAGCCCCGAAGCGCATCAACTGGTCGTTCGGAAACCGCAGCCAGCTTGTCCGCATTCCGGCGGCGCATCCTGGCGCGGGTCGTATGGAGCTTCGTTCGCCCGACCCTGCCTGCAACCCGTATCTGGCGTTCGCGCTGGTGCTGGCGGCGGCCATGGAGGGCATCACCGAGGTGACGCCGCTGCAAGCACCGCTTGATGAGTCGGGCAGTCTGCCGGAATCGTTGGAAGAGGCGATTTCGCTGGCGGAAAAGAGCGCCTTCATCCGCGAGGTGCTGCCGGAAAACGTCATAGACGCGTATCTGGCGGAGAAAAAAAAGACGGCGGCGCGCTTTGAGGCGGACGCAAACGCGGTCTTCCAGCAGCATTTGCGCACCATCTGAGAAGGCAGGGGAGGAATCACCATGCAGGAACAAATCCTGTTGGCGGGCAGCACGGAGAAGAGTCGGATGCTGCTCCAAACCCTGCTGCCGCCCGGCACAAACCCGCTGCCGCGCATGTGCATGAGCGGTGCGGAAACCCGCCGTGCGCTGGGCGAGGATGATTGGCCGCTGCTTGTCATCAACACGCCGCTTAGCGACGAAAGCGGCATTGATTTGGCAATTGACGCCGCGTCGCACACGGCAACCAGCGTACTGATGCTCGTCAAGGCGGAATTGGCTGACCAAGTGCAGGCACAGCTGGAGAATTACGGGGTGTTCGTTGTCGCCAAGCCTGTTGCGCGCCCGCTGTTCGATCAGGCGATTCGCTATGCGGCGGTGCTGCGGAATCGGCTGATGACGGTCTGCGCCGAGAAAGCGAAGCTGGAGAAGAAGCTGGCGGATGTGCGCGTGGTTGACCGCGCGAAATGTCTGCTGATTCAGTATCGCGGACTGACGGAGGAGCAGGCGCACCGCGCGATTGAAAAGCAGGCAATGGACACGCGGCAGACGCGCGTCGCCGTCGCCCAGACGGTCATTGATCATTACGACGAATAATACTATTTCCAGATTCAACTGCGCCATCTGCTTGCGCCTTTTCCCTTCTGGCGTCCGCTCATTCCACTTAGCGTAGCGCTGCTACGCTGCGTTCCATTCACGTTAGCCAGAATGAAAAATTCGCGGCGCATCTTGGCGCATTCTTATCTGGAAATAGTATAATCACTTGCGGCAGACAAAAATACGTCTGCCGCTTTTTTTCGACGGAAAATCGCTTGCATTTTGCCGCAAGTCATGCTAAACTGCAAGGTGGGGAAATTTGCAAAGGCGCTTTTCTGCTTCAATCGCCCGCAGTCCCTTGCACGAGCACGAAGCTTTCATTTCCTATATAGGAGGAATTTATCTTTATGGCGAAGCCGCTTGTTGCCATCGTTGGCCGCCCCAACGTCGGCAAATCCACTTTTTTCAACCGAATCGCCGGAAAGCGCATCTCCATTGTGGAGGATACCCCCGGCGTGACCCGTGACCGCATCTATGCTGATGTGGAGTGGCAGAACCGCCGCTTCACGCTCATCGACACCGGCGGCATTGACCCGCACAGCGACGATGTGCTGCTCTCCCAGATGCGCCGCCAGGCCGAAATCGCCATGGATACGGCGGATGTTATCTGCTTCTTTGCTGATGGCCGCGATGGTCTGACTGACGATGACCGCGAAGTCGCCAACCTGCTGCGCAAGACGAAGAAGCCCATCCTGCTCGTTGTCAACAAGGTTGACCACATCAGCATGAATGACAACATCTATGAGTTCTACGAGCTGGGGCTGGGCGACCCGATTGCCATCAGCGCCGCGAACATGCTGGGGCTGGGCGACTTGCTGCAGGCCATCTGCGAAAAGCTGCCCCCTGCAGACAAGGACGAAATGGACGAGACAGAACATATCCTCCAACTGGCGGTTGTCGGCCGCCCGAACGTCGGCAAGTCGTCGCTGGTGAATCGGCTGGTTGGCAGCGAACGCACGATGGTATCCGACATTGCCGGCACGACGCGCGACGCGATTGACACGCTCTTCACCGTCAACGGCACGCAGTACAACATCATCGACACCGCGGGCATCCGCCGCAAGCGCGCCGTAGAGGACGAGACGCTGGAGCGATACAGCGTGCTGCGGTCGATTGCCGCCATCCGCCGCTGCGACGTGGCGCTGCTGCTCATCGACGCGCAGGACGGCGTGACCGAGCAGGACACCAAAATCGCCGGGCTCATCCGCGACGAGGGGAAGGCGGTTATCATCATCGTCAACAAGTGGGACGCGGTTGAAAAGGAAACCGGCACGCTGGAGCAGTTCCGCAAGGAAGTGCTGGATGCGCTGAAATTCATGGACTACGCGCCTGTGCTGTTCCTCTCCGCCAAAACTGGGCAGCGCGTGCATACCGTCATCGATATGGTGGATCAGGTCTGGGCGCAGACGAGCAAGCGCATCCCCACGGGCGTGCTCAACGACGTGCTGAACGACGCGACGGCGGACTTGCAGCCTCCGGCGACGAATGGACGGCGTCTGAAAATCTACTACATCACGCAGCAGAGTGCCTGCCCGCCCACGTTCATCCTCTTCGTGAACGAGGAAGCGCTGATGCACTTTGCTTATCAGCGGTATCTGGAAAACTATTTCCGCAAGACGTTCGATTTTACCGGCACGCCGATTCGTTTCATCCTGCGGGAAAAGACGAAGGAGGAAAAGTAACCGATGGATATATTGGCATATCTGGCAATTGCGGTTATTGCGTATCTGCTGGGGTCGATTTCGACGGGGATGCTCGTTTCCAAGGCAATGGGCGGCCCTGACCTGCATAAGGTCGGCAGCGGCAACACGGGCGCGACGAACGCCCTGCGCACGATGGGCAAAAAGGGCGGCGCGATTGTCTTTGCGGGCGACGTGGTGAAAGCGCTGCTGGCATGCCTCGTTGGCCGTCTGTGGATGGGGCAGAATGGCGCGCTGCTGGCGGGCTTGTTCGTCATCCTCGGACACAACTGGCCGGTGTTCTTTGGCTTCAAGGGCGGCAAGGGCGTCAGCAGCACATGCGGCGTGATGCTGATGACTTTCTGGTGGCAGGCGCTGATTTGCTACGTCATCACCATTGCGCTGATTGCCATCACGAAGTTCGTCTCCCTCGGCTCGCTGGCGCTGGTGGTGCTGTTCGGCATCCTCGTCACCGCGACGAACTGGGGAAACTGGCTGGTGATTGCGTGGGTCTGGGTGATTGCGGGGCTGTGCATCTATCGTCATCACGCGAACATCGGGCGGCTGATTCACGGCACGGAACGCAAGATTGGTCAAAAGGCATAATACTATTTTCAAATTCACCTGCACCATCTGCTCGTGCCTTTTCCCTTCTGGCGTTCGGTCGTTCCACTTAGCGTAGCGCTGCTACGCTGCGTTTCACTCCCGTTAGCCAGAATGAAAAATTCACTTCGCATCTTGGCGCATTCTCATTTGGAAATAGTATAACATAATCAGGCAATGAAAATCCGCAGCATGGACAAGTTCGTTCATGCTGCGGATTCTTTATGTGCGGATAGCTTTTACAGCTGCCCCGAAATCGCCCGCCAGAAGCCTTCGCCGCTGTTCTCGGTGATTTTCAGCGGACAGGGGAGTTTTGCGCGCACCTCATCGACGCTCATGTTGTCCAGAAACAAGTCGCCCTCGGCGCGAATCATGCTGCGGACAATCAAAATTTCGTCCGCCTGCACGTCCTGACACTGCGCCACCAAGTCCTGCCCGGTAATCAGCCCTGCCACCGTCACGCTCTCGCCGAAAAATTTGTTGACAATCGGGCGCACCTCGACGGTCGTGCCGCGCGGGGCGTGTTTGTTCGCCAATTCCCGCAGGAATGGCGCGACGCTCGTTCCGGTCGCAATGCAAATGCGGCGCGGCGGCGTTTCTTCCATCGGCAAATCCTCCGCCGCGTATTCGAGGTCAGTCTCGAACATCCGCAGCATCCCGACGCCGTTCTCAATCTGCGGGTAATCCTCGTATTCCTCGTCCGTCGGCAGCGGCAGACCGGACAGGCAGTAGAATTCATCCGCCGGGAAAACAAGGCGCGTGCCGATTTCCCGCAGGAAGCGCTCCTGATACGGCTTCACGCTTTCAATCAGGTCGGCTGCCATTTGCTTGTTGTAGGGCTTGATGTACGGCAGCCCGTCGCGGAACTTCGTCAGCCCAATTGGCACAAGGGCGATGGACTGCACCGCCGGCCGCAGCGCTTCGAGATCCTCCAGCGATTTTTTGAGGATTTCGCCGTCGTTCCAGCCGGGACAGAGCACCATCTGCGCGTGGAAGCGGATGCCGTTTGCCTTGAGAAGCCGCAGATTGTCCATGATTTTCGCGGCGTTGGGGTTGCGCAGGAGCTTGACGCGCATATCCGGGTCGGTGCACTGCACGGAGACGAACAGCGGCGACACCTTGCGGCGGATGATGCGGTCCAGCTCGTGGTCGTCGATGTTGGTCATGGTGATGTAGTTGCCCATCATCAGGGACAAGCGCCAGTCGTCGTCCTTGACGTACAGCGTTTTGCGCATTCCCGGCGGCATTTGGTCGATGAAGCAGAAAATGCAGTGATTCCGGCACGGGCGCGGCTTGGAGACAATCGTCTGGTCGAGCGTCAGCCCCAGCGGCTCCCAGTCCTCTTTGCGAACGTGCACCGTGCGCGTCTGTCCGCCTGCGTCCTCCACCATCATGTCGAAGCGTTCCTGCGCGGTGAGCGCCTGATAGTCAATCTGGTCGATAATAGGTTCGCCCGCGATAGACACAAGCTTATCGCCCGCCACCAAACCGAGGCGCTGGGCAATCGAACCGGGCTGTACATGGGTAATTGCGGTGGACACGAGGACACCTCCGTGGATTTGTCAATTCAATCAATGGAATGCCGTTTCATTATGCGCCAATTGCCCCCAAAAGTCAAGGCGAATGCCGGGATTGCGCGGCTGCCGGGTCAAAAATGCGCCTTTGCAGGGAAATTTCGCCCGGTTATCGCCTGATGCGCCGGGCAGAATGAAGCGCGAGGAGGCGGAAACATGGCGACATATCGCATTCGACCCTGTGCGCGCCTGTCGGGCGAAATCACCGTGCATTCGGCAAAAAACGCGGTGCTGCCCCTGATGTGCGGCGCGCTGCTGACGCGGGAAACCGTGACCATCGAGCAGATTCCGGCGCTGACGGATGTGAAAACTCTCACGGATATTCTGCGCGACTGCGGCGTTTTGATGCACGCGGATCAGGCGGAAAAATTGCTGACGATGACGGCGGATTCCCCGCGTTCGCCGCGCCGGGAGGATTTGCTCAGCCGAATGCGCGCGTCGGTGCTGGTGATGGGGCCGCTGTTGGCGCGGACGGGCTATGCGCGGGTTGCGCTGCCCGGTGGCTGCGCAATTGGTCAGCGTCCGATTGATTTGCACCTGAAGGGCATGGAAGCTCTCGGCGCGCACGTCGAGCAGACGCCGGGGTTCGTCACCCTGCGCGGAAAACTGCGCGGCGGCAATGTCTACCTTGATTTTCCCAGCGTCGGCGCGACGGAAAACATCCTGATGGCGGCGGCACTGGCGCGGGGGACAACGCGCATCGAAAACGCAGCGAAAGAGCCGGAAATCGCGGATTTGTGCGACTTCCTGACGCAGATGGGCGCGCATATCTCCGGCGGAGGCACGTCCACCATTCTCATTGAGGGGCGCGAGACGCTCCACGGCTGCCGCTACCGCCCGATTCCCGATCGCATTGAGGCGGGGACGCTGCTGTGCGCCGCCGCGATGACCGAAGGGA